>Ga0066669_10000795_pt1 | contig 10919 bp, 7 predicted proteins | sample GraSoiAngelo_118_FD_133940 | JGI IMG/M metagenome (GOLD analysis project Ga0066669, IMG submission 133940) | Grasslands soil microbial communities from the Angelo Coastal Reserve, California, USA - 14_0919_02_20cm | ecosystem: Environmental > Terrestrial > Soil > Grasslands | place: USA...
AACGCTTGCATGATTCGGATGACACTCTCGCCGCCAGCTCCTTCTTCGAGGTCTTTCCTCGGCTCGATCGGCAGCTGAAGGGCAGCGGCCAGTGGCTCGACGGTTTGCACGCAGCGGATGTAAGGGCTGGACAGGATCTTGTCGATCCGTTCATTTTTCAGGCCCTCGGCCAGGGCCTGCGCCTGGCGGCGGCCGGCCTTGTTCAAGGGCCGAAGCCGGTCATCGCCTTCCCACTCATCGCGGTCGCCGGCTTTGGCATGCCGGACGATGTAGGCGGCCATGAGGGCGTCGCGCTATCCGGTCTCGGCCAGGTCGAAGGCGCGCAGCAGCGCGCGGTCACGACGGTAGCTCAGAAGGTCCATGGCGTCCTCGACGGTGACCCAGCGCACTTCGTCGATCTCACTCCCGGCACCGAACCGGCCACCCACCACGTCCATCAGCCAGTAGCAGGCGACCTTCTCGCGTCCCTTGTGGTCCGAATAGGCGGTGCAGCCGAGCGGCGCCACCAGCTTGCAACGCAGACCGGTCTCTTCTTCCACCTCGCGAAGCGCGGTCGCCTCGAGCGACTCACCGCGATCGACTTTGCCTTTGGGGAACGACCAGTCGTCATAGCCCGGCCGGTGGACGATGACCACCCGCATCGGCCCGCGTGTACCGTTGCGCCGGATGATACCCCCCGCCGCTCTTACAAGCTTGGCCTCATCGACATTCAAGATCTTTGCTGCCATGGACACCCCTTGCGTAGTGTGCTGCTGCGACGATTGCATGGTTGACGCGGCTTTCGTCACATCATCCACCTTCTGAGCCGCTTGCGGTCAAGTTTTTTCCAAACTCTCGGCCACTCGGCCCGATCGGTGGCCGCCGCCTCGCGCTCGATGGCGCAGAGCTCGCCGGCGGTAAAAGCCCGCTCGCCCTTACCCGCGTCGCGCAACCAGCGTTGCGCGGTCACGCTGTCCTGATGATCGCCCAGGACATCCTGCAGCGCGGCGGCACGCTCCGCAAAACGGGACGCAACTTTGCCAGCAACGGGTTCGCCCGCCTCAGCGGCGTATCGCGTCCGCTTGGACAGGATGCGGATCCGATGCAGTTCCTGGTCGGTGGGGTGGTTTGAAAGACCACGGACGGCCTTTCGCAGCCGCTTCCAGTCGGCGGCGGCAAGGGTGGGCACGGCGGTGGCTGCCGGTCGCTGGGCCTCGGCGGTGACCGCTGGCGCCCGCGATGCCTCGACCAGCCGCTCGATCAGATCGAGGAAGCGGTCGGCGCGCATGTCCAGCACCAGCCGGGCGCGCGCCTCCTCACTCTCAGTCTGGAGCTCATCGGCGAGCTCGGCAACCATGGGGGCGTCTTCCGGGGCGAGCGCCGGCGTCCGGCCGCGGAGCCGCTGGCTCATGACCTGTTTATCGCGAACGCTGCCCAGCCCAGTACCAAGCCAGCGCAAGTCTTCGCGCAGGGAATTCGCCCAGGCCGGGTCCAGCATTGTCCGGAAGGTGCGCAGCTGGGAGCGCAACCGGCGAGTGGCGACCCGGGCCCGATGGACGTCTTCGGGGTCATCGCCCAGCCGTACGCCCGGGTCGTGGCGCATCAGGCTGGCGACCGAGACCGCGATCACGTGCCGGAGCAGATCACCGGCAGTGGCGTCCGGATTGAGCTGGATGGGCTCGACCTCGGGCGCCGCGGTGGCACGCGCCCCAAGCGCCCGGCTCAGCTTGGAGGACTGGTCTCCATCCGCGGCTCCGGCGCCGCGCAGGCGGGCGAGGATCGGCTCGAGCAGCCGTTCGGCTGCGGGATCGCGGAGCTCGACCTCCACCTCGCGAAACCGGCTCTGCACCCGCAGCCCCTGGATCACCGAGACATCGTCGTCGACCACCTCGGCCAGCACCGCACCATCGCGACCCTTGAGCTGGACGCGACGGCGTAGCGTCGACAGCGTGGCAACGGGAACCAGGGCCGAGCGCCGCGTGTAGCCAATCACCAGAGCGACCGCCGCGTCGGGCGGCCGGCTGGAGTCACCCTGGAACTCCAGCTCTCGTCGGGCCAGCACCGGCCCGTCGCCGGTGGTCGGCAGTTTCAACGTCCAGCCTTCGCCATGCCGCAGGCGGAGGTTGCAGTCCCAGCGGGCCAGTCGCAAGTCGGGCGTGTCGTAGTACACCGTCTCCAGCCGATGCTCATCGACCGGCGTGGTCTCGACGGCGGCGGCGAGATCGTCGAGATCGGGAAGCGTGAAGGCGGGCGGGGCGGCGAGCTTGACCTCGCGCTCAAGCATCCGTTGTCGATCCGTTGGTCGCCGCGGCGCGCGCTTCGGCCAGCTGCTCGAAGGCCTGCTGGGCATTGACCCCATTGACCGTGGGGACCTTCGACCACGAGCCGACGGGTTGCAATGCCCAGGCGAGCACGTCGTCTTCGAGCTCGACTTCGAGGATCTGCCCCATGCGCGCCTGCAGCGCCCGATCGATAACCGGCACCATTGCCTCGACCCGGCGGTCGAGGTTGCGCGGCATCAGATCGGACGAGCCGAGATAGTATTCGAGCGCGGCGCCCTCCGGGCCAAATCGGAAGATCCGCGAGTGCTCGAGGAAGCGACCGACGAGCGACCGCACTCGAATGCGATCGGAGAGGCCCGGCACGCCGGGCCGCAGGCTGCAGAGGCCCCGAACGATCAGGTCGATCTCCGTTCCCGCCTGGGACGCGGTATAGAGCGCCTCGACGATTTCTGGATCCACCAGGCTGTTGACCTTCAGGATGATGCGCCCCCCGCCGGGCCGAGCCGCTTCCTTGCGGATCAAGCGGATGATGTTTGAACGCAGGCCAACCGGTGCGACCAGCAGGCGTCGGAAGCGCCGCTGCCGGCTGTATCCGGTGAGAAAGTTGAACAGCTCCGCGACATCGGAGCCGAGATCGGGGTCGGCCGAGAGCAGCCCGACATCTTCGTAGATCTGGGCAGTCTTGGGGTTGTAGTTTCCGGTTCCGACGTGGACGTAGCGGCGGATGCCATCGCCTTCACGACGGACCACCAGTGCCACCTTGGCGTGCGTCTTGAGACCAACCACCCCATAGACGACGTGGACGCCAACCTGCTCAAGCGCCTGGGCCCACGCGATGTTGGCCTGTTCGTCGCCCCGCGCCTTCAGTTCCACCAGGGCAACCACCTGCTTTCCTGATTCGGCGGCCCGGATGAGCGCGCGCACGATCGGACTCACGGGCCCGGAGGTTCGGTACAGGGTTTGCTTGATGGCGAGGACGTCCGGGTCCTGGGCGGCCTGGTCGATGAACGCTTCGGCGGAGGTGGCGAAGGAGTCGTAAGGATGATGCACGAGGATGTCGCCATCCTGGAGCGCCGCAAAGATATCGGCGGATTCGACCCCGATGCCTTGCAATCGGCGCTGGGTTACTGGTGTCCAGGGCTCGTCTTTGAGGTCCGGTCGGTCGAGTCCAGTGATCGGCCAGAGGCTGCTGAGGTCGAGGAGGCCGGCGACCCGATAGACATCGGTTGGTTCGAGCTCCAACTCCCGGACCAGCAGACCAAGGACTTCCTCGGACATCGCCGCGTCCACCTCAAGGCGGACGACCTGGGCCTTGCGTTGCTGTCGGCGCAGTTCGTTCTGGATCGCGGCAAGCAGGTCCGCGGCTTCCTCGTCAACGAGGTCGAGGTCGGCATCGCGCGTCACCCGGAACGGATGCTGGCTGACGATCTCCATTCCGGGGAACAGCTCGTCGAGGTGCAGCGCAATCACCTGCTCGAGGGGAATGAATCGTTTACCGTCCGGCAGTGGCACGTAGCGGGGCAGGAGCGGCGGAACCTTGACTCGGGCGAAGCGCATGTTGTGCCGGACGGGGTCGCGGACCATCACGGCGAGGTTCAGCGACAGGTGCGAGATGTAAGGAAAGGGGTGTGCCGGATCTACGGCGAGCGGCGTCAACACGGGAAAGATCCGCGCCTGGAATTCGGCGGCGAGATGCTCGCGATCGGCGTCGTCGAGGTTGGCAACTGTGGCGATGCAAACACCTTGCTGATCCAGGGCCGGGGCAATCCGCCGCGTAAAGAGCTCCGTGCTGCGGTCCAGCAGGGCGCTCGCCCGCTGGTGGATGGCGCGCAACTGTTCACCGGTGGTCATGCCGTCGGGCGAGGTCTGGGGAAGGGCTGCGTGCATCTGCTCCTTGAGGCCGGCGACCCGGACCTGGAAAAACTGGTCCACGCTCTCGCCGAGGATGGCGAGGAAGCGCACGCGTTCCAGCAAAGGCAGCGACTCATCCTCGGCGACCGCCAGGACGCGGTCGTCGAAATCGAGCTGCGATAGCTCCCGGTTGAGGTAGCGCGCTTGCACCTGGGCGGCTGCCGGGGCCGTCCTGGCCAGGACCTGACCGGGACCGCGGTCCGAGACAAACTCAGGCGGCAGCGGTGGCGTAATTTGGTCTGTCAGTGACGCCGGCGGCCCCGCGCGACGCGGCGACGACGTGAATTGGAGTGGTGCGTCCGCCACGCGACAAGTATAGGAAGGGCCAGTTCAAAGCCGGGTTACGAAGATTTGTGGCGATATGGAGCGGGAGACGAGATTCGAACTCGCGACATCAACCTTGGGAAGGTTGCGCTCTGACCAGCTGAGCTACTCCCGCTCGGCAACCCGGATTTTAGCATCGCTCTTCCGCAACTCCTGGCAGATCGGCCAGATCACGCCGATGAGCTCCGCCATCCTGGTCGCCGTCACCTTCACCCGGCCGGCATCGAAGACCTCCACGGGATAGGTCTCATAGAGACGGATCCAGCCGCGGTCCCAGGGTTCGAGGTCGAGCTGCTGGCCGAGCCGCGCCTTGATCATCAGCAGCTGCCGCGCCAGGCCGGCGGCGATTCGCTCGTTCAGCGCCGGCGTCGCCTCCAGGTGCAGCCCCAGCTCCAACCGTCCGCTGTTGGCGTGCCACCAGGCTTCGAAATGCAGCCGGGGATCATCGAAGAACCACTGCGCCTGGCTCGAGCGGACACGGTGGTTGACCTCCTTCAGGCGAGCCGGCAGGGCGGCTTTAACTGGCACTGGCAATGCCCGGAAAAACCCGGCCGTCCGCACGAAACGGCGCTCGCGTCGGGGATGCGTCGTACCGGACCCGGTCGCACGGTAGCGAGGCGCCACGGCGCCCTAGCCGGCAGGCGCCGGCTGGCCCGACGTACCACCGGCCACGGCGGTCTTGACCAGCGCGCTGTAGCGGTCGGCCAGCGCGCGCGCCTTTTCGGAGTCCTCCATGCTGACGATGATGTGGTAGCGGGGCATGTCCGGGTCGGGAAGCACCAGCACCCATCCGCCGTCGACGAAAACCTTGATTCCGTCGGCCAGGTCGACCGGCGCATCCCGGTGCATCTCCACCATGGTGCGCATCACCCGACCCTTGGCATCCCAGGGCACCGTCTCCTGGCGGTGCTCATACGCGGCCCGCGGGATTTCCCGCCGGACGGCGGAAACCGTGCGCCCGTCCTTGGCCAGCAACTCCAGCAACTTGATCAGGGTGAAGATCGCATCGAACCCAAGCAGGTGCTCGGGAAAAACATAGCCGCCGTTCGCATCCGAAGCCAGACGCGCCTGATGCTGTTGGGCCGCTCGCAACAGGGCGGCCGGCTCACCCTTTCCCGGAACAAAGTGCGAGCCCGGCAGCTGCCGGACGAGCGCCGCGATCGTCTGCGGTACGGTGGCCGGCGCGACGAGCACGCCGGGCTTCGCCTTGAGCGCCAGCAGCGTGATGGCGCCCAGCGCCTCGTGGTGGTCGAGCAGCTCGCCCGTGTCGTCGATCAAGAACACCCGCTCCGAGCCGTAGTCGATATAGGCGCCCAGGTTGCAGCCGAGCGTTCGGGTAATCAACGCCGACTGGCGCCGGGCCTCGTCGAAGGCTTCGTTGGTCTTCGACTGATAGGTTTCGTCGAACCCGGCGTTCAAGGGGATCGCCTCGATGTTCAACTCCTTGAACAGGCGGGGAAGCACCAGTGACGCGCTGCCGTGGTCGAAGTCGACCAGCACCTTCAGGTGGGCCTGGCGCACCGCCTCGACGTCGATCAGCGTGATCAGCCCGTCGATGTAGGAGTCGATGGCGTCCTGCGGGTAGCTGATATCTCCCATCTCGTAGAAGTGGACCCGCCGGATGTCCTCCCGGAAGAAGACGTTCTCCAGCTTGCGCTCCATCTTCTTGTCGAGCACGACGCCGTTACCGTCGAACATCCGGATGTCGGCCGAGCGGCTATCGAGCGGTGACATCTGGATATGGACCGCGCCGGCGATCGGGTGCTCGCGCGCGTAGAACTGCAGCACCGGGATCGGCAGCTCGCTCAAGTCGATGATGGAGGCGCCGGACGACATCATGCCGGCCACCATGGCCCGCTTCATCATCCGGGAGGGACGCTGGCCGTCGCGGGCCGCTCCGATCGCGGAGCCTTTGGGGAACAGGGCCGCGAAGGAGGCGCCCAGGCGGGCGCAGTATTCAGGCGTCAGTTCGATGTTGACCAGGCCGACCAGGCCGTAGGAGGTGAACAACCCCCGCTTGTAATGCCCGGCCCAGATGATGCTCTCGTGCACCGTTGACCCCGGTTCGATCTCCTTGTCGGGCCAGATCTTGACACCCGCGTCGATGGTCGACCCCTCCCCCACGACGACGTCGTCGCCGATCACGGCGCCTTCCTCGAGGAGGCAGTTGTTCTTGATCGTGACGTGCCGGCAGACGATCGCCTGACGGAGGCGCGAATTCTCCCCAATGTACGAATAGGTCCAGATGATCGAATTACTGATCTTCGTGTTCTCGTCGACCACGGAGAAGTTGCCGACGCACACCGGCCCGTTGACAAAGACTCCTGCCTTGAGCTTGCACTCGTTGCCGATGTAGGCAGGGCCGTTGATCCGCACGTCGTACCCGATTTCGACGTTCTCTCCGATCCACACGTTGCCATGACGGCGCTCGCCCGGGATCTCGACGTCGACCCTCCCCTCGAGCGCGTCCCAATTGGCCTGGTAATACGTCTGGATGTTGCCGATATCACACCAGTAACCCGGCGCGAGATACCCGTACAGCGGCATGGCGTTGCCCAGCATCTTGGGGAAGACATCGGCGCTCCAGTCCACGACTGCCGCCGGCGGCAGGAGATCGAGCACTTCCGGTTCGATGACATAGATGCCGGTGTTGACCTGATCGGAAAATACCTCGCCCCACGACGGCTTCTCGAGAAAGCGTTTAATGGTCCCGTCCGGGTTGGTGATCACCACCCCGAACTCCAGTGGATTGGCCACCGAGGTCAGAACGATGGTCGCCGATGCCCCCTTCTCGCGGTGATACTGCATGACCCCGCCCAGATCGATGTCGGTCAAGGCGTCGCCACTGATGACGATGAAGGGCTCGGTGAGATATTCCTGCGCATTCTTCACGCTGCCGGCGGTGCCGAGCGGGGCGTCCTCCACCACATAGGTGATATCGACGCCGAAGTCCGAACCGTCGCCGAAGTAGTCGCGAATCGCCGAGCCCAGGTATTGCAATGTCACCACGACGTCCGTGATGCCGTGCTTACGCAGCAATCGAAGGATGTGCTCCATGACGGGCTTGCCCACCACCGGAACGAGCGGCTTCGGCACACCGCTGGTCAGCGGACGAAGCCGCGAGCCTTCGCCGCCGGCCATCACTACTGCTTTCACAACGAATGCCTCAAACGCTCGCCTGGCACTGACGCGCCGCTCGCGTCGGCCGGCGGGCCGGCCAGCTGCGCTGCCTCTTTCTGAATGCGCTCTCGCAAGAACGCGGCCGATTCTTCGGGCTTGACCACATTGATCCAGATTCCGGTACCGAGCTCGAACCCGGCGGCGGTGCTGAGCTTGGGAATGAGCTCCAGGTGCCAGTGATAAAGGTTGGACACGTCGGCTTTGAGTGGAGCGCTGTGGATGTAATAGTTGAAGGGCGGATCGTTGAGACCCTCGTACAAGCCTTTCAAGGTAAGCTGCAGCGCCTGCGCGAATGCGGGCTTCTCTTTCGCCACCTCGAGGTCGCCGAACGAAGCGCTGTGGCGGCGGGGCATGATCCAGGTCTCGAACGGCGTGCGGGCCGCGTAAGGGGCAAAGACCACAAAGGCCTCGTTCTCGAAAATGACGCGGGCGCCGGCGCGCCGCTCGTCCTCGAGGGTGCGGCAGAAGACACATTCCGTATGCGCCTCATGAAAACGCCGAGCCCCCGCCAGCTCGTCCAGAAAGCTCGGCGGAATCAACGAGACGGCGTAGAGCTGCGAGTGCGGATGCTCCAGTGAGGCACCGGCGGGCCGGCCGTGGTTATAGAGCACCAGCACGTGCTCGAGCGCCGGGTTGTGCGCGTGCTGCCGATAGCGGTCGACATACGACTGCACGATCTCTTCAACCTGGCGGCGCGGTAGCAACGGCGTCGTCGCCCGGTGATCGGGACTGCTGATCAGCACCTCGCAGGCACCGATCGCGTCCCGCTGCCAGAACCGGCCGTCCTGGTGCTCCTGGCCATCGGGCTCGAGGCGGAAGGCGGCATACAGGTTTGGGACCACCCTGACCCACCAGCCCGGTGTATTTGGCGCGGTACCGGGCGCGCGATAGGCGAGGACCTCCGGCGGTGTCATGGCCTCATGTCCGGGGCAGAACGGGCAGACGTCGCGCGCCGCGACGGTCTCTTTAGCGGCCTGGCTGAAGGAATCGGGCCGGCGCGCGCGCTCCGTCGCCACCGCCACCCAACGCCCGGTAATCAAATCCTGCCGTAACTGAGGCAACCCGCAAGCTCCTGAGAGAAGAACGCCTGACCCGTCCGAGAGTTTTCATTATCGCTGTCGGGATGAAACTTCGAGGTGTCGGAATCACGATCGTTTTCTAGGCAACGCGCTCGCCCGCCTTGAAGACAGCCCAGACGCGCCAGAGGGCGCGAGGATCGACGAGCGGGTCTCCATGCACGAGAACCAGGTCGGCCGGATCCCCTGGCTGCAGCCTGCCCGCATGTTCGATCCTGAGCAGCTCGCCGCCTCGCCAGCTGATCGCCGCCAGCGCCTCGTGTGGTTCCAGCCCGGCCTCGACCAGCTGTTCGACTTCCCACGCGAGGTGTCCGGCCCGCACCGAGCCACCGCCGAAGTCGGAACCGGCCGCGATTCGCACGCCGGCGCGGCGGGCCGCCTTGATGGCGGCGAAGGCTCCGTCGCGGCGCGCCGCCAGCCGGCGCTTCCCCTCCTCGGAGGTGAAACGTTCGATACGGGTCGTGCGATCAAAGGTCGCCCAACTCGCCAGCACCGAGAGGGTCGATACCAACGCGACGTTGTTCCGTTTCATGGTGACGGCGATGCTGTCGTCGAGCTCCATCCCGTGCTCGATCGAATCCACCCCGGCCTCGGCGCCGACCCGCGCGCCGTCCAGGATGGTGGCGTGGGCGGTAATCGTGCGCCCGCGGGCGTGCACGGCTTCGCAGGCGCCGCGGACCTCATCCACCGTGAACGGACACTGGTCGGAACGGTCCGGCGGATCGAGCATGATCTTGACGAAGTCGGTACCCGCATCCAGCTGGGCCAGCGCCGCCGCCTTGAGCCCCGCGCCGTCCTTGACCGCCACCGTCATCGGCAGATATCCGTCCTTGGCGATCCAGGTACCGGCGACCCGGATGTAGGGCGCGCCGGCCGCCGACGACATCTCCTGCGCAACCAGCAGGCTGATCGCCCGACCGTCAGGCCCGGCCGGCGACCCGACGTCGCGAGCCCACAGCACGCCGGCCTGAACCAGGCGAGCCGCGTTGTGGCGCGCCACCTCGCGAAGGTGCTCGGGCGGATCCGACCCGCGATCGATCCAGTGGCTGCCACCAGGCATCGTCAGATGACTGTGAGCGTCCACGAAGGCCGGCACGATCGTGGCACCACCGCCATCGAGAACATCGGCATCATCGGCTTCTTTCTCGTCGGGTGACACCCACGCGATGCGGCCATCCTCGATCAGGAGACTGACGCCCACCTGCAACGACGGCGACCGCCCGTCCGCCAGGCAGGTATCGCGAATCAGCAGGCGGCCCGTCACGCCGGGGCCGGCACGGGTTGTTCCTTCAGGCGCGCGACCGGGCCCAGGAAGATCCAGAGCGCGGCCAGCGCCGACACCACGCTACCCAGGATGATCGTCTGGACAACTCCGATCGTGGTGCCCAGGATGCCGCCGGTGAAGGCTCCAACAGGAATCGTCCCCCAGACGATGGTGCGCATGGTGGCGTTCATGCGGCCCTGGACGCGGTCCGGTGTGATCGATTGCCGGAGGCTGACCTGGTTGATGTTGTACACCGGAACAAAGAGGTTGTTCAGAAAACCCAGCACGCTGAGAATGATCGCAGGGACGCCGATCAACGCCAACGGCGTCGCCAGGGTGATGAGTCCGCCGAGGAGGATGGACAGCCCCAGTGTCATACCCAACCCGAAGGTTCGCGCCAGCCAGGCGGCGAGGAAGGCGCCGACCAGCCAACCGACGCTGCTGATCCCAAAGATGATGCCGACGACGGCGGCCGACAGGTGGAGGTCGCGATACGCAAAGACGAGGAAGACCGCGCCGAAGATCATGTTCGAGCCCAGGTTGGTGGTGGCCGTGCACCCGGCGATCCGCCACAGGATGGGGCTTTTGAAGACAACGTCGATGCCCTCGCGCATCTCCGGAATGAAGCCGGTTGCTCCGGATGCGGTGCTCGGCCGGGGTTCCGGTTCCGGTGTCGTGATCAAGGCCAGGGCGAGCGCCGAAGCGAGAAAGGACAGGGCATCGACCGCGACCGCCCGGGCGCCCCCGATCCACTGAATCAAGAGGCCGGCAACCGCCGGACCGGAGATCTGCGACGCCGAGCGCGTGACTTCGAGCTTCGTGTTGCCCTCGATCAGGTTGGGCCGGTCGACCAGCGCCGGCAGGTATGACTGATACGACACATCGAAGAAGACGGTAAAGATG
>Ga0066669_10000796_pt1 | contig 10906 bp, 8 predicted proteins | sample GraSoiAngelo_118_FD_133940 | JGI IMG/M metagenome (GOLD analysis project Ga0066669, IMG submission 133940) | Grasslands soil microbial communities from the Angelo Coastal Reserve, California, USA - 14_0919_02_20cm | ecosystem: Environmental > Terrestrial > Soil > Grasslands | place: USA...
AAAGAAAGGCCCGGCACCCCAGGGGAGCAGGGAGTGCCGGGCCGTTAGGCGGAACTGGCCGACGGGCGGGTCGGCCAGAGGCCTGACAGAGGGAGTCAGCTACACCCGGTCGTGTCTCCGCAGTTTTCGCACTTGTGGCAGGTGCCGCTGCGGACGGTGAGCCAGCCGCACCGTGGGCACGGCGGCGCGTCGGGTGTGGAGTTGAGTCGCCGGTAGCCTGGGGCCGCGGCGATCGGAGCGGATGCGTGACCGTTGCCCGCGGCGTTCGTCGCCGGTGCTTCCGGCGTCGCGAGCTGGACGACACGGTTCAGCAGCTCGAGCTGCGGCGTGGCGTCGGCGACCTCCGTCGTCCGGATGAGGCCGAGGGCCGCGCGATCCTCCTGTGAGAGGAAGCGGTTGCCGAGCCAGCGGAAGACGTAGTCCACGATCGATTTCGCGAATCCGATCTCGGGGTTTCCGGTCCAGCCGGAGGGCTCGAAGCGCATGTGACCGAACTTCTCGACGAGATGGGAAAGCGGGACACCGTATTGGAAGAGCAGCGACACGCTGGTCGCGAAGGCGTCCATCATCCCCGACAGCGTCGAGCCTTCCTTCGCCATGGTCACGAAGAGCTCGCCGGGGGTTCCGTCGTCGAAGAGTCCGACGGTGATGTAGCCCTCGTGCCCTTCGATCGAAAACTTGTGCGTGAGTGACGCGCGGGTGTCGGCGAGGCGCCGGCGCGAGGGACGGGTGACCTCGACGACCCGCTCCACCACCCGCTCGACGACGGTTTCAGCGGTCGGCTTCGTGTTCGATTCTTTGTTCGTGACGTTGACCGGCTGGACCTTCTTGCTGCCGTCGCGGTAGATCGCGATCGCCTTAAGCCCGTGCTTCCACGCCTCGGTGTACGCCTCGGCGACGTCGTCGACGCTCGCGGTTTCGGGCAGGTTCACGGTCTTGCTGATCGCGCCAGAGATGAACGGCTGGACCGCGCCCATCATCTTGATGTGGCCCATGTGGTGGATCGAGCGGTGGCCGTTCTGGGGAACGAACGCGCAATCGAAGACCGCTAGATCCGTCTCGCGAATCCCGGGCGCCCCCTCGATGGTGCCGTACTGCTCGATGTACGTCGTGATGGTGCCGGCTTCGGTCTCGCTGTAGCCCAGCCGCCGCAAGGCTGACGGGACGGTCCCGTTCACGAGCTTCAGCATCCCGCCACCGACGAGCTTCTTGTATTTCACGAGCGCGATGTCCGGCTCAACGCCGGTCGTGTCGCAGTCCATCATGAAGCTGATCGTCCCGGTCGGAGCGAGCACCGAGGACTGCGCGTTCCGGTAGCCGTTCTCCTTCCCGCCACTCACGACGTCATCCCAGGCCTGACGCGCGGCCGAGAGGAGACTCGCCGGGAGGAGCTCGTCGCGGATGCGGTAGGCGTGCATCCGGTGCATCTGCATCACGCGGTCGTGCGCATCCTTGTTCTTCGGATACGCCTCGTATGGCCCGACCGCCCCGGCGATGCGCGCGGACTGCGCGAACGCGGCGCCCGTCATCAACGCGGTGATCGCGGCCGCGTAGGCGCGACCTTCGTCGGAGTCGTACGGCAGCCCGCGCTGCATGAGCAGCGCACCGAGGTTGGCGTATCCAAGACCGAGCTGACGGTGCGAGCGCGCGTTCGCCGCGATCGCGGCCGTCGGATAGTCGGAGTACCCGACGAGGATCTCCTGGGCGGTGAACACGATGTCGACCGCCGCTCGGAATCGGTCGACGTCGAACTCGCCGTCGCTGTGGACGAAACGCAAGAGATTGAGCGACGCGAGATTGCAGGCCGAGTCGTCGATGCTCATGTACTCGGAGCACGGATTGGAGCCGTTGATGCGGCCCGACACCGGCGAGGTGTGCCAGTCGTTGATCGTCGTATCGAACTGCATCCCCGGATCGCCGCATTCCCACGCCGCCTCCGCGATCTCGCGAAGGAGCGCACGCGCTTTCACCGTCTCGATGACCGCGCCGTCGACCCGCGCGGTGAGCTCCCAATCGGCGTCCGCGGCGGCGTGCTTCATGAATTCATCGGAGACGCGGACGGAGTTGTTGGCGTTCTGGAATTGGATGGACTGCCAGGCGTTGCCGTTCAGGCTCATGTCGTAGCCCATCTCGCCGAGCGCCCACGCCTTCTTCTCTTCGCGCGCTTTGCACCAGATGAACTCGCGGATGTCCGGGTGGTCAGCGTCGAGGATCACCATCTTCGCCGCACGACGCGTCGTCCCGCCCGACTTGATCGATCCCGCGACCGAGTCCGCACCGCGCATGAACGAGACGGGCCCCGACGCGAATCCCCCACCCGAAAGGTTCTCTTTCTGTGAGCGGATTCTCGACACATTCACGCCCGAGCCGGACCCGCCCTTGAAGATGATCCCTTCGTTCCGGAACCAGTCGAGGATCGAATGCATGTCGTCCTCGACCGACAGGATGAAGCACGCTGAGGCCTGCTGGGGAATGCCCTCGACGCCGATGTTGAACCAGACCGGAGAGTTGAACGAGGCGAGCTGGTGGACCATGAGGTACTTGAGCTCGTTCGCGAAGACGTCCCGGTCGGCGTCGCTCGCGAAGTAGCCGGCTTCGGACCCCGCCCGCGCGATCGTGTCGACCACCCGGTCGACCATCTGCTTGACGCTCCACTCGCGTACCGCGCTTCCGAGCTTGCCTCGGAAGTACTTGGAGGCGACCACGTTCGTCGCCGTCTGCGACCAGAACTTGGGGACCTCGACGCCTTTTTGCTCGAAGACGTTCCCGGCGTCGCCTGGGATGACCGAATCGCGATGCTCCCATTCGATGTCGTCGTAGGGGTGAACGCCCTCGCGAGTGAAACGACGCTCGAAACGAAGGCCCTTCGCCTCTGCCGCGTGCTGGACAGACTCCTGCGCTATCTCGGCGATCGCCATGTGCGCGCCCCCCTAAAAAGCCGTGATGTTCGCTGCGCTGCAGAGCGCCCTGAGAAGAAGGAGAAGGAGCCTCTCGCACTCCTGGGAAGCGGACGGCCGACGGGTCATCTGTTAGACCCTCCTTCTTGCTTCTTCCTCAGCTACCACTACATCTTGGTCACGGTCCGCACACCGGCCCAACATCTAGCGGCCGCGCAGGAGGGGAATGTTGCTCGTCGGACGAACGATGTCAAGGGCTAGGGGTCATCAGCTTCTTGGCCCCATATCTGGTATCGCACGGAATTTGAACACCGTCAGCACCGCGCCCCAATCTGGGCGCGTCCGGTCAGGCGGGGGCGCCGACGAGGATCGCGCGCGCGGCTTCGACGAACGTCCGCATGCCCGCGCGAAGGTCGTCCTCTTTGATGTTGAGCGCGGGGATGAACCGCACGACCTGATCGTGGAAGCCGCAGGTGATGAGCAGCACGTCTCGCTCGAGCGCCGCGCCGACCGCAGCTTTGGAGACAGCCTTGTCGTCAAACTCGGCGGCGACCATCGCCCCGAAACGGCGGATCTCGCGAAGCCGCGGATGCGATCGCAACGGCGCGAGCTCCTCCACCATGATCTCGCCGAGCCGCTCCGCGCGAGCAACCAGACCTTCGTCGCGAATGACCTGCAGCGTCGCGAGGCCGGCCGCGCAGGAGACCGGGTTCCCGCCGAACGTCGAGCCGTGGGTGCCGGTGCGCCAACGCTCCATCCGCTCGCGACTCGAGACGACCGCGCCCAGGGGCATTCCCCCGCCCAGCGCCTTCGCGAGGGTCATGACGTCCGGCGTGACGCCGACCTTCTGGGCGGCGAACCACGCGCCGGTCCGTCCCATACCCGTCTGCACCTCGTCGAATACAAGGAGTGCACCGATCTTCGTCGCGAGCTCGCGAAGCCGGCGCAGGAATGACGCCGGCGCCGCCACGTAGCCGCCCTCACCGAGAACCGGCTCGATGAGGATCGCCGCGACGTGCTCCGGAGGAACCTCGTGCTCGAGCATCGCCTCGAGCTCGGCGAAGCAATGCGCCTCGCACGCCTCCAGGTCATGGGCGTCGGGCAGCGCGCACGCCAGCGGATACGGGAACGGTGCCACGTAGACCTCGGGAAGGAGCGCGCCGTAGCCGCGTTTGTACTGCGCCTTCGAGGTGGTGAGCGACGCTGCGCCGACCGTGCGGCCATGGAAGCCACCTCGGAAGGTGATGATCGCCTCGCGAGCGGTCGTCTGACGCGTGAGCTTGATCGCGCCCTCGATCGCCTCGGCGCCGCTGTTGCCGAAGAAGGCCGTGTCGAGGCCTCTCGGCGTGATCGTGGCGAGCGCCTCGGCGAACGCGATGCTCGACTCGTACTTCGCGACGCCCACCGAGATGTGCATGAGGCGCTGCGCCTGTTCCGTCACCGCCTTCACCACGCGGGGATGTGCGTGACCGACCGCGGTCACCGCGATGCCGCACGTGAGATCGAGCACGCGCCGGCCATCGGTCGTCTGCAGCCAGCTGCCCTCGCCGCGGTCGATCGAGAGCCAGGTGTAGTGACCGAGGACCGGCGGAAGGACCTTCCGCGCACGCGTCTCGAAGTCGGCCATCGTCCCCACTCTATCCGGGACGACGCTCGTCGGTTTCCGACGCGACGAGGATCTGGAGCGTCGCGCGGTCTTCGCCGATGACACGCACGCGATATCCCGGGATCCCGGTGCGGAGCGCGGCCGCGAGACGATCGGTGCCTTGATAGCTCACGCGCACCTTGAGCACGCCGTGTCGGTAGTACTCGGTGCGCAGCTGTCCGACTCCTTTGACCTTTCGCACCGCGAGCTCGAAGCGATGCCAGTCGTCGGGGGTCGGAAGTGGCGTCACGACGAGGTCGATCTCCCCTGGCCCAGGGGCGGCCCGCTGCGATGGGATCGCGGGCTCCGGTTTCTCGTTCTCATCGGTGAGCGCTTTCTTGATGAGATCACGTTGTTCGCGGTCCTCGCGCGCCGGAATGAGCCGCGGCTTGGGGGCGGCCGGGATCGGCGCGTCGAACCGCGCGGCAGGCGGCTCCGGAGGCGCGTCCTTTTTCTTCTCCGGCTCGGCGGGACGCGGCTGTCGCGCGCCGATGCGCGCGGCGAGATCGACGACGTCGTCGCCCTTCTTCTTCTTGGCGTCCTTCGGCTCGTCCTTCGGCATTCCTAACCTCGCGCGATCACCGAGACGATGAGCGTCGCGATGATGGCAAGCGCAAGCAACAGGAGCACAAGCAAGGCCACCCGCGGCGGCACCCCGCGGCGACTGCGGACGAGCGCGCGCTCGATGCCCCGGCGAAGGTCGTCGGCGGTCGCATCCTTGCGCAGCCAGCCACGCCCGGCGGGAAGCCGAGAGGCGAGCCGGGCCCCATCCATCGCGTTCCCCGACAGCACGATCGTCGGCATCGCGAGCGCCTCCGTCCGGCCGACCTCGACGAGCACACCGTCGACGAGCGCGACGTCGGCGGTCCAGCCATCGACTCCGGCCCTGACCTGTTCGAGCGACTGCACGCGCCGGGTGTCGTACCGCTCCTCGATGCGGAGCAACGCCTCGAGCCCCGCGCCGATGCCTGGATGCCCGACGACGAGCAGCACTCTCGGCCGCGTGATGCGCCGAATTCTGCCTTTCCTTGCGGCCTTCGTATACGCTCTTCCGCACACGCGGGGGGTGGCCGAGGAAGAGAGCGAGCGGGGGTGACCGCGTGTCCGACGATTCGCAGCAATTAGGCGCGTCCGGCGACATCATCGGCGCCCTCTCCGACCGTGTCAGCGAGCTCACCAAGCGCGTCGCGACCCTCGAGTCGGACCTGGACTCGGCGCGCAAACGGGTCTCGGTCTACGAAGAGTTCGATGCGACGGTCCGCGAGGCGCTCGCCGGCGCGCTCCGCGCCGCGCACCAGATCCGCGCCCGCGCCGAGAGCGCCGCCCAGCAGATCCTCGAGCAAGCGCGCGAAGAGCGGAAGATGCTGCTCAAGGAGATCGAGCGCCTCCGAGAAGAGCGTGACGGCCTCGTCGACGAGATCGCCTCCACGCGACGGAGTGGCCTATCGGCGCTGCGCGGCCCACGTCGCGAGGCGGCGCCCGTAGCCGGAGAGAAGACCGCCGAGGAGCACGCGACCGAGGCACGCACGATGGCCGCGGAGGCGCTCCGCGGCGTCTTCGGTGAGCTTCTCGAGGACATCCGCAAGCAGGCCGGCGCCGCGGCGGACGCTGCCCGCGACGCGAGCGCCGCGGCCGAGCAGGCGCGAACGGCGCAGGAGGGAGCGCGCGCCGCGCAGGAGCGCGCGCGCATCGCCGAAGAGGAGACCAGGCGCACCGCTGAGATCCAGCGGGCCGCCGACGCCGAGCGCGCGGCGGAAGCCAGGCGCGCGACCGAGCAGGCGCAACGTGAAGCCGACGCGGGCCGGTCGCTCGAGGCGGACCGCGCGGCGGAGTCCGCGCGTGTCGCGCAGGAAGCGATGCGCGCCGCGCAGGAAGCGGTGCGCGCCTCCGAGGCGCAGCGCGCCGCTGACTCCGAGCGCACCGCCGCCGAGGTCGAGCGCGCGGGCGCCGCGGCTCGCGACGCTGAGGAAGCGCGCCGTCTCGAAGAGGAGCGTCGCGCGCAGCAATGGCGAGAGGAAGACGAGCGCCGTGCGGCCGAGCGTCGAGCGGATGATGCGCGCCGGGTCGAAGAGGCTCGCCGCGCGGACGATGCAAGACGGGCGGCGGCCCTCGAAGTGGAGCGGATCGCCGAAGCCGCGCGCACGGCGGAGGCCTCCGCCCGCGCGGCGCAGGAGGCGGCGCGCGCCGCCGAGGCCGCAAGGGCCGCGCAGGCGCGTCCGGCCGTCGAGGAAGAGGAGATCTTCGGCACCGCTCAGCAGGCGCCGCAGGCGCCTCCCGAAAGGCCGGATTTGGTCGTCGTGGAGCGTTCCGAGCCTGCACAGGTGGCGGAACCGGAGCAAGTCACTCTTGAGAGGGAAGAGCCGGCGGCGCCGACAAGCAACATTGTCCTGATGCTTTCGCCCGTGCCGTCCTTTGCGCGGCTCGTCGAGATCGAACGGCGTATCCAGGCGCTCGCGCAGGTCCGTACGCTTTACGTGCGTGACTTCCGCGGTGGGATCGCGACGCTCGCGCTCGGGCTGCGCGTGCCCATGTCCGTCGATGAGCTCTGGGCCGCGATGGCGGCCCTCGAACAGCCCCGTTTCGCGATGCAGCGGAGCGGCGGCAATACCTTGGAGCTACGGATCGAGGGCGAGGCCGGCGCCGGCGTCGCGTAAGGATCCCGCGTGAGCCTCCGCCTTGACGCCGACTTCTGGTCTGCGCGCATGGCGTACCTCGCGAAGCTCGCCCGCGCTGACGCGATCGCGATCGTCCTCCAGATGAAGGGCAACGGCTACGTGACCTATGTCGCCCACAACCTTCCCGGAGAGGTCGCGTGGGGCAATGGTGCCGCCGCGGCGCTCCTCGGAAAAGCGTTCGCGCAGCGGGTTCCCGACCAGACCACGGATGGCGTCGCGATCCCGCTCGCCGACGGCCGCACCGCCGACGCCTTGGCGGTCTCGCCGGTCGTCTGGAAGGACCAGCTCGTCGGAGGTCTCGCCGCGCTCCAGGTCGGACGCGCGTTTGGCGCCGACGATGTCGCCGGACTCGGACGCGTCGCGGAGCTCGTCGGTCTCGAGCTCGCCGAAGCGAACGCGCTGTGGCGCGCCCAGCGTCAGCAGCAAGACGCGGAGACGAAGCTGCGCGCAACGCGCGACCTTCAGGCGATCATCCGCCGCGAGCGCGATCCCAATCAGCTCCTCGAGCGGGCGACGTCGCAGCTCGCGGAGGTCTTCGGCGCCGATGGCGTCTCGATCATGCTTGCCGACGCCCAGGGCGAGCTCTCTGTGCGTAGCTCCCATGGCCTCTCCGACGCCGCACGGCACGATCGGAAAAAGGTCGGCGAGGGAATCTCCGGGCGGGTCGCGCAGACCGGAAAGGCGATCCTGCTCTCGGGCCAGGTGCAAGGCGGCTCGGACCCGACCGCGAGCGAGTCGATGATCGCGCCCCTCCGGGTCGGCGGGCGAACCCTTGGTGTCGTGAACGTGAAGCACCGCTCACAGCAGGAGCGTTACGGGCAGGCGCACGTCGATTCGCTCGCGCAGGTCGCGTCCGATATCGCCGCGGCCTTGCTGACCGCCGAGGAGTTTCAGCGCGCCGAGGAGGATCGCCGTCAGGCGCTTGTCCTCTACGAGCTCTCGCGTTTCGCCACGCTCGGAACCGACCCGCAGAGTGACCTCGAGAGCGCGGTCGCGATGCTCGCGGACAACCTGCGACACGACGCGGTCGGCGTCTGGGCCGCCGAGGAACATCACCTGCACCTGCGGGCCTCGACCGGGTACGGCGACGTGCTGCCGGCCGACATCTCGACCACCTCGGGATCGGACACCGTGCTGGCCCAGGTGCTGCGCGAGCGCCGCACGGCGACGGCGACGTACGGTATGTCCGAGGACCGCCCGGATTGGGCCGCGCTCTCGTCGACCCGTTTCCTGCTCACGCCGATCGGCAGCGCGCTCACCGGCACCGTGCTCGGCGTCCTCGTGCTCGGGCGCGCGACCACGCCGTATCTCACGAGCGATGCTGACTTCTCCGCGACGCTCGGGGAGTACCTCGCGGGAATGCTGCAGAAGACCGCGTCATCGGACGTCCTCCAGCGGACGGCCACGAACGAGCGCCGGAAGATCGCCCAGGAGCTGCACGATGGACTCGCCCAGGAGCTCACCGGGGTAGTGCTCGCGCTCGAGGGCTGCCAGCGCGCGCTCGAGCGTGACCCATCGGTCCTCGCTCCACAGCTCGCGAAGGCCGCGCGCGACGCGCGCGCGACGCTCTCCGACGTCCGCCAGTACATGGCCGCGCTCCGACAGACCGAGGAGTCGGGTGGGCTCAACCTCCCCGTCGCGGTGTCCCGCCTCATCGACGACCTGCGCCGGCAGAGCGGACTCACCGTCGACCTCGAGGAGACCGGTACCGAGCGCGACCTCGAGCCGTTCGTGGAGCGCGCCCTCATCCGGATCGTCGGCGAAGGCCTCCGCAACGTCGCGCAGCATGCGGGGGCGACGAACGCGAAGGTCGTGCTCCGCTACGACAGCGACCAGGTCGTCGCGACGATCGAGGACGACGGCAAGGGATTCGAATCAACTGAGCTCGAGACCGCGGAGGAGCGGGGACACTACGGCATCGTCGGCATGCGCGAGCGCGCCGAGGGTGTGGGCGGTCAGCTCGTCGTCCGGAGCGAGGCGGGCCGCGGGACGATCGTCCGCGCGTCGATCCCCTATCGCGCCGTCACCGAGGAGGGGACGCCCGCGTGGGCCGACACGGTCGAGGACACCGACCAGCACGGCGCGATCGAGGATGTTGAGCGCAGCGAGAAGGCGAGCTTCCTCGGGAGGCTCTTCGGACGATGACCGCCGCCGTCCCGCCGGGCCAAGTCCACAAGATCCGTGTGCTGCTCGCGGACGACCACGCGCTCGTACGGAGCGGTCTTCGCTCGATCCTCGAGCACGAGCCTGAGATCGACGTGGTCGGCGAGGCCGGCGACGGCCACGAGGCGCTCGCGCTGGCGCAGGAGCTCCTGCCCGACGTCATCCTCATGGACATCAAGATGGGCGACTGGGACGGCGTGACGGCGACCCGCCGCGTTCGCAATTCCGTCCCGTCGTCGCGGGTCATCGTCCTCACGAACTACGACGAGGATGACCTCGTGTTCAGCTCGATCCGCGCCGGCGCGTCGGGGTACCTGCTGAAGGAAGTCACCGGAAGCCAGCTCGCGAACGCGATCCGCACGGTCGCCGATGGGTTCTCGCTGATCTATCCCTCGGTCGCGAAGCGCGTGCTGGACGAGTTCGGACGGCTGCGCGGCGGCGAACGGCCCGCCGGCGAAGACGAGGGCTACAGCGATCTCACTGCTCGCGAGCGCGAGGTGCTGAAGCTGGTCGCGAGCGGCCGCGCGAACAAAGAGATCGCGGCCTCGCTCGGGATCAGCGAGCGCACGGTGAAGACGCACATCTCGAACATCTTCAGCAAGCTCGAGCTCACCGACCGCACCCAGGCCGCGCTGTACGTGCACAACCGCGGTCTCCTCCAAAAGGACCCGATCCGCTAGTTCGCGCGCGGTCTATATCGGTCTGGTCGCTGCAACCGCGCGGTCCCCATCCCTACCATCCCCGGGTGGCCGAAACGATCGTTGCGATCCTCCCCCTTTTCAACGAGCGCCACGCGATCGCGGGACTTGTGCGGCGGATGCCGCCCGAGATCGCCGAGGCGATCGTTGTAGACGACGGGTCGGACGACGGCGGGCCCGACCTCGCTCGTGAGGCCGGCGCCCGGGTGATCGCGCACGGCCGCCGCCGCGGCGTCGGGGCCGCGATCCGCACCGGGATCGAAGCAGCCCGGCAGGACGGCCGGTGGGCGGTCGTGATCATGGCGGCGAACGGCAAGGACGACCCCGCCGAGGCTCCCAGGCTCATCGCCGAGCTGCGTGCCGGATATGACTACGTGCAGGGGTCGCGGTACCTCCCGGGCGGCGGCGCGAGCGTGAACCTCCCATTCGGACGGAGCCTCCTTATCCGCGGCTACACCCTGTTCTTCAGGCTCCTGACCGGTTTCCGCATCTCCGACGTGACGAACGGCTACCGCGCGTATCGGCTCTCGCTTCTGGACGATCCGCGCATCCGGATCGAGCAGTCCTGGCTCGACCGATACGAGCTCGAGTACTACATCCACTGGAAGGCGGTCACGCTCGATTACCGCGTCGTCGAGATCGGCGTGTCGAAGACGTACCCGAGGGGCGGCGGGAACTACTCCAAGATCCGCCGGTTCCGTGACTGGTGGAGCATCGTCAAGCCCACACTCCTGCTTTGGCTTCGCGTTCGGGATTGAGCGCGGCGGGAAGTTCCTCTACCACCAGAACCTTTCCGCATCTCTCTCGAAGCGCAGGGTCCCAGAACGG
>Ga0066669_10000799_pt1 | contig 10895 bp, 10 predicted proteins | sample GraSoiAngelo_118_FD_133940 | JGI IMG/M metagenome (GOLD analysis project Ga0066669, IMG submission 133940) | Grasslands soil microbial communities from the Angelo Coastal Reserve, California, USA - 14_0919_02_20cm | ecosystem: Environmental > Terrestrial > Soil > Grasslands | place: USA...
CCGAGCGGCCTCACCTGATCGCGGTGAACAAGGTCGACCTCGAGCCGGCGCGAAGGCTGCGTTCGCGCAGCAGGCGTGCGGGCGTGCACTTCGTCTCTGCGCTGGCCGGGGAAGGCCTGCCGACGCTGATGGAGGCGATCGCAAAGCTCGTGACGTCGGCACCCGAACCTCCTGCGCCGGCGCCTCTCAGGGTGATACGACTGCCCGTCCTCCGACGAGTGGACCTCGTCGTGGAGCGGACGCCGACCGGCTTCGTTGTGCGCGGCGAGCGTGTGGAGAGTTTGGTGGAGCGGACCGACCTCGAATCCGAGGGCGGCCTCGCCAGGTTTCAAGCGGCGCTGGATCGCCTCGGCGTGAACACAGCTCTGGAAGCCGCGGGCGTGACGCCGGGTGAAACCGTCACGATCGCCGGGGTGGAGTTCGAGTACCAGCCGTGAGGATCGGCATCCTCGGCGGCACTTTCGATCCGATCCACCTCGGCCACCTGGCGGCCGCCCGCGCCGCCATCGAATGCGCCGACCTGGACCGCGTTCTGCTGATTCCGACGGGCCAGCCACCGCATCGAAGCGCCGCAGTGGCCAGCGCCGAGCAGCGGCTGGAGATGTGCCGGCTTGCGATCGGCACGGATAAGACGCTCGAGGTGTCGGATGTGGAGATCCGCAGGGGCGGCGTCTCGTACACGGCCGAGACATTGAAGGAGCTGAAGCGGATCTACCCGCACAACGAGCTGTTCCTCATCCTGGGCTGGGACGCCGCCAGGTTGTTCGCGACCTGGCGTGTGCCAGAAGAGATCCGGCACCTCGCCGCGGTCGTGGTGGTCACCCGGCCGGGGAGCGGTTCGCCCGAGCCCGCCGCGCTGCCATCAGCCGGCCTCGATCCGGCGAAGACGATCCTCTGCGTTCGATCGACGCCGGACATTTCGGGGAGCGCGCTGCGGCGTGCCATCGCGAACAGAGAGCCGGTCGGCGACAGGCTGCCCGCCGCCGTGGAGCAGTACATCGCCCAAAAGGGCCTCTATGGGGATAATCGTTAAGTTGGCTGCTCAACGGACCAGGCGACCCACTCCGCTGCAGCTGGCCCGCCTGCTGCGGAGCGCCGCAGCCGAGAAGAAAGCGTGGGATCCGGTCGTCATCGACGTCCGCGACCAGACCTCAGTCGCCGACTACTTCGTCATCTGCGAGGGCGAGACGGATCGTCAGGTGCGTGCCATCGCCGACGGGATGGTGGAAGCCGCGAAGGCCAAAGACCTGAGACCGCTCGCGGTGGACGGCTACGACGACGCGGGCTGGATCCTTCTTGATTTCGACTCGGTGCTCGCACACGTCTTCCTGCCTGGCGAGCGTTCGTACTACGACCTGGAGGCTTTGTGGGCGCCGGCGGCGAAGCGGCGGAGAAAAGCAGCCTCGGCTTAGGCCCTAGATAAGTTGGGCGTAGCGGTCGTAGATCTCGCGAAGCTCGGCCGGCGGTTCGACGCGGTGCTTTTTCATCACATCGAACAGACTCAAGATGTGGCGCACGCCCGCAAGCGTGACGCCCTTCTCCCGCGTCAGGTTCTGGATGACCTGTACCTTGCTGATGTCCCGCTGCGAATAGCGACGCCGGTTGGTGAGGGTGCGATGCGGCTCGATGAGCTGCGCATCCTCGTACAGCATCAGGGTGCGCGGATGGGTTTCCAGGATCTCAGCCGCGACGCTGATCGTATACAGCGGCTTGTCCATATCGCTGAAGGATTGGTGATGGCTTCGCGGGCCCCGGTTGTTGGCCGCCATTACTTGAGGGATTTCAGAACCTGGATGATGGCCGGTCCGAGCAGCACGACCCAGAGAACCGGAAAGATGCAGCCCACCATCGGGAACACCATTCGAGATGAGGCCTGCGCAGCCCGTTCCTGCGCGCCCTGGCGCTGGCGGCGCCGCATCTCAGTCGCCTGCACGCGCAAGAGGCGTGCGATCGGCACGCCCATCTGATCCGACTGCACGATCGACTCGACGAGGTGGTGGAGGTCTGGCACGCCGGCCGTGTCCGCCATGTGCTCGAGGGCGGCCATACGCGGCCGGCCCAGGCGGATCTCCCGCAGGACCTTGCCGATCTCGTCTCCGAGCGCGTTGTGGAAGCGTTCCACGATGCTCAGCAAGCCTTCGTCAAGACTCATCCCTGACTCAACCACCAGCGTCAGCAGGTCGGTCGCTTCGGCCAGCGAGCGCTGGATCTGGCGGCGGCGCACCGATATCCGCTGCTCCAGCCACAGGCTCGGCGCCAGGTACCCGAGCAGGGCGAACACGATACCGGTGAGCGGCGCCGAGATGAGGTCGGACACTCCGAGCGGCAGGATCAAGCCGATCGCGAGGCCCGCGATGGCCAGCAGTGCGGCGAGACTCTAGCGCACCGCCTGGAAGCCGGCCGGCGTCAGGTTCCCGGGGTTACCGGCCTGGCTGAGCTTCTGCCGGACCTGGATCGCCGTTCTGGCGGGCAGTCGGGAAACCGGCCGGAGCAGCGTCTCGAGCCGCTTGATGAACGTGGGGCGTTGGGCGCCCGATACGACGCCGCCATTCGCCGCCGCCGCACGGAACTGGTCGAGGGCGATGAAGTAGGCGAAGACGATTCCGCCGCAGATGATCCCGGCGGCGATCGCGAGCTGCATCACCGCTAGCGGCCCGCCAACCTAGGATTCCAGCGCGGTCATGCGCTGGATGATCAGGTTGCCGAGGAGGATCATGAAGGCCGCGAAGCCCAGCATCACGTAGCCGATCCACGTCGTGGTCATCGGCGCGTAATAGCCGGGGACGAAGACATAGAGACCAAGCGCGAGCAGGATCGGCAGGCCGGTGATGATGCTTGCCGAAGCGCGCGATTGCGCGGTGAGAACGCTCATGTCGCGCTTGGTCTGCAGCCGGTCGCGCAGGGTGTCGGAAATCGTGTCGAGGACCTCTGCCAGGTTTCCGCCGACTCGAATGTGCAGCAGGATGGCGGTCACGATGAACTCGAGGTCAGCGCTGTTGATGCGGAGGAGCAGCGCGCTCAGCGCGTCCTCGACCGAGGTGCCGAGCGTGATCTCGGTCGCCACGCGCTCGAATTCGGTGGAGACCGGCGGTTGCGACTTCGCAGCCACAGTCTCGAGTGCGCGGTCGATCGCGTATCCAGTCTTCAGAGAGTTGGAAAGAAGCTGCAGCATGCTGGCGAGCTGCTCGTTGAAAAGCTTCGTGCGCCGCCGCTGGAGGTACGCGACGACGAGCGGCGGGATCACGAAGCCGACCACGCCCAGGATGATCGGGCCGATGGAAAAGCCGAATCGGAAGAGGCCGATCAGCGCGCCGAGAGCGACCGCGCCGATGCGGATCAGCAAGTACTCGGGCGGTGTGAGGTTCAGCCCTGCGCGCGCGAGGTCTTCGCTCAACGTCGGCTTGCCCTGGACCCTGCGGCGCTGGCTGAGGTTTTCGGCTGCGGGCTTCAGCAGCCGCTCCACGAGCTCACGCGGCGTCGCCCGCGCCACCGGCTGCGGCGCAGGTGATACTCGACGCTCTTTGCGGACCCTGTCGAGTGCCCAGAAAAAGACGATGATCGCCGCGGCCATCGGGATCGCGACGACGGTTTCCGGTGGCAGGTTCACTTGAACAGGCTGGGGTAGTTGGTCTGGATGAACTGCAGAGTCACGCCGTGGGCGTCTTCGACTGTTTGGCAGTTGGGATCTGGCGCCTGCTCTCCAGGCTGATAGTCCTTGTACGACTCGAGCGAATACTTGAGGGCCGCGTAGGTGATGAACCACGTGATGATCTCTGCCTGGCATTGAGTGATCACGACGGTGAGGCTGCTCGCGTTGCCGTTGCCGGTGGCGCCTAGCGCACCCACTTTGATGACGTGCAGCTGCGTGAAGATCGTCTTGGCGGCCACCTTGCCGGCCGACGATACGGTCGCAATGACGGAGATGTAGTCGCCGGGCTGGATGTAGTCGGCCACCCCCTGCTGCTCGCTCGTCGGGATGGTGAGCGCGACGAAGCCCTTCGGAATCGGCAGGTACTCGGACTGGGAGCCCAACGCCTGGTTCGGTCTGGCCACGTCGTTCGACGCCACGGCCTGGCCCGACGTGATGGAGACGAGGGGCACCATGCCCTGGACGTCCTGGATCCGGGTGAAGTAGATCTTGGGATAGGTCCCGGGCAGCGGGATCGACCGGGTCGTCAGCGAGTCGGCCGAGATCGGAATCCTCGGCGCCAGGTCTTTGCTCGCCACAACGACAGTCTGGAGGGGACTGGTTCCCGATTGGCTGGCGTTGAGAGCTACGAGGACGAAGGCAACAATGACGATGAGCGCCAGCAAGATGCCGAGCAGGGTGAACGGGCGGCGTGAGGTAATTGCGCTAAAGGTCCGCAAGGCCGACCAATCATAGGCAAGATATCCCGGTGTCGAGCCCCCCTTACTTGATACTCAAAACACCACATCCGGCGCAGCGAGGACAGTCCCTCGTCGAGTTCGCGGTGTCCTCCGTGGTGCTGCTCTTGCTCGTCGGCGGGCTGGTCGACATCGGGCGCTCGATCTTCATCACCGAAGCCCTCTCGAATGCGGCCCGGGAGGGGGCCCGGCACGGCGCCTGGTACGACGCGCCGAACCTCTCACATCCCTACCTTTTCGACGCGCAGATCAAGGCCGCCGTGGACTCCGAGCTTGCCTCGATCTCGCTGCCCGCCTCCATCCTGAAGAACCCGAGCACGACCTGCCCGAGCTCGAGCGACGGCAACAGCCTGCACAACCCTCCCTTCGTGTCGTCGGCTTACCCGTCGACGGCCAACCAAAGCTGGCTGTACATCTGCTACAACAACTCGCCCGGTCTCGACTACACGAGTCCGGCGTCGAACCTGGGCCAGCTCGACGTCAATGTGATCGTCCTGTACAAGTACGGACCGCTGACCCCGCTGGTCACGTCGCAGTTCGGCGCCTTTGAGCTGGCGGCAAACCAGCACATGACGGTGCAAGGAAGCTGATGCGGCCCCGGCCGGCCGGGAAGAGAAGTCAGCGGTCTCAGGCCTTGATCGAGTTCGCCCTCGTCTCGCCGGTGCTCCTGCTCCTGTTGTTCGGCATCGTCGACATCGGGCGCGCGATCTTCTACTACGACACCATCAACCACGCCGCGCGGGAGGGTGCCCGGGTCGCCGTTCGAGCCTCGAACCAGCTGCCCAACAACGGCGATGTGCTGACCAAGGTCAGCAGCCAGATGCTGGGGGCGCCCGTGACAGCGCCGTGTCCACAAGGGCCGCTGACCGGGGCGACGCCACCCGCCAACGCGGCGTGGCTCTTCATCACAGAGCCGAACCCACCGACGTCGATCGAGACCACGCCTCCGCCGAACGCCCCGGGGGGGGAATATTCGGCGAACGCGAGCGGGGGATGCAGCGCTGTCAACCCCGCGGGAGGCAACGCGCAGCTTCAGGTGACGGTTCGCTTCAACCTCGTGCTCGTCACGCCGATCTTCGCGCAGGCGACCGCGGACCACATCGTGATCTCCGCCGCGGCGGTGTTCAGGACGGAATACTGATGTCGGCAGCGGGGAAGCCAGGAGGCCAATCAGGGCAGGCGATCGTCCTCATCGCCATCATGCTCACCGTCCTCATCGGAATGACCGCGATCGCGATCGACGGCGCCCGCGCGTACGCCCTCCGGCGCGACCTCCAGGCCGCCGTCGATTCGGCGGCGCTGGCGGCCGCGGACAAGCTGCAGCAAACAGGGAACTACGCGACCGCGGAGCAGGCGGCTGCGGACGTGTTCGCCAGCAACGTTCGCCTCTACACCGGACCCTCGTGCTCACCCGGTTTCGGGGCTCCAGGCGCGACGCCCTGGACGGTGACCTGCACGTATTCCGATGGCACAGCCATCACGGAGGTCGTCCGGGCCGCGGGTCCGCAGGGCAGCCAGTTCACCATCTCGGCAACGCGGTCACTCCAGCTGGAGTTCGCGCGCATCCTGAGCAACGGCACGAGCCCGGTGCTCGGCAGCTCCGCGATGGGCAACGTGAACAATCTCGTCTACACACCGGCGGTGGCGGCGCTGGGCCCGGGGGGCTGTGGTGGGGCCGGAGGCACGGCGATCACGCTCAGCGGCAGCGGCACCCTCAACGTGAACGGCGATGTCGTCGCCAACGGGTCGATCACAGTCGCCACGGGAGCGCTGCGGGTCGCGGGCGACGTGTACTCGCGATGCCAGTCATCCGTGGCAGGCGCGACGACAGCTTGCTATCCGAGCGGCGCATCGAGTCCGTGCGCTTATCCCGACATCGTCGGGGCCACGCGATCTGGGTTCCGGCTTGCCGACCCCAACTACCCGGCGCCCACCGTGGTCGGTTCCTCGGAGTCGCGTCCGGGACGCGACGTCAACCTCTCAGCGGGCACATACGCGGTGAATCCGAACCTCACCACCAACGTGTGTTACTTCCTGGGTGGCGGGGTTTACGCCTGGCAGGCGGGTTACGCCAACAGCGCGGCGCTCGTCAGCAATGAGCTCAAGCCTCCGGACGAACCAAGCTCCTCAAACAACCAGAATGCCGCCCCACGCCAGTTCTGGAACGGCGACGGGGTCAACTGCGCCGGCTCGTTCATGCTGGCGGCCCAGGGCGTCGGCGGCGGGCTCGCGATCCAGCGCGGCACGTGGGCGATCGAGATCACGTCGGTCCGCACGGATAGCCACAACGGCCTGACCTACACACGCGAGAGCGCGCCCTCGATGTGCAGGACCGTGTCGGTGTCGACCGGGCAGGCGATCCAGGTCCAGTTGAGCAACGTGCCCGGCGCGACCTCCTTCAACGTCTATGCGTCGCTGCCGCCGAACGGCTGCGCAGGACCCTTCGGCCTGGCGGGCTCAATTGCTGTCGCCGTCCCGGTTCGCAACAACGACACGAGCGGTTGTCCGTTTGGAAGCGCCCAGGGGAACGGGCACGGCAACGGCAACGGCAACAACGGCGACAACTGCTCGCTGGGCGGTGAGGATGCGGTCTTCAACGCCATCCAGCTCGGACCGCTGTTTGTGCCCAACCTCCTCGCCCAGGCCGGCGTCTCCGGCGCCTATCCGCCGGACAGCGAGACCGCGCCGCTCGGTGCCGGCCTTCCCAACCAGAACCCACCACGCCGAGCGGGCTCCGCGGGGGACCGGGCCAACGAGAACAACTGCGAGTCGACGGCGGGCGTGTACATCACGTGCTCTGGGCCGATCACGCCGGGAGCGGTCGAGTTCTTCGTTCCTTCGGGCGGATGCCTGAGTACGTCAAACAGCGCGGACACCTACATCTTCACCGGCTACCAGTACAACTGGGTCGCCGTCTTCGAGCCGCCCGCCAACGCGTGCGCCAACACATTGGGAGCGACGAGCAACTCCGCCTACATCGGCCTCGTCTACATGCCTTCGGCCACAGCGACGGTGAGCTCGCCCTATACGTTCGAATCCGCGGGCGTGGGCGGGTTGATCGCGAGCAGGGTGACCTTCACGGGCACCATGCCGAGCATCACCTACAACGCCAGCTACGCGCCGGTTCCACCGGCGAGTCGCCTCACCAGCTAGCTGACCGGCTCGGCTTCGGGCGTCCGATCCTCGACCGGCGCCGACCCGTTGTGGTCGCCCTGCTCGTGGCGCGCTTCGAGGTGTGCAATCCGGCGATGCATCGTGCTTGCCGCCTTCCCGTCGCCAAGCTCCTCGTAGCGCTCGACCGCCCCATTCCACGCCGCTTTGGCTTCCTCGAGCCTGCCCAACCCCCACATGGCGGTGGCCCGGCTGGCGAGGGCCTGCGCGCGTTCGGCGATCTTGTCCGGCGGCAGGAGCTGGAGCGTGGAGTCGACAAGGCGCAGCACTTCCTCGAACGCGCCCACAGCCAGCGCGTTCTGCGCGGCCTGGCCGAGGAACGTCGCCGTCCGGAAAGGATCCGCCGCGGTGCCGGCCTGGTAGAGGTGATAGCCGATCTCCGCGGCGTGCTCGTTGACGAACTTGCCATAAACGCGCTGGAGGGTGTCGGCCACCGCCAGGTGATAGGCCTGGAGGCGCGGGAGGGGCAGGGTCGCCAGGGCCCGCTGGCGCACGAGGTCGTGTGCAAAACGATAGCTCTGCTTGCCCGCCGAGGCCAGGAAGTGGCCGCGCGTGGCCTCGTCGAGCGCGTCGCGCAGCTCATGGCCCGAGAGCTCGCCGAACGCCTCGAGCAGCGGGATGTCGAAATCGCGTCCGATCACCCCGGCCGCCACGAGCATGCGCTGCGCCGGCTCGCTCAGTCGCTGGATGCGCCGTCCGATGAGCCCGCGCACGCTCTGCGCAAGCTCGAGGTCTTCTTCCGTGAAGCTGGCCTGCTGGCGTGCTCCGCCTTCGAGCATGCTCTCCGACTCCGCCATGTAGAGGAAGGAGTGCTCGACAAAAAGCGGATTGCCTTCGCTGGCGGCCTGGATGCCGAGCAGCTGCACCGGCGTCAGCGGCGTTTCGGGCAGGCCGGCGACGATGCGCTCGACATCATGGTCCGACAGGCGGCCGAGCACGAGACGCTGCGCGCGGCGGCGCCGGAGCAGGCGGGTGAGGATTGTGGTGATTGGCCGACGCGAGTCCAGCTCCGTGTCCCAACACGTGCCGAGGATGACAATCCGGCTTCCGTTGACGCGCTCGGCGAGGTCGCGAAGGAGCATCACCGTCGCTTCATCCGCCCACTGCAGGTCGTCGAGCACGATCAGCATCGGCTTGTTCGCCTGCACGCCGGTGAGGAGGCCGTAGATCGCTTTGAAGAGCTGCTCGCGAACTTTGTCGGCCGCGACCTCGTGAGCGGCCGCCATGCCGCGGACCTTCTGCCGCAAGCTCGGCACGAGCGTCGCGAGCAAGGCACCGTGGCGCCCGACGGCTTCATTCAAGACCTTGGCTGTGGCGCCCGCGATCCCCCCGGCCAGTACATCCCGGAAGGGTCCATACGGCTCGCCGTCCTTTTCGAGAGAGCGGCCGGTCAATACGAGCCAGCCCTTGGCCGCCGCATCGGTGGCGACCTCGGATGCCAGCCTCGACGCCCCGATGCCTGGAGTGCCGGTCAGGAAGACGAGTGAACCGCTGCCCATGGCGGCGCGATCCATGACCAGGCGGATGTCGAGACGTTCCTGCGCGCGATCGACAAAACCGTCGTCAGTCGTCATCACGTGCTGCGTTTCTTTGACTTCGCCAGGCGTGACCTGATGCAGCCGCCAGCGGTCTGGGAATCCCTTGAGCTTGTAGCGGCCCCGGAAGTCGAACTTCATCTCGGAGGTGGGGCCGACGAGCTGGCGGACAATTTCGGAAACGAGGATCTCTCCGCCCTTGGCTTTTCCCGCAACGCGAGCCGCGACGTTGACCGCCGCGCCGAAGATGTCGCCGGCTTCTTCGACCACCTCGCCTGTGTTGAGGCCTATGCGGATCTTGAGCTTCCGTTCCGGGTTCTGCTTGCTGTATTCGGCGATCGCGCGCTGGATGTCGATCGCGCATTCCACGCCGTGACGCGCCGACCCGAAGCTGATCATGAAGCCGTCGCCGAGACCTTTGATCCGGCGGCCGCTGTGCTCCGCGACGCGCTCGTCGATGATCGTCTCGTACGCCCGCATGATCTCGTGCGACGCGGTGAAGCCGCGCGTGGAAAGCAACCGTGTCGACTCCTCGACATCGGTGAACATGATCGTCACGGTGCCCTCGGTCTGGCCCACCGCGAGGCTGCCGATGATCGTCTCAGCGGTCAGAGGAGCCGCTGCGTTGATGGGCTGTCCGAGGCCTTCGGCGATCTCTCGCAGCAGGCCCTGTGAAGCGCGAAAGCCGGCTTCGCCCTGCGGATACCGCACCGTCTGCAGCAGTCCCGCCTCTGCCGCGAGGCGCATCTCGCGGCCCGCGGAATCCTTGCTGATCTTGTTCTGGGATGCGTAATCGCTCGCCTTCAGCTCGGCGCCTTCGAACGCCTCGGTCAGAGGCGGTGCCAGACGGAGGCTGAGGCCCCGCCTTGTGATGATGCTTTCGATCACCGCCTGGATGCGCCGCGAGGCGCCTGCGGGACCGGGCGCGCCCTCCGTCCCGCGGACGGTGGGGAGCATGCCGCTGAATCCGTTGGAAGCAGCTGCCAGCTGGCCGAGGGCGGTCGTCGCGCGTGCCATCGCGGTTGCGGCCTCGAGCGCCTGGTGGGCGTGGAGGTCCGGCACCTGCCCGTAGTAGGGCGGGGGCGTGGCGCCTTCGGGCAGCGGCGGGCCGGGATAAGGCTGCGCTGGATACGGCTGGGAGGGATACGTGACGGGCGCACCCTGCGCCTGCGGAACCTCGGGGCGCTCAGCCGGCGCCGCCGCCTGGAGGTCGGCCACCGCGGCGCGAGCCGCGTCGATCAGCTTGCGCATCTCCTCCTGCATCTCAGGCGTCTGCGCCGGAGCAGCGGCCTGAGCCGACGGCGCGGGCGAGGCCGCCGCCGGGCGGTCGGAGCTGAACGGGACAACCACCACCTGCCGGACCACGTTTTCGGTTTTGGCCTGGCCGGACATCAACGGGTCCTTGACGACGGGCATCATGCTGTCGGAGCCCGCGGGGATGAAGCGCGACTTGACCGGGTCGAACAGATCCCGGTTGACCTGGACCCCGTAGAACGCCGCCTTGTCGAGCGCAGTCGGCACGTAGCCGGTCGCGTTGTACTCCAGCCTCAGGTCGGGGCCCATGCCGAGCAGGAAGATGTCGCGCAGGATCGGTCCGTTCGAGTCATAGCCGACGACCTCGGCAATCTGCGCGACTTTCCGCCGGCCGTCCGGCATGCGGGCCTGATGGACGATGAGGTTGACCGCGGACGCGATCTGAGCTCGTACAGCCTCAAACGGTATGTCGATCGAGGCCATCATCACCATCGTCTCGAGACGAGACAGCGCGTCCCGCGCGGAGTTGGAGTGGATGGTCGACATCGA
>Ga0066669_10000804_pt1 | contig 10888 bp, 7 predicted proteins | sample GraSoiAngelo_118_FD_133940 | JGI IMG/M metagenome (GOLD analysis project Ga0066669, IMG submission 133940) | Grasslands soil microbial communities from the Angelo Coastal Reserve, California, USA - 14_0919_02_20cm | ecosystem: Environmental > Terrestrial > Soil > Grasslands | place: USA...
ACATTTGTCCACATTTCAGACCGATAATCTCGTGCTGGTTTACACTGTCCCGGTTCCGCCGAATCTGAAGGCGAAGCACTTCCACCCCAACAACCCCATTGCCAACCTCAGCTTACGTCGCATCCGTCATCTGGCATCGCAACTGCTCAGCTCTTAATAAGTTTCCCTCCCCGCTAAGAACGAGCTTTGGACCTGATTTTCATGCACCCGCGTTGCCGATCAGTGAGAATATTTCCTTGGTCGGAGGAAATCCTTGCGGTTCAGTCGGAACCCTCAAACGACTGCTACGGACGTGAATTTTGAACCAAAAGTCGGTTTAAAAGATCTCCCCGCTGTTGCTGCCCCGGAACTGCAGGTCGCAGCCTCACATACAATCCATGTTTCTGTCATCATTCCGTGCCTCAATGAGGCGAAGTCGATCGCACTCTGTATAGATAAGGCTTTTGCAGCCTTTCGAAAGCTAGGAATTTGCGGCGAGGTCGTCGTATCGGATAACGGCTCCACCGACGGATCCGCCGAGATCGCCGAGCTCCATGGCGCTCGAGTGGTGCATGCGGTCTTAAAGGGCTATGGAAACGCGCTGCGCAAGGGAATCGAAGAAGCCAAGGGACAATTCATTGTCATGGGAGATGCTGATGACAGCTACGACTTCTCCCAGATTCCGCTCTTCGTTGCCGAGTGGCGCGCAGGTTCCGAGCTGGTCATGGGGAATCGATTTCGCGGTGGAGTTAAACCGGGCGCCATGCCGGGTCTGCACAAGCATTTAGGAAATCCCGCTATCACAGGCATCCTGAACAATTTTTTCCATGCAGGAATCGGTGATGCATACTGCGGTATGCGAGGTTTCACCAAGCGCGTCTACGAGAGAATCGATCCTCGGACCACCGGTATGGAATTCGCGCTCGAGCTTGTCATCAAGGCGGCAAAATTGGGCGTGCCAATCTCTGAAGTTCCAGTAACGCTCTGGCCTGACAAGCGCGGTCGGCGACCCCATCTGAGGACATTCCATGATGGCTGGCGAAGTCTTCGCTTCATGCTGCTATACGCGTCGAACTGGTTATTTATTCTTCCCGGCGGCACACTATTTCTGCTTGGACTGGGATTAGTATTTTGGTTGCTTCCAGGGCCCCAGCACGTTGGGCATGTGAACTTCGATGTTCATACCATGCTTTTCGGTATGATGTTCGCATTGCTTGGGACCCAGATCATCGCAACCGGACTCTTCGCGAAAGTATTTTGTTACGCGGAGAAATTCTCCGCCAATCGTTCGCTCGAGAGGTGGCTGCGACGGGTAAAGCTGGAACAGGGACTAATACTTGGAGCCGCCCTGGCTGTGTTTGGGGCGGCAGGATCTTGGTGGCTGGCCTGGAAATGGGCAGCCGGTGGCTTTGGATCGTTTTATCAGATTCGCTCCGTTATTTTCTTCTCCTTGTGGTTCTTCATCGGCGTGCAAACGATTTTTTCTTCTTTCTTTCTCAGCATGCTGGGAATCAGCCGTGGAACCTACATCGGCGACTACGACAAGGACCGATAAGTTGCGCTAAGCGCTTACAGGACGAAGGCATGGAGTCGCAAACGGGAAAATTCTCGTTGATTGGCACGTTCCATGAGAAGCTGGTCTTCGGCCGCCGAGTCAGAGTTTTAGCTCGCCATCTAGCCGCTCTCATCCCGGCTCGTGCACGAGTTCTCGATGTCGGTTGTGGAGATGGAATGATCGACCGCCTCATCATGGAACAAAGGCCTGATGTGTCGATCGAAGGCATTGATCCGCTCGTCCGCCCACATACGCACATTCCTGTTAGGTCATTCGACGGCGAACGAATCTCTCATTCTGATTCTAGTTTTGACGTTGTCATGTTCGTCGATGTCCTTCATCACACACCAAATCCTTTGGTCCTTCTGATGGAAGCCGTTCGTGTTGGTAGTATGATCCTGATTAAAGATCATTTTCGCAATGGTCTGTGGGCTGGGACAACTCTGCGCCTCATGGACTGGGTCGGCAACGCTCGTCATCGGGTGGCCCTTCCATACAACTACCTGTCAAAAGCAGAATGGGAGGCGGCCTTCGACCATCTGGGCTTGAGAGCCAAGGATGTGAATTCGTCACTGGGGCTGTATCCGCCTCCGCTGTCCTGGATTTTTGAACGCGAACTCCACTTCGTCGCGAGATTTGAGAAGGGTTGAGATACAGAATCCTCTAGGAGATTGCTCCAGCAGGCGAACGCAGTTTCAGCAAACATCTAGTTTATTGCCGAATGGAGATTGCAGGCTCGAGTGATAGGTAGACGGGGCGGATCATTTGGGAATTGGTTTCGGTGGCTTCTCGTCGGCGTTCACCAGCCATACCTGCCGGTCTTTGAAGTAGTCGATCAACTCCTGATTTCTTGACGGCCCCATGTCACGTGCCCACACGATCGAAGCGTGATCAATGTCGGCTTCGTTGTAAACCCACTCCCAGTTCCGACTATGGTCGGGGCCATAGCGCACGATGATGAGATGGCGCCCTCCGCGCGCGTTCATTTCGGAGGCTATGCGTGCTCGATCCAGGAGCTGAGGGCCCAATGCGCCCGTAGCTGACCAGATTGGTGAAACAAGATGAAGATGGAGAGGTGAAGCAGCCAAACGTAGAAAGAAGAGCACCACGGCAATCATTGGAACCGCGCGGACGATGAAAAGCCCGGTTTTTCTTTGCCTCCAGCGCCATCGACGGACCCGTTGCAACGACCGTAGCACCAGTGCGTATAGCGCAGCGGTGAACGGCGCTGCGTACTGCGGACTAAAATAGACGGTCAACATAAAGCCGGTAAACCCGCTCAGGCATACCAGCAGCAGAAAGAGCGTGTTCGGACTGATGTCTCGCAAGGACATGCCGCTAGGCAGGGTAAAAACGGCAATGCACAGAGGCAGCGTTAACAGAGGGCCAAGGAAGAAGGTCCATAGATTTGCCGTCCGGACCAGAACTGTCCCGAAAGGATGCAGACGAGCAGATTGATAATGTGCGAAGGCGTCGCCCGAGTAAAAATTTTGCATTAGCGCGTGATTGTAGTGAGTTATGGACCGAAGTGGTTGCCACGGAAAAACAGGTATTGGATCATAGGCTTGCATGTTCGCGACGTACGGTGGAAGCAGCGGGCTCCCTGTCGTTCGCCAGCAGTAATACATCGTGGCTCCTGCCCCAATCATCAGTACGATGCTGAGCGGCAAGATCACCGTCTTGAATTTCTGCCGCAGAGGTGGCGAAGTCTTTGCCAATATCCAGAGCATGAGAGCGACCCCGACCGGGGCACACAGAAATAAGCTCTCATATGGGCGGCTGTTCATTAGGATCGCGATTCCGAATCCCATGACCGCCGCATCGCGAATACGCTGGCGACGCTTGATCCGAGGTAAGGCACCAAGGACCAGCGCCCCGCCAATAGCCGCTGCAGCCCCTCCCCAATAATGGTGCGCCCAATAACTAAACGTGCCCAGCAGCGGGATCGCCAGCATTCCCCCCGTCAGGGCGCAAATGGGCGCGACCCAGGCTTGCAGCATCCAGCAAATCGCCGCGCACATGAGTCCGGCGCTGAGCCAGACACCCCAGAATGGATTCCCGAAGAGAACCTGACCAATTGCCAGAACAACGCCTTGGGCCGGATAGTACTTCGCACAGTACGTGGGTTTCCAATTAACGTGAAACGTCTCGAAGTGGACCCACATCGGATGCGTTGGATTGGTGAGTCGCCCGTGTGCGAACGTGTCCCCCATCAACAGGTAACTGAACTCGTCATGAAATCCGGGAGAAGGAATATGCAGTATGGGGAGCGCCATCGCGTGCACTGCGAGAGCGGTCACCCCGACTGCTACAACCGCCATTCGTCGGCGGCGGGAAAGTCTGGCAAACGGCCGCTCCACTGCCTGAAAAAAACGGGATCCTGTCGTCGGAGCCGCAAAGGCAATGACCACCGCTACCAGAACTAAGCCACACTCGATTAAAAACATGCAGTGAGATGCTCCGGGCCGGTCTCTATCATGCTGATCACGGTAGGGTGTTCGCGCACCCAGAATTCCTAGTTGGGCACGTCACCTTTTTGAGTTCCTCGCCTGAGTATATGGCGGTGAGCGGCATTTCCAATGCCATTCTTGGTGCGCTCCGGTTGCTAATAGGCGTGACGGTGTATATGTTGGTTTCATGGAGAACAGGCCACCGTTCCCGAAATTGGCCTAGCCGGGGTATGACCCCAAAGGGTTCAGCTTTGGAATGAAGTCCCAACGAAATTCTGCTCTGCGGGTTCCAATCTCGATTCCGAAGTACTGCGCGCCCTGCTACGCTCCGTAACCAAGGCCACCCAGGAACTGAGGTACAGCAAGGCGGCAATTATGTGCAACGAACGAATCCCCGTCCATAGCGCCATGGACTCGAGCATTCCCCCGATCATTGCTCCCATGAGATTTGAGCCTAATGCCTCGGCAGGAAAGCCCTGCGCCGCAAAGCTACGGATGAACACGATACCGGCAAAAAATACCGGGAGGCACAGCACCAGAGTTGAAGTCAGCACCTTCATCCAGGGCGACGGAAGCAAAAATTTCTGCAGCGGGATGGAGTAACTAGCCGCAATCGTCACGAAAATTCCAGCATAGGCAAAGCTTAGCGGAAAGTGGGGGACAAACCTTACCAAAATATTGGCGGCCACGATCAACAACAGCAACCCACCGATGACGATCGAATTGACGAGCCAGGTGGTTCCAAACAGGAGCGCCATCTTGCTGATGATTTGCGCCTCCAGCAACATGAAACCGGCACCCAGAAAAAAGAAGTGCCAACGAAGGGAAGAGCCTCCTGCTGCACCCGTATCGCGCAGAAGCACCCAACAGAGCAGTACCAGAGTGGCCGAAATCACGACAACCGATAATGGCAGACCCGGCTCGTGCTGATAAAAATACGGCCAGTTATCCGTTGTCACAGTGGCTGGCACCATCTCGAAGCCGCCGTGCTGGGCTACGAAAGCTGCGAGTCGCGGGTCCGATAGCGCTTGAGCAATGCGCGCCTCTGACCCGCTGATGAAGAACCGTCCCCAGTTTGTGAGCGAGTTGCGCTGGACCTCTAGCTGCACCGGAGCGCGGCCAAAGACCCTGCGCAGCACGCCATCTAGCCGGCCCGCAATCCACGGGGTCATAACCTGGAACTTTACGATGAAGATTCCGTCTGGCCGCAATAGCTGCTTGGCCGCCTGAAGAGCTTCCAGCGTATAGACGTAGTTGTCAATCCGTATATTCGTAAAATGAGAGCTGTTCGTATGCGAATCGAGAAGGGAAAAAACAATTAGGTCAAAGCGCTCAGGGGCATTCTGGATATAGCTTCTCGCGTCGTCCTGAACTATCCGAACGCGGCGTGAACTATAGGGTTTCTCAAAATGGTACTGCCTCCCCAATTTCACAATCAGCGGATCGATCTCCACTGCCGTTACTTGTCCCGCGCCGTTGCGAAGCGCCGCCGCCACGTCGTTGCCCATTCCAGAACCCAAGACCAGCACCGAAGGAGGCTTTGGATAGAAGTGGTAGGGAAGGTTGTAAGCATTCCATTCAATTGGAACCTTGTCGAATAGTTTTGGGTGTGAGGCAACAAATTCAGGGGAAAGATCGACGATTTGTTGAAACCAACTGTCATTCGTATTCAGATCATATCCGATGATTTTCCCAGCATCACTTCGGGGAAATAACGTCAGCTTCTGGTACGGTGACCAATAGACGGTGCCGTGCTTCTCACTAGCGAGGCTGAGCAGGCCGATCGTGGCCATAAAGGCGAGGACCGTCAACCAACGCAGTCGCGGGAGCTTCCATAGTAGAAACACCAGCAGTAGTCCCGCGACGATGAACCAAATCATCGGCGGCTGATAGAAAAAGCAAAGCAGCGTATAGAGCAGGATTCCCAGCAAACTGGCCAGGACGTTGAGAGTATAAGCAAGGATCCCACTCCCGGAGTTTTCGAGATGCCATCCTACAAGCTGACCGAGCGGAATGAATGAGAAACAGATCAGGCTGAAGATGGGTACGATAACAGCAATGGCAGCTGCAAGCAGCGGAAACGAGAACTCCGCCGGCGCACCCCACAGATTAGTCTCAGAACTCGCACCCACAAATGCCGGAATCGATCTCATCAGCACTCGCAAGCCCGGCCAGGGAAGTGTGACAACGAGGGTGAGACTAAGTAGAGGAACAATCATGGTCAGCAAATTGGTCCGGCGCCGGGATAAATAGCATCCCAACCCAAAGCCCAGGAAGCAGGCAATCAGCACAAAGTTCTTAAAGTAGGCAAATATGCGAATCTCGGAGGAGATCCAGCGAATCACGAGCAACTCAAAGAATAGCGAGAGCAAACTCCATAGGATCAGGCTCCGCCAGGAAAAACCTCCTAAAGCCTGCGGAGAAAATTCCCATTTTTCTGACCAGCTTGCCCGCAGTCCGGATGAGTCGCCACTCTGCTTCGCGTGGAAAAGGGCGACCACAAAGGCGTTCGCCAGGATGAGCCCGACGACGACACAGCCAAACGCGGCAATTAAACCCCAGTGACCCGACTGCGCGGGGGTTCCGTCCTGGCCCAGGGCAGGACTACCAAGCCAAAAGACAATTCCGAACGTTAGCGAAAATCTGCCCATGTAATCACTCCTTAGTTGTGGCCGTCCCCGCATACTGCACCAGCCTCGGTGGCTTCTCATCAGCTTCCAACAACCATACGTTGCGAACTTTGAAGTACTGGATTAATTCTTCGTTCTTCTCTGGGTCCATGTCGCGTGCCCAGACCACTTTGGAATTGTTAATCTCGGCATCGTTGTATACCCACTCGGCAAATGCGTTGTGGTCGGTCCGATAGCGAACAATCATGAACTGGCCCCAAGCCAGCCGCTTTAGCGGCCTTTCACATTTTTCAAAATAGCATTAACAAATCCAATTTCCCTCAGAAGCAAGCTCATCACCAGTTCACGTGTGTTTCTCTATTCTGCCGCATGAAAACGAATTGCTGCAGTGCTGAGATCAGTTCGCTGGACACGAAATCGGCCAAGTGCGGCGGAGCGGCCCAACTGCGTGTGGTTTGGACGAATCAGGCAGGGCAAACGATTGTATACATTTGTTCACATTTGCTGGGGAAATGACCGGCCTGGTTCGCCCGGCTACGGTTTCCCGCCGAGTTCAGCACGTGAGTGTAAGTCCATGAAATTGAACCAGGAACAAAGGTTTCGGCGATCACCACCGTCTGGCATTGCAACTGCAATAATACTGTCCTGAGAAGCACCACGAAGCCTTCCCCGCGGTGAGGCATGCGCTCCACGCTAGAGACCAGCTTCCGCGACAAGTCGCGTTCTGAGACTTGGGACTCCGCCGAGGCGGCCAAACCCCATCAGATCGAAGTGTCGGTTGTCATCCCGTGCTTGAACGAGGCGCGCTCGATTGGATTCTGCGTAGATAAAGCCATAGCCGCTTTCCGCGATACCGGTATTGCGGGAGAAGTTGTGGTGGCTGACAACGGTTCCAGCGACGGATCGATGGCAATCGCGGAGCAGCACGGCGCTCGGGTCGTGCGCGCAATATTGAAAGGCTACGGCAGCGCACTGCGCAAAGGCATTGAAGACGCCAGCGGCGAATTCATCATCATGGGTGACGCGGATGGCAGCCACGATTTCTCTGAAGTTCCGCGCTTCGTGAGCAAATGGCGCGAAGGATACGAATTCGTCATCGGCAATCGTTTTCAGGGCGAAATTAAGGAAGGAGCAATGTCCGCGCACCATCGCTTCCTGGGAACGCCTGTGCTCTCTGCGTTGCTGAATTTATTCTTCAGAGCGGGGGTCGGAGACATTAACTGCGGAATGCGAGGTATGACCCGCGAACTCGCCCGCCGTATCGACTTCCGCACCACGGGAATGGAATTTGCTTCCGAGTCACTGATTAAAGCCACTAAGGCTGGCGCGCGCCTGGCCGAAGTTCCCATCACTATGTGGCCCGATCAGCGAAATGGCCCGCCGCACCTGCGAACTTTCCGCGACGGCTGGCGTCACTTGAGATTCATCTTTCTTTCCGCGCCAAATTGGTTATTCCTCATGCCCGGTGCATTGCTACTCGCGGTTGGAATTGGCTTGGTTTTATGGCTGCTCCCCGGTCCTCGTTTCGCGGGTAAGATAGGCCTGGACGTTCACACCATGGCGCTGGGCATGATGCTGGCGCTTTCGGGAGTCCACGTCATCTCGATTGGCCTCTTCGTAAAAGTCTTCTCTTATACCGAAAAGCTCTCTCGTAACCAGCGCACGTTGGCTGCCTGGTTGAAGCGCGTCAGGTTGGAACATGGATTAATACTCGGAGGTGTTTTGGCTCTCGGCGGCTTTGCGGGGGACGCGACCGTTTTCTGGCAATGGGCAGCAAGTGGCTTTGGTCACCTTAGTCTCGTTCGCACCGTATTTTTCTGCTCGCTCTCTTTCTTCGTCGGGATGGAGATACTTTTTTCTTCGGTGTTCCTCAGCATGCTGGGAATCAATCGTTCGACCTACATTGGCGACTAGTCTAAAACGGTTTCTCCCAGACCACTGTGATGTACTTGTTGTTAAATCCATCGCGTAAGGTTGACCAGAGTCGTAGGAAAAAATGCGCAGGATGCTGAATGTAGAACACAGCTAGATGGGGGCGCAAATTAGTGCTCCGTGCTTCCTGGCGCGTGGCAATTCTGAGTGGACTATAAGGCTGTATTTGACTATGTGAGCTCAAAAATTTCAAAGAGCACGTCTCCCCCAAGCGCCGGAACGTTCGGAAGGAAAAATTCGATTTGTGGTGAGGATTTGCGTCAACTGAGGGTGTAATGGGAACGGAAGCAATCAAGCGTCCGCCTGGGATGAGTAGCGAGACTAAATGTGCGAATAAGGCACGCGGGTCCTCGACATGCTCGATTGTTTCCAGGGAAACTATGTTTTCAAAGTGGCCCGCCGATTGAAATTCTAAAGCATTTGAACACACGAAAGATACCCGCTGCCGTCCGTATTTTTCGACGGCATACTGGACTGCCGGACTGCTGATGTCTACTCCAACCGCTTTGGTGACCACTGGACTGTCCGACAGCAAGGCAGTCCCGTAACCTACTCCGCAAGCGATATCCAGAACGGATCCGGGAACGAGGTTGTCTTTGGCGAATCGATATCGATCAAGATGCAGTCGCAGTGTTTCCGAGCCCGTAGTTTCGTCGGATCGGAGCTCGTCCGGAACTATTCGCTCAAGCGAATTGGGGTCGATGCTATTCGTCATAGCCGTACGTCGGATTCACAACCCTTGCCGTGCCTCTCGCCCACGAATTTGGCGGGAGCTGCCACAATCGATGTTCGAGGGGAATCAGGGTTGCGCAAACCACCGCTGAAACCCCACCACAATAACCGAAAACCCCCGTCTGCGTGCGAGCTGGATACAACCACGTTCCAAAGGCTCGAACCAACGCTCACCAACATTAGGGAAGATGAAAGCGAGAAGGATCGACAATCTCGTCAAAATGAATTCAATCCGAATCATTTGAGATACGGGTCCGCGCCTGCCCACGCCCATGTGCAGTGGCGAGTACCTCTGCCATTCCCCTGGAATATGGGAGCAGCCTCGGCGGCTTCTCATCAGCTTCCAGCAACCACACGCTGCGATCTTTAAAGTACTGGATTAATTGCTCGTTCTGCTCCGGGTCCATATCCCGTGCCCAGACTACTTTGGAATTATCAATCTCGGCATCGTTATATACCCACTCGGCAAATGCATTGTGGTCCGGCCGATAGCGAACGATCACGAGTTGATTCCCAGGAAGTTGCTCGAGCTGAAACAGAGTGGCTGCCCGTCCGAAGCTGTTTGGGCCTCGCTGGTCCCAAGCTGGCACGTGAGACTGGGAGAGGGGGATATGCAGCCGCCCAGCAAGGCTCGCAGCCAGGAACATTATCACCCAAATAGCTGGAATTCCGCGCACTATGAAGAGTCCTGCCGGTTTGTCCCATGGGCGCCAGGATCGAAGGCGTCGCATAGAAATTAGCACGAGCGCAAGCGCTACGCTGGTGAGTGGGGCTGCGTAATGAGGTGAAAACAGCGTAACCTCAAGACCCACAACACCCACCAGAAACGTGAAGAAAACCACGATCAGGAATCGCGTCTGCGTGCTGATGCTCCGCCACTTGAAACCATAGGGCAAGATGATACTCAGCAGCAGCACAGGAAGGGTCAGAGCGGGTCCGAGAAAGAACCTCCATAACCAAAGCGATCGGCCGAGCAAAGCGTACAGAACTCCCTGCCAGGAACGATTGGAGATGACTCCCTGGACTCCGTCGCTATAAGCATCCTGTATGACCTTGTGGTTATAGCTTGGTGGCTGCCTCAGCGGTTGCCAAATCAGGTACGGCAACGATGAATATGTTTCTCGCTCCACTTGATAGGGCGAGCGGAAAGGACTGCCGGTCACGCGCCAAAAATAATAGCCGGTAGTGGCGCACCCGAGCGTCAGCACCAGGCACAAAGGGACAATTGCGCGCAGCAATTTGTCCCGCAAAGTTGGTCCAGACTTGCGGGACAACCATATGAGCAATGCAATCCCCATCGGTAAGCTGAAAACGAGACCTTCATATGGACGGCTGTTCGCGAGGATTGCCAGCCCCACACCCATGATTATCGAGTGGCGCAGATGCGGGAAACGAGTGATTCTTGGGAGAGCGCCGATCACCAGTGCTCCTCCAATTGCGCCCGCTGCCCCACCCCAGTAGCTGTTCGCCCAATAACCGAGCACTCCGAACCGAAGGACGGCCAGGAAGCCACCGAGCAATGCCCACCCAGCGGGCAACCATCCCTGTAACATCCAACAGATTGCACTGCACATAACCCCAACGCTGAGCCAGACACCCCAGAAAGGATG
>Ga0066669_10000810_pt1 | contig 10868 bp, 8 predicted proteins | sample GraSoiAngelo_118_FD_133940 | JGI IMG/M metagenome (GOLD analysis project Ga0066669, IMG submission 133940) | Grasslands soil microbial communities from the Angelo Coastal Reserve, California, USA - 14_0919_02_20cm | ecosystem: Environmental > Terrestrial > Soil > Grasslands | place: USA...
CGGTGCAAGCGGTGGGGGCCACGTACGCCCGCGTGATGCTGGGCGGCAACGTCATCATCCTGATGCTGTTCTTGATCAACGCCATTTTCCGCGGCGCGGGCGACGCTGCGATCGCGATGCGGGTGCTGTGGCTCGCCAACTGGATCAACATCCTGCTGGGGCCCTGCCTGATCCTGGGACTCGGGCCGTTCCCGCGGCTCGGCGTCACGGGCGCGGCCGTCGCGACCACCATCGGGCGCGGCACGGGCGTGATCTACCAGCTGTACCGGCTGGTGCGTGGCGACGCGCGAGTGACGATCCGGCGGGCACACCTCGCCCTCAAACCCGGCGTGATGCGCACGATGCTGCGGCTCTCGGGCACCGGCACGGTGCAGGTGTTGATCGGCACGGCCAGCTGGATCGGCCTGGTGCGGATCGTCGCGAGCTTCGGGTCGGAGGCAATGGCGGGCTACCAGATCGCGATCCGGATCATCGTCTTCGCGCTGCTGCCGTCGTGGGGGCTCGCCAATGCGGCCGCGACGCTGGTGGGGCAAGGACTGGGCAACGGAAACCCCGACCGCGCCGAGCGTGCCGTGTGGCTCGCCGGCTTCTACAACATGCTGTTCCTCGGTACCGTGGGGGCCCTGTTCGTCGTGTTCGCCGGCCCGATCGTCCGCCTGTTCCCCGCCGGTCCCGCCGTCGCGCCGATCGCAGAGCTGTGCCTGCGCACCATCAGCTATGGCTTTCTGTTCTACGCCTACGGAATGGTGCTCACGCAATCGTTCAATGGCGCGGGAGACACCTGGACGCCGACGTGGATCAACCTGGCCTGCTTTTGGCTGTGGGAGATTCCGCTGGCGTACGGGCTGGCGCGCTATGCGAACCTTGGTCCTCGGGGCGTTGCCCTCGCCGTGACGATCGCGTTCTCGACCGTCGCAGTCGTGAGCGCGTTGCTGTTCCGGCGCGGCCGCTGGAAGCTGCGGCGCGTGTAACCCGACCCGAGGACTGTTGCGCCGACGCTGCACCACACACCGCTTGACAAGGGAACAGGGCGAAACACACCCTGGTAGCAGTCACCGATAGCAACTCCCCCGGCCCCGTTGCGCCCGCGATCAGGCCAACGGGGCCGTGTTCTTGTCGGAGGAATCGGACGTATGGATGCGAAAGCGGTACTCGACAGTCTCGACGTGGGCGTGGCCGCGGTCGCGCCCGATCGCACGATCGCAGCGTGGTCGGCAGGGGCGGAGAAAATCACGGGGTTCCCGGCGAATCGCGCGCTGGGTCAGACCCTGTCGCAGGTGTTCCCTGCCACCCGGGGGACCCAGTTCGAGCGCGTGCTCGCCGAGGTGCTCGCCGACGGCAAAGCCCAGACCTGCCTGGCTCCCGCTGGAACGCCCGAACTCCCGGGCACGGTGCTGGAAACGCGGGTCACACGGGGTTCCGACGACCATGTCGTCGTGACGTTCCGGCCGGTGCACGAGGAGCTCGCGCCGGAGACGCGCGCCGCCCAGGTGCTGAGCGCGCTCGAGGGCGAGCGGCGCCTCTACCTGCAGCTGTTCAACGCGTTGCCCACGGCCGCCCTGGTCCTCACGCCGGAGGGCCAGATCCTCGACGCGAATGCGGATGGCGTAAGACTCTTGGGTGCCGGTGACGCCCCGGGCGCCGGGCCACGCGGCCGGGCGCTGTCGGAGTGGGCCCCTGTGGACCAGCGAGGTCTCCTCGCCGCCGCGCTGCAGCACGCCGTGACCCGGCGGCAGGACGTGCGGCTCACCTTCGAGTTCGCGGGCGAGCCGGCACGCGACGTCCGGGCCGTCGTCGTGAACGTCGATCCCGGGCAGTCGGTGCCCAAGCTGCTGTTCCTGGCGCTGGACGTATCGCGCGAGATTCTGCTGCAGCAGCGCCTGCTCCAGGCCGACCGTCTGTCGCAGCTCGGCGCCCTGGTGTCGGGAGTGGCGCACGAGCTCAACAATCCGCTCGCCGCCATCGCCGCCTTCGGTGAAGCGCTGGCGCTGGAGCCGCATCAGTCGGACCTCCAGGAGAGCGCCGAGGTGATCCGGAGCGAGGCGATGCGCGCCGGTCGCATCGTACAGACGTTGCTCGACTTCGCTCGCCAGCGGCCGCGTCAGCAGACGGCCGTGGACCTGGGCGAGATTGTGGAGCGGGTACTCGCGCTGCAGCGCAGCGCCCTGAAGAAGGCGCGCATCCGAGCCACGGTGTCGATCCCGAACGACGTGCCCGCCCTGTCCGGCGATCCCCAGGAGCTGCAGCAGGTGGTGCTCAACGCGGTGGTAAACGCCCGCCAGGCGATCGAGAGCACCGGCCGCGCGGGCCAGATCGCGATCGCCGCTCGAGCGAGCGGTCAACACGTGCTCATGACGGTCGATGACACGGGCCCCGGCGTTCCGCCCGAAGTCCTGGACCGCGTGTTCGAACCGTTCTTCTCGACCAAGGGAGAGCACGGCACCGGGCTCGGCCTGGCCATCAGCTTTGGTCTCGTCCGCGCGATGGGCGGCCGGATGTGGATCCAGAACGTGGAGGGAGGCGGGGCGCGGCTTTCCTTCGAGCTACCCATCGATGCCGGCGCCGGCGACGACGCGGCCCGGAGCGCGACGCGCCCTGCCGGGAAGCGACTGGCGTTGCTCGTGGTCGAGGATGAAGATGCCGTGCGGCGCGCCATGGCACTGCTCGCGAAGCGGCTCGGTCACGAGGTGACGTCGGTCGGGCGGTTCGCCGAGGCCACGGAGCGACTCAAGGACGGCGGCGCGCGCTACGACGCGCTGCTCATCGACGTGCACCTGGACGAGGCGCACACCGGGTTCGAGCTGTTCGACTACCTGCAGACCGAGGGTCGGGGGCGCGAACAGCGCATCGTGTTCACCACGGGCGACTCCATCTCGACGCACACGCGCGACTCGCTGGAGCGCGCCGATCGGCCCGTCCTCCGGAAGCCCTTCAGCCTCGACGACTTGCGGGAGATGCTGGAGCGGGTCGCGGCACCGTAACGCCGCGCGGAGGTCACGCCGCGCGCGCCGCTGCCCGCGCCCGCCGGCGCCGCTGATCCTTGCGCTGCTCGCGATAGTACGCGACGGTGTGCCGCAGCCCTTGTTCGAAGTCCACGACCGGCGCGTATCCCATCAGGTCGCGCGCCTTGTCGATCGCGGCGAGGGAGTCGCGCACCTCGCCCGGTTGCCCCTCGACGTACTTCGGCAGCACGGGCACGCCCGCGAGGTCCCGGATCCGGTCCCAGAGGTCGTTGACGCTCACGCGCTGGCCGCTCCCGACGTTGAACACCTGGCCGGCGATGCGTACGGCGGGCGTGGCGCGGGCGGCGAGCAGATTCGCGTGAACCACGTTCGCGACGTGCACGAAATCGCGCGTCTGCGAGCCGTCGCCGTAAATCAGGGGCGGCTCCCCCTGCAGCGCCGCGGAGATGAACCGCGGCACGACGGCGGCGTACGGCGAGTTCGGATCCTGGCGCGGACCGAACACGTTGAAGTACCGCAGGACGACGGTCTCGAGCCCGTAGGCCCCGTGGAACGCCCGACAGTACTCCTCACCCGCGAGCTTCGAGGCGGCATACGGCGAGAGCGGTCGGGTGACGTGCTCCTCGGAGTTGGGTAGCGTCGCCGCGTTCCCATAGGCGGAGGTGGACCCGGCGTAGACGACGCGGCGGACGCGCGCATCACGCGCCGCGAGCAGCACATTCAGAGTCCCGGTCGCGTTGACCTGGTGGGCGAGGAGCGGCTCGTCGACCGAGCGTTGGACCGACGTCACGGCGGCTTGGTGCAGCACGTAATCGGCCCCCGCCACAGCCCGACGGCAAACGTTCAGGTCGGTGACCGTGCCACGGATGAAGCTCACCCGCCGCCGCACCGCGGCCAGGTTCGCCCGCCGGCCGGAGGACAGGTCGTCCAGGATCACGACGTCCTGCCCGGCGGCGACCAGCTGCTCGACCAGGTGAGACCCGATGAATCCCGCGCCACCCGTGACCAAGTATCGCATGTACCGGGGCCATTGCAGGAATCCGGCCAGCGGCGGGGCTCACCGAACGCTCGCGCGGATTGTGGCGCGCGGACCACAGGTGCCTCGCCGGCGCACGGCGCGGTGAGCACATACGCATGGCACGGCGCTCGCGGAGGTTCAGTCGTGTCCTATGTCGTTCACGATCACTGCGGTGAATCCGCTCGAGCACGCCCAAGAGATCAAGACGCTGTTCGTAACCCACGAGCGGCCTGAGTTCCCGGCGTTCTTTGACCGGGCGTACGGGCTGGGGGTGCGGGCGGGCGGCGCCAGCTGGATCGGACGGGATCATGCCGGCCAGGTCGTGATGCACGTCGCATGTTTCCCGCATCGGTTCCGGTTCGGCGAGCGCGAGGTGGTCGGCGGCCTCATGATGAACGCGCTCGTCGCGACCTCCTACCGTAGTTTCTTCCCCGCCCGTGCGCTGTTCAAGCGTGCGACAGAGGACCTGCGGGCCCGCCGTGACATGGACTTCGTCTACACCGATCCCAACGAGCAGGCGAAGGCGGTCATGGACATGTGCGGTTTCGCGACGGTCGGGAAGCTGGCACGATACGTCCTGCCAATCGGCGACCGGCGCTGGATCCTCGATCGCGGGCTACGCCTCGTGCATGCCGGGGTCGGGGTCGTGAGGTGGAGCCAGCGCAGAGCTCTGGTAGCCTGTCCAGCCGGGGACGTCCCGGCCACCCGTTTCGAAGCGCCGGCGGGCGACTCGCCGCGTCTGAGGCCCTACCACGGTGCTGAGCGGTACGCGACGCGCCTGGAAGGCTATCCTGCGCCCTCAGACAGGTGGTTCACGCTCCAACGGAACGGGGACGCGCGTGCCTCGGCGGCGGCGCTGCTGGTGCGCGGCCCCGATATCGAGGGCGTGGCAACTCTCCTGACCGTCCGCCGGGATCCCCGAGAGGGGCTGGCCGAACTGACCCCCGATCTCGTCGCGGCGCTCCGCGCTCGGGGATGTACGCGGCTGCAGGTTTGGACGCTCGCGGAATCGTTGTTTGCCGGCGAACTCCGCCGCGCCGGCTTTGTTCCGCGCGATACCGCCGCGTCGATCGTGGCGATTGCACTGAGCCCCGCCGGTGACGCCGTGCTGCGCTCGGCGCACCTGTGGGAGATCACGAGTTTGGACTGCGACCGATAGGGCGCAGGGTCCTCAGACGCGTCCCGAGAGTGCCCGCACGGCTGCCAAGTCGTGCTTGCCATTCGGCAGGAGTGGGAGCGCGTCGCGCACTTCGATGCGCGCGGGCTGCATATAGCGGGGGAGCTCACGGCCGCAATGTGCCTGGAGGCGCTCGAGCGACCCACCGCCGGCGATCACGACGTGCGCGACGATGCGCTCCCCGCGCTCCTCGTCCGGCTCGCCTACGACCACCGCGTCGGCGATCTCGCCCGAGGCGTACAAGACGCCCAGAATCTCGTCCGGTCCCACCCGGTATCCCATGGTCTTGATGATTCGATCCTTCCGCCCCACGAAGTAGAGGAACCCCTCCGCGTCGCGGCGGACCAGGTCCCCCGAGTACACGACGCGCTCGGCGTCCGCCGTGCCGGTCGGGCGCAGCGGGTGGGGGCGAAACACGCGCGCGGTGAGCTCGGGATCCTTCCAGTAGCCCAGGGTGACCGTTGGCCCACGGTATACCAGCTCGCCGATCTCGCCGGGGGGCGCCAGCGTACCATCCTCCTGCAGCACGTACGTCTCGCCGCCGGGGATGGCACGACCCATCGAGTCGGGCCTGCGGTCCAGCTCCTCGGGTGGGAGGTACGTGCAGCGCACCGCTTCGGTCAGGCCGTACATCAGGTACAAGCGCGCGTCCGGCTGGGCGCGGCGCAACGATGCTACGGCGTGCGGCGGGAGGTGGCCGCCGGCGTTGGTCATGACCCGGAGCGCCGGGAGCGGAGCATTGACGAAAGCGGGAAGGCGCAGCAGCCGGTTCCAGAGCGACGGCACGGCTCCCAGCACTGTGACGCCCTGCGCCCGCACAGTTTCGATCATCTGCTGCGGGAGCGGGGATCGCTCGACGACGAGCGCGGCCCCGGCGCCAACGGCGCATAGCAACTGTCCTATCCCGTACACGAAGCTGAAGGGCAGGAGGCTCGCGATGCGATCCACGTCGGTGACCTCGAGATAGCCGATGACCGCATCCGTCACGGCCCAGAGATTCGCGTGACTCACCATGACGCCCTTCGGCAGACCGGTGGATCCTGAGGTGTAGACGATCTGGGCGATGTCGCTCCCAAGCCGCGGGACCGGTACGAGCGAGCTGCCACTCGAGCGCATGGCGCCCGCGTCGAGGATCGTGGCGTCGGTGGAAAGCCGGTGCGGTTGCCGCGCGAGCAGATCGGCCGTTGTCACGAGACAGCGCGCGCCGGAGTGGGCGAGCATGTGCTCGATCTGGCGCGGCCGCAGTGTATCGCTCACGACCACCGCGATGGCCCCCGCTGCGAGGGTTCCGAAGAACGCCGCCGCCGCGTCCCATCCCCGCTCGAGCAAGAGGGCGACGCGGTCGTTGGCCTCGACGCCGGCGGCCCAGAGCCCCGTGGCGAACGCCGCGGCGCGGTCGCGCAGCGTGGTGTAACGGACGGTGCTGTCGCGCTCCACGATGGCCAGGCGGTCACTGTGGCGCTCGGCGCTGTCCCACAACAGGTGCGCCGCGTTGGGCGTCGCTGCACCCCTTATTGTGAGATCAATCGACATCGCGCCTTCCCGCCGGATCACGCTGTCGCCCGGTGGCAACAAGCATACCAATCGCGGTCTCGGGGGGCGACGATACGGGCGCCGCCGCCCGCGAGCGTTGCGCAGACGCGACAGCATCGTCCGCGCGCGGGTTCGCCTTCCCGTTTCCCGAAGCCACTCTCAGGGCTCGAACCTTGCGTGGCCACTGCCGAGGAGGAGGGCACGGCACAGGTCTCACAGCCAGGAGCGAGTGGGGGAGTGTCCAGCACAGTTGCGAGTCGGCTAGAGCTCGATGCGGCGGCCGAGACGCGCAGGATCGCCGACGCGCTGCGGGTGAAAGTGGGCCAGACGCTGCGGCGTACCGGGATGGTCGTCGCGATGAGCGGTGGTGTGGACAGCACGGTGTGTGCGGCACTTGCCGTGCAGGCGGTGGGCCCGAGTCACGTCTTGGGGCTCGGCCTGCCGGAGCGGGAATCGGACCCCGAGAGTCTCGTGCTGGCCCATGACTGGGCGGGTCGGCTCGGAATCGAATTCGTCGTGGAGGACGTCACCGCCATGCTCGAGGCGTGCGGATGCTACGACCGGCGCGACGCCGCCGTCCGTCGCCTCGTGCCCGATTTTGGTGTGGGGTGGCGCTCCAAGCTGGTGCTCGACGGTGGCGGATTGGATTCCGATCGGCTCAACGTGTGTTATCTGGCGGTGCAGCCCCCCGCACCGGGCCAGGGCGTGCGGAAGGTCCGCCTGCCCGCTCGTGAGCTGCGCGAGATCGTGGCCGCAACGAACTTCAAACAACGGGTGCGCACCATGCGCACCTACTACCACGCCGACCGCCTGAACTACGCGGTCGTCGGCACGCCCAACCGGCTGGAGTACGACCAGGGATTCTTCGTGAAGGGTGGCGACGGCCTGGCTGACGTGAAGCCGATCGCGCATCTGTACAAGACCCAGGTCTATCAGCTGGCCGAGACGCTCGGCGTGCCCGCAGCGATCCGGGCGCGCACGCCCACCACCGACACGTATTCGCTCCCCCAAACGCAGGAGGAGTTCTTCTTTTCCCTGCCGCTCGCCACCCTGGATGTGGTGTTGCAGGCGCGGAACGAAGGGCGGAGCCCGGCCGACGTCGCGGCGGAGTTGGGGCATCGCGCCGAGCAAATCGAGCACGTCTATCGCGAGATCGACCACAAGCGCAGGGTCACGCGACCCCTCCACCTCAGCTCGCTGCTACTCGAGCCGGTGCCCGAGGTCGGGTCTGCCCGGCGGGAGGGTGAGACCTGATGTGCGGCCTGGCCGGCATCGCCCGACGCGGTCCCGGCGGCGTCTCGGCCGAGCGGCTGGTGCGCATGGCGGACGCAATTCGGCACCGTGGCCCCGATGGGGCCGGCCTGCACGCCGACGAGCGCGTGGGCCTGAGCCACGTTCGACTCAGCGTGATCGACCTGGCGCGCGGCGCGCAGCCGATGGCGAACGAGACAGGCACCGTCTTCGTGGTCTATAACGGCGAAATCTTCAACCACCTCGCGCTACGGAGCGAGCTGGAAGCCCGGGGGCATCTGTTCCGCACCCGGAGCGACACCGAGGTGCTCGTGCATGCCTACGAGCAGTGGGGCGAGCGCATGCTGGAGCGTCTGAACGGGCAGTTCGCGTTCGCGATCTACGACCGCCACGCGGGCTGCGTGTTCCTCGCACGGGACCGCTTCGGCATCCTGCCGCTGTATTACGCCGAGCGTGATGGCGATCTCTACTTCGCATCCGAAGTCAAGGCCCTCCTGGCATCCGGCGAGGTGGAGCGAGCACTCGACCCCGAGGGATTGGACGAGGTGTTCACGTTCTGGGCGTCGCTTCCGCCGCGGACGCCCTTCCGGGGGATTCGCGCGCTCGAGCCCGGATGCTGTGCGCGCTGGCAGGATGGGCGGCTGACGATCCGACGCTACTACGCGCTCGCTTATCCGGAGGCCGCGTCCGAGTCCGCCGATGCCCTCGAAGCGCTCGACGAGCTGTTGCACTCGGCCGTTCGGCTGCGGCTACAGGCCGACGTGCCCGTCGGTGGCTATCTGAGTGGCGGCATCGACTCGAGCATCGTGTGCGCGCTGGCGGCGGCTTGCTCCCCGCACGTGTTGCGGACGTTCTCGGTGACGTTCGAGGACCCCGCCCTCGACGAGAGCATGTACCAGCAAGCCGTCGCGGCCGCAGTGCGCAGCCAGCATGCGGTGCGGCGGATCGGGAGCGGCGACATCGCACGCGTATTCCCGGACGTGGTCCGACACGCCGAAACTCCCCTCGTCCGCACCGCGCCGGCGCCCCTGTACCTGCTGTCTGGTCTGGTGGGCGAGCACGGCATCAAGGTCGTCCTGTCGGGGGAGGGGTCGGACGAGGTCTTCCTCGGATACGACCTGTTCAAGGAAGCGATCATCCGCCTGTTGTGCTGGCAACGACCGCAATCGCGGCGACTGCCGCAGCTGCTGGACGGGTTATATCCGGACATCGCCCCGGCGGCGCGGAAAGGCGAATTCTGGCGCCGCTACTTCCTGGCCGCCGGCGCGCCCGGTGATCCGCTGTTCTCGCATCTGCCGCGCTTCTTGCTGACGGCGCGCATCAAGGACTTTTACTCGGCGGAGTTCCGGGCGGCCCTGGGCCGATTCGATCCGCTGGCGGAGCTGCGGGGCCGGCTCCCCCATGGCTTTGGGACCTGGTCCCCGCTCGCGCGGGCGACCTACCTAGAGATGACGACGCTGCTCTCGCCGTATCTCCTCAGCTCGCAAGGCGATCGGATGGCGATGGCTCATGGAATCGAGCTCCGCGTGCCGTACCTCGACCATCGCCTGTTCGAGTTCGCGGCGGCGCTGCCGGGGCGCAGCAAGCTGCGCGGCCTGCGCGAGAAGGATGTGCTGCGTCGCTGGGCGAGGGGCCTGCTGCCGCCCGCCGTGATCGGCCGGCGTAAACAGCCGTACCGAGCGCCGGACGTGCCCGCGTTTTTCGATGGCCGGCCGCCGGAGTACGTCGAGGCGCTCCTCGATCCGGCGAGCCTCGCCCGGACGGGGATCTTCAATCCGCCGGCGGTCGCGGGGTTGGTGAGGCGGTGCCGCGAGGGACGCGCGCTGGGGTTTCGCGAAAGCCAGGCACTCGTAGCGATTCTATCGACTGAGCTGTGGCACCGAGAGTTTCTGGGCGCGCCCGTGCAAGCGAGCGCGGCGCTCACCGCCGGCGTCAAAGCCGCCGCGGTGCCTGCTTCTGTCGCGGCTTGAACGGCCGATTTCGAAAGTGGAGACGATGAGGGACCCAACACCACCTTTGACGCTGACGGCGATCACGGACCGGACACGGACCTACATCCGGGACACCTTTCTCTACATGCGTCCCGACTGGCCGCTACAGGACGACGATCCACTGTTTGGAAGCGGCGTGATCGACTCCATCGGGGTCATGGAGCTGATCGGGTTTCTGCAGAGCGAGTTCGGGTGCACCGTGGCGGAGGACGAAATCACGGAACGGAACCTGGGCTCGATCGGCGCTATCGCCCGGTTCGTCCATGCCAAATGCAACGCCGACGGCGTTCGCGCGGCGTAACGCGGAGGAAGTGTGACTGAGTTGCTGACACTCCTGCGTCGGGTCCCCGACCAGTTGCTGCACCGCTCTCGTCGCCGCGCGGCCCTGGAGGCGCTGGCGGCGCGCCGCCCGCCGTCCCGCGTGCTGGTCGTGTGCAACGGCAACGTGTTTCGTAGCCCCTTCGCCGCGGCCCTGTTGCAACGCGAGCTCGACCGCCGGGGGTCAGGGTCCGTGCTGGTGGAGTCGGCCGGGTTCAGTGCCCCAGGACGATGCCCTCCGCCGCACGCGATCGCGGCCGCCGCCCGGCGGGGAATCGATCTGCGCGGTCACGGCTCGCAGCTCCTCGTAGCGGACCTGGCACGCGCCGCCGACCTGATCGTGGTGATGGAAGAAGCGCAGCGCCGCAGCGTGTGTGAGCGGTTTGGGCGCGCGGTGCGAGATGTGGTTCTGCTCGGCGATCTGGATCCGGCGCCCGTCACCTCCCGCGCGATCGAGGATCCCGTGGATCAGGGCCCGGCGGTGTGTGACCGCGCCTACGCGCGGATCGAGCGTTGCGTGGCGGAGCTGGCGCGCGCATTGGCGGGGGGCTGGGGGGGGGGGGGGGGCCGGGAGGGGGGCGGGGGTGGCTGAGGGGGCCGGGTCGATCTGTCGTGGC
>Ga0066669_10000819_pt1 | contig 10833 bp, 5 predicted proteins | sample GraSoiAngelo_118_FD_133940 | JGI IMG/M metagenome (GOLD analysis project Ga0066669, IMG submission 133940) | Grasslands soil microbial communities from the Angelo Coastal Reserve, California, USA - 14_0919_02_20cm | ecosystem: Environmental > Terrestrial > Soil > Grasslands | place: USA...
GGCCGCCTTCGTTTGCCTCGGTGGGTTTCGGAGAGACCGAGTACGCGCAGATTCTAAAGTCCACGCTGGAGATGAACTCTCTTGTTGAGAAGCACTCGGCAATCATGGACAAATATGATCCGGGAAAAAAGGTGGCGCTTGTTGTGGATGAGTGGGGCGGCTGGTACGCGCCGCTTCCCGGCAGCAATCCTGGCTTCCTGGCACAGCAAAACAGTTTGCGCGACGCGGTGCTAGCGGCGCTGAACCTGAACATTTTTGCGCGGCATGCCGACCGCGTTCGCATGGCCAATATCGCGCAGATGACCAACGTGCTCCAGGCCATGATCCTGACCGACAAAGAGAAAATGGTTCTCACACCCACCTACTATGTTTACAAAATGTACGTGCCGTTTCAGGACGCTACTTTCGTACCAGCCACTTTTGACGCTGGTACATTCACACACGACGGCATCACCCTGCCGCGAATCGACGCCATCGCAGCGAAGGATAAGGCCGGAAAATTGTGGCTCGCAATAACTAACGTTGATCCAGATCAGTCCGCTGAAATCGAAGTTACTCTGGCCGGTATGAATGCCAAATCCGCGGCAGGAGAAACGCTGCCTGCATCGAAGGTCGACAGCGTAAATACCTTCGACGCGCCCAATACGGTTGTTCCCAAGCCGTTTTCCGCCAAAGCGCAAGACGGCAAGCTGACTCTGAAATTGGAGCCAAAGTCCGTAACGGCAATCGCACTCGAGCAGCAAAGCTAGATGGATCTCGCAGACCGATGCTGTTTCAAGAAAGGTTGACCATGACAAGCGCGAAATGGTTCGGGGGGATTTTACTTGCGAGTCAGGATCGGGCCGAGGCGACATGCGGAGAACCTCCCCCATGAGAATTTGCATAGCTTACCGTTCCAAACCAAAAATGTCAACTATGCATATCTTTGTGATGCTAGTACGCATCTAAAAGATGCTAGCCAGGATACACCGCCTGTCGTATTTCTTGTAACTTTGGGAAAGGACACATACTTACCAGGGAGGCCGTTATTTAGTTGTTTCGGAGAGGGAGTTTATTCAAGGTTTTCGCGCGGTGATGTCAGTACGAATCACGCCAATGAGGTTGCGTGCGGATTCCAGAGCCTGTTCGGCGTCGTGACGAACATGGTTAGAAGGCCATGATGTTTTTCGTCGATCCGTGCCCGAACGAATTCGATAATAGCGATGTGATGCCCAGGCTGGCTCTTGGCGCGCAATCTACCTTTTGCGGTTTGAGCTTCTTCAGGGGGCACTCACGAGCGAAACCCGCTTATTGTGCCAGACGTTTTCGAGGAAGGCATCTTTCCGGCTTCGGCGTGATTCGAATTCCTTGCGACTGAAAACTGTGTAGTTAATCTCTCGACCGAGCTGTCGCTCAAGCTTCTGCATCGCTTCGGCAAGAGCCTCACCCTTGGCGGTGCCGATCACTAGGACATCAATGTCGCTGGAAGCGTCCTGCTGGTTTCGCGCGAACGAACCGTAGAGGTACGCCTCGTCTATTCCTTCGACTTTTTTGAGAGATTGTGTAATCAGGGGTATCGCCCCAATGGTTTTGGCAACAATGCTTCGTACTTCTTCAAAAATGGGATACTCCCGGTTGAGTTGAAAATATTTCTGGCGGCCGCTGACTTCGGAGCGAAAGAGTCCTTCGCGCTCCAGGCGCCCAAGCTCTTTCGAGAGATTGGATGGATCAATGCTCAGCCGCTCCGCCAGGTCGCGCAAGTGATGGCGGGCTGTGGGGTTCGTAAAGTAGTACGCCAGGAGCCTCTGGCGCCCTTTAGAGCGCAGGTTAAGCATATGGTACTATTCTACCACAAATGTGGTAGCATAATACAACATAGGATTTTGGGGAAGGTCGTTTCCTCCTGATTTTCCCTCGGATACAATGAACGCCGCAGCTGGGGTAGGGGAGTTCGTCTATTGCGAGGCACTGCGTGGCTGAGAGTAGGCTTTTGGTCGGCATGCACTTCAGACTATTCTTTTCAAGAAGAACCCACGAACATTGAGAGGAAGTCACTTCCATTTCGGAGTTACCATAGTAAGTTGATACAGGGCCTTCTGGCATGTGTTTGCGCCTCGGGCCTGTCTCTCGGCTTCGCGATTTGCGCTGCGGCATTCGCCCACGAACAAGCTTCCGCGCAAGACACCCAACCCGCAAAGTCCGGTTCTCAATCCGGCAATGCGCCACAGGCTCAGAAAACGGCCAAGACTTCAAAGCACAACGATTTGCGCATGCCTTCCGCGATGGGGTCCCCTTATGTGCCGCTGGACAATTGGGTGTACGAGGCGTTTGACCGTTTGATTGCATTCGACTACATCGACGATGCGATCCAAGGCATGCGACCGTGGACTCGCCTAGAATGTGCCCGGCTGCTCAACGAAATCCGAACCGGATACTATCAGGAGGAAGTCGAGCTTCCCCCCGAAGCGGTTCGCCTGTACGAAGCACTAACGCGGGAATTCTCCCGTGAATTGGCGCTGCTCGATGGCGGAAGTAACACAGCCGCCCGTGTTGAATCGCTCTATTCGCGCCTTACAGGCATTTCCAACCCACCGCTGACGGATGGCAATCATTTTGGACAGACGATCACGAACGATTTTGGAAGGCCGTACCAAGAGGGGTTCAACACCGTCGACGGCTTCTCCGCCTGGGCAACGGCTGGGCGCTGGATAGGTTACGTGCGAGGTGAATACCAGCATGCCCCGTCAGCTCCAGCACCGTCCGATGGCGTGCGGCAATTCATTTTTTCCAGGGATAGAGTCTCTTCCGTTCCTCCGGCCACGCCAATCTCGACGGTGAATCGTTTGCGATTGCTTGACGCTTACGTCGCAATGAATTTCGAGAATTGGCAGGTCTCGTTCGGCAAGCAAAGTCTATGGTGGAGCTCTATGCAGAGCGGACCGCTGATGTTTAGCGACAACGCCGACCCGGTGAACATGTTCCGCATCAGCCGTGTTTCTCCTTTGAAGCTTCCCAGCGTTCTGCGTTGGTTGGGCCCGATCCGGGGGGAGTGGTTTCTCGGGCAGTTTGCCGGCCACGAATTCGTCTTCCTGGACACTACAGGTGTTGTCGGGCAATTCGGGAAACCCTTGAGCAGGCAACCCTTCTTGCAGGGTCAAAAACTTAGCTTCAAACCCACGGCAAATCTTGAGTTCAGCGTTGCGGCGACCGTGGTGTTTGCGGGTGGTCCCATTCCTCTGACATGGCACACGTTTTTCAGAAGCTACTCGATTGGTGGCCTTCACACAGAAACTACGGCGGCAGCCAATGGGGACGGCCGTTCCGGCGTAGATTTTAGCTACAGGGTTCCCGGGCTGCGGAAGTGGATAACGTTTTACGGAGATGCGTTCACTGAAGATGAGTACTCCCCTTTGAGTTACCCGCGGAAAGCCGCTATAGAGGGAGGAATTTATATGCCACGAGTTCCGGGGATCCCAAAGTTGGACCTACGAGTGGAAGGGGGAACGACAGCTCCCGCAGATTTTCCGGGTTGCGTCGGGTGCTTTTACGTCAATGATCTTTATCCTGACGGTTCTTACGCGAACAATGGGAACATCTTAGGGAGTTGGCTGGGACGCGGGGGACAGGGCGAGCGAGCTTGGAGCACGTACTGGCTCTCGCCGCGCAACAAGGTTCAGTTCCAATACCGGCACCAGAAGGTGGACGGGGATTATTTGCCGCGCGGAGGAACGCTAAACGACGGCGCCGTGAAGGCAGATTTCCTGTTCAAGCCGAACGTGGCCTTTTCAGGCTTGGTGCAATACGAGAAGTGGAATTACCCTGTGATTGCTGCTGGACCCCAAAGCAACGTGACCACTTCGATTCAGCTCACATACTTTCCTGGGTGGAGAAATCGCTAACTGTTGCCGTTGCTCGATTTCTCGCAAGGCAAGGGCACAGCGTTTTATCCGGTGACGAGCGAGCCTTGTCGTAACGTACTAGACGACGATACGCTCTATACAAACGAAATGCCGTTGGATATAGTTATCGTTCGTTATGAGCAGGTTGATTTTTCAAATCTCTCCACGCGTCGAATGAAAACAAATGGTTTCGAAGGACAGATCGCCTTTTCTTCCCCAATGGTGAGAATGGAAACGCTCAAGACGCGCGCTTACCTCCTAAGAAAACTGCTTCTATTCGTCTCTTGGCTTTGGGCAGCAGCCCTGCTAGTGGGCGGGAGCTCTTTGCTGGCTCAGGAGCCTCAGGAGTCAAGCCAGCAGGAGGCGCTAAGGAAGCAACAGGAAGAGGCAAGCCAGAAGACGAAGGAAGTAATTAGGCTGGAGACGGAAGAAGAAAAGCAGCAGCGTGAAGAAGAAAAGGCGTTGCGCAAGCTTAGCCCCACACCTTTGCCACCTGAGCCCGACACGGAATTCCAAAAATTCGTCGCCGCTTCCACCGGGGCGCATCTGCCTGTTTTCGGACAGAATCTTTTTGAGTCTGTTCCTTCCACGTTCGCTCCCGTGGAGCGAATTCCCGTTCCCGCCGATTATGTAGTCGGACCAGGAGACGAGCTGCTAATCCGGGTCTGGGGACAAATCGACATGAATTACCGCACGGTTGTCGACCGGACGGGCTCCATCTATTTGGGGAAGGTCGGAACCTTTATGGTTGCGGGCCTCAAATATGACCATCTGCGTGACTATCTGCAAACCGAGCTGAGCCGGATGTTCAAGAACTTTGAGCTAAGCGTCACGATGGGGGAGCTCCGGTCGATTCAGGTTTTCGTGGTGGGCCAAGTGAAACGGCCGGGTACCTACACGGTCAGCTCGTTAAGCACCCTCGTGAACGCGCTGTTCGCGTCGGGCGGTCCCTCTAAGCGAGGGTCCATGCGGCGGATCCAGCTAAAAAGGGGAGACAAAGTCGTCACGACGCTGGACCTCTATGACCTGATCGTGAGCGGCGACAAGTCGCAGGATGCCGCGCTCTTGTCGGGAGATGTCATCTACGTTCCGGCAGTGGGGCCGCTCGTGGCGATGGCGGGGAGCATCAATCTTCCGGCTATCTATGAACTCAAGGAGCAAGGAACGCTCAAGAACGCAATTGCTTACGCGGGTGGGCTTAGCAACACGGTGTCGGGGAACCATGCCATCGTCGAGCGAATTGACAGCCACCAGGCACGCGGCGTGGCGGAAGTTCCACTGAGCGACGAAGGTCTCACTCGCGAACTGAAGGACGGAGATGTCGTTCGTTTCCTCCCAATCTCTCCCAAGTTTGAAAATGCCGTCACCCTGCGGGGCAACGTAGCGTGGCCGGGCAGATACCCGTGGCGACAAGGGATGCGCGTGAGTGATCTCATTCCTCAGAGGGACTTTTTAATCACAAGGGAATATTGGGAGCATCAAAACCAGTTGGTTGGTGTACAACTGGACACACCGAGCGCGCGCGTTGAGGTCGGCACGTTGAAGAATGAAGTGAGGCGGCCAGCCGCGGACATCAATTGGGAATATGCGGTCATTCAGCGGCTGGACAGTCAGGAACTAATCCCACGTCTCGTTCCGTTTAATTTAGGCAAAGCGATTGAAGGAGATGCGGCCCAGAACCTGACATTGGAACCCGGTGACGTGGTCACTGTATTTTCCCAGGCGGATATTCAGGTTCCGATCGAGCGGCGAAGCAAATTTGTCCATCTAGAAGGCGAATTTTTGAAGCCGGGTATCTATCAACTGGAGCCGAAAGAGACATTGCAGCGTCTGGTGTTGCGAATCGGGGGTTTCACAGCGGACGCCTATCTGTACGGAGCTGTTCTAACGCGCGAGTCTGCCAGGCTCGAGCAGCAGAAGCGTTTGGATGAATACCTTCGGACGTTGGAGCAGTCCATTGAACGGTCCGCGAGCACCCAGAGGGGACTACCCAGCAGTGAAGAAGCCGTTGCGCAGCGCGACCGGCTGGAAGCCCAGCGCCGTCTGGTGGAGAGGCTGCGGCAATTGAAAGCGACGGGGCGTCTGGTGCTCCAACTGCCGCCCAGCTCGACCGATCCGGCAGCCCTTCCCGATCTGGAGCTTGAGGATGGAGACAGCTTTGTGGTTCCGTCGCGCCCCGCTACGGTCAACCTAGTGGGCGCCGTTTATAACAGCAATTCATTTGTATTTAAGCGTGGTAAGAGCGTACGCGCCTATCTCCGGCTGTCAGGCGGGATAACTGAAGAAGGGGACAAGAAGCGAATCTTTGTAGTGCGAGCAGACGGCAGCGCCGTCGGCAAACAAGATCAGCGCGACCTGCTGAGCTTAAGGCTTATGCCCGGCGATTCTGTGATTGTTCCCGAAAAGCTCGATAAAGGTAATACAATCCGCGCGTTGAAGGACTGGACTCAGGTTCTGGCACAGCTTGCTTTAGGCGCCGCCGCAGTCAATGTCCTCAAGTAGAGATCTTCGCCAACAAGTTTGGAGTAAAGTTGCATGGTTTGTCGAACAACTCCGTCAACGCCGAACTCACGCTCAGCCTTCTCGCGCGAGGCTGCAGCCATTTTTCGGCATAGTTCGGGGTTGCTAAGCAGCACCGCGATTGTATCCGCCAGGGCGCGCGGGTCGCGTGGCGGCACCAGAAATCCGTTCACACCGTGATCCACGACGTCACGACAACCTGGACAATCTGTGGTAACAATTGGACGTCCGCATGCGGCCGCCTCAAGGAGGACTTTGGGCATACCCTCATGGTAAGAAGGCAGTACGACTACGGTCGCATCGGAAAGCAATTGCGAAATATCTTCGCGATGCCCAACCCACTCCACAACACCTGAGCTTGTCCATTCACGCAACTGCCATTCCGGGACGGCAGCAGCGGCTTCTTTGTCGACGCGGCCAGCCAATACGAATTTGGCTCCGACGCCACGGGCCCGCAGTAAATCGGCAGCTTGGACGAATTCACCCACACCTTTTTCCCACAACATACGCGATGCAAGCAGTACGATCGGCTGGCCAGTTGGTCGTGCCACGGGCCGAAACACTTGGAGATCAACCCCAGCGCCCGGAATAACCACCGCTTGATCTGCTGCGACGATGCCTCTCTCCACAAATACGTTGCGGTCAGCAGTATTCTGAAAGATCGCCAATGACTTGCTTCGTTTCAACACTATGCGGCATACCAACAAGATCGCCAAACGCAGTGCGCGCATCGTTCTGGAGTCTGTACCAAACGTATGGCCTAGTCCGTTGACGGCGTCGACTGAAGGGATGCGGAAGAGGGATGCGACCAACCCTCCCAAAACCACGGGCTTCAACGCCACGTGATGCACGACGGTGGGTCGCAGGCGCCAATAGACGCTTGCAACCTGAAGAGTTGCAAAAAGGTCGCGGGCAGGATTTAGGTGGATGCGCGATACCCCCCAGGGAATTAAGTGTAACCCGAGCTTGCGCATCTCCTCCGCGTACTTTTCGCACTTGGTCATGACAAACACTTCGAAGCCGGCATTGCGCATGGCGAGTGCCAGTGGCAGTCGATGCGTCCAGAAATACCAGTCCTCCGTGGCGAGGTAGAGTATCCGGTAGCGCCCTAGGCCGTTCGCGTTCCTCGATCGAAACCCGTTCTTGACGAGCTTGGGATTGAAAGTCATGCCTAGTTTGACGGCGGTGTAGGAGAAGGCGTTCCAAAAACAGAGACTTCGTAAGCGCCGATCCAGTTGGCCCCTTCAGCCCTGAGCCGCAATCGCTTAATGCTCCGATGCAAAGGAACTTCCATCTGGGTCGCCCCAGGAAACCCACCTTGCGCCAACGGTGTCCAACCAAAATCCGCTTCGCTTTGACCGAACAACGTCCACCGCTGGACGTATCCGGATGAGGTTCCGAAGTAACCCCAATTAATGTTAGCCACGTCTGACAAAGTATTAGCCCCCAAGTCGAGCTGATAGTCGATCTCTTGAGCGCCAGGATAGGCAAGTGTCGAGGGATTTCCATCCATCAGATTATCGGTTGCGTATCCGTATTGAGGATCGATTGGGATGTTGGAAGAGACAGCCAAGTTCGTTAGCTGTTGCGATGCCCGAATGGAGAGTTCGTATATCCCAATCCAGTTCTGATTGGAATTGGCTGTGATTCGAATGTCGGTTGCATAGTTATCAAGCTCAACGAAAGTGGAATCCGCTGCCGGGAACCCACCAGACGCGAGCGTGATCCAAGGGCTCGATGAACCGTTTCGTCCGTACAGAGTCCAGGAGGTGACATATGCCGGATTCGTTCCGAAGTAGCCCCATCGGATTTCCGCGCCACTGACATGCGAAAGCGCATTCAAACCAACGACATAGTCTACCGAGCGATTCGCAGGGTACGCTAGCGTATTCGGATTGCCGTCCGTAAGGTTTGCCGCTCCATAGTTCTGGTTAATGCCATATTGCTGGTTCTCAGGAATCTGGGAAGCTGTGGTAAGTGTGCTGGGGGCTACGATTGGAGTGACTTCATCTCCATAGGCCTTAAATTCATAGACGCCAATCCAATGATTCGACACTGCCGTTAGCCGGAAACTAGTCGCAGTTATATCCACGGGAATATCCAATCGGGAGGCGTTGGGAAATCCTCCGCTCGCGACCAATACCCTGTCCCGTGTCGCTCCGTTGCGGCTATACAAGTTCCAGTTGCGGATGTAAATGGGATTCGTGCCGAAATATCCCCACCAGATGGAGACCTGCTTAACATGTGAGACCGTTTGTAGACTGATCTCGTAGTCAAGGTGTGTGTGAGCTGGATAAGCGAGCGTTAGAGGGTTGTCATCCACCAAGCGCGACGCACCATAATCCGATGCGACACTGTGAATCGGGTTCTCGGGGATCAGCGAAGTCGCGGCGAGATTCTTAAGCTCAGGGCTACCTGTGGGAACCGTCAATTCGATCTGCACCGATCTCGTTTGTGCGCCCGCAGAGAGATCTTGGTAGTTAAAGGTGTTGACTTGGCCGGGCTGCAATGAGGGAAACATCTGCCCTGCCATCTGGCCATCCATCTGGATCTCCATGTTATAGAGCCCCACGGCGCCCGGAGAGGAACTATTTAACATAATTTTGATGAAGTATGAATTCGCGCCGGCGAGCAGCGAAGTCAGATCGACGCTTTGTACCTGGCCAGGAGCGCCGATGGCTGTAGGCACAGTTATAGGCGCGGACCAGTTCTTCCCGTCAGCAGACGCCTCAACGCTGATCGATCCGGAAGTATCATTATTGAAGAATTCGCCGGTGAGTTCTAATCCTAGAATCGGGAACGGGCTACTCTTGGTGACCATCAGTGAGCCAGTACCCGCTGCCGTGGTGACCACTGCTCTGCGGCGATCCGACTGAACGGCAGTTGTGACGTTACTGAAACCATCTAACAAAGTTGTCGACCCGCCGTTGAAGCTGATAGGGCGTCGAAATGCGATGCTGCCGACGCTCGCAGAAGGCAACCAGGTCTCTGAGGAGCTTATAGGAAGCACAATCTTGTATGGCCAAGGGTTGGCATCCTGAAGCTCCATGGACTCCTGTGGTAGCAAAGAAAACAGAGGACTCGGCGGGTTGGAGTGGGTGTGGCCAGAGAGAGGGACATAGCTCAGGCTGGGGGCGTTAGCTTCGTAAAGGTTGGCCATGGTTTCGCTGCTCCAGCCGGTCCCATCCTGTGTCCTGACCACAAGTGACTTATCCCCAAGTATCTGGTCAACACTGGCAATGCTCCCATCGGAATTTCGGTAGATCACTCGGTGATCTGGATCGAGCATATGCCAGGCGTTGCCATAGAAAATCTCAGGAACGGTGTGGAACGTCATCATGGCCAGACGCGTTTGGTATCCCCCTCCGCTCCACAGCCAAGCCAGGGTCATCGCTAGCTGGTCACAGCAACCAAAACCATAGCCATACAGAATTCGCAACGGGTCGCTGACGAACTCGTATTTTGAGCCTGCGCTGCAATACGGATTGGAGTGGTTCACCATGTACTGCCAGACCTGGATGGCGAACGCTTCGTCTGACCTGGCGGCCGAAGCCAAGGGCGTAAATGCACTGACCGAGGTCACTGGCGCGGGCGAACTGGAGTTCCAGACAAAAGGGAAATTTAGTGGACTCGATGAGTTGTTACGGATGATTAGTGCGGAACCCGCAGTCGAGGAGACGTTCGACAGGTCGGCGCTAAATGTCGCATTACTGGCTGTAACGTTTTCCTCGAAATGCACAACTTGGGCGACCCCTTGCGTCGGCGTGAGAACGCAAATTGCCGCTAACGAGGCTATAACCGTAAATAATTGCATGGCTCGTATGTAGTTCCCCTGTTTGGACGATCAAATTCTTGGCTGAGCTTTTCAGTACTTCAGAATCGCACTCTTGCCGGGCGGAAGACTATATCGTTGTCCCTTTTGCAATTTCGAAGAGCCGTTTTCAGCATACAGGGTAGCGCTGCGATCGGCAACGACCACGTAATCTGACTGACCGAGATTCACAATGCAGGTCCCGTTCTTGTACTCGCGCTTCAGGACGGTCGTCCCCGGGGCCGGCGGTGGATTCGCTGGCGACCCAATCAGATTCGGGAGCTTTGGCGCAAAGATCCCATAGTGTCCTCCCGCCCCTTCTTTTCCCTGCTCCGACACTCCAAGATTTGCGGTATATCTAAATCCAAAGGCGCTTGCAACAGCATAGGAATAAAGGGCCTCTGTATCAGTCTTGGGATATGAGAGGGCTAGTACCCTCTGTGCATTCGGAGACTTCGCCAGATCAAAACTGGCTTCAATCGTTTGTTTCCAACGGTCATGGCCAGCACCAACCGCCGATGCATATCCATAGCTTTCCCATAGCGTGTAATCGGAGAAGTCCCACGCCGTATGACCATGGCTCTGCAGCATGAACTTGGCCGGATTCCCAGGATTGATCATTAC
>Ga0066669_10000824_pt1 | contig 10814 bp, 9 predicted proteins | sample GraSoiAngelo_118_FD_133940 | JGI IMG/M metagenome (GOLD analysis project Ga0066669, IMG submission 133940) | Grasslands soil microbial communities from the Angelo Coastal Reserve, California, USA - 14_0919_02_20cm | ecosystem: Environmental > Terrestrial > Soil > Grasslands | place: USA...
ATTGAAGGCCAGAATTTTCCAGAACAGGCTCGTTGGGTACGCCACAGCCACGCGGGAAAGCTGCAACACCTCCGCCATCATCAACAGCATGACCAATCCGCGATACGCGTCTATTGCGACGTTGCGCACCGCGGCTGGTTTTACGGGGGCCGCCTCCCGTAGAATCGGCGTCGTTTCCGTGATTGGCGTTGTTCGGCTCACCGTCGCCATAAAGCCCCTCTGCTACAAATTGGTCCAAGCATACACGGAAAACGGGTGGGTGGAACACATATACGACTCGTTCGGGAAGCAAACGGCTTCCAGTGGTTCGATGACGAATCCATTCCAGTACACGGTTTGAAGTGGCGCGCCCGGGAAGACTCGAACTCCCGGCCTTCTGGTTCGTAGCAAGGTAGTACAAAACTCTAAGTGCTGCTTCTGGTGTCGCTTACAGGGGAACGCACCATTTATCTCGCTCTTGAGTTGGACTGAAGGTGGACTGAAATGACTGGGGTGACCGTTTCTGGCTTGACGATGGCCAGCGCCGGGCGCCAGTCGCGCCAGAAGTGGGACAGCCAGATCCACAACAGGCGGTCCCTTGAGGTCAATTTCGGGGCGTTTTCTTACGGACCTCTGAAGCACACCGATTCGGTGCCGCAGAGCCAGGTTCCCGAGCTCAAGGGCAGCACGCGAACGGAAGATCGAGGATAGAGTTGCGAGGAGTGTTGAGAGAGAAATCAGCATCGGTGAGAATTATGAAAGAAATATAACTCCCATCCGTTCAGACATTTCGAGATTTTCGAGAGGCACAGATTGTCCTTGAATCATTTGTGCAGTAGGCTCTTGCGGTCTAACCTTTGAGTAGGGTAGCCGGGGTGACCCATGAACATTTTTCCTGGAAATAGAACCGCGCAGTTTGCCTCATTAACGTTCCTCGTGCTGCCCGCCATTCTTGCGGATCTAACTGCGAGAGCCCCTGTCGCGATCGATTTGCACGCGTCTCATCACTCTGCTCCGAATCCTCTCACCTCGATTCAGAACCTGCAACTCGCGTTTGAGAGTAACAAAGGTCAGAGCGCTCGCGAAGTTCAGTTCATCTCCCGCGCGCCACACTACACGGTCTTCCTCGAAGCTCACGAGGCGACCATCGTATTCCCGGGGGCGGGCCTACACTCAGTCCCGAAACAGGCTTTGGTCGCAAAGGGCGTGGCAGACACCGAGTTCGTGTCCTTGCGTCTGCAGCAGTCGGATCGTACAGCCGTGCCTTTGGCCGAGGAACCGCTGCTCGCGGAAGCAAATTACTTCCTTGGCAGCGATCCTAGACGATGGCGTACCCATGTTCCGCTCTTTGGGAGAGTGCATTACAGATCAGTGTACAAGAACGTAGACGTCGTGTACTACGGCAATGAGGCACAACTAGAGTACGACTTCGTAATCAGACCAGGCGGAGATCCGCAATCGATAAGATTCTCTCTTGAAGGCGCGCACCGGACCGAAATCGAACGGAGCGGAAACATCACCATGCGAGTTGGGGAGGCCCGGTTTGCATTGCGTAGACCCATCGCATACCAGATTGTTCATGCTCAAAAGCACAGGGTGCCGGCACGCTTTTTGCCGCTTGGCGGCGGCCAGTTTGGCATCAAGGTGGGAAACTACGATTGCCGGTTGCCGTTAATCGTCGATCCAGCGCTTGCCTACTCCACCTATCTGGGAGGTTCGGACGACGAGGGCATCTTCGGCATTGGCTTCGACAACGAAGGTAACCTCTACGTTGCGGGTGAGACGTCATCGCTGGACTTTCCAAACAAAGAGGCGGTTCAGAACCATGTCGGAGGCAATTACGACGCCTTTGTGTCCAAATTCGACCCGACAGGGACAAGGCTCATCTATTCCACCTATCTCGGCGGCAGTCTGTATGATCACGCAGTTGGTATCCAGATAGATGAGTTGGGCAGTGCCTATATTGCAGGTATAACCTTGTCGACGGACTTTCCAGTCAAAAACGCATCGCAGCCCTTTCCCGGAGGAGGGGCAGACGGATTTGTGACCAAGCTGAGCCCGTCAGGTTCGGAGTTGGTTTTCTCTACTTATTTGGGAGGCCGGGGATTCGACCAAGTTGCTGCGCTGGCTATAGACCACGACAATCATGTTTACGTCGCGGGCGGGACGAATTCGCCGGATTTCCCGATCACCTCCAATGCGTTCGAGAAGGATTGTGACGGCGGAGCCCACACAGGCTTCTGCATCGGAGATGCATTTGTCACTGAGTTCGATGCCTCGGGGCAGAGTATGGCGTATTCGACGTATCTTGGCGGAACCGGCTACGACGCAGCAACCGGTCTTGCGGTTGACGAACAAGGTCAAGCCTATGTCGTCGGACAGGCCAGCTCGAGCAACTTCCCCCGGAGTAATGCCTACCAGAGTTCGCTTTCGGGTCCGAGTGATGCATTCGTGACAAAGCTGAACGCGACGGGAACCGACGTTGTGTTTTCGACCTTCCTCGGCGGCAGCGGCTTTGACGGCGCAACTGGTGTTGCATTAGATCATCGGGATAGAGTGTACGTGACCGGCACAACGAACTCGATGGACTTCCCACTTGTTCGCCCTTTTCAATCGAAGAATCGAGGCGGCTTCACCGACGGCTTCATCGCCAAGCTCGATTCCCAGACATCGGAACTAATTTATTCGACATACCTGGGCGGCACAGGGTTCGACGTCCCTCTACGCATTGTCGTGAACGGGCGCGATGAAGCTTCCGTAGTCGGCTTCACCAGTTCGACCGATTTACCGACGTATAATGCTCTGAATTCCTTTTATGGCGGTGGCGCAGCCGATGCCTTCGTTGCCATGCTCGACCGAAGCGGACAGAAGCTGCGCTTCGCGACCTATCTGGGCGGGAGCGGCGATGACTACGGATATGGGATCACGATTGGGAGAGGCAACAGCGTCTGGGTTGCCGGAAGCACGTCGTCGAAGGACTTCCCGATAGTCAATGCGTTTCAACCCGCTTACTCAGGTGGCCCGTTCGACGCTTTCCTCATGAAGATCGTTGACATTGACGAGGACGAGCAATAAGAGGACGCGGCAGCCTCCTTTACGACAGATGGAGGTCCTGATCGTGGATGCACGAACGATAATCTCTCGCCAAGTTCTGTTTTCGGTATGCACAGGGTGCTCAAAGCCCATCAGCAGGTCATGGATCAATATACGCGCCGGATTATTGGGTTCGGCGTCCATGCGGGAACGCTCAATGGTGTCGCACTCTGTAGGATGTTCAACCGCGCCATTCGAGGGCAACTCTGGATGCCGAAGTACATCAGCTCCGACAACGATCCGCTTTATCGGTTCCACCAATGGCAAGCCAATCTGCGGATACTGGAGGTGACAGGAATCAAGTCCATCCCCTACGTTCCCCTGTCCCATCCATTCGTGGAAAGGCTCATCGGCACCCTTCGACGCGAGTACTTGGATCACACGTTGTTCTGGACAACGGCAGATCTCGAAAACAAGCTGCTCGATTTCAGGACCTACTTCAACAACCATCGCACGCATGCCTCACTAGAGGCGAACGCCGGATACAACCGTGTCACGACCAGTAGCCAATCTCGGCTCGTTTCGATGGCAACCACCCTGTCGATCCTTATACCAAACACCAGCCGCCGCCTGATTTGTCAAAGACTCGCGCTGTGGTGTCCGGTCAACTTCTGCAAAAACCTCGCATGAAATCATCTGGAGTTTGCGTTCTTAGTTGCAGCGTGTTTCGCGGATCCGATCGTTTCACTGCCACCGTATCAATTCGCCAGAGACAGGCATCGTGCCTTGCAAAGTCAGCGCGGAGAACGGTCCGATTCAAGCAGGCGATCTACTGGTTGCATCCTCCACTCCCGGTCACGCGATGAAAGGAAGAGATAGGAACCGAATGCTTGGCGCGGTTGTCGGGAAGGCGCTGGGTCCTTTGCCGCAAGGCACTGGCGTCATTCAAGTGCTCGTGACGTTGCAATAGGCAACGCGAATCGACCAAAGCCTTTTCTCTTGCGACAAGCCTGGTCAACGGTTGTCGGGCAGCGTGAAATGTTTCTCAAAAAAGGGGCTGACTCATCTTCCCTGAAGCGCTTGTGTTTCTTCGCCTTCGCTGCCCTAAATTTTGCCCATCGCTCTTTTGTTGCCTTCGAAATCTTCGCCCTCGCAGCGGCAGACATTACCCGTTTCTTCCTGAAAACCTTGGGTCGCGGCATCCATGATTGATCTATCAGAGCGAGCGCAACGTTGTGCTCTCGGAGCGTGTCCGCGAAACGGGCATCAAGTCAGGTTTTGTTGCGAATTTCGACGGCAAAGCGATGGTCCTTCGGAAGCGGCGGCTGCACGCCTCTTGGATAGAACGAACCTTCCCAACCTGCAGGTCCGTTGTCCGCGTTTCGTGCCTGCCGAATAGAAGCTGACCTCCAGTTCTTCAGCGATGAACGCGCTAATAACCCGATGCGTTCGCTTCGGTTCCCGTACCGATGGTAACGCCGTTCCTCTTTACGTTCAGGCACTGCGGATGAGTAAACACGCTTGGTCCATCGCTTGCCGAATATTGAATATCATCAATCTTTGGACCGCCCGACGGGTTCATACCCAGCAGATGGCGCACCCTCTTGGCAATCTCGTGATCTGCGCACGAAGTGTCGCCACTGATGCCGAGACCGCCAACGATCTTGGTGCCTCCGTTTGCGTAGATTGGCACCCCGCCTCCGAAGAAGATCAACCCGCCAGTGATTTGGCCATTTCCTCCCGTTCCGCCCCCGGTAGCGGACAGAAATACCGGATTGAACGGATTCGATTGGCCGAGACTCCATAGCGAATGGCCCGGCTGAGTAAATGTGTAGAGCCTCGCCGTCGACAACGCAAAGCTATCGAGGCTGAAAGCATTGGCGGTGTATGCCTTGGCCTTCGCAATTGCCTGGCTGCCTGGCCAGACTTGGCTGGGATCAGCGGTCGACGTAACAAAACCACAAAGATGTCCTGCGCGATTCACCACTGCCACCCACATCCTGGTTCCTCCAAACAGGCCGCCGACATCGCCACCAATTCCACTGGGATCGGAAGCCGGAATGTTAGGAGCAACGATTAGCTTGGCGCGCAACGTGGCGCCATCCGGCAGTCCTTGGCAGTTCGCATCCTCATTCTGGGCAAGGGATGTACCCAAAAGCAGAAACAGCGAAATCGCAGAAGCCAAAACCAGTTTGAAGATCATGGAATTTCCTCCTTACACGCGCCGAGCACGGACTTAGTGCTGTCTTAGCTCCGGGGTATGATGCCCACCGAAAACGCAGAAGTCCAGCGCAGAGACAGCACGCCCAGGCTCTCTGCTCAATTCCCATACGTCGCTCGCTATCGTTCACTTGGACCCGACCCCTCTACTCGCTGGTGTGCAAGGGAATTCTGCCGTACATAACCTAGATGGGAATTTAGGTCCTTCGAATCGAGGAGAACATCCATGATTATCGCTGACCGCCTAGAGAATTACGTGAAGCGAAGCATTTCTCACAAGGGGATATCGTGAGAAGCGGACTGGGTTGCTTCGTTGCTACATTTCGAGAGTCAAATGATGCGGGAGCGCGCCTATTATAAGGCTCCGCAAATCTGTTCTGGAGTTCCCGATATGCGATACGCAAGACTCGTGGCCACTACTCTCCTTGGAATGCTTCTCTGCGCATTTCCGGCAAGCTACTTCACCGGTGCGGTAGTGCGAGCAGCACGGGCTCGAAAGTCCCTCACTCGGAACCAGGCCATCGTTCTTCCGCAGCTCGCGGTGCTGACGCCGTTCTTCCCTCAATTAGCTGCACCCAATCCTGCACCCAAAACCGAAGTATATCGAACTTGTACCGAACACTTCATGGGTTCAATCCGAAAAGCTGAGTTCAGCCAAGCCCGTTACAGCGAGCCTCCTTCAACTGCCCCAACAAGTCTCGGTCCATTCGGCCCAGTCGGCGGGTTCCGGCTGGCGATGGCAGCCGATTCTTGCCCTCGTCTAAACCTGTGGCTGGCGAATTGCTATTTCGCCCATGCCTCCCCGCCCTGCTGGCATTCTGGGATGTCCGGCCCAACTTCTGAACGTGAATCACTTCCGACCACGTTGCATGAAGGCACGGCCAGACACACCTATTTCCCCGTATTATTCAAATCACCGTTGTTTTATTATGGCGCGCCCGGGAGAGACTCGAACTCGCGGCCTTCTGGTTCGTAGCAAGGTAGTACAAAACTCTAAGTGCTGCTTCTGGTGTCGCTTACGGGGGAACGCGCCATTTATCTCGCTCTTGAGTTGGACCGAAGCTGGACCGAAACTGTTTTGGGGATGTCTGATAGCAAGGTTGTGAACGCTCCGTTCGAGTGAAATGCGAGTCTCTGCACGTGATTGATCCCCCCGTTCGCCGCTTTAAGGGCTTTGACCAGGTTACTCGATCCAGGAACCTGTCTTGTTATGCGACCTCCTCGTATGTCATTCATTTCACAGGCGCTCCTAGTTTTGGCGAGGCACAACCGGAACATACGTGCGAATGGGCTTCGGTTCGCTTCACAACTAGCTTTTGTCACAAGAATGTTTGACAAGCTAGATTGCGAAGAGTACGTTTTCCGACAGTTTTTGGAAAATGAAATCGATTGCATTTCGGGCTCCACGATTATCAGGCGGTTGCAATGCAGCATGCCAGTCAACTTTTGCCTCCCATTGCGAGTGCTGGGGGCGAGGTCTCGGGGTGAGGAATGAAAAGAAGCCAACTTTTCAGAATGGGGTGGATCCTGCTGGCTCTGATTTGTGCAGGTGCGCTTACAAGCTTTGCTCAGAGCGACCGGGGCACGATCACCGGAACGGTGACCGATCCGTCCGGCGCTGCTGTAGCAGATGCGAAAGTGACCGCGGTCAATACCAACACTGGAGCGTCGCACGAAACCACTACAACGAGCGAAGGCAGCTATACCTTGCCTGAGTTGTCTGCGGCCCCCTACAAGATTTCCGTGGAAGCCCCCGGGTTCAAGACCACCACCCAGACTATCCAGCTTCCCGTGCAGGTGACAAGGCGCGTGGACTTTAGTCTAACGTTGGGCGCCACCAGTGACCAGCTGACGGTTTCCGGCGACGCGCCAATCCTTCAGACAGAAAGCGCGGTCCAGCAGACCAACGTCACCGAAAAACAGGTTAGAGAACTGCCCCTGCAAGTGAGCGCCGAATTTGGCGGGCGCACCCCGCTGTCATTTATTTTTCTCGACAGCAGCGTCACTGCCGGAACGGGTGCCAGTACCCCGGGCAATGGCGGACGTGGGACGGATGCCTCCAATTTTCGAGTAAACGGGGGCCAGGCCCTGGGCACTTCCATTCTGATTGATGGGGCGGGCACGCAACGGGCGCAGAACGGAACATTTTTCTCTGAGGTGGCGCCCGGTCCGGATGCTTTCCAGGAGTTTACGGTTAGCACGAGCAGCTACTCAGCAGAATTCGGGAGTTCATCTGGCGGCGTGGTGAACTTTACTCTCAAGTCGGGCGGCAATGGTTACCACGGTGAAGCGTATGACTTGCTGCGCAATACGTCGTTGAATGCCAACAGCTACGTCAACAATGCGAACAAATTGCCGCGCAATCTGGATCGCGAAAATGACTTCGGCTTTAACGTCGGCGGCCCGATCTGGATTCCCAAGCTCTACAAAGGAACCAACCGTACTTTTTTCTTTTTCAATTACGAGGGTTATCGTTTTAAACAGGGCGAAAATGTGCTTCTTACGGTCCCGACCGCCAAAATGCATACGGGAGACTTCTCGGAACTGCTGACTGACCCTTACTTGCTCGGCTTTTTCGGGGGACCCGTTTCCATTTACGATCCCACAATCGCGCCGGCCTCTCGTACGACCCCCATTTCGGGAAACCATCTGGACACCTATACGAATCCCACCACGGGCAAGTCGGTGATCGACCCCGTGGGCATGGCAATCCTAAGCAAATTCCCGATGCCCACCGGCACAGGAGTATTCCACAACTACAATTCGTCAACCACAGTGCCCACGGATATGAACAGCTACGTGGGGAAGGTTGACCAGGTTATTTCGGATCGCCAGCGCCTTTCCGGGAGCTACTCGTATCGTATTCAGGACACGATTAAAGGTGGGTTTCCGCGCTTTCCACTACCCTACATTGCCCAGGATCGCTGGCACCAGATCTTCAAATCTCACTACGCACGGCTGCAATACGATTTCACGATCAGCCCGACCCTGGTAAATCACCTGAATTTGGGTTGGAGCCGGGCCGATGTGGCCAACATGAATACAGCGATTGATCATGTTCCCTCGGTGGAGCTCGGGCTGCCAGCAGATGCCACTCAGAACATGGGGTTTCCGCGTGCAGGCTTTCCGGGATATGGCTCCGAAGTAACGTCCGCCGACCCACGAGCGTACCAAAACATCGGGGGTACATTTTTCTCCGACCACCTGCCCGATAATACCGTGCAGATTGCCGATGCGGTCACCTTGGTCATGGGGCGCCACACCTTCAAATTTGGCGCCGACGCGAAATGGCAACAATTAAATGTGACCCAGGTCAATGATCCCGCCGGTACGTTCAATTTCCGCGGCGATCAGACAGGATCCGATGTAGGTCCCAACAACTTCGCAGGAGGTGGAGGCTGGCCGATCGCCAGCTTGATCACCGGCGCAACCGAGTTTTCCTTCGTGAACATTCACTCGGTTAAGCCCGCGTGGCGCTATTTCGCGCCGTCCTTTTTCGCCAACGACGATATCAAGGTAACGCCTCGCTTAACGCTGAATGTCGGCGTTCGTTACGAGATTCCTTATCCGCGCACCGAGGCCCATTACTACATGCGTGGATTTGACCCGACTGTTCCCAACCCCGACCCTCTAGTCGCGGGAACTCGCAAGGGAGCGCTCGTTGGTGCCAGCGGCCAGGGAGGTTTGAAGGCCAGCAACCGCGGCTTGGTGAATCCTGACTACAGTGACGTCGGGCCCCGCGTCGGGCTCGCATACTCGCTCAACAACAAGAGCGTTGTTCGTGGCGGTATTGGGCTTTACTACGCACCTCTCTTGTCCAGCGATATCGTTTCAGGGTTGGAAGGATACGACACGACTCGTAATCCCCCTAACGCGCTCACAACACCAAATGGCCGACAATCCGTGGCCTTCTTGTCCACTTATCCCGCAGCCCCGGTGCCCGACCACAATGGCCAGTTCATTGGCAGCGACGTTGATTATTTCGATCCGAGATTCAAGCTCGGGCGTACGTTGCAATACAGCCTCGATTACCAGCGCGAGATTCCGGGAAATTTTGCATTGACTATCGGTTACATAGGCAGTCATGGCACGCGCCTGCGATCAAACTTCAAACGACTGAATGCGTTGCCATTGGATGCGCTGAAGCTAGGATACCCTCTTTTGACCGAACCGTTGAGCGCGGCACTCGCCAACCCCGCGCAAGTAGCGTATGCCTCCAGTGTGGGATCGCGGTTGCCGGCTAGCACGGCGGCGGTGTATCCGGGTTTTGACGGAACGGTGGCTCAGGCTTTGCGGCCGTTCCCGCAGTACGGGCGCATCAATCAACAACTCGAGAGCCAAGGCCGCAGTCTGTACAACGCTCTGCAACTCAAAATCGACCGGCACTTTTCCAAGGGGTTCCAGTTTGGCTTCTCTTACACTTTTTCCAAGCTGATCACGGATGCCTCGGAAGATCTCCTGGCTCGTTCGCCAATCCAGAATGTTGTCCAAAATCCATACGATATCCGATCGCTTCTCACGGTGTCCCCGAACAACGCGGCGCACGTCGCGGTGTTCAGCTACATCTATGAGCTGCCGTTCGGCAAGGGCAGTCGCCTGCTTTCACGGCCGGGCGTTGTGGACAAAATTGTCGGCGGGTGGCAAGTCAGCGGCATCCACCGCTATCAGTCCGGGCTACCTACAACTGTCCTAAATTCAGATCCGGCGTTCACGGATAACTTTCTTAATCTGGTTGGATTCGATAGCAGTATTCGTCCCAATCTGACGGGTCAGCCGATTTTCACGGGAAATAGTCCTAGCGGCACTATTTTCCAACTTCTGAATCCAGCGGCGTTCGCGTCGCCGCCTACGTTCCGGAATGATGCTGTAACAGGTTCAGACGTTACTCAGTCCCCGTACAAGAATTATTACGCCAATCCGAATATCTTCTTCGGGAATGCTCCTCCAGTGATCAGCAGCGCGCGTTCGTTACCCTTCTACAGTGAAAACTTGAGCATCTTGAAGAAGACAAGGATCATGGAAAGATACACGATTGAATTTCGGACTGAGATTTTCAACCCATTCAATCGGCATCGTTACTTCGGCCCCGACAATGACTTACGCGACGGCGGAAACTTCGGCAAGTCCGGTGTCATCGACCAGCCGTACATCTATGACCCGCGCGTGATCCAGTTTGGATTGAAGCTGATTTATTGAGTGTTCTCCCAGAACGAGCGGCGAGAGAGAATTGTTTCTCCCGCCCGCTCTTTCTGTCTTAGCCTGGTGGTCATGTTCAGCTCCCTGAAATTTCTGGTGGCGCCTTTCATGCTGGCGGTGACTCTAACTTGCGGCTTACGGCCCTCGGCGCGCGCTCCCAATCTGCCGGACAACGGGCCAAGGGACGAAGAAAGAGCCGCCAAGATGGTGGCAGGCGGTGCCGCCGCGCTAGAGCGCGGCGAGACAACCACAGCCAAGAGTTTTTTCCGGCGCGCGCTTGCGATGGACCCGAAGAACATCACAGCACGGACCTATCTGGGAATCATTGCGGATCGTGCCGGTGAACTTGCCGAGGCGGAACGTCAGTTCGCTGCGGCTGCCGCGGC
>Ga0066669_10000827_pt1 | contig 10798 bp, 12 predicted proteins | sample GraSoiAngelo_118_FD_133940 | JGI IMG/M metagenome (GOLD analysis project Ga0066669, IMG submission 133940) | Grasslands soil microbial communities from the Angelo Coastal Reserve, California, USA - 14_0919_02_20cm | ecosystem: Environmental > Terrestrial > Soil > Grasslands | place: USA...
ACTGTCCTTGTCGGAGCGTTCGAGCGAGGCAATCACGTTCGGATGCGCGATGAGCGCGCCGTTAATGAGCGTGTCGGCCAGTTCGCCGAGCAGAGCTTTGCCCGTGATGAACAGGTCAGCGCCCATCGTTTGAACGGTTGTCGCATCCGTGCCGGTCTCATCGAACGAGTCCAGGCGAACATCATCGAGAGCAGCAGTGGCGCCCGAAGCGCCAAGCCCGGCGAACGCGCCGCGGAGCAAAGCAATCAGGGTCGCATTGCGCTGCTTCATCCGGCGCTCGACAAGCACGTTCACAAATTCGCCAACCGGATCAGATCCGGAAGTCTGCGCAGCCAGGGCCGTGACGCGGTTGTTCGTCTCGCGGTTCAGGATCGGAGCGACTTGCAAGCCGCTGGTGATGCCTTGAATTGCGGGAGCCGTATCCTCGGCCTGCGGTGCATCGGATTGATCACTTATATCACGAAAAAATGGAATGTTCGCGGAGGTGCCTGCGCCCGCCGCGATGCCATCAAAGATTGCATTGGTGACGGCCACGCCGGAATTGAGGATGGAGGGAAAGGTTGCCTGCTTTTCCCGCATTCCCTGAATCCAGATTGCCGGAGTCCAGAGGTTTGAAATTGTTGCAATAGCCATAATCTGAGTTGGGTTTGGTTGGTGTTACTGAAAGCGTTAGTTGCGGGTCGTTTCCTTGGCGCGTGCGGCCAGGCACTGCTCGGTCATCGAAAGTGTTTTGGGATCGGGGCTGCCGTCCGTGCGAGGCGCGAGTGGCGGAAGGTTTTCTGCGGCGAGTCCCTGGCTGGCGATAACGGCATTGGCAGTGCCTTTGGCCGTGACGAGTTCGGCCTTGAGGGTCGTGACTTCGGTTTCCTTGGCGACGAGGGATGCTTTCGCAGTGTCGCGTTCGCCGGTCAATGCGGTGAGCTTGGAATCAAAATCAGCACTGGCCGCTTTGAGAGTGACGATCTCGGATTCGAGAGCGACGATCTTTGCGTTGGCCAGGGTCAGGGATTCGGAGGCGGTGAAATGAGACTCGGCTTTGGCGGCAAATCCGAGCATCTTGGAAATGAAATCAGGTAACTGCATTCTGGCAGTTGCCAAGAGTCAACGCGGAGTTGACTGCGTGGATGGATTTGCGAAGATGAGGACGTAGCGAGCGCCCGTTAGAGCGGGACGCCCGCCACTCGACACAACATTGAACTCAACTCGATGCTATGCCTGCCAAACTAAACCTCATCGGTCAGACCTTCGGAAAGCTCAAAGTGATTGCGGAAGCGGAATCCATTATTCACCCATGCGGACACACAGCCAGAAGAAGCGTTTGCCTCTGCGACTGCGGCACTGAATCAATTGTTCTTAACGGCAACCTTCGCAGCGGAATCACACGCTCATGCGGTTGTATTTGGAGGACGGTGAACATCACGCACGGCCATCTGAGAGACTACGGCAAGAGCGCAACCTATTACTCATGGGTTTCGATGATTCAGCGATGCACGAATCCGCAATCTACAGGATATGAGAATTACGGCGGACGCGGCATCTTGGTTTGCGAGCGGTGGAAAGACTTCAAAAACTTTCTTGCCGATATGGGAGAGCGGCCCGACGGCAAAAGCATTGACCGTTATCCGGACAACAATGGAAACTACGAGCCGGGGAATTGCAGATGGGCGACGGATGTGGAGCAGCGCCGGAATCGCTCAAAGAGTCTAACCGTCACCTTTGCGGGAATAACGTCGCCGCTGGTCGATCTCTGTGAGAAATTCGGAGTGCCGTATGCCCGCACCAAGGAAAGGTTAAAGATGGGTTGGAGCGTCGAGGATGCCTTTACCGTTCCGCGACGCTAAGCTAGATCAGCGCCATGAATGAGCGCCAATCCCCTACTTCATTTTCTGGGATTAGAGCAGCGCCGCCACGTCCCTCACCGAATCCATCACGCCGTCGATCAAACCTTTTTGCACCGCACTCGCCGCCTTGAAAGTTTGTCCCTGCATGTCCTCTCGGCTCGCCTCTGGCCGTCGCATTTCGACGAACTGGTAGAACATATCGGCCATCTCGTTCACGCGGTCTTGCATGTTCTGAAGTTGCGCTTTGGTGAGCGGAACGCCGGGAGCGCCCGCCCCTTTATACTGGCCGGATGAAACGAGCACCGGCTTAATGCCGGCATCGGCAAATTGTTTGGAGCGGTCCAGAAAGTAGGAGTAAACGCCGATCGAACCGATGTCCCCCGAAGGCGCGGCGAAAGCATAGTCACAGGCAATGGCCAGCCAGAAGGCTGCACTGCATCCCATGTTCATAAAGGAGACCGTCGGCTTTTCGCAGCGCATGATTCGGTTCGCGAGTTCAGGCGTGCCAGCAAACATCCCGCCCGGCGAGTCGATGTCGAACAAGCAAGCCCGCGCATTGGGATCAGCTTCAAAATTGTCGAGTTCATCCATCACGTCCTGGACGTCCACGCAGCCGGCGCCAATCTCGAATTTGCCCATGCCGCGTCCGATGGGTCCGCCGATGGGAATGTAGAAAATGCCGTCCACGAGTCCGGCTTGCTCGACTTCGATGGCTTCACCGCACCAGTCCACGCCTTCGCGTTGCGCGCGGAATTGGACGCGCTCAAGTGACGAATGATCCTCGAACATTTTGAGCAGCGAGGCATGAGCCGTCGGCGTGATGAGCAACGGTTCTTCGGTGAGAGTCGAGAGGATTTGTGGGAATTTCATGGCGCTATTGCGTGACGGTCCATCCGGTGATGATACCGCCCTGGACGACGATGACATTCGTGCGCGAGCCGACGCCAGCCGGCCCGGTTGAATAAAGCGTGTTCGTGGTCGTGATCCCGGTGAAGTCGCCTTTTGCGAAGCCGCTCGGGGAACGCAGCGCACCGGAGAAATAGAAATCCGTAATGCCGTGCCCAATTACAGCCGTGTTGTTGTTCGTTACAACGGCGTTGGCTCCGAGCGCGATGCCGTTCGTTATGGCTGCTATCGATGTTGCCAGCCACCCAACAAAAACAGATTGGTAACTGGGATTCAAAACATCGCCTCCAGTCCCAGGACCTGCGGTATTGCCAATGCAAATGCTACCGAAATCAGTGATAGCATTTGCCCCGGCCGAATAACCAATCGCTATCGTGTATTGTGCATTTGTATTAGCTCCCAGAGCACTGTCTCCCACGGCTATGATGTAATGTGCTGTTGGTCCCGCAGGAAAAGCATTGCCTAGAATGGTATTCCCGCCGCCGCCATCGAGCGTCGGATAGTCGCCCCAGGTGGATAGAAACAGGTTTCCTGAGTTGTAGTTCATCAAGGCCAAGTTCTTGGATTGATCTACATTTTGCAGAACGGCATTTCCTCCCGCTGTATCATTCGTCCAAACCGTGTCGCCGCCGAGTGCCGAGCCGTTCATAAGGAGCTGGCTGCCGCTGTCTGTGAATTCATTGGTCTGGCCGGAGAGTTTCAGCGCGCCCGGCAGCGCAAGAGGATCGGTGTCCAGTCTTGACCAAGCCTTGAGTCGCGCGGATTCGCCCGCCGGCGGCGCGTCGTAGATGGCTGCCGCGAGATGGAAATTGAACGGGAGCAAACAGAACAAAAGGAGAAATCGTTTCATCTGTTAGGCGAGCAAGGTCAACAGCGCGGCTTCATCCTCCTCGCGCCTTAAGGCCTTGCTCGTTGCACGGATTTGAGGGAGAGGCTTTGGCGGATTGATGACAGCGACTTGCGGAACCGAGCCACGCAGCGGCATTGCCCAGTTGTGACCGCATGATGAAAAGCTGCTGCCGGATTTGCCTGTGATTGAGACCGAACCGGCGAACGTGATTTGTCCGGTACCGTTGCCCTGGCCAGCCGCGGCCGTTGCTGCCGCTGCGCCGAATGCCGTCGCGTTCATGGTCAATTCTGCCAGGAGGGTTGCGCCGGCTGCGGTCTCCGGTGTCGCCGGTTGCGAGCCGTCGTAAATGCGGAGCTTGCCGGAATTGGCGAGAGCGGCCAGCGCATCGAGTTCCGCGTTGCGCGAGACGATTGAAGTTTTGAGATTGTTCGCCATAAAATTATTCTTCCGTGACTTCCGCGCCCGTCAGCGAGCCATCTGCAGCCCGGTTGAATTTGACGCTCTTGCGCGAACTGGACTTGTCGGACTCCAGCCGCATATTGATTTCGAGCGGAGCGTTCGCCTGTGCTTTTGCACTTTGGCCCGGCGCTGCTTGCGCCTTCTGTTGCTGCTGTTGCGCGATCGGATTCGGGCTGCGTTGTTCGAGCAGTTCAAGACACCGTTCCAGCGGCAACCCGGTCTCCCCGGAGATGGCCTTCGCGGTCGCAATATTGTCCCTGATCTCCTGCGCGCGAACGCGCTTGATCTCGTTCCGGTGCAAACCATGATTCTTTTGCGCGAGAATCGCCTCAGTGGTCGTGCCGAGTTTCAAGCTCTCGCGGTCGGCTTGGGCGTCATTGCCCGCATCCACTTGCAGCGGCTTCGGAAGACCCGGTTCCCAGAGATAGGGGTCAAAGCCGTCATCATTGCGCGGGATCTGGCCGATCTTCATTGCCTTGGCGATGGCGTAACCGATTGCCCGCTTCCAGCGGCGATAGCCCGTGCGTTGCCGTGCCCAAATGGATTGATTCGCTAGGTCCACGAGGATCCGGCTCGGCGCCCTGCCCGTGGACTTCAGGTCCAGCAATTCGGCGAACCAGCCCACGGATGAAATCGCCCCGCGGGTCATCCGCTCAATGAAAGCCTCGGTGTTTGGGTGCGGATTCTTGAAATTGAGCGGGACGATCTTTTCGCCTTCGCTCGATGAGAGGTAGTAGGTCTCACCGCCCTGGCCAAGTTCCTCAATTGCTACTTTGCGGTCGGATAGACTGCCGCCGTCCGTGGGCGTCTGACCGTTGTCGATGATCTCATCCGCGGTGATGACGTTCGCGTCGTTGGTCGCTTCGCCTTCGGCATTCTCAATGATCAGCCCCACGTTTGACGCGCGCTTGACGCCCGCCTTCGTGAATTCCTGAATATCTTGATAGTCGAACCAGGTCAGACTCGACACGGCCACGCGCGGGATGCCGCGGCCCTGGTCGTTCCAGCGCGGCTCGTAAGCGAGGTCAGCATTGAACGCGCTCACGTCCTGGAAATCGCCCGCTTCTTCGCCGATGATTCGCAGGCCGATTGCGCGCGCGTTCCGGTCCATGATGATGCCGTCGAACATCCTGGCTCCTTTGAAGTCGCCGCTTTGAATCTCCGTCTCAGGTCGCACCGCGCTGCCCGTGAAGGAGTCCTTGCCGCTGCTGATCTTCGTTGCGGGATAAAACGCGAGCATGGGAAAACCGCTCGCGGTCTCGGTGAGGACCATCACATCATCGCCATCAACATCCCAGGCCCAGCCGCTGAGCCACATGGATGTCTTGAAATCGTATTGCGGTCCCCGCACGTTGCAATTTGGGAACCAGACCTGCGTGAGCCATGACTGAGCCGCTTCACCCCAGGCTGCGTTTCGCCCAGTGTAGTGAGGGTCCCAGGCGTCACCGAATGCCCAATTGTTCTTCTGAGTGATGGCCGTTTCCAGCACGTCGATCTGCACGGAGAGTTGGCGCGCATAGTTGACCATTTCCTTCCGGTCGTATTCGGAGACGTTTTTCCGCGTCGAATCCTGAAGCCAGTAGCGCGGTTTGTAGGCGCGCAGATTGTTCCGGGGCGACGGATAGAGGTAATAAGAAACCGGCTGGCCGTTCGGCGCTAGGATCGAGCTCTTGCGTTTCACCGCCGGCATCCGCTGGGGGAGTTCGATCGAGGAGGTCAAACGGCTTTCGTGGAATCGGGAATGTTTGCAGCGGCGATGTCGTCAGCGTGGATGCATTCCTTGAGATTTGGGCATGGATCGGAATTCGACGTGATGGCAATCTTGCCATTGCAATAGTCATTGCCGGCCACAGCATCGTAAAGGATGCCCGCCATCGGTGCGCCGAATGAGCTAAGGACAACAACCTTGTCGCCGTTTTTGGCTTCTCTGCCGTTCTTGTAGTGCATAATTTTCCTGTGGGGTTAATCGTCGTTGACGGATTGCCGCGTCGGCGCGGTGTAGTTTGGCCGCGTGCGACGAATGCGCTGGCTGTAGGGGTTTTCATAGCCGCTCGGACTGATCTTCCAGAGGGAATAGAGCACTCTGCGAATCTCGACGGGGACATTGCCGCTGTTTTGAAAAGACCGGATTTGCTGAAGGCCAGCGGCTGAGGTCTGCGTCACATAGCCCGTCGTTCCCCGTTTCTGCAACGCATCCAGAAGGACAAGTAGCTCATCCTCAGTTTTCCCGACGTAGTAGTTGACCGGCATTCGCAAACCGCAGACGGTCAACTGCCGTGAACTTATACCTTATCAGCCAGAGGGAACATGAAGACTGGGACACCTACGACTCGGCGGTTGTTTGTGCGCCCGATGAAGAAACCGCTCGCGATATTAACCCGCGCAATGGGGAACCGATGGACTGGGAAAGTCGCTTGGAATCCTCTTGGTGCAGCAAACGCGAATCAGTGGCAGTTGTCTTTCTCGGAGCGGCGGATGATTCAGTGAAACCGGGAATCGTTTGCGCATCTTACAATGCGGGTTGAGTTGAACGGTTTGAAAGGTTCGTCCAGGTCTCGGAACCATTGAATGCCAGTCATCCAGCCAACGAGAAACGCTTCGCGGTGAACTTCGACTGCCGCGCGCCTTAACTCGGCAGCAAGTTCGGGCTGTGTGAGGGCGATTCGCCGGATAAGTTCTTTCATCGGTCAGCGAGCCAGAGAAGTAAGACAGCCGCAGAAGTCGCAAGGGCGATTCCAAGGACAACGGCAAAGAGAACATCCTCGAAGCGGATCTTCATTTAGGCAACCCGCTTCCAGAATTCGCGCACAATTCCCTGATGCTGATAGCGCGTGCGCTCGAATTCAAACGAGTTCATCAAGACTCCGGCTCCCCATCCGGTTTCATCCCGGATTTCATGCTCGTAGGCACCTCGGACTTGTGCCCAGTTTCCTGGCCGGTCAATCGTTTCGATTCGGACAATCTGACCGATCTGGCAGTCCTGCGGGTTGGCTCGGAGGAGCTTTTCCTGAACCAGATAAAACTCAAGTTCATCCTGCGGTTTGACCATGCGCTGATACCAGTTATCTAAATCTGCCCGGCTCGGCATAATCCATCCAGGCGGAAGCAAACCTATTGTTCGCAGAAAGCGCGCATGCGCCTCGTCGAACGCCGATGCATCCAAATTGATTCTCGCGCCCGCATCCCTTCCCGCCGCCGCAAGATTGGAATTGTGACGCCCGGTGCCGTCCTCGAATTGGCGAATCAGGTCTTGCGCCTTGCGGACCTGATTCTTCAGCGCAACGGTTCGATCGTCACTTTGGTTTTTCGCTTTCATCGGCTCGACCGGACTTCCGACTCCGGATATTCCAGGCACGCTTTCAAAAGCGTTTCAAGCCACGGAAGGAATTGCTCGCGCGTGCCCCAGCCATTGCTCGCGTTCAATCGGTCAAATCGTCCCGGCTCCGCTTCCATTGCCATGATTGCGGCCTTGAGTGGTTCGATCAGGTCGTGGGCTTTGGTGATGGGGACTTCTTCGGGCCGCCAGAGGTGGCGATAGATTCCCGCCTCGGCAGCCATCGCGCTCAGGTTGTGGGTGATGTTCGCGGAAAAGACTTCCAGGCTCAACGGCTCAGTAAGAGCAATGCCGCAATTCGGGCATTTGCGAGCGGCTTCGGTGAGATAGATGTCCAGGCTCATTGATAGAATTCGGGCAGGATGGCCGCGAATAGGATTCGCCCGCTGAGTTCCAGTTGCCAGTTTTCGAGATGCACGGCCAGCAACGCATCGTTCAGGTCTTGCGGGTTAGCGGCTCTTTCGTTGAGCACCTTCGCAGCCTTTTCGGCCCATGCCATCATTTCAATTCTGACTGGGACTATTTTGATCTTCGTTTCTTTCATCGCTCGCTTCCGCCGGCCCGACAATACCAACAATCGCCATGAACGCCATCAGCATCGCGGCCTTGTCCCACTCGTGGTTTGGCCTGCTCTCTTTCACGAGCACCCAAATTGCCGATTTCTTTCCGTTCGCAAACTTTTCCTCTCGCCGTTCGCTGCGCATCTGCGCGAAGTGGGAATAAACGTCCGAGTTCGGCAGCGTATCCGGCAGGAACCGGAGCTTCGGCACGTTCGCATCGCCATCGCGCCGCGGCCTAAGCAAATCTTTCGCGTGCAAATTACTCCACTCGTACCATTGCGCGCGCGTGCTCCGCTTGCCGATGCCCGCGTGCACGTCGAAATTCTGCCGCTGGCTGTAGATGCGCCATTCCTTCACTTCGCCGCCTTTCACCTTTCGCGTATGGAAAAACATTTCCCGGCCGCTGCCCTTCAGTCCAGTCCAGCAAAGCCAGCGTTTCACGGTGCGCCCGCCTTCCTTGATTGTGCCGATGTGCCCGCGACGCACGCATTCAGCAAGCACGTCGTTCATTTTATAGCCGCAGTCGAGGAAGACTCGCTGATCCTTCACTTTCCACTTCGCTTGCACCGCGGCGATTTCATCGAAGCTCGTGCACATCTCCCGCGCCAGTTCGCGCGCCTCGCCGCTCAGCGCCACGGCAAAAACGCTGACATAAAACTTCGCGAGGTCGCGCTGGCAGTCCGCAATCACGACGCGGTAAGCCTCCTCCGGCCAGTCGGAGTAAATGTCGTAAGGCTCGTGCTTGACCGCGCGATATTCGTCGGCTGAATCCTCCGACCAGGACAAGCCCCACCGTTTCATATAAAATTCCTGAAGCGGGAGGCGATAGCCAAGGTCCGCCGCGGCGATTTTGGCCTTTAGATATTCCGTTACGAGCAAGCCGATTGAGATGCGCGGTGACGCGGCTTGCGGCCAGTGAAAACCGACAAACTCTTTCGGCGCGCCGGGATTCGTTGGCTTGAAATGGTAGGAATCGCAGAGTTGCCGGCGCACTTCTGGCCGGTCTTCAATCCGAGCATCGCACTGGTAGCAGCGAATGTGAGCAGAGCGCCAAACGGCGTCCATGTCCCAGCGCGCCCCTCCCGGTTTCGTCGTTTCATTGGTATCCCAGGACAAACCGCTGTAGGTGCCGCGCAGGTCCGCCTTCGGATGATCCTCGCCGCGCAAGCGGGAAATATCGAACGGCTGCGCGAACTGGCAGAACGGGCAGCGGAAGTGAAGTTCGCGCTGGTCAGTCTCCTTGTGGAGTGTATCGGCGTCCTCGTCGCAGATTCCGCCCTGGCCGATGCAAAGGAACTTGGAAGTGTCCTCGTATTGCGTGGTACGCATTCGCGCCTGACGGAGCAAACCGTTTGCGCGGGCCATCCATGCTTCATCAACGATGACGTAGCGGTAGGTGAGCGATTGGCAGTTGCCCTCGTTCAATCCTCCGACAACCAGATTCATCGCATGGAAAGCGATTTTTGTTTTCGTCTTGTCGTGGAGGTCCACGTCCTGCAATAGCCGTTGGATTTCCGGCACGCTGCGGATGAGCGGCATCAGGCGAGAGGAGCAATACTTGAGAGCCTTCGGGTCGGTGTCCAAAAGGAAAAGGCAATCGCCGGCATCGTGGAGAATCCAGTAGGGGATAGTGATGTCCTCGATCAGTGACTTGAGCGTTTGAACGCCAGCCTGAATCGAGACCATTCGCACGCGCGGATCTCGGATTGCCTCGAACGGCTCGATGAGCCACGGTGCTGAGTTGATGTCGAACTGCCCCTTGACCGAATAGCCCGCCTGAAGATTCAGTCCACCGGCAAACTCGTAAATCTCACCGCGGAAAGGAGGTTGCCAGGCATCACGGATTGCGCTGGCGAGGAAATCGGTTGGCTTGGCTGGCACTCTGCCAGCGGTGAAAAGTCAAAGTCTGCTGTCAGAACATGCCATGCTGCCGCCACCACTGCCGGAATTTGTCCGTCACCAAGGGCCTCAAGCTGCTCCACCCTATCGGCCATCCCATAAGCCATTCGACCCATTCCGGGTTCAGCGTCCCACCAGCTAATCCCAATGCGCCTGGCAGAGTCCCCGATTGCTGGTGTCCGTGGCTGTCCTGCTTCACCGGAGTCGGAAATAGATTCACGGCAGTCTGCAAACTGATTCCCGTCGCGCTGCGGTCCAGCTTCGCATAATCCGGCCCGCCGTTGCTCGCCTTCGGCGTCGGCCAGAGTTCCCGCTTCGCAACTTCGTCGTTCAGATTCCGGCAGTCCGCTCTCGCCGTTCCGCGTTCCGCTCTGTCCGCTTGGCCCGGATGCGAGTCGTGATTCTGAGGTGTCGGCCAAATCTGTACCGCCGCCGAGAGCGGAGGCGTGTTCCGGCTGAACTTCGCGCACTGTGTTGTTGGAGTCGGCCATTTCTTTACCTGCGTCACAAGCGAGCCTTGGCCCTGCTTCACCGATCTGTCCCAATTCGCTCCGTGACTCGCATCTCCGTTCGTCGGAGTGCGCCAAAATCCAGAGCCGTTTTCTGATATGGGGCGCTCCGACGTGGATTCCGCCAAGCACGGTCGCACGTATTCGATACCCAGCTTCGCGAAGATCGCCGCATATCGTTTCGAGATAGGGGTGGGTAACGAGACCAGGAACATTTTCAAGCCAGCAAAATCTTGGATGCGCGATTCTGATTGCAGCGATGGTTTCGGGCCAGCCGTTTCGAGGGTCGGATTCGCCGAGCCGTTTTCCTGCGAGGCTGAACGGCGGGCAGGGGAAACCAGCGGAGAGCACGTCAACCATTTCCGAATATAAGCCCGCGTAACCGCCGTCAATAAAGTCTCGGACAGTCCCACAATAGACGGGTGCATCGTCGAGAAACC
>Ga0066669_10000828_pt1 | contig 10795 bp, 17 predicted proteins | sample GraSoiAngelo_118_FD_133940 | JGI IMG/M metagenome (GOLD analysis project Ga0066669, IMG submission 133940) | Grasslands soil microbial communities from the Angelo Coastal Reserve, California, USA - 14_0919_02_20cm | ecosystem: Environmental > Terrestrial > Soil > Grasslands | place: USA...
AAGGGCGCGGCGGAGAGCGTCCGGAGCCGCTCCCGAGTTCCTCCGGAATGGCTCCGGAGTGATTCCGGAAACGATCACGGCCGTCGCCGCGTTGCCGCAGGTAGATGGCCCACTGGTCCGGCTCGTGAATTTTGCAGGGCGGCAGCTTCGACGCGGTCGGGTGAGAGATGCGCTGGTGCTCGGGCCACGACGGGCTGTGGATAAGCCGGACGCCTGCTACCTGGTAACGGCAGATGAGCTCCTGGCTGGCGATCTCGTCAAGGTCCGCGGCCACCCTGGCGACCGTCTGCGTGCGGCGGCGGGGCCAGACGACCGCCTTGACGAGGGCCGGGTCGTCTTCCCCGCGGCCGTAGTCGTCAAAGTACGTCCACAGGCCGGCGAATGTCACCATGGCTGCGATCGGCAGGTTATTGACCGGGCCTGAGGTAAAGAACTCGGGGCTTAGCATTCTTTTCCGCGCCATTGTCTACCGCCCTATCTCGGTGTCAGGAGCGGGCCCGCGTACCATGTCCCGCAGTGCGGGCAGCGGCGCGCGTCGCAGTCCGGGCACTGGTCGTCGTCTTCGGGGCCGTTGGTCTTCGTCGTCGTGGCGGTGGTGGCACTCGCTGCACGCGCGCGGGGCGTGACCCAGACCTCAGCCACGGGTCACCGCCAGGCCCGTTCGGCTCGACCTCGCCGCACTCCGGGTCCGGGCACCTCCAGCCCGGCACTGGCGAGCGCTCGCCCTTCTTCAGCGGCGGGTCACCCGGCCTGGGTCCGGCGGCGGTGTCGCGCGGGGCGATCCTGCGCTCGCTGGCCTTCCGCTCGGCGGCTTCGACCTCACCGAACAGGTCCAGCTGGACGGCACTAGCCATCGGTAGCCTCACCTGTGCGGCGGTGCTGCCGGGCGTTGGGGCAGGTGGCGAAGTGGGAGATGCCGCGGTGCTCGCCGGGGCCTGGTTCCTCGGCGCCTCTCAGGTAGCGGGCGACGAGGCGCCCGTCGCCCTGCCGGCGGACGGCGAGGTTCCCCGACGGGTCATCGGCGGACGCGCGGTCGACCGGGATCGCCTTCCCGTTCGGCAGCTTGGCCCAGTCGATCAGCGCCGGGCAGGAGCGGCACTCAGGCATGGCCGGCCTCGATCGCGAGCTGGCCGTCCAGGTAGGCGTGCCAGGCGGTGACGCCGGGGGCGACGTGCATGTACGGGAGCATCACCTGGGCCAGCTCGGCGTTCCCGGCCTGGACGAGGGCCAGCTGCGCTTCGAGCCAGTCCTTGGCGACCCGCCACGCGACCCGCTGGGCCTGCTCCCGGGTCTGGAAGCGCGGCGCTACCTTCGCCCTGGAGAGCGCCCGGTAGGTGCCGTCAGGGTTGACGGGCAGCGTGTACTGGCGCGGGCCGTGCGGGGTGGCGATCTTGAAGTGGACGCCGGTGGGCTGGCCGTCGTCGTACTCGAGGCCGATGTGGGTGGCCTTGTGGGCAGCCAGCAGCGCGACGCACTCGCCGGCGGTCTTGCCCGCGTCGACCTGTGTCGTGTAGTTCAGCGGGTTAGGCATCGCGCTTCACCATCCAGGTTGCCGATGCAGAACGACGGGCCTCTCCAGGCGCGCGTAGAGCGAGAACTCACGCAGCAGGCCGCGTTGCTCGCCGGTGAGCTCAGCCCTGGGCACCGGTCCTCCCCGGGGCGGCGGGACCGGGGGTTGGGGCGGTCCCGCCGCCTGCCGCCGCACGGGTGCGCGGCGGCGTGGCCCCGGCCGGGGAAACCGGGGCGCTGGCGGGGGAAGGGCCGGTACGGGTGCGCGGACCCCCCAGTCGCGTGCCCCGGCCCTCCCCCCAGCTCGGTGAGTCAGTGAGGACCGCGATGGCGGTGCTGCCGTAGAAGCCGGCCAGCTCGGCCAGGGTCTCGACCTTGATGCTCCGGTCAGCGCGCTCGTACGAGCCGAGCCGGGGAGCCGGCCAGCGGCCACGGGATTTCTCCTCAACGGCCTGCAGCGTCATTCCCTGCTCGAGCCGCAGCTGGCGCAGGCGGCGGCCGACCTTGCGGGCGAACTCGTTCGGCATCAGCGTGCCTCGCCGTAGTCCAGCGGGAGCACGGTGGCGCCCTGGCGCTGGTCCTTCGCGCGGCGCATCAGCCGCCGCGCGGCCTCCATGTCGTCCTCGGTGACCGCCTCGGCCGACACGACGCGCATGGTGACCGTGACGGTGCCGTCGTCGTGGTTGGTCGTGGTCGCCTTGCAGTCGACCACCGCGACGATCAGGTGCTGGTCGTCGGGGCGGCGCATCAGCGCCTTCTTCAGGACGTACAGGCCGTTGTCCTCATTCTCCTGAGGCAGGCTCGTCGTCATCTTCATGTCGCTCACGGTCATCCCCCGTTCTCTCGGTCTGCGGCCTCGACGAGGGCCCGCAGCCGCAGGACGGCCAGGTCCCGTTCCTGGATGGCGAACAGCGGCCCGGGCGGCCCGTAGTACTCCCCGTCGCTGAGGTCCAGGAGCCGCCGCGCCTCGGCGGACATGCGGCCGACGCGGGTCCCGTCCGGGCGCCGGTACCGGCCGCCTTCAAGCTGGTAGCCGGACAGCAGCATCGCCCGGCCGCCCAGGTCGGCGACGATCCCGCCGTCCGGGCCTCGGCGCCCCCACGTGCCCGGGTCGAACTGGCCCGGGCAGGCGGTGACGTGGTCGAGGATCATCCGGCCCAGTCCCCGGTTCACCGGGCCGCCGCCGTCCGGCGGGCGGCGGAGCGCATGCCCTCGCAGTCGTGCTGCTTGTACCTCTTCTCCAGGTGCCGCGGTTCCTCGTCCTTGGCCAGGAACCGGCCGCGGCGCGGGGAGTCGATGCTGACCGCGACGTTCCCCGCCTGGCTCGGCGCCCATTCCAGCGGCGGCAGCCCGCGGACCAGCAGCAGCCGCGCGTGGCAGTAGCTGCACTCGTTGTAGCTGCTGGCCTTCTTCCGCGGCCCGGTCATGGCGCACCCCCGGCGCCCCGGATCGCGTCGGCGATGTCGAGGAGCGCCGCGATGACCCCGGCGCGGAAGGTGACGTCGGCCAGGTCGCTGAGGAGCCCGGTGTCGATCAGGTCCTCGTCTCCCGGGCCGGCCGTCGCCTCCCGGGCATCGGCGCACAGCGCCTGCCCGAACGAGGCCAGCGTGGCGATCGCGTTCTCCGCGTGCTCGCGGTTGCCCGGGGGCGGCTCTTCCTGGCTGCTCACTGCGCTGCTCCCTCGCCAGTGGTGACGGACCCGTCCTCGATGAGCGAGACGACGTCGCCGAATGCCTGGCAGCGGGACAGGGCATCCGCGACGGCCTGCTGCTGTGCCGCGTCCAGGTCGCCGAGGCCGTCGATCGCGTGGGCCAGCCCGGCGAGCTGCGCGGCCCAGCCGAGCCGCTCGCCCTCATCGGTCACGCCGAGCCGGGTGAAGTGATCACTGACCTGCCCCGCCAGGTCCGCCGCCGGCGGCTCCTGCGAGGCGGCGGCCGGTGCCGGCGAGGACTGCGGCTGCCGCTGGGCCTGGCGGCCGCGGGCCGTGCCAGGTGACGTTGAGGCCGGCCGGGAAGGGCCCGGCGGCTCCGCCGCGGTCTCCTCCACTATCTCCGCGTCGACGATGTCCGGCGCCGGCGCCGCGGTCACCGCCGGCGGTGCCGGGGGCGCGGCGAGCGCGGTGGCCCTGGCGGACGCGGCGAGCTGCTCGCGCCGGTACTCGCGGCTGGTCGGCACCCACGGCTCAAGCCGGCGCGCGGCGGTCTTCCACCACATCGACCGGCCCTGGAACTCGGGATGATCCTTGCCGCCGTCCATCCGGTTCCACGGCGAGAACTCGGAGTCCCGCGCGTCCGAGGATTCCTTCGCGGCCATGACGTCGTCGCGGGTGAGGATCGCCGGGCGTGACCAGGCGCCGGTGGTGAGCTGCGCGATCGCGTACACCCCGACCATCGGGCCGCGGCCGGCGCTGCCCTTGTCGCCGAAGAAGTCAGCGCCGGTGGTGCCCTCGCGGGCGGCGAACCGGTGGGCCGGCCGCTCGTCGTCGCCTTCGCTGTAGCGGAAGTAGTCCCTGGCGCAGACCTCCCGGACCACCACCTTGGCGACCGCCCCGGAGCGGTACATGCGCTCGATGATGCCCCGGTAGCCTTCCGTGCCGGCGACTTCCGGGCGTCCCTTGCGCTTGCGGTTGTAGATGTAGAACTCGTCCGTCCCGGGCAGGTGCCCGAGCGCGGCGCAGCGCATCAGGACCACGATGAGCGAGTCGGGGTTCGAGCGGGCCGCGTCCATCAGGTCGCGGTTGCCGTACAGGGCGCCCGCCGCGGTGCCGAGGAACGCCTCGACGTCGACGGACGCCGGGAGGACGGCGGCGAAGTGGGCGCGCCTGGACCACATGATGGTGACAGGGCCCTCCTGCCGCTTCTCTACCGCCTGGGAGACAGTCGTCATGCGGCTCGCTTCTCCTTCCGTTCGCTTCGTGGCCTGGCGGGGATGAGCTTGACCTGGCGCTCGGGCTCAGTCGTGCATGCGGCGGCGACGTCGGGGTACCGCTCGCGGACGAGGCCCGCGGACAGCCTCCTGGGGTGGCTGACCGACCGGGTGGCCACGCGCTCGCCGGTGGCTGCCTCGATCGCGCGCCTGCCGTCGGCGATCGCGTCCAGGACCCTGTTCGTCATCTCCTCCTTGCGCCGTCCGGCGTCGTCGGCGCGGCGGACCGCGGCCCGGTACTGGATGGCCAGGGACCGGGGGATCTCGACGTCCTCACCGGTCTCGCCGGGGTGCAGGGCGCGCACCGCGCGCCCTGTCGCGGGGCGCCAGTCGATGTCAGGGGCGTCGCGGGCCTCGATGCGGGCCAGGAAGTCCAGCGCCGCCCGCCGCATCAGCTGGAGGTCGGCGACCGCGTCGCCGTCGAGGTCCAGCTGGTAGGTGCGGACTTCCCACTGGCGGACGAACAGGGCCGCGACGTGGGCGGTGGGCACGCCCATGACGTCCATCTGCCACAGGGCCTGCGCTCGGTAGTGCACGGGGATGTCGGCGGGGCCGTCGCCCCATTCGTCGTCGGAGTCGGCGACCTTGCACTCCAGCACGGCATCCGCGAGTGCCGCGACCTCCCACTGGCCGCTGGCGGGGCGCCGGCAGATCACCCGGTCCGGGGTGGCCATCTGCCACCGGCGCTCCGGGTGGGCGTACAGGCCGCGGCCGTCGCCCTCGACCCGGAAGCCGGCCCGCTCGGCGAACTTGGCGGCGATGTACGGCTCCAGGACGCGGCCGCGTTCCATGACGGCACTGTCGGGCTGGTCGTCGACCAGGCCGAGCTTCTGGTGGTACAGCGCGTACGCGGACCCGTAGCCGGGCGGGGCGATACCCATGATGACCGCGATCTCGCTGGCGGTGACGCCGCCGCGGCGCGCGGCCAGCCATTCCTGCTCGGTGCGGGCGCCGGCCAGGATGGCCGTCATGACCGCGCGGCTGCGGCCAGGTAGCCGTCGAGTGACTTCCTGAGGACCTGGCGGCCCTTCTTGCCCTCGACCCTGACGGCGGTGATGTCGCCGTCGCGGATCATCTCGTCCACGGTGTGCCAGGACACCTGGAGCCGGCGCGCGGCCTCGGGGATGGTGCACAGGTCCTCGGGCCTGGGGAGGGACTCCATGTAGGCGGCGAGCGCCGGGGCCGGGATGCGCAGCACGCTACGGATCGTGACCGAGGCGAGGCGCCCCGACGACATGAGCTCGTATACCTTGCGCGGGCCCTTATGGCCCAGCTTCTGGGCTGCCTGCCTGGGTGTATAGAACTCCGGCTCTGCGGACGGCGCGGCTGTGCTTGGCATGGCGCGCACGTTACGCGCAACTACGCGCAGTGCGCAACCCTACTTTCCGTAACGCAGGACCGTTGCGCACACACCGCGCAGATTTACGGTACGATACGCGCCATGGCGCACAGGGAGGACGCGGGAGCGGGCGGCCAGGGCCTGTCCCCGGAAGCCCGGCTGATAAGGGCGAAGCGGGAGGGCGCGGTCCCCCGGATGTCCGTCCGGCAGGCCGCCGCGGCCGCTGCGGCGAAGTGGGGCCGCGGCGGCTGGTCGGAGGCCACGTGGAGGCTGCACGAGTCAGGCAGGTCCAGGCTGGTCCCCATGCCGCCCGGGCGGCTGGCCTGCATGGCCCTGATCGCCGGCGTGCTCCCCGAGGAGCTCGGCCAGGCCGGCCGGGACGACGGGGCCGCGGCATTGCGGGACCTGATGAGGCAGGAGGCGGAGCGGCCGGAGGTGCCGCAGGAGCTGCGGGAGCAGGCGGAGGCCGAGGCGGGGGCCGGGCTGGACGCGCTGCTCGCGGAGATCGTCCTGGGGCTCCAGGACATCGACGGCAGCCGGCAGCTGACGGCCCGGCAGAAGAGGGAGCTGAGGGAGGAGCTGATTGCGGGGATCGTGCGGGATGTTGCGGCACGGCGGGGACACGTGCGCGCGATTCTGAAGATCACTTCCGAGCATCAGTAGGCAACGCGCCGTACTGTAATTCCTTGGTGCCGCGCGTACATCATCCGAAACGGGGGATTCGAGGGAAAACAATGGAATTGACCCGGAGGGGGTGCGCGGTTGAGCGTACGGTGGCGGCGGGGCCTTACCTGCGTGGCGGCCATTTGCTGGTCCGGCGCGGCGGCGGTGATAGCGGGGCGGCTAGCCGGAAGGCACTGGGCGGACAGTTACGTCTTCGGCGGCGACGTGGCCATCGCCGGCGTCCTGACGGTCGGCATCTGGCTCGACCACCTCGTGACACCCCTGATAGCGGGCCACGTGCTCGGCTACCGCGCCGGCGCGCGGGCCGGGCTGCGCGAGGCCGCCAGGGGCAGGCACGTCAAGGCGGCGGATCACGGCAGGGTCGTGGTCCCCATCCGCCGGCAGCATCATCATCACTGAGGACGACAGGGGAGCTGACGAGCTTTGGCGAAGGTTAACAGGCGCCAGCACGGCGAGGGATCAGTGTTCGAGCGCGACGACGGCCGGTGGGTGGCCCGCGAGGACCTGGGCGTCCGCGGCGGCCGGCGCGACCGGCGCGACTTCTACGGCGCCACGCCCGAGGAGGCGATGGGCAAGCGGAGGGAATTCCGCGACGGGCTGGAGGAAGGGTTCGAGGCGCCCAAGCGGGCCGGCAAGGAGCGCTGCTCGGACTGGCTCGACTACTGGACCGACAACGTCGCCGACGTCCGCGAGGGCAGCAAGCCGGACTACCGGTCCAAGATGCGGCTCTACGTCAAGCCGCGGATCGGCGGCTGGTGGCTGGACGACCTCGGCGGCGACGACGGCATCGGGGCCGTCGAGCGGATCTACCAGGCGATGCGCGACCAGGGGCTGGCGGAGTCGACGATCCTGAAGACGCACCGGATCCTGTCGGCCGCGCTCGCCGCCGCCGTCGCCCGGCGCAAGCTCCGGATGAACCCTTGTGACTTCGTGAGGAAGCCCAACCCGGCCAAGGCCGGGCAGCCCAGGCCGCGGCCGCCGAAGATGAGCGAGGCCGCCCGCATCCTACGGCACGCCCAGGACCGCCCGGCCGCCGCCCGGTGGGAGGTCGGCCTCAACCTCGGGCTGCGCCAGGGCGAGGCCCTCGGCCTGCTGCGCCCCCTCATCGACCACGATGCCTGCACGATGAAGATCGGGTGGGAGCTGCAGCGGCGCACCTGGGATCACGGCTGCGACGACCCGGGCGCCTGCGGGGCGAGGCTCCATAGGGTGCCATGCGGAACCCCCTGCCCCCGGCACCGGCACACGGCGCACTGCGGCGGCCCCGGCTGCGGCCGCAAGCGGCACGAGTGCCCCAGCTGGTGCAAGCGGGACTGCGCCCGGGACCACCCGCACATGTACGAGTGCGAGCCCGGATGCGCTCGGCACGCCAGCAGCTGCCCGCTGCGCAAGGGCGGCGGCCTGATCCTCGACATCCCCAAGTCGGAAACCTCGCGGACGGTGATCCCGGTCCCCGGCTACGTGATGACCCGGCTCGGCGAGCACTTCGAGCGGCAGGACCAGCGGCGGGCGCGCATGGGCACCGCGTGGACGGGATGGGGCCACGACTGCCCGCGCAGGCGCCGCCGCGGCGACGACCTGGTCTGCCCCGCCTGCAGCAAGCCCTTCGACCACAACGCGCTCGCGTTCACCGACCAGCACGGCCGCCCCGTCGACCCCCGCGACGACTGGGGCGAGTGGGCCGCCATGCTGGAAGAGCTCGGCATCCGCCACTACCGCGAGCACGACACACGCCACTTCGCCGCCACCCTGCTCCTGGAGCAGGGCGTCGACATCGCCATCGTGCAGGCGATCCTGCGCCATGCTGACATCCGCACCACGAAGATCTACACGCACGTGTCGGTGGAGCTCGGCCGGTCCGCCGTCGAGGCAGGGGCCGCGGCCCTGTGGGGTGACCGCGCCACCCGCGACGCGCAGGTCCGCGCCGAGGCCGCCGGCCTCGACGACGAGCTCACGAGATTGCTACTGGGGGGAACCGATGGATGAGGCACTGGCCGCGCACCCGGCCGGGAACTGGGAGGACCTGGTGCTGTACCTGGGCGGCAGCCCCGGCTCCTTCACCGGGATGCTGCTGACGCTGGCGGCCAAGGCCGACCCGCGCAACCTCGCGCTACTGCGCGGCGCGTTCCCGCGCCAGGTCACCGCGTGGGAGGCATGGGTGAGGCACTCGCCCGCCACCTGGGGGGAGCTGGACGCGATCCTCGCCGGGGAAAGCGGCGGCGGCCCAGGCAGCGGGGTGAGCGGCCATGACCACCAGCTCGGCTACCTGGCGCCCGACCCGGGGGGACGCCAGATCAACGGGCAGCTCCTCGGCGAGCTCGCCGGCGCCTGCCTCGACGGCTGCCAGCCATGCCAGGAGGCGCTCCTGAGCCGCCTGACGGGCGACGCCGCCACCACGGCGCGGCTGGTCGAGCTGGCCTGCATCGCGACCAGCCACGTGCTCGGCGGCATCCCGGCGTCGATGACCCGGCAACGCGCGCCCGGGCTCGCCTCACCGGAATTCCGGCGCCTCGCAGCGGCCGGCGCCGACGGGAACAACGACGCGATGTTCGCCCTGTGCGCGCAGATGACCCCGGCGCAGCGGCGCGAGGCCGCCGAGACCGCCGCCGAGATCCTCACCGGCCACCTCGTGGCGGGCGGGGCGCCCCCCGGGGCGCTGCCGTGATCGCCCCCCGCGAGGTCCTGGCGGCCGAGGCCCGCAAGCTCATCGAGTTCCACGGCGAGGACTGGGACTCGATGCACGCGCTGATCTCCCTCCACTGGGACGACGCCGCCATCACGTACGGGACGTGGATGGCGATCGACCTGGCCATCAGCCCCGCCCGGTTCCCCGCGCTCATCACCGGCGCCGCCCGCGAGCGCCTGGACAAGCACGCCGATGACCCCCCCCCGTACGCGTGGGCGTTCCTGGGCGAGTTCTTCGGCATGACCGAGCCGCGCCCGGGCGACACGGCCGAGTACCGGGACCGGTTCGACCGGGCGCGCCGCGACAGGACCATGCACGAGCAGCCGGACGCCACCGAGTCGGCGATCGCGTGGGTCGCCGACGTCCACGGCCGCCTCTGGCAGGCCGCCATGATCCGCGGCCGGGACGGCATCCACGAGAACTTCTACGCGCCCGGCCGCGCCCGCCGCGGCGGCATCACCGACGCGCTGATCCAGGCCGCCTGCGTCACCGGGATCGCGTCCGGCCTGACGGCCCCGCCGGGACAGGGATGGAACTAGTGGACGGCCAGGCCGGCCGGGCTGAACTGCCCGGAATGCGGGCAGCACGCCGTGATACTGCTCGGCGAGAACCAGGCATTCTGCGGCAACGACGACTGCCGCATCCTCATGTGGGACCCGGCCAAGACGGCCGAGGAGATGCTCGCCGAGGGCATCCAGGAGCTAGACCTGAGGCGGCAGCGGTGACCGCCCGGACGCTATTCCGGGACTTCCCGCCGGAGGCGTTCCCGTTGACGATCGAGCTGCTCGACGCGGCCACCGGCGAGGCTTTGTGGAAGGCGACGGCTGACGGCCCCGGGATCATGGACATCCCCACGCCAGCCGACCTGGGGATCGCCAGGGTCTCGGCGCGCGTGACGTTCGCCGACGGCACCGTCTCGGAGTCCCGATGACCACGTCCTGCCGCTGCGTCTGCTTCCTGGCGCACCTGGGCCGAGCAGGCGATCTGCGAGCCGGAGAAGCCCGTCACGCACCTGACCAGCCGTTCGCTCCTGTTCGGCGTGGTCCGCGTCCCCGTGTGCGCGGCGTGCGCGGCCGCCATCATGTCAGCCTCGGTCGACGAGGAACTGCAGCAACTGCTAGGGGGAAGCACATGACGCAGCAGCCGGAGACCGCGGCCGCCGGCACGGCGGACGCCGCGCAGGTCCTAGATGCCCTCGCGGCATTCTGGGAGAGGCCGCAGCCCGGGATGCTCGGCAGCATGCCGCGCCTGAGGATCGCCGGAAGCCAGTGGGACCAGGCCGTCCCGGCGGGAACCGAGAACCCCTACTGGGAGGTCATCCGCCAGTTCCCCCTCGAAGACGACCCCGGATGGCTCAGCCGCGGCCGCCCCGAGCCCGCGATGTACGTCACGCGCCCCGGCGGCGGCATCCTCGCCGAGCGCCACCAGCTGTGCCGCGCCTACTCGTGGTCCATCCCCTCGCCCGGGGACATCGCCTGGATGAGTGGCGTCCTGGCCGGCCGCGGCGTCGTGGAGGCAGGCGCCGGGGGGGGGGTACTGGGCATGGCAGATGCGGCAGGGCGGCATCGACGTCGTGGCCTACGAGCCGCTGGAGCTGGCGGACAACAAGTACGCGCTCCGCGAGTGGACGGCGCTGCTCCGCGACGGCCACC
>Ga0066669_10000833_pt1 | contig 10775 bp, 8 predicted proteins | sample GraSoiAngelo_118_FD_133940 | JGI IMG/M metagenome (GOLD analysis project Ga0066669, IMG submission 133940) | Grasslands soil microbial communities from the Angelo Coastal Reserve, California, USA - 14_0919_02_20cm | ecosystem: Environmental > Terrestrial > Soil > Grasslands | place: USA...
AGACCCGCGACCACGGCGTGCTTACGGACCACCCACTGCAGGTGCGCGCGATCGTCTCGGCGTTCGAGGCCGACTGGCGGCGGAAGCCCTTCCAGCCGAGGGAGGACAGCGGGCTGGTCTGGAGTCCCGACAACGCGCGCCGCCTGATCGCGGGCTTCATCGACGACGCCAGGCACACGCTGGACGTCCAGCACCCGAAGTTCGTCGACGCGACCGTCATCGACCGCCTGGCCGCGGCTCGGAGCCGCGGCGTCAAGGTCCGCGTCCTGTGCGGCGGGAAGCACGGGCTCAGTCCCTGGGACCTCCACGACACCTTCGCGTCGCTCCGCATCCTCGAGCGCGTCGACGTCAAGGTGCGCCGCCAGAAGCATCTGAAGGTGCACGCCAAGCTCCTCCTGGCCGACGGCAAACGCTCGCTGCTGGGCTCGATGAACCTCGACCGCAGCGCCTTCGACCTGCGGCGCGAGCTCGGCGTGGTCGTGGATGCGTGCGACATCGTGGAGCGCCTGGCGGAGCTGTTCGAGCACGACTGGCACAAGGGAGAGCACTGGAGCGCGCCCGACCCGCTCGCCGACGAGACGCACGACCACGGCGAGCTCCCCGACGATCCGCACTTCGTCCATGAGTGAGCCGGGACCGCGACCGACGGCGGCCGCGCTCGCCCTGGCCTTCCTCGTCATCGCGCTCGCCAGCTTCGGGGGCGGGCTGTCCGCCTGGGCGCAGCGCGTCCTGGTCGAGCAGCGGCGCTGGCTCGAGGAGGACGAGTTCCTGAGCGCCCTCACGCTGTGCCGCCTAATGCCGGGACCGAACCAGGTGAACATGGCCGTCTACGTCGGCGCCCGCTTCCGCGGGCTGGTGGGCGCGCTGGCGTCGGTCGTGGGCCTGGTCCTGGTCCCGAGCGCCATTCTGCTCGGACTCGGGGCCGCGTACTTCCGGTATCGCCACCTGCCGCTCCTCGACGCCGGTCTGCGCGGGGCCGTGGCAGCGGCGGCCGCGATGACGCTGGCGATGGGAGTGAAGGTCGGAACGCCGCTGGTACGCGATCGGGGGGCGATCGCGCTCGCGGTCGCGGCGTTCGTCGGCGTGCACGTGCTCCGATTGCCGCTCGTGGGCGTCGTCGCGGTCCTGGGTCCCGTGGGCATCCTGTGGGCATGGCCTCGCGCCGCCGCCGAGGAGCGGTCGTGAACGGCGACCGGCTCGCGCGCCTGGCGGTCCTCTTCGGGTCCCTGTCGCTGGTGTCCTTCGGCGGCGGCAACACCGTCGTGCCCGCGATGCACCACGAGGCGGTGACGAGCCAGCACTGGCTGACGGACCGCCAGTTTGCCGACCTGTTCGCGCTGGCGCAGGCTGCGCCCGGTCCGAGCTCCCTCATCGTGGCCCTGATCGGCTTCGCAGCGGCCGGCATCGCCGGCGCCGTCGTCGCGACGCTCGCCATGCTGGCCCCGAGCTGTACGGTCATGTTCGGCACCTGCCGCGCGTGGGACCGCTTGCGTGCCTCCCCGTGGCACACGGCGATCGAGCGCGGCCTCGCGCCGGTGACCGTCGGCCTGGTCTTCGCGACTGCGCTCACCATCACGCGCGCCGCCGACCACGGCCCGGCGGGCTATGCGCTCACCGCGCTCGCCACGCTGCTGCTCGTGCGGACGAGCGTCAGCCCGCTGATCGTGATGGCGGCCGCCGCGGCGCTGGGCCTGCTCGGGCTGGTGTGACCGGCGCTCAGCCCGTTCCGGACCGAGCGGCCGTCCGGCCCCGCGCCACAGATAGCGACTGAAGAGGTCGCTGATGGTGAGCGGACAGAGCGTTCCCTCCCCGAGCCGGAATTCGCCCTTGAAGTCCGCCCCCAACGTCGCGTTCGGGGTGTCACTGCGCCCGAGCACCCAGCCTGCAGCTCGTGAGACTGGCCGCCATGCCATCGCGGGGGGTGACCCGTACCCTCCGCGCGGCGGCACCCGAGCCGGGAACGAGCCACCCCGCCATGAGGAGGAGGGTGAATACCGGGGGGGTCCGCATGGCGGGGCTCTACCGGGCAAATATCTCGGGCCCTCGCGCCCGCCAGGGGCTCAAGGGGGCGAGTGTGCCGCCCTCAACCTTGGGGCAGCGGCACGACACGCCCCAGCTGCCGCGTGAACACCGCCGGGTCCGTCGTCGGGAGATCGCATACCCGTCGCTCGCAGACGTAGGCGGTCGCCTGCTCGTGGAGCGCCACCTTGCCCTCGACGAGCGGGATCGTCTTGGCGAGCTCGCCCCGCGTCGCATCCTCGGACACGACGGCCACGATGCGGTTCGGGACGAACGTCTTCCGAAGGATCACGAGCAGCTCCCCCGCTTCGCTTGCCGCGTCGTGTGTCACGATCACGATCTCCTTCGGCGTGTCGCCCGCGAAGTCGATGGCGGCGAGCATGCCGGCGACGCTCGTTGGCGCCGCGACGATCGTCGGCTCGAAGGCGCGGAGGCCCGCCTCCGCTCGCGTGCGCAGGCGATCGTCGGTGGTGAACTCGGCGAGCCGGAGGAGGTTCAGGAGGGCGACGGAGTTCCCTGACGGCTCCGCGCCGTCGGTCGCCGGCTTCTCCCGGGCGAGGAGGCGCTCGCCGTCGTCCGCGGTGCGGAAGTAGCCGCCGCCCGCGGCGTCCCAGTAGTGCAGGTCGAGCACCGCCTGGAGGGCGAGGGCCTCGCGCAGCCAGCGCGCGTCGAAGCTCGCCTCGTAGAGATCGAGGAGACCGGCCACGACGAAGGCGTAGTCCTCGAGGTAGGCATCGCCGCTCGTCCGGCCGTCGAGCCAGCTCCGCGCGAGTCGCTCGCCCCGCCGGAGGTGCGCCAGGAGGAAGTCGGCGGCGCGTGCGGCCCGGTCGACTAGCGCCCCGTCCCCCAGCACCTGCCCGGCGCGCGCGAACGCCGAGAGCATGAGCCCGTTCCAGGCGGCGAGGACCTTCTGGTCCGTGTGCGGGGGCACCCGCCGCCGGCGCGCGACGTCGAGACCGCCGCGCGCCTCCTGGAGGACGTGCGGCGCCGCCGCGGGATCGATCGCCAGGTCCCCGGCGACGGCGGCGAGCGGGCGCGACACGTGGAGGATGTTCGCCCCCGCGGGGCGCACGTCGTAGTAGGCGAGCGCGAGGGCCGCCTGCTCGGGCGGGAGGGCGGCGCGCACCTCCGCCGCCGTCCAGGTGAAGAACTTGCCCTCGACGCCTTCGCTGTCCGCATCCGAGGCGGAGTAGAACCCGCCCCCGGGCGCCGACAGGTCGCGCCCGACGTAGGCGAGCGTCTCGCGGACGACGCGCGCGAACTCGTCTCGTCCCGTCACCTGGTAGGCTTCCAGGTAGACGAGCGCCAGGAGCGCATTGTCGTAGAGCATCTTCTCGAAGTGCGGCACGCGCCAGCGGACGTCGGTCGCGTAGCGGTGGAAGCCACCGCCCACGTGATCGTAGATGCCGCCCCCGGCCATCGCTTCCAGCGTCTGCACCACCATGCGGAGCGCCGCGGGATCGCCCGTGCGGCGGTGGTAGCGGAGCAGGAACTGGAGCTCGAGCGGCCTGGGAAACCGGGGCGCGCCCCCGAAGCCGCCGTGCGTCGCGTCGAACGTCCGCCCGAGCTCGGCGAAGGCGCTCCGGAGGACGTCGGGGCCTGGCACCTGCTCGCCCGACGCGGAGGCCATCTGCTCGCGGACGCGGCCCGCGAGGTCGGCGGCCGCGGCAGCCGCCCGGTCGGGGTTCTCGGCGTAGATCGCGTACACCCGCCGGAGGAGCGTGAGGAAGCCGAAGCGCACCCCGCGGTCGCCGTCGCGCGCGGGGAAATAGGTGCCACCGTAGAACGGCTCCCGGTCCGGCGTGAGCCACACGGTCATCGGCCAGCCGCCGTTCCCCGCCATCATCTGGACGGCGGCCATGTAGACGGCGTCGACGTCGGGCCGTCGCTCGCGATCGACCTTGATGGCGACGTAGTGCTGGTTCAGCTCGGCGGCGATCTCCTCGTCGTCGAACGACTCCTCCTCCATCACGTGGCACCAGTGGCACGTCGAGTAGCCGACGCTCAGGAGAATCGGCCGGTGCTCGCGCCGCGCGCGTTCGAACGCCTCCTCACCCCAGGGGTACCAGTCGACGGGGTTGTGCGCGTGCTGGAGGAGATACGGGCTGTCCTCCAGGATCAGCCGGTTGGTGTACTTGGGCGAGCCGTCGGGATTCCGGTGGCGCGTGCGGGGCTCGTAGCCGGGGCCCTTCGCCGCGAGCGCCTCCCGGAGCGCCGTCGCGAGCACCGGCGCATGGGACGCCGTGCCCGGGAGCGGAGGGGCGGACGAGCCCGCGGGCAGGTTCCCGAGTCGGGCGAGCGCCAGCGCGACCGTCACCACGACGGCCGCGCGAACGGCACGCGAGTAGCGCATCTGCCATCATGATGTAGCGGCCTGGCGCGGCGCGTGCTAGAGAGTCCCTCCCGATGTTGATTCCCGCCACCCAGCTCCGCGCGAGCATGATCATCACCCACCAGAACGACCTCTGGCGCGTGATGAACGTCGTCCATGTGACGCCGGGGAACTGGCGCGGCATGGTGCAGACGAAGCTCCGGAACCTGCGGAGCGGGACGCAGACCGAGTACCGCTTCCGCTCCGAGGACAAGGTCGAGCGGGTCACCCTCGAGCAGCACGACATGGAGTACCTCTACGAGGGCGACGGCCAGTACCACTTCATGAACACCGAGACGTTCGACCAGATCGCGCTCGAGCGCGACGTGCTGGGTGACGCCGTCAACTACCTGACGCCGAACGCCCGCATTCAGGTCGAGTTCCACGAAGGAACCCCGATGGGCGTGAGCCTGTCGAAGACCGTCGACCTGCGGGTGACCGAGACCGCCCCGGGTCTCAAGAGCGCAACCGTGACCAACGTGCTGAAGCCGGCGACGACCGAGACCGGCCTCGTGGTCCAGGTGCCGAACTTCATCAACGAGGGCGACGTGATCCGCGTCGACACCGAGAGCGGCGCTTACCTCTCCCGCGCCAAGAGCGAGTAGCTCGGGCGATCGCCGCGCGGCGGCCGGGCGATCCCGATGGCCGACGCCCCCATGTTCTCGTTTCCCGTGGAACCCCCGCCGCTGGCGGCCCCCGGGCGCCGGTTCGTCAGCTTCACGCGGATGACGGGCCACGAGCGCACCGTGGGTGGGGTCGCGCTCGTGGTCGACGACGCGGCCGCGGCAGCCCACCGCGTCCGGTTGACGGCTTGGGCGCCGGGCGTTCTCCGCGTGCAGTTCCGGCACGACGACGCCCTCCCGGAGCAGGGCCCTTCCCCCGTCCTTCTCTCGGCGGCGCCCGAGCCCCTCGCGACCGAGGTCACCGCGGAGCCGGGCGGGCTTCTATTGACGGGGCCCGGGCTACGGGTGCGCGTCGGCGCGGAGCCGTTCCGGATCGCCGTCGCCGACGAGAGCGGGCAGGAGCGATTCGCCGAGGAGGTGCTCGACCGGACGATGCTCGGGTGGGCGTCGCCGCCCGCGGGCTACTGGACGGATCCGGACGGGACGACGGGCGTGCACGAGGCACTCGCTCTCACGCCCGACGAAGCCCTCGTCGGCCTCGGCGAGACCTATCACGGCCTCGACCTCCGCGGCCGACGGCGCCTCCTCTGGGCCGCGGACACCTTCGGCCTCAACACGACCGACCTCACCTACAAACCCATGCCACTCTGGCTCTCGAGCCGGGGCTATGGCTGCCTCCTCCACCGGCCCGAGCGTGCCGTGGTCGATTGCGGCGCCTTCTCGAGCGTGACGCTCGGCTTCGCGGTGGCGGCGCCCGAGATGGACTACTTCGTCTTCCTCGGCGACCCACGCACCATCATCGAGCGGTACACCGCTCTCACGGGACGGCCGGCCCTTCCGCCCCGCTGGGCGTTCGGCATCTGGATGTCGCGCTGCATGTACCGGAACCGCGCCGAGGTGGAGGCGGTCGTCGAGGGGATGCGCGCGCGAGACCTGCCGCTCGACGTCATCCATGTCGACCCGCTCTGGCTCCGCGGCCGCGCGGCCCGGGTGCTCGACGCGTGCGACTTCGTCTGGGACGAGGAAGCGTTTCCCGATCCGCGCGGCTTCGTCGTCGGGCTGAGAGCGCGGGGGGTGCGGCTCTCCCTCTGGGAGAACCCCTACGTGCCGCGCGACGGCGACGCGTTCGCGGAGGGCCAGGCACGCGGCTTCTTCGCCACCACCCCGGAGGGCGAGCCGGCGGCGCCCACCGTCAATCCCGACGCCGCCGTCGTCGACTTCACGAACCCGGAGGCGGCGGCATGGTGGGCCGCGCAGCACCGCCCGCTCCTCGACCTGGGGGTCGCCTGCTTCAAGACCGACTACGGGGAGTCGGTCCCCGCCGAGGCCCGCTTCGCGAGCGGCGAGACCGGCGCGAGCGTGCACAACCGCTACCCGCTCCTCTACAACCGCACCGTCTTCGAGGCGACCCGCGCCGCCACGGGGACCGGCCTCGTCTTCGCGCGCGCGGCGACCGCGGGTTCGCAGCGCTACCCCGTTCACTGGTCGGGTGACGCCCAGGCCACCTTCGGCGGCATGGCGGGGACGCTCCGGGCGGGCCTGGGCTTCGCCTGCGCGGGCGGCGCCTTCTGGGGGCACGACATCGGGGGCTTCTGGGGACCGGACGCCTTCGCGCCGCCGTCGCCACGCCTCTATGTCCGCTGGGCGCAGTTCGGCCTCCTCTCCCCCATCGCCCGCTTTCACGGCACGACGCCGCGCGAGCCCTGGGAGTTCGGCGACGAGGCGGTCGCGATCGTGCGCGCCTTCTCTCGTCTGCGCTACCGGCTGCTACCCTACCTGGAAGCGTGCGCGCGCGGGGCCGCGGCGACGGGCCTCCCCGTCCTTCGCCCGCTCCTCTTCGACCATCCCCAGGACCCGCTCGCCTGGCGGACCGATCTCCAGTACCTCCTCGGTCCCCTCCTCCTCGTCGCACCGATCTTCGACGAGGGCGACGGACGCGACGTCTATCTCCCCGCGGGCGAGTGGTGGGACTGGTGGGACGACCGCGTCTACCGGGGCCCAGGCCACGTGTCCGTCGACGCCCCGCTCGCCCGCGTCCCGCTCTTCGTGCGGGGCGAGAGCGTGCTCGCCCTCGCCCCGCCGCTGGCGCACACGGAGGCGGCACCCTGGGACCCGCTCGTGCTCGAGGTCCGCGGGGCGGCGACGGCGGAAATCCGCGTCCCGGACCGCGACGTCACGATGGAAGCCCGCGTCGTCGCCCACGGGACCCACCTCGTCCTCGACCTCGCGCCGACAACGCGAACCGTCGCCCTCCGGCTCTGCGGCCGGGCGGGCGGGTCGCACGTCCACGTCGACGAGGGCGCGGCGACGTGCCGGCGAGCCGAGGACGAGCGGGGTGAGGTCCTGGCGGTCGCGGCGCCCCGGGGCGCACGATTACGTCTAGTCTCGCCCCGCGTAGCGGGCGTATAAGCTCGTCTCGTCCCTACACCGAACGTAGCCAGTACAGGAGGTCGCCATGTTCATTCGCACCGCGGCCCTGGGCGTGAGCCTCGTCACGCTCGTTGCGGCCGCCCCGTGTGGGGCCAAGACGATCGTTGTGAAACCGGGACCCGGGACCCCGTTCCAGAGCGCCATCGGTGCGGCGAGCCCGGGCGATACGCTGCGGATCTTCCCCGGGACGTACGCCGAGGCGGTCGTCATCGACAAGGCGCTGCGCGTGATCCCGGGGGGCTGCTGTGCCTGGGTCATCGACGCGGGATGCACCGCCTCGACCGCGGTCAACATCCTGGCCGACGACGTGACGTTCTCCGGGCTCGCGGTCCAGGGCGGCACCCTCTACGAGATCGACGTCGAGCACCGGGATCGCGTCAAGGTACTCCGTTCGATAATGAGCGAGACCTGCGGCACCGCGGAGTACGGCATCCAGGTGTTCCAGAGCACGAACGTGAAGCTGTGGTTGAACGAGACCTCGGGCTTCAGCGACGCCGGAGTCTACATCGGGGGCATCGCGCAGAGCGGTGACGTGAGCGTTCGGCAGAACGAGAGCAGCAACAGCGTGCGCGGCTACATCGTGGAGGATTCGCTTCCCGGCCCGCGGGGCGTCATCCTGTCGGGGAACCTCGCCCTCCAGAACACCCAGAGCGGGATCTTCCTGCACAACTCCGACGGCGTGCGCCTCCTCCACAACTGCGTGACCGGCCTTCCCGGGACGACCGCCACCGGCATCGAGCTCGACACGACGTCCGACGGCAACGTGATCACCGGCAACGCGATCGACGAGAACGTCACCGACGTGCTCGACAGCGGATCCGACAACTGCTGGCGGAACAACCACTTCACGACGGGCAGCGTGCCCCCCTGCCCGTGACGCGTCGGGACGAGGAAGCGGCCCCGCCGCTCACCGTCCCCGCCAGACCGGCTTCCGCTTCTCGGCAAAGGCGCGCGGACCCTCGACGACGTCCTCGCTCGTGAAGAGCTTCTGCACCAGCGGGTAGTGCGCCACCATCGCCTCCGCGACCGGCCGCCCGAGACCCTGGAGCGCCGCCTGCTTGGAGGCCTGCACGGCGAGCGGGGAGCATTCGCTCATCTCCCGTGCCCATCGCTCCGCGGCGGCGAGGAGGTCCCCGGCCGGCACCACCTCGTTCACCAGGCCGATGCGGGCCGCCTCGGCCGCCGAGACTGGGCGGCCCGTGAGGATCATGCCCATCGCCACCTTGAGCGGGACGTGACGCGGCAGGCGGTGAACGCCCCCGGCCGCGGCCATGAGCCCGACCCGCGGCTCGGGGAGCCCGAGCCGGGCATGCTCGGCGGCGATGATGACGTCGCAGGCGAGCGCCAGCTCGAGCCCGCCGCCGAGCGCGAAGCCGTTCACCGCCGCGATCAACGGCTTCCAGAGATCGTCGCGCGCGACCAGTCCTCCGAAGCCGCCCTTCGGCATGCGCGGCACACCGTGCAGCGTGGTCCACTTGAGGTCGTTGCCGGCCGAGAAGGCGCGATCACCCGTGCCGGTCAGGATCGCTACCCAGATCTCGGGGTCGGTCACCACGTCGTCCCACACGCGCGCGAGTTCCTCGTGGGCCGGCGGATGGAGCGCGTTCATCACCTCCGGGCGGTTGATCGTCACGTACGCGATCCGATCGCGCTTCTCGTAGCGGATGAACTCGAACTCCATGCGACCTCCAGCAGGCGGCGGGTCGCCACCTCCCTAGCGCAGCGCGACCCGGTTTGACAGGGGCGCTCGACCCCCGCTATGCGGCGAGCATGGCCCTCGAGCACCGCTTCATCGACACCAACGGTGTCCGCCTGCACTGCGCGGTCGACGGCGAGGGGCCGCTCGTCGTCCTGTTACACGGCTTTCCTGAGTGCTGGTACTCGTGGCGCCACCAGATAGCGGCCCTCGCGCCCCACTTCCGGGTGGTGGCGCCGGACATGCGCGGCTACAACGAGAGTGACAAGCCCGCCGGCGTCCGCGCCTACGCCATGTCGGAGCTGGTAGCCGACGTCGACGGGTTGCTCCGGGCCTTCGGCGAGCACGAGGCGGTGATCGTCGGGCACGACTGGGGCGGGGCAGTCGCCTGGAGCTTCGCGATGGAGCGTCCCAACGCGACGCGGCGGCTCGTCGTGCTCAACTGTCCCCACCCGGCGATCTTCGTCGAGCATCTCCGCGGGAACCGCCGTCAGCTCGCGCGGAGCTGGTACATGTTCTTCTTCCAGATTCCCTGGCTCCCGGAGACGCTCCTCCGCCTCGGCGGCGCATGGGCCATCGGCGCCGCCATCCGGCGGTCGACGGTGCGCGAGGACAGCCTCACCGACGAGGACCTGAGGATGCTCCGCGCGGCGGCGAGCCGCCCGGGGGCACTGCACAGCGGGGTCAACTACTACCGGGCCGCCTTCCGGAGCCCGGACGCCGAGACGCTCTGGCCCGCCTGGCTCCGGCGCTTCATCCACGGCGATCCGCCGCCCGCGCTCCTGCGCGCGCGGCCGGAAGACTGGCCGCGGATCCACGCGCCGACTCTCCTCGTCTGGGGCGAGGCCGACATCGCGCTCGGCAAGGAGCTGACGCTCGGCATGGGACCGCTGATGGCAGCACCGCTCGACATCAAGTACATCCCGCTCTGCGGCCACTGGGTGCAGCAGGAGCAACCCGAGCTGGTGAACAACTACCTGCTCGACTTCCTGGGCGACGCCGCGCGCGAGTCCGAAGCCGCGCCGGCCCCTGCGTAGCTCCGGCCGTCGACGACCGGGGTGCGCGGCGCGGCAGCCGACCGCTCCCTGTCGTGGCCGTACCTGCCATTGGCCGGTCCCCGGGGACGCGCTAAGGATCCGGACGTGCGGAACCCCGAGCTCGCCCGCTTCTTTCGCGACCTGGCGGCGTACCTCGAGATGGAGGACGTACCCTTCAAGCCCCGCGCCTACGAGAAGGCCGCGCTGGCGATCGAGTCGTACGACCGGCCGCTCGCCGAGCTCCACCGCGAGGGCGGAGCAAAGGCGCTCTGCACGATCCCCGGCATCGGGAAGTCGATGGCCGAGAAGCTCGCGGAGATCCTCACGACCGGGAAGTGCCAGGCCCACGAAGTGTATCGCCGCCGCATGCCGGTCGACCTCGCGGCCCTGACGGCCGTCGAGGGCGTGGGGCCGAAGGCCGTCAAGGTTCTCTACGACCACCTCGGGATCCGGACGGTCGAGGACCTCGCCGCGGCAGCGCGGGCGGGGAAGATCCGTCCCCTGCCCCACTTCGGCGAGCGCAGCGAGCAGCGCATCCTGAAGGCCCTCACCGTCGTGCAGGCCGGCACCGCCCGCCAGCCCCTCGCCGTCGTGCTCCC
>Ga0066669_10000835_pt1 | contig 10774 bp, 5 predicted proteins | sample GraSoiAngelo_118_FD_133940 | JGI IMG/M metagenome (GOLD analysis project Ga0066669, IMG submission 133940) | Grasslands soil microbial communities from the Angelo Coastal Reserve, California, USA - 14_0919_02_20cm | ecosystem: Environmental > Terrestrial > Soil > Grasslands | place: USA...
CGAAATCATTAAAAATCACTTTTCCAGATATTCCCTCTATTATTAGACCTAAAGGAATGGATAATAATATTAGGGATCCAAATTGAATAGTTGGTTTTACTAATGGAGAGGGGTGTTTTTTTGCAACATGTTGGCAGAAGATTTATATTTTTCAACTAAATTTTTATGATTTATTCTTGAATATATATTAAAAGGTGGTTCCTTTGATAATACTTTTTTTAATAAAATATATAATGAAGATCAATCAAAATTAGTCTTATCATTAACTAAGTTATTATTCGAATATCTAGCATTATTCATATTTTTACTTAAACATATCATTAATTTTTTCCCATCTAAGGTTTTAGAATAACCATAAATTATTAAAAAAACACAAATTAATCAAATATAAAAATCAAAACCTTTTCGAGTTAACATTTGTCTATTAGCAAAAAAAGGAGCAATAAATTGAAAAATTATATCTTGATCTCCAATAGTTAAAACATTAACAGGGTTGACATTTTTCTTTACCCTTACCTTAGGTATGTCAAAAGAAATGGAAGGAAGTCTTGAAGAATTGTCAATGAAATTAATTAATTTTTCTTTATTTGATATATAAACTAGATATCTAGATATTAGATTTAAATTTTTCTTATCTTTTTGAATTAAATAAAATTGAGCTTTCATTTTATTAATACAGAAACAACCATCACCCTCAACAAAACCTACTAATCAATAAGGAGATAAATCCTCATATTTAGGTAGAATATAATTATCAAAATCTTGTCTATTTTTATTCATATTATTTTTTATGTTAATTACATTTAAATAATCATTTCTATTTTCAAAAGCCAATTTAAAAGATTTAAAATCTAGTTGTTTGTGTGTCCAAATAGAATATTTATCAAAAATAGAAATTAATATTTTTATTTCTTCAATCTTATTAACATAAAAGAAAACAGAATTTTTTACTTGTCTTATTTTTCCTATTTTTAATCTTTTATAAATATAAGTTAAAGTAGGTAAATCATCTATATGTAAATGTATTTCAAAAGTGAAAGAAGAAGTATTATATCCTTTACGTAATTTAATTAAAAAATGACCTTATGCGTCAACAAAACCAGATAATCAACTTAAAAATTCATCTTCTAATAATTCTTGCTCTTTATTAGGATTTCAATATTGTTTTCTATAATTTGAATTATTTTTAGTTAATAATGGATATAAATTTATTAAATAATCAATATTATATATATTTTTAAATAAAGAATCGTAATCATAATTATTTTTATTAATAATTGGATTTTCCTTACGATTACTAATATAACTACTAAAATAGCGTTTATTAACATAAAATTTTTTATTAATATTAATTTGATATTTATATTTATTAAATTTAATTTCATCTTCTCTTTTTATTATAGTATATAGATCAATTTCATTATTATTTCAATTTACATCAAATAATGAATTACTATTTGAAAAATTTATTTTTATTGATTTTAATTGATCTTTAGAGATATATTGAAAAACATCATTATTGTATTTAACTTGTAAATTAGGGTATATTTCATTCATAACATTACGAATAGTAGATTTATGTTTAGCAGCTAAAGTATGTAGTAATGATCATTTAATATGATAATTAATAATTTTTTTAATATTATCTAAATTATCACAACAAGAAAAAGAATTTAATATTAATAAAGCAATTTTATTATAAATGTTAATTATATAAAAAGTATCAAGAGTTATAAATTTTCTTATAGCTATTGGTTTAGAATTTTTATCTAAAATACCAGTACTTATTAATATTTTTTTTATTTTATTAATATCTGCAATTAAAACAATTAAATATTTATTTTTTATACCTAATCCATTTTTTATATCAATATTAATATTATTATTACTATTAATCATTTTAGTGTTTAAATAATTACTTTTTTTATTTATAATATCATTTTTAGAAAACATATTCGGCTTATATATTTTATTTTCTAATATTCTTCCTTTTTGTTTTTGAATTTTTATACTTTTTTTCTGTTGTTGAATAATATTACTATAATTTTTTAAAAATTTTAAAGATTTATTCGATTTAGTAGATATATTTATGTTAAATATAAATAAACTATCGGAACGTATATTTATTAAACTAGATTTATTATTTAAAATTTCTAAATGTAAATCTGATTTTAAAAATAAATCTATATCCTTCTTAATATTAAAAGCTAAATATTTAGGACCTTTTACACCTAATATAAATTCACTTAAGTATCTAACAAATCTAATATTACTCATATTATTTGAATTATTATCTAATATAACTTTTGATTCTAATGTATTATTTTTTTTTAATAAATAAGGATATTTACCTAAAATAACATCATTTTTAATATTATGTATTTTTTTATCAAGTTTATGGAAAAACACATTTATTAAAAAATAAGATAAATCATCCTTATTTAAAATCATATATCTGTCAAATGATTTATAAAAATTAATACTACATACATTATTATTAAATAATTTATTTAAAATATCAAATAACCTTTGATCTTGTATGTTTTTTTGAAGTAATGAAATAATAATTTTTCTATGTATATTTTCAAAATTATTTTTAAAATCAAATTTTATTATTCAATCAATGTCATTCCATTCATTTTTTATTACTTTTAAAACTGTATGTATATTTTTGTTTTTTCTATATCCATGACTGTAAGGTAAAAATTTATCATTACCATTTTCATAAACATATTCTAATAATACTCTTATTCCTTCACTAATTACTTTATTTTTATCAGAATTTATTAAAAAATAAGTATTATTAATTTTCTCTTTTTTTACAGGCATAGGAATATAACTCCCACTTCTAAGTTCTTTCGTTGTATTTAAAAATCATTCATCCTCTATATTTTCTATTATAAGATTTAATTTTCGTAATTTATTATATATATGTTTTAAAAATTGAGGATTGAATAGAAATTTACTTAAATTTCTATATTTTTTATCATTATGTGGATATATTTTACTAAGTTCCATAAATAATCTACCATTTAGACTTTTATTTTCAGTGTGTGTAGAAGATAATTGGACACTTGTTATTGTAGTAGAGGTACAGTTTAATTTATTATTTGTGATAGATTTAAATGTAATATAATTTATAAATATTAAATAACATTTATAAAAAAATAAATATATATTTATTACTTTATTTACAGAAACATTTTCTAGTAAAATTTCATCCATCGTATATTTTAAATAAAAAAAAATAAATTTATTTTTTCCCCTCTTCTCCAAAGCATTAATCTTCCGATCAATACTTCTTGCTATGGTTTCACCTATATCGTATGAATAATATAATAAATTATTCTTAAATATGGAATTCCAAGATTCTATAAGAAATAGATTATTTCTTTTTGATAATTTCTTGTCTATATTAGGGGCTAACCTTTCAGCCGGATTCATAATCTTACTCGTTCAAATATAGAAATTATCAAATGATATAATTATATATTTATAAAAATTTATTATTGTAAAAATTAAATAAATATTATTATTCATCTTGTGGCAAAGAGAACCTTTAATAGGATTCATTAACTTATTCGCATATTTAATTAGTTTTCTATATAAATTGCTTATAATACCGACAACACCAGTTAAATCGTTATTTTTATATAAAATTAATTCATTAGCCCTGAATAAAGTTTTCCAACTTCAGCGATATAGAGTGAATCACATTTCGCACAATCCTGCCACTAATTCAGATTCAGCTTCACTTAAATCAAATGGTGGTCTATTTGTTTCTGCTACTATTGTAATAAAAAAAGCCAAAGCTATAGGTAATAATGGAAATATATTTCAAACAGCCTCTTGACACTCTATTATGTATGTTAAACTAAATGACCCTGAAAACAATATTAATATTAATATTATAGATGAAAACACTAATTCATATGATAGTAGTTGAGCTGTAGATCTAATTGCTCCCATGAAAGAATACTTAGAATTTGCAGCTCATCCCGAAATTAAAATACCATAAGATCCCACTGAAGATATGGCTAAAGCATAAAATATACCTAAATCATAATCAAATATTGCCAATCCCTCCCCAAAGGGTATTATAGCTCATCCTAATAAAGCGAATATTAATGTTATACATGGACCTAATACAAATAAAAAGCTATTCGCTTGTCTTGGTATTATAATTTCTTTGAATAACAATTTTAAAGCGTCTGCAACATGTATATAAATATTAAATTAAATAATTTCAAAATATCTTTAAAGATATTTTGAAAAATAATAATAACCCTTAAAAGGTAAACCAAAATATAATTTTTTGACTAAAGTTCCAGGATTAATAGGTAAATTTTTGGCAATTTCTCTAATACTAACAAAAGGAATATTATTAACTAGAGATAGATCCTTTTCATTATATACATAAATTAGTTTGCCTCTAATTTTTTGAGCGGCTAATAAAGTAGAAGGATGTAATTTCTTTCCAAAATAAAAATTTTTAAAACCCCGTTTAGATATACTCATTTTCTTCCTTGTTTCTAAACTCATAGTTTTTCCTATTAAAGAAACACTTATTTTTCTTTTAGTTATAGGTGACATTACCTGTAATTTTCTAGGATCTCTATAAGAATGAGTTAGATAATTTAATAAAGGCTTATATTTATATAAATATCAATTTTCTCTTGTCCTTAATTTATTTTCATAACATTGTTCTATTAAAGTAAATGAAAAATAAAATCAACCGAAAGCATTTAGAAAAAGACCTAAAAAATTATTTTGATTTTTCCCATTATAATAATGATATTTAAATCTTGCTCCTATATTTTTAGAAGATCCATAATAAGTAAACAACTTATTATTAAGATATGTAATCTTATAAATACCTGATATATTTTTTCATTTCTTTTGATATAAACCATGATCTTTAATCACATATCTACAATGATCTTCACTTATATGTTTTTTAAATTTTTCTATATAAGTTCAAGAATGATTTTTCAAAACAAAATTTATTAATTCTTTTTCTTTTTCTTTTTTTAAAGTAATAATCCTCCTATTATTTATACTACTATAATGAACAATTTTATCTAATCTATTTCTACTTTTAATCAGTCAATTATTTTTTAGATTTTTGGATAATCAATATGTAAAATTTTTAGCTTATTATTAAAAATATTATTTAATATATTTTTTGTTATTAATACGTTATTATTTAATATTTATCTTAGACCATATCATCGTATAAAATAGATATTTTTTATACGTAAGACGTATGGTCGTTGAAAAACAATATAAAATTCTTTATATACTATTTCTGCTGGTTGATTAATTACAATTTAAAATATTTTAATATTTGGAGTAATAATTAATTGTTCCAGCATTTAGTCTTATTTTTAAACCACCTGCTATTTAATGGTTGTAATATACCTCAAACACCTACTGCGTTAGGTCCACAACGTCGCTGCATAGAAGACATTACCTTTCTTTCAGCTAATGTAACAAAAGCTACTGTCATTAACACAGGTACTAATACTATTAATATTTCTAATATTTTATAAAGTGTGATCATTTATTTTTTATTTATATTCTTCCGTTTAATTATAAACTTTTCAATAATACACATTATAACAGCAATCCTGTTATAATTCAACAATTAATAAATTATATTAATTATGCATAAAATTTATAATTATAATCTCTATTCTGTTCGATACTACATTTTTATTTATTTAAATATTAGAAAATAAAAAATTATAATAAATAATTAACAAGTATATTAAGATAATTTTTAGATATTCATATCTAAAAATTATAAATAATATATTCCTTACTAAATTCATAATAAGTTAAATGTTATATTTATATATAATAAATTTTAAAGGTAAGAATTAATAAAAATTTTCAAAAATTTTTATTAAATATAATATTCTATAAAAAGAAATAATAAATTAGATAAGTTATTTTTCTATAACTCTTACGTTAATATTATGTGCTGGCTTAACAATATTTAGAGCACCTTCTTTTAACTCATAAATAAACCCTACAAATAATATAAATAAAAAGACAAGAATAGTATTTTTACCTATGTTTTCTTCTTTTTGATAAATAGCAGGAAATGGAAAAGCTAAAATTATTTCTAAATCAAAAACTAAAAATAGTAAAGAAACTCTATAAAATACTACATTATACCGCTCTCTAGTTTGTAAGAAGCTGGTAAACCCACATTCAAATCCTCCTCCTTTATCTAGATATTTTATACTTAATGAAAAATATGAATTAACAAATAATAGTAATAAACCAATAACAATGTTAGAAATTATATAAAAATGTAAAGAACCTAAAATATTTTCAGAATGTACAACATTAATATTATCATAAAAAGGCATAATGCCAAGTAGAAAAATTCCAGAGAATTTTAAGTTCAAATCATTTATATTATTTTCAAATATTAATTTATTAAATTTAATATTTGAAAATTTATTATTGAAATATTTTATTAATTCAACAACAGGTCCTGCTATATTATTACTTTTTTTTTCATTTTTTACTACTGTAAGATATTTAACTTCCAATTTGTGATCTGTTGTTAAAATAATAGCACCTAACATTGCCAGTAATAATATAACACTTACTATATAAATATAAATATTGTAAGAAGAATATAACACTTCTCCTACACTTGATATTTGAGATACACTTTTCATAGCTGTATCTCAATCAGGTATTATTAATAAATAGTTTTTATAATAAGAATAAATACTCGAATTTAAAGTTTTTATCAATAAATCTTCATTTATTTTATAATTAGCTTCCATTTCTTCCAATCATTTTGTAATATTATTTATTTCAATTAAATTGTTATATTCATTAATAATTCTATCTGTTATATGTCTATTTGAATAAGATATTGATATTGGTTTTGTTAATATGTTAACTTGATTATTATTCAAATTTGTTATATAATTATACAATATATCATTTTCAAAATCAGTATGTTGTTTAATTTCTTCTTTATGGAAGAAATTATTAATCTTTAATATTCCTATATTATACAAAATATTTTTGATTGTTAATATAAACGACCCAAATAAGAAAAATAATAATATGAGGTAATTATTATTTTTTCGTTCTACAACTTCAATGTCTATCATCATAATTACGAATAAAAATAAAATTGCTATAGCTCCTATGTATACAACAATATATGAAATACCTAAATATATAATTCCTATATGGATTAAATAAAAAGCAACCAATATATATAAAACAATTAAATTAAACACAGATATTATAGGATTTTTTGTACTTATGACTAATAATCCCGCTAGAATCGCTAAAATTGTTATAAGATATTTTATTTCAAAAAAAGATGTAAAGAAAATGATTCCCATACTTTAGTTATATTTAAATATTTATTACTTATTAATATTATAATGTTTTAGTAACAAATATTATGTATAGATATTCATGATTATTTCATAGAATAAAAAAAAAAATAAAATAAAAATAAAAGTATAATCTTTATTTTATTTATATATAATTTATATTTTATATTTTTATGCTATTAAAGTAAATTTATGTAATTAATTATCTTAATTACATAAATTTACTGTTATAATTGATATATTTACAAATAAACAAAAGTAAACAAAAGTGAAAAATAATAAATAACAAAGAAGTAAGATAGAATAAAATTAATTCAAATTATATATTTAATATCAATATTAAACTTTAATATTGATATTAATGATATAACTAAAAATAGTAATTATAATAAAAAAATACATTAGCAATAACAATTTAATATTATTAATATTAAATATATTATAATAATAAAGTTAATTTATTATTACCTTATATTCTAGTAATAGGATAATTAATTGAATTACTGTTACAATGAATAATGTGATTTATATTATGTTAATATATTATTTATATTTTAAAAGATACCTCAAATTTATTTTATATATTATTCCTTATTTGTTTCTCTCCATTTAATAACTTTAGATTACGTATTTATTAGTATAATAAATTGATTTATTGTAAATTATTAACATATAAATTATGTATTTGAATTAATGGTTAATAATTTAATAAATAATTTTTATTACTTATTAAAATAAAGTTATTTTTAATAATATATATATTTATATAAATCCATATCTTCAGTTTTTTGCAAGTTATTTATTATAACAGCCTCCACTTCGCCATAATAATTCAATAGTGGCGAAGTGGAGGCACTATTTTAAATTTAAATATGTATTACAATTAAAAATATTAAATAATATAAAATGTATAATTATAAAATTACTATTATATTAATGTAAAAAAAATAATTTTATAATTAAATGTAATATTTAATTATAAAATTATTAATATATTAATAATTTTACTTAATAAGTTATCAGAATATATTCATATTAACATATTTTAAGAATTTATTAAATAATTGAGTATACATATATGCATTAAAAATTATAATAATAATTTTATTATTATAATTTTTAATATTAGGGTAAAATTATAAAAACTTTATTAAAAAACTTTTTAATAATAATATTTCAAGTTTTTAGAAAAATAAAAATATTATGAGAACGGACGGAATTGAACCGCCTATGGTAAAACCAATGAGTCTACAGCTCATCTCTCAAACCAAATGAGAATCATTCCCTATAGGAGATAAAATTAATGTTGGTTTATTCTTCAGCTGCAGGTTCCCCTACAACTACCTTATTTCGACTTAACAGAAATTGATGTCGTACATTTAAATTTTCACTTCCGTATTTAAAATCACAATACTAATGATTTTATACCTAATTTAATATAATTAATTTACTTAAAAATTTTTAAAAAATTAATTATATTAAAGAATTCTTCATTTAAATATAACTTTATTTATGAAAATAAATAAAAATCATAAAAAAATATATCTATCCATTAATTAATAAGTGATAATTTTATTAATTAATAAATAAAATGAAAACAAAACAGATATAAGAATAATTAATTAGAATTTTGGTTTATTCTTATAATACCTTAATCCTTGCCTAAAGGCAATGCAACAGAGCGTAAAACCCTTCCTGCACATACACCTTTCTCCGCCTGACGAGTGGTTAGTACACCCCAGATTTTTTATTCACCGTAACGATCTGCTTTACGATTACTAGCAATTCCTTCTTCATGTAGCCGGGTTTCAGACTACAATTCGTATGTTATTGTTTCCTTATTTTATAGGATTAGCTCCGACTTTTATTTCATTGCTTCCCTTTGTTAAAGAACTTGTAGCACGTCCTGATAGCCCACTTCATGAGGGCCATAACGACTTGTCTTAGTCCTCTATTTAAACTATTGAGACTATCAATTTAATATTTATAAAAATGAATAAGATAAAAAAATATATATACACTTATATTATTTATTCATTTTTGATAGACCTCATAACCCAATATATGCGTGTTCTTCTTTTTACAAAAAATTATTTAGTTCCCTATATATCATTTCACTGATCATAGTTTAATAAAAGTCAATTCTTATAATATAAATATAATTTAAAGAACTAGAACTAAAAAAGTCAATAATTTATATGATAATTGACAGAAGGAGGATCGCGCCCGTTTATTTGGAATTAACCTTACGTCTCACGACACGGACTGAAGACAGCCATGCAACACCTGTAACTTTTTATTCTTCCGAATTCTATTCACGAAGTGGTAAGGTTTAACGAGGGTTATCGTATTAAACAACATGCTTCACTGCTGGTCTCTGAGAGCCGTCTAATGATTTGGGTTTCCGCCTTGCGACCATACTCCCCAGGTGGTATGCTTAACACCTTCACTCATACGTGCAGCTTATTTTCAACATATCATCCCTTAACATTTAACAAAGACGATAATATTATCGTCTTTGTTGAATATTAAACAATCACTTATATCGTCGATAATACTATCTACACAACAGCATACATCGTTTTCTGCATAGACTACTGGGGTCTCTAATCCCGATCGATACCTATGCCTTCGTACCTTAGCGTCAGTTTTCTATAGTAACACGCTTTCGCCGCTACGCAACCCTTCACGTATATTAGTATTGTCACACTCCTCTTGTCGTGTTTGTTACTCCTTTTATAACTCTAGTATATAAATATGCAAATCCACTCTAAGGTGATTAATAATAAGATTATATATACCGCCTACGTACCCTTTAGACCCATTAAAGACGAATAACGCTTGCCTCACACGTATTACCGCGGCTGCTGGCACGTGTATTAGCCAAGACTAAATAGATCGAGCGTATCAAATGTAAATAATTGACTAATTATGTTCCAGATAATAGTTAAAAATATACAAAGTTTTGGTAAAAGTTACCTTATAATAATAATTAAATATATAAGTGAAATAATATTTTAATTATTATTATAATAATTTCACCCTGTAGAAAAATTTTTAGATAATAAAAAAATAATCAACAACGATATATGTCTTAATAAACTTAAAATTATTTTATTATATTTCAATATTTAGTTTTAACATACAAGATACCGTCATCATCCTCTCTCCTTTAGGGTTTTACCATATATAATATAGCACACATCAAGCGTATTTTATCACCCCTTTAGATAGCTGGTTCGACCTTTCGGTCATTGACCAATATTCCTTACTGCAGGCCACTTATGTAGCTAGGCTGTTATTTCATCGCCAATGTGGTCGTTCATCCTCCAAAGATGCGACTACGGTTCACAGGCTAGTTAAGCTATTACCTCTCCTACTACCTCCCCGAGCCA
>Ga0066669_10000836_pt1 | contig 10766 bp, 5 predicted proteins | sample GraSoiAngelo_118_FD_133940 | JGI IMG/M metagenome (GOLD analysis project Ga0066669, IMG submission 133940) | Grasslands soil microbial communities from the Angelo Coastal Reserve, California, USA - 14_0919_02_20cm | ecosystem: Environmental > Terrestrial > Soil > Grasslands | place: USA...
CGCCGCCGGTGCCGAGCGTGAGCACCGTCTCGCCCGCGCGCAGGATCTTGCCGTGCATCAGCGCGTTCCACGCGGTCACGCCCGCGCACGGCAGCGTCGCGGCCTCCTCGAACGACATGTGCGCCGGGATCTTGAGCAGCCCGTCCTCGTGGAATGCCGCGAACTCGGCGAGCACTCCGTCGAGCGGTGAGCCGAGCGCCTCGGGCGGGCGCCCTTGCGTGAACGTCGCGACCACGCGGTCGCCGACCTTGAGCGAGCGCACTCCCGCGCCGACCGCGACGACCTCCCCCGCGCCGTCGGAGAGCGGGATCGTGTCGCGCGTGATCGGGCCGCGTATGTACTTGCCCGACACGATCGCGAGATCCCGGAAGTTCAACGACGCGGCGCGCAGCCGGACGAGTGCCTGGCCCGGACCTGCGTTCGGCTTGTCGCGCTCGCCGCGTTTGAGGCCGTCGAAGCCCGTGGTGCCTTTCGCGACCGTGTAGATTTTCATTCGAGTTTCTCGCGCAGCATTGAAAAGGCGTTCGACTCTACCCCGTCTCGGCGCCGCGAACAATTGCGCCTACAATCGCGCGCAACGTGTTCTCACGAAGCGGTTAGAGAGCTCCGATGCTGACCGATATTTTCCAGCAGGGCACGGCCCACGCGTGGCTGTTCCTTCCGAGCGCGGTCGTGCTCGGCGCGCTGCACGGGCTCGAGCCCGGCCACTCAAAGACGATGATGGCCGCGTTCATCGTCGCGGTGCGCGGCACCGTCGCGCAGGCCGTGCTGCTCGCGCTCTGCGCGACGCTCTCGCACACGCTGATCGTCTGGGTCGTCGCGCTCGGCGGCTTGTACCTCTGGCGCGGCGTCGACGTGCAGACGTTCGAGCCGTATCTGCAAGTCGCCTCCGGCGCGTCGATCGTCGCGATCGCGCTCTGGATCCTCTGGCGCGCGCGGCGCGAGCGGCCCGAGGGCGCGCTCGAGCACGATCACGGGCACGCGAACGATCACGGGCACGCGTACGTTTACGCCGCGCACAGCCACGACCCGGGCCACGACCACCCGCACGCTCACGACGCCCATCGCCACGCGCACGATCGCGAGGACGCCCACGCGCTCGCGCACGCGCGCGAGATCCGGCACCGCTTCGCGAGCGGGCACGCGACGACGGGACAGATCGTGATGTTCGGCCTGACCGGCGGGCTGATCCCGTGCGGCGCGGCCGTGACGGTGCTGCTGCTCTGCCTCCAGGTCGGTCAGCTATTGCTCGGCGCGGTGCTTGTGCTCTGCTTCTCGATCGGCCTCGCGCTCACGCTCGTCGCGTTCGGCGCCGCGGCCGCGCTCGGCGTCCAGCATGCGACGAAGCGCTTGCCGCGCTTCGCCGCGCTCGCGAGCGCCGCCCCGTATTTGTCGAGCGTGTTGATCCTCTCGATCGGCGTCTACGTCGGCTACGAGGGCCTCGCGGCGCTCGCGGCCGCGTCAGCGCGCGCTGAGGAATCGCCGCACGAGCGCCGCGATCTCGGCCTCGGCACCCTCGAGGTGCAGATGATGACCGCCCGGCAGGAGCACGGTCTCGATCTCCTCGAACGCCGCGATCATCTCTCGATAGAGATCGGTGCCGCCGAACGGGCTCTCCTCGGCGAGCACCATGAGCACGGGCGCCTCAACGCGCTCGACGAACGCGCGGACCTGCTCGTGCGTGAGCCGCATCTCGGGCGTGCCCTTCAAGCGCTGGTCCGCGTGCCACTGGAAACCGCCATCGACCTCGCGCAGCGAGCGGCGCGCGAGGATCTCCGCGGCCGCGGGCGTGAGCTTCGTGAAACCGCGCGCGCGCTCCGCGATCGCGGTCTCACGATCCGAGAACACGCGGCCGGTCTTGCTTCGGAGCTCGCGCCGCTCGCGAAACGAGCGCGCGAGCGTCGCGGGCGCGTCCGCGGCCATGCCGAGGATCGGCACGCCGCCCTCGATCAGCACGACGCGGTCCGTCTGCTCGGGAAACGAGGCCGCGAACAGCATCGCGATCGCGGCGCCGCGCGAATGGCCGAGCAGGTTGAAGCGCTGCCAGCCGAGCCGCTCCGCGACCTCGAGCACGTCGCCGACGTCTTCCCAGACGTTGTAAGCGGCGTCCGGGGAGCGGAAGCCGCTGCGCCCGTGGCCCGCGAGATCGAGCGCGACGAGCTCGCACTCGGGCACGAGCGGCGCGAGCAGATCGAACGTGCTCGCGTTGTCGAGCCAACCGTGCAGCGCGAGCACAGGTGTGCCGCCGCGTCGTCCCCAAACCTGCGCCGCGAGCGTGAGCCCGGGCAGTGCGAATTCCCGCTGTTGAGGCACGGGAACGGATGATAGCGGCGCGACTAAACCTCAGGGAAATCGGCCGCGGAACTGCTGGTTCTGTTGGCCTTGCTGGAACGGCGTGCTCGCGAAGCGCGCTGTGATGAACTGCTGGAGCCGCTCCTGCTGCTCGAACAGGCTCGTGCTCGGCAAGAGCAGCACGCGATCGCCGGGCTCCAGACCCCCGACGATCTCGCTGTACTCGAGATCGGTGAGGCCGGTTTTCACCGCGACCGGCACTGGTTGATCGTGGCGCAGCGCAATGACCCAATAGTCGCCGCCGAATTGGTAGTAGCGCTGGCGCGCCGGCGCCGAGCTCGGCGCGTTACCGGCTTGCGCGCCCTGGACGCCGCCGCCGGGGGGGCCGCCGCCCGGAAAACCTCCACCCTGGAAACCGCCGCCGCCCGCGCGAGCACCGCCCGCGCCGCGGTTGGCGCCTTCGCCGCCGCCTCGGAATCCACCGCCGCCCTGCTCGCCGCCGCCGTTGAATCCGGCGCTCTGGAAGACCTTGCGCATCAGCGCACGCTCATCGGTCGTGAGCTCTTCGCCGGTGCGCCGCTTCGCCATCAGCGCAGTCACTTGCGCCGCGTCGACGCCTGCGGGGAGCTGGATCTCGCGGCCGCCGTTCAGGGTGATCACGTTCTTGCCGCCGCTGCCGACGTGCTCGGCGAGCTGGCCGTCGGGCCAGATCTGTCGGCGCAGCGCGGCCTCGTCGACGCCGAGCATCTTCGCGCTCAGCGGCACGTCGGTGTCTGCGCGCAGTGCGGCCGTCGGCACCGCGGCGACCGAATCGCGGGTCGCGATCCGAATCTTCACGTCCGCGTTCATGCCGGGCTTCAACTGACCGCCGCGGTTCGCGATCTTGATCAGCACGGCGAACATCGTGACGTTCTGCTCGACGACGGCCTGCGGCTCGATCTTGAGCACGACGCCGTCGAACGGCTGGTTCGGGTACGCGGCGACGGTCACCTGCGTCGGCATGCCGGGCTCGACCTTGCCGATGTCCGTCTCGTCGACGCGTGTGCGGATCTGCACGCTCGTGAGGTCCGCCATCTCCATGAGCGTCGTGCCGCCGCTCACGGCCTGGGTCGTCGACTGGATCACGGTGCCGGGCTCGACGCTCTTCGTGATGATCGTGCCCGAGATCGGCGCGCGCACCTCGCAGTCCTCGAGCGTGATCTGCGCGTTCTCGAGCGCGACTTGCGAGGCGACGACCTGGGCGTCCGCGTTCGCGAACTCGAGCTGAGCCTTCTCGACGTCGGTCTGCGTGAGAGTCTGCGACTTGTACAAAGTGTCCGCGCGGTCGAGCTGAGTTTTCGCGATCGCGCGCCGCGCCTTCGCTGCGGTGAGCGCGGCCTCGTTCTGCGAGACGTTGTTGCGCGGCGTGCGCTTGTCGATCTCGATCAGCAGCGTGCCCTTCTGCACGACGTCGCCGATCTCGGCGTGCACCGCGAGCACCTCGCCGGACGCCTTCGACTTCACCTCGACGAGCGACTCGGGCTCGATCACGCCGGCCGCGTCGACGGTGACCTCGATGTTGCGCGTCTCGACCGGCGCCGAGTCGTAGAGCGGCGCGACGGACTCGCTCTTCGCGCCCGGCTTGCAGCCATAGAGCGCGACGAACGTGACGACAGCGGAAGCCGTGGCGGCAAGGATACGCATGGTTAGTGAATCTGATCCGGGTTGACGGAGTCGTCGGCGACCTTGCCGTCGAGGATGTGAATGATCCGGCGCGCGTGCCTTGCGATGTCGAGCTCGTGGGTCACGACGACGATCGTGTGGCCGGCCGAGTGCAGCTCGTGGAACAGCCCCATGATGTCGCGGCTCGTCGCCGAGTCGAGGTTGCCGGTCGGCTCGTCGGCGAGAAGGATGCTCGGCTCGGTCACGAGCGCGCGCGCGACCGCGACGCGCTGACGCTGGCCGCCCGACATCTCGGCCGGCCGGTGATCCATGCGTTCGGCGAGGCCGACCTGCGCGAGCGCTTTCTTCGCGCGCACGAGCCGCTCCTTGCGCCGCAAGCCGGCGTAGATCAGCGGCAGCTCGACGTTGTGCAGCGCGTTCGCGCGCGGCAGCAGGTTGAAGGTCTGGAACACGAAGCCGACTTCCTTGTTGCGCACCCGCGCGAGCTCGCGATCGCTCATGTCGGAGACGAGGTGGCCGTTCAGCCAATACTCGCCGTCATCCGGCGTATCGAGGCAGCCGATCATGTTCATCAGCGTCGACTTGCCCGAGCCCGACGGACCCATGATCGCGACGTATTCGCCGCGCTCGATCACGAGATCGACGCCGCGTAGTGCGTGAATCGTCTCGCCGCCCATCTGGTAGTGGCGCTGCAAGTTTTGCGTTTTGATCGTGGCGTCCATGTTCTCGAGCTCAAAGAACGGCGGCGATTATCGCATCGAGCCCTGTCGTTGACCTGCCGCGGACGGTGCAAATATCACCCCTAAAGCATTCTTAAGTCCGAAGATAGCTGCAGCTCGCCGCGTTTCAAAACGTGTGCTCGCGCAGAAACTCGATCGATCGGCCGAACGCGACGCGCGCGTCCGCGGCGCTGTAGCTCGCGCGCTCGTCGCAGTTGAAGCCGTGTTGCGCGCCCTTGTAGACGTGGAGCACGGCGTCCGGATACGCGTTCCGGATCTTCTCTATATCAGGGATCGGGATCGAGTGATCCGTGTCGCCGATGTGATACATGATCGGGCACTGCGGGCGCTTGTCGAGATTCTTCGCGACGCCGCCGCCGTAGTAGGAGACCGCCGCGTCGAAGTCGAGCTTGCTCGCCGCGACGTGCACGACGGTGCCGCCCCAGCAGAAGCCCACGATCGACGCGCTGCCCGCGTCGCGCACCGCCTCCGCCGCGGCCTCGACGTCCGCGAGCGTGCTCGGCCACTCGAGCTGCTGCATGTACGCGACGCCCTGCGGCACGTCGGAGTACGGCACCGTGATGCCGCGCTTGATCCGATCGAACATCGCGGGCGCGATCGCGCGATAGCCCTCGGCCGCGTACTGGTCGGCGATGCGCTTGACGTGGTCGTTGACGCCGAAGATCTCCTGCACGACGACGATGCCGCCGCGCGGCTTGCCCTTCGGCTCGGCGACGTACGCGTCGAGCTCGTGGCCGTCTTTCGCTTTGAGCTTGATCATTTTCCCCATGCGTCTTCCCCAAACGGAAAAGGGGACATTCCGCTTTTGGCGGGAGAATGCACTTCGGCGACCGCGCGTCGCAGCCGCGAAAAGCGGAATGTCCCCGATTACTGCTGCGGCTGCGTGCCGCGCGAGAGCCGGCGGAAGTACTCCGCGACCGCGTCCTCGTACCCTTGCGCGATCTGCGCGGGCGCCTGCGCGCGCACTGAGGCGCGCTCGCCCTGGTCGCCGCTCGCGACGAGCTTGAGCTCGATCTGGTCGGTGAGGTTGACGAGCTTCTGCAATTCGGAGGGTATGAGCTCGGGGTTCCCGTCGAGCCCCGCGCGCAGCGCTTCGCCGAGCTCGCGAATCGCCTTGAGCTCCTCTTCGCTCACGCCTTGATCGCGGAGCCGCGAGCCGAGCGTCAGGAGATCGCGCGACGCGTCGGAGAGCTGGTCGCGCGCTTGCCGCAGCGTCTCGGGGTTCTGCCAGAGCGCGCGATTGCGCGGATCCCAGATCCCGCCGCGGCGCGGGTCGTACCAGCCGCGCGGACCGCCGGGACCGAAGGCGCCATAGTTGCTGCCGTACGCGCCGCCGAACTGGTTGCCGCCGGCCGCGTTCTGTTGGCCGTTGCCGCCGCCCGCCTGCTGACCCTGCTGACTCTGTTGACCTTGACCGGGCTGCTGGCCGTTGCCGTTCTGCTGGCCGTTGTTGCCGTTCTGCCCGCCCTGGGCTTGTTGCCCGTTCGGGCCGTTCGGCGCGGGGAGCTGCTGCTGTTGCGGCGGCTGCGTGAGGTCGGCGAGCTGACGGCGCAACGACTGGAGCTTCGCGACGAGCTCGGCGTTCGCATCCGCCGACTGGCCCTGACCCGCGACCGCTTCCTCGTTCGCGTGCTGCGCCGCTTGCTCCGTGTCGCGCTGCAGATCGCGCAGCGCCGAGGTCGTGACCGCCTCGGTCGCGGCGACTTGCGGGCCCGCGCCGCCCAAGATCCCCTCGGCGCCGTAGCCCAGCCGCGCGCTCGTCTGCTTGCCCTGCTCGTCCGTGAGCGCCTTGTTGAGCTCCTCGCTCGCGCCCGGCGTCTGCGCGCGGTATTGCTGCGCGACGCGCTGAATCTCCTGCTCGAGCGCCTCGAGCTGCTTCTGAAGCGCGTACTTGCGCTGCGCGAGCTCGTCCGCCTTGTCGTCGTCGAGGCCGCCGCGGCGGCGCTGGCGGTCGCCGCCGGCCTGCGACTGCGAGTCGCGAACGGCCTGCTGCAGGTCCTGCGCGACCTGTCGCTGCCCTTCGTAGAGCTGCTTCGAGCGCTCCGCGAGATTCGAGAACGCCTCGCCGACCGCGGCCTGGCGCTGGCTGGTGAGCTGCTGCAGCGCCTGCTGCAACTCGCGGCGCGCCTGCTCGATCGCGCGCTGGGTCTGCGCCGGGTCGGCGTTGCGCTGCGCGCCCTGCCCGTTCGCCTGGTTCATCGCCTGGAGCGCTTCGTTGAGCTTTTGGATCGCCTGCTCGGTCGCTTGCTGCCCCTGGCCGTTCGCGTTCTGCTGCGACGGCGTGCCACCCTGCTGACCTTGCTGGCCCTGCTGGCCGCGCTGACCCGCCTGCTGCTGCGCCTGCGCGAGCTGCTGCTGGACCTGCTCGAGCTCGCGCTTGAGCTCTTCGGTCTGACGACGCAGCTCTTCTTGCTGCCAGCGATCCTTCTCGCTGAGCCCATTGCGCCGGTTCGCCTGCTGCGCGAGCTGCTCCTGGCGGCGCGCGAGCTCCTGGAGCTTCTTGATCGCGTCGTCGACCTTGTCCTGCGCCGCGTCGAGCTGCACCGGCGACTCGGTCTCGTACTGGTTCTTCTGTAGGTCCATCTCGAGCTCGTAGAGCTCGCTCAAGTCTCGGCCCGCGCCGCCGCCGCCGCGGCCGCCGTTCTGCTGGAACGCGACCTGGATGTCGGTGAACGCCGCTTCGGCGCGTAAGAGATGCTGCAGCGCATCCTGCTCGGGCGGCACGGCGTCCTTCAGCGCGACATCGGCGAGCTTCTCCGCGGCCGGCTTCATCGCGTCCGCGGCTTGCTCGAGGTTTCGCACGAACTGCTGGATCCGCTCGTCGACGCCGGTGAGCTGGCGCGCGCGAGCGCGCGCCGCGAGGGTGCGCGCTTGCTCGGAGAGCGTGCGCTGCAGATCCGCGAGCATCTGCGCGTTGTCGTGCAGCTGCTGCTGGTCGAGATAGCTCGACGTGCCTTCTTCGCGCTCGCGGATCAGATTCCAGGTCGCGACGATGATTTCCTTCTGCCTGCGCGAGATCTCGTCCTGCTGCTGACCGCCGCCGCCCGCTCCGCCGCCGCCCTGCGTCGACTGCGTGAAGCTGCGATCGAACGGCTGCACCTCGACGAAGTAGAGGTCGGTCTGCACCTCGCGGTTGCGGTCCTTTGCGACCGCGTAATACGAGATCACGTCGCCGGGCTCGAGCTTGCGCAGCGTCGGCGCCTCGGCCGTCGCCGTCGTCGCGTTGCCCTCGGCGGTGGGTTGCGGCGCGGTCTGCTGCGGTTGCGGCGGCGGCTCGGTCGGCGGGAACCTGCGCTGCCGCGGGCGGCGCACGGTGATCTCGTCGCTGCCTGACGCCTCGCTGCGGACATTGCTGATGTCCTTCTGCGTCTGGCGGACCTGCGTCATGTCCTCGAGATACAGCGTCTGCTGGTCGAGCGCGTGAGCGCCCTCGACCTTCAGCGGCGCGGTCTTCCATTCGCCGCCGTTCACCGAGTAGTGGAGCTCGACGTCGTCGAGCCCGAAGTCGTCGCTCGCCTCGACGCGAACGGTGACCTCCTCGATGTTGCTCGCGCGCCAGTCGCGGCCGGGCTTGATCACCTTCACGACCGGCTTCAAGTCCGGCGTGACCGAGATCAGGTAGTCGTCGGTGAGCTTGACCGAGTCGCCGTTGAACAGGGTCGACACGAAGTATTGGCCGTCCTTTTTGACTTCGAGCGTCGCCTTGTTCACGTTGCCGTCGCGCTGCATCGCGACGCGCTCGCCGTTCGCGACGATCTCCGCGGCATCGACCGGCGCGTCGGTCTGAAGCTCGACTTGCACCTTCGTGCCCTCGACCGCGCGGATGTCGCTGCCGGGGTCCTCGACGGTGGAATCGAGCTTCGTCCAGTTCGGGTAGTTGTAGGTGAGCTTCAGGCCCGTGATCCGCGGCAAGTCGACGACGTCGACCGTGTACTCGGGCGTCCGAATCCCGGCGGCCTCGACGTAGTAGTGCAGCGGCTCGCGCAGCGCGAAGAACGTGAAGTCGAAGCCGCCCTTCGAGCCACGCGTCATCTGCGTGCTCTCCCAATCCCCACCCGGCATGAACTGCGCGAACACCTGCATCCGCGGCGGCTCGAAGCCTTCGGCGCTCGCGAGCACGTGCAGGTCGCCGCCGCGGCGCACGGTGCCGTCGCCGGGCTCGACCGCGATCCGCTGCGGAGGCAGCGTGTCGGAGAGCAGCCAGCCGGCCCAGAGGTTGCGCACGCCGTAGCGCCAGTTCGCGGGGCCCAGAGCCGCGAACCAGACGAGCGTGCCCACGGCGAGCACCGCGAGCGCCGCCGGCGCGCGCACGTGCAGCGCGGGCACCTTGACCACGACCGGGATCTTGCGCGCGAGCTTCAGCGCGTCCTCGGCGAGCAGCCCCAAGAACGGATTCGCGCGCTTCTCGCGCGTGAGGCCGTCGTAGGTCTCCAGCCGGCCGTTGAAGTCGGGCGCGCGCCGCTCGATGTCGGATATCGCGCGCGTGCGCTTGAGCTTGCGCAGCGGCAACACGAGCAGGCCGATCGCGATCGCGGCGAGCGACACGAGGAGCACGGTGCGCGCCCCATAGACGAACGGGTGATCGAACGCGCGACGGATTCCGAAGTAGACCGCGACGAGCGTGACCGCGAGCGCGACCACGCCGAGCAGCGCGGCGCCGCGCGCGACCACCAGCGCTTGCAGGCGGCGGCGAAACTCGGCGAGGTAGGCTTCGAGCTGCGACTGTGCTGTCATGCGGCCAACCCTCTTCGAATCCTAAGATGCCAGTTTCCCACCCAGGATTCCACGATCGCGGCGGCGAGCAGCGCGAGCACTAGCGCGGGGCCGAGCGGCCGCGGCACGGGCTCCTTCGCCGGTCCGCTCGCGGCGGCGCCCTGCGCTTGATCGGCCGCGCGCACGCCGAGCCCTCGCCAGCGCTCGAGCGTCGCGTCGTCCACACGAGTCAAGTCCGCCTCGCGCGCGTCGAAGTTCACTGCGACGAGCTCGCTGTTGCCGCCGCCGACGACCTCGTAGAAACCGATCTGATCGAGCAGCACGTCCTCGCCGCCCCCGCTCAACGCGAGCGCCTTTTGGCCGCGCGGGTCGAAGATCTGCCCGCCCACCATGCCGAGCGCGCGGACCGCGAGCGTGGTCCCGAGCTCGGCCTCGCTCGTGAAGCCCGCGCCGCCGAGCAGGTGGTTCGCGAGCCCCGCCACGAATGGCACGTAGACCGGCTGCACGGGCAGATCATTCCACTCGCGATCGAGCGAGGATGTGAACAGCAGCACGCGCCCGTCGCCGAGCGGCCGCTCGAGCAAGAGCGGCGCGCCGTCGTCGAGCCGAATCAGCACGCGGTCGTCGGCGCCGGGCTCGACCGCGAGGTAGCGCGTGAACTTCGCCGAGCGCAGGTCGTCGAGCCCGCGCAGCGCGGGGTGAGAGGTGTCGATCTCGCCAATCGACACGGTCGCGGCCGCGCCGAGCTGCTGCCCGCCGCGCAGCGGCTCGCCCGAGAGCGGCACCGTCGTGAGCCCGGCCGAGCGCGGCCCGAGCGCGAGCAACGCGCGCCCGCCGTTTTGAACATAATCCGTCAGCGCGGCGATCTCGCCCGCGCCGAGCAGGCCCGCATCGGTCACGACGAGGAAGCTCGCCTCCGCGAGCGGCCGCTCGGCGAGCTTCGCCGGGGTGCGCGTCTCGGGTTGCAGAGAGAGCGTCGCGAGCGTGCCGAGCGCGGACGAGAGGAACAGCGCGCCGCGGCCGCGCTGATCCGCCGACACGAGCAGCACGCTGCGCGGCTGCGGCCGCTTGAGCACGAGGAAGCGGCGATCGTCGGCGGCGAGATCGTCGCCGGGCTCGAGCGACACCGTCACGCGATTCGGCCCGGGCGCGAGCTCGAGCGCGGCGAAGCGCGCTTGCGCGCGGCCGCCCGCGGCGACCTCGACCGGCTGCTCGGCGATTGTTTTACCGTTGAGCGTCAAGCGCACGGACTTGCGCGCGTCCTCGGCCGCGAAGCTGCGCACCGACGCCTCGAGCTCGCCCGTGAGCGGGGAGCCCGCGAAGCTCTCGATCGTCCAGTTGTCGGCCTTGCCTCCCGAG
>Ga0066669_10000840_pt1 | contig 10754 bp, 4 predicted proteins | sample GraSoiAngelo_118_FD_133940 | JGI IMG/M metagenome (GOLD analysis project Ga0066669, IMG submission 133940) | Grasslands soil microbial communities from the Angelo Coastal Reserve, California, USA - 14_0919_02_20cm | ecosystem: Environmental > Terrestrial > Soil > Grasslands | place: USA...
ACTAATCCTGGCGCCGCCTTAGAAACAACGCCGCCAGACTCCCGCACGCCTCTTTCAGGTATCTACCTCGCTCGATTCCAGTAATTCACCTGCTACGTGGAAGCTACTAATTATTCTCTTTTGAATAGGCCGTCCTAAGGCCGAAAGGAAAAAACCATGAAAAGGCAAAAAGCTTTCTCTCTCCTTCAACTGCTAATCGAAGTGGTGATCACTTTGTTCATCGCCGGGATCGTAGTTCCGAGTCTCCTCCGGTCTGATGTGGCCATGAAAGAGGCTTTGGCTGTTGGTTCTCTTCATAACATCAAGATCGCTGGGGTTGTGCTCTCGTACACGAACCAAAACGTCGAATTCGCCATCTTGGGTGCCTTAGTCGGCGCGATGGCAGCATTTGCTATCCATTTTGCTGCCATTACGCCCAAGAACACAAGCTTTACGCGAACAACCACTCTGCGGGCCGCACCCCTTCAGCACTGAAACTGTTCTGGGACGCTTGGAACAAAAAAAGTAAACTCTTCTCTGTCTCCTCTGCCCGCAATTCAATTCGAACTGCGCGGGTGCCCGACCCTTGGCTTATCAGAGGGGGACTTTGACGTTGATTATCGTTCTCAAACCCCATCAGGTGAAACAGGTCCGGAATGTCATAATCAATTATCGCTTGGCCGGAGAAGCCGATGCCTAGATCCGAGATCATCATCTATTGGAGTCAGGCGGACGAAGCGTTTATCGCCGAAGTCCCCGAGCTTCCCGGCTGCGCGCCGATGGAGAGACCTGCAAAGAAGCTCTTGCCGGCATCGAAATCATCATTCAAGAATGGATCGAAACCACCAAGGAACTCCGCCGTCCCATCCCCGCGTCGCAGGGCCGTTTTCGCCTGAGCGTTTCAGCAGAACGGTTCCGAGCACCCGCCAAAGAAAAAAGCAAAGTCAAAAACCCCATGGTTCGGTTCCGCTCACCACAAGCTGCATAAGACCGACGTGTGTGGCGCCCGTGCGTGCGCGCCGGAGATTCGTTCCGAAACGCCAGCTCCTTGCCGGACGCCGAAGAAAAAGTTGGGTCCGATACGGTCCGAAACCCGCCGACCACCACGCAAAATGCCGACTCAGCCTGCAAAACTGAGCTTGGCGAATCGGCGCTGGTCCCCGGAAGCAGAGGCGGGCGTTCGAATCACCCCAGTCGCGCTATTTATTTCCGTATAGTTCCAATCTGATCGTTAGATTGATCGTTAGATTCGTTGAAACCTAGCAATCCGTCGACGACAATTGATTCGACAAGAGTGTGATAGCTCGAATCGATGTCCTCAGCGCCTGTATTGCTTGGACTCTCCTCATGTTGGTTTTGCTAGCCACGCCCCCCGATCAACGGACTCCGATAAGTTCCCCCCTTTGACAGGACGAAAACCGCGGTCCGATCACTCCTCGGCAAGCGTTCGTAATAGGGAAACAAATTGTTGAAAGTATGAGTATTGAGACACGTCGCAGCGAAGATTCCTTCGACCCAACACTCTAAAATATTGCTCCCGTTTTTTGCTTCAACGCAAAGAGAACAATCGTTTTGGGGGTAAGGTCTCAACACTGGGACTGGGAAAGAAGCCCGGTGCTTGCGAGTGGTCCCTCAACCAAGCGGGGGATTCTCGGGGCGCTGCTTGCGCCTGCAAGTCAGCAAGGAGGCCAGACTGTCATGAGAAAGCTGCACCATATTGGATTGCTTATCGCTTTTGTCTGTCTTGCGACAGGGGTTGCGAGGGGCCAGTCGTTCCGGGTTCAATGTCCAACCAGCACCATCACTCACCCGACTGCGGCCAACAATAATTCGGAACCGGCGTACAACGGTCCGACTTATTCAAGCACAAGTGGGTATCCGGCAGCACCTACTAACGTGAACGGCGCTATTAAATGCCAACAGATCTCGGGCGGCGACGGTTACGCGACGATGGGCGATGGCACGCAGACGTACATGTTCTCCTTTGGACCGTTGTCTGGACTCTCGAAGATCGCGAGCGGCCAGGCCGGTACGGGCTCCCCGAGCGAGTTCAATGACGTGTATCTGGGCACTACGCCGCTTCAGCCCGGTGACCCTGCCAAAACGATTGACCCGACCGGCACGTATCAGTTCACGGGGTCATTTGCGTTCAACGGAGCAGTAGGGCAGGTTCCCGACCTCGACAACGGAGGCGCCATCAATGGCCATGTGGATCCCCGCCAAATGATGGATATCGGCGTTATGAACGGCAACATCCCGGCGCCGCTGATGGCAATCGATGAGGATGACGAGTTCTTCCTCACCCTCAGCAACGTGGGCATGATCATGCGGCCGGACCTGTTCGAGCAGCACACGGTCCACTTCCACGGATATCCCAACGCTTCAGCGTTCTACGACGGCGTGCCTGACGCTTCGGTGGCCATCAACATCGGCGCCAGCTTCACATATTACTACCTCGCGCCGGACGCGGGTACTTATTTCTGGCACTGCCACATTACGCCTCCCGAGCACTTGCAAATGGGCATGGTCGGGCAACTTTATGTGCGCCCGCGGCAGAATCGGGTTACCGGCGACCTCTATTCCTCGCTCCAGTCACAGCAGGGGGATCTGCGCACGGCTTGCAATTCCGCGACTGATATACTGTGCAGCAATCCCCTGCCTGCTGTGAATACCGGTGCCGTAGGCGGAAGTATGTATGCCTACAACGACGGTGACGGCTCGACGGCCTACGATGTCGAGTATCCCATCCAGATCCACGGCTTCGACCCCAACTTCCATTTTGTGGGCATGACTTTCAACCCGGAAGGTTTTACGGACATGAAGGACAAGTACTTCCTGCTGAACGGGCGGAGCTATCCGGACACAGTCACGCCCGGCCCATTGGAAACGGCGTCTGCCGACGGCGTCAATCATTTCTCCCAGCCGCTACCCGCGATTATCAACATTCCGGCGGGCAAAAAAGCGCTACTGCGTATTTCAGACCTGGACGTTACCGAATATCAGACGTTGGCCTCACTGGGGATTCCGATGCAGGTCGTCGGGTACAACGCCAAACTACTGCGGGATCAGGCCGGAAACAACCTGTATTACAACACTAACTCGATCACCTTGGCCGGTGGCGAGTCGCTCGACGTAATTCTGGATGCCACCAATACAGCACTGTATCCGGCGGGCAGCGTGTTCTACCTCTATACCCCTAACCTGGACCACCTGTCTAACGACGCCGAGAATTTCGGCGGGCTGATGACTGAGGTCCATATCAACTAGGTAGGAGAACGGCAATGAGTGCGAGGAGAGAGGCAATGAGAGAGACGAATATGAAAAAAGCGATCTCGATGTCCAAGCTGCTTCCGGTTGTGATGCTGGCCCTGGCCACGCTGTTCGCGGCTACGGCGCACGCCGCGGCGCCTGGTATCACCGGTCCGACCTTCAACCTGACGGCGCAAACCGCTTACCTCACCCAGCCGGACGGACAGGCGATTTACTCCTGGGGATACGGGTGTAACGGCGCGCCGAGCGGCTACGCCCCGGCGGCCATTAGCTCCACGTTTTGCAACGCGATGCAAGTCCCGGGCCCCACGCTGATCGTCACGGAAGGTGCGACGGTCACTGTGAACCTGACGAATGGCCTCCCGACCTCAGCCGGCAACACATCGATTCTGTTTCCCGGCTTTACGGTGACGTCGCCGGCTGGAAGCGGCGTAGCCGGGCTAATGACGCAGGAAGCAGTGCCCGGCGGCACTGTGACCTACACGTTCGTAGCCTCGTCGCCGGGAACACGCGCCTATTACAGCGGAACGCAAGGCGATCTACAGGTCGAGATGGGCTTGTACGGCGCAATCATTGTGCTGCCGTCCAACTCCGCCGTCCTCAGCGCCTGCGCTACTGGCCAGGCTGGGAACCTCGCTGCGGAAGCGTTTTGGAGCGAATCTGACTTCCGACTGGCGGCGGCTGCCTACGACAACGCCAAAACTTGCTACGACCGCGAATACCTGTTCCAGTTTTCCGAGATGGATCCCACAATTCACACCCAGGCGTTGGCACAGGTCACGGCAACGGCCGGCTGCGCGGCTGGGGCTGCGGGATGCAGTCTCAATGTCGCGACCGAGCCGTATCATCCGGCTTACTTCATGATTAACGGGCGGTCGATGCCCGACGACATGGACCCTAACTATGCCTTCCAGTATCCGCATCAGCCTTATAACGGCAATCCTCACATGCATCCAGGCGAGCTCACACTGATACGTGTCATCGGCCAGGGCCGCTGGCAGCACCCATTCCACGAGCACGGCAACCACGTGCGCATCCTTGGGCGCGACGGGAATTTGATTGTCAGTGCGACCGATGCGACTCAACTCGCAGGGCCTCTGCAGTTCACGACCACAACGACCCCCGGGTTGGCCTTCGACGGGATTTTCTACTGGACAGGCAAGGGTCTGAATTGGGATGCGTACGGCCACAACCCCGCTTCTAGCGATCCAACTGCCAAACTTAGCTGTACCCCGGATGCCAACGGCTACAACACTGGCGCCCCCACAGCGATTAACTATTACGAGTGGTGCCAGGATCACGACAAACCAGTTCAAGTCGCTCCGTTTGGCGATGTCGCGGCCGGCGGCCCTGTAACCTTGCCCGATGCGAACCTCTTCACGAACGGCGCTTGGTATGGCGGTAGTCCCTACCTTGGCCCGAACGCGACACTTCGGGCGACTGGATGCAGCAGCGGTGCTCCCGCCGGCTCGTGCGGCGCCACCGGCTCAACACCGCCGTCGGGCACGATCGCGAATTCACCCAGCGGCGAAGCCGGCTTCGCCTTCATGTGGCACTCGCATAACGAGCGCGAAATCACCACCAACAATATCTTCCCCGGCGGAATGCTGATGATGATGCTGGTTGATTCCCGGGAATTTGTGATCGACGAGTCGAATTAACTACTGTGCAACCTAGGAGAAGAGCGATGCGATTCAATTATCTCAAGGCGACTTTAAAATCAGCGGTGCTGGCGGTATCGGTTCTCCTCCTTGGAGCTGGTGTGGCTGTTGCCCAGCAGCAGGTCAACCTGACTGCGGGGCCGGCGACGACAACGCTCCCGGACGGCACTGTGGTGCCGATGTGGGGCTACAGTTGCGGCACCGCCGCGACTGGCTCCACCGCGATCTGCGCCGCGCTGAATCCGGCGGCGGCCGCCGCGATACCGGCCGGCTGGTCACCCGTCGTGATTACCGTTCCCACGGGACAAATCTTGCAGATCAACCTCACGAATAGCCTGACTTTTACGGGAACGGGCACGAATACCGTGCCGACTTCGCTCGTGATTGTTGGCCAGTTGGGCGGCGGTCTCGGTGACGTCACGCAACGGACCACGACGGCCGCTCCCGACCACACCAACGCCCAGCCACTCACGTGGCCCATCGCGGGCGACGCACCAGGTGCTGGGCTGACGGGAGTGGGTACGCCACCGGCGCAGGGGCCGCGCGTGCAGTCGTTCTCAACGGAAGTTGCCTTCGGAGCAACAACGGCGCTGACCTTCGGCACGGCGACGAACCCCCTTCGGCCGGGCACGTACTTGATTGAGTCCGGCACGCACCCGTCCATCCAGGGTCCAATGGGCCTATATGGAATACTGGTGGTCACCACGGCCCCGGCAGGAGGAGCGGTCGGCACAGCCTATCCGGCTGTTGGCACAACTCCAGCCGTGACCTACAACGCGGAAGTTCCCCTGCTTCTCAGTGAAATCGACGCGGTTCAAAACAATGCCGTCAATGCTGCGGTCACCACTGCTGGTTTCAGCGAGACCATGGTGTGGTCCGGCCTGCCGAATGGCTGCGGCAATCCCAGCTCGGCGACCTACAACCACTGCTATCCGCCGGCGGTGAACTACACGCCAATGTATTACCTCATTAACGGAGTTGCGTTCAACAAGACCAGCGCGGCAGCCTCGGTGTTCCCAACTTTACCGGCCACGGGTGTGACCGGCAACGTACTCGTCCGTTTCGTGAATGCCGGCTTGCGCATGCACATTCCTTCGATCGTTGGGACGTTGACAACACCAGTAGTAGCGGGTACTGCAGTTCCAGGATTCTCGCTGATCGCGGAAGACGGCAACCCCCTGCCGGGCATTCCCCGCGTGCAGAGCGAAGTATTCATGGCTGCTGGCAAGACGTACGATGTAATGATAAATGCGCCCCTGACTGTCACGACAGCCCTTCCGGTGTTCGACCGTCAGTTGAGCCTGTCTAGCAACGGTACCGGGCGCGACTCCGGCATGTTAGCTTATATCGGCACCAATGGCGCCGGACTCCCGGCCGCCGGTGTGATCGGAAGTGCGGTAGCCAGAGCGGATAACTACGGCACTTGCACACCGGCACCTTGCACACCGCTACCCGGCATTATTCCGGGGCAGACGCTCACAGTGTCGGATCCAGCTAAGGGTGTGATTGCCAACGACACAAATGTGTATGGCGTTCAGCTCCTGACGCCGCCGAGCAGTGGCACCCTAATTCTTAACGCGAACGGCACTTTCACCTACACCGGGACTGCCACCACAGACTCCTTTACCTACTGTGCGAACGGTTCCGTTACGGCGGCGGTATGTTCTTCCGGTGTAACCGCTCAAGTGACGTTGAATGAAGGCACCGTGGAGGCTGCCGGCGGTATACATGTTGGCCCCAAAACGTACACGTCGACCCTGGCCGGATCCCTGAGCATCAAGCCCGCGGGCGTCCTAGCGACGCCTTGGAGCAGTGTATGCACCCCAACGCCGACAGCTCCCTGCCATGACTATGATGCGGCGGGATATCCTCTATCAATTGCAACATCGACTGTCGCTGCAAGCGCAGGCCTGACGGTTACTATGGATGCGAACGGCGGGTTCAACGCCTCCGTCGGCGCACCTGGCACCTACACCTTTAACTACAATGCACAGAACTCACAAGGGACGGTCAGTTCTGCGCCTGCAACTGTGACACTCATCTTCCCAACGGCGAGCAATCTTAGCGTGACGGTTTTGGATGGCAAAGATAAGACAACCGTAATCAGCGACTATCGCTGGATCATTGAGGAAGACCGTACCTTCTATGTGGATCCGACCAGAACGACGAACAGCACCCCCGTTAATGGCGTAAATGGATGTAATACGGCGATTCCGTCGACATGCGTCGTTCCAACCTTCGGGACGAATTTCCACACTAGCTACATGCCGGTTGTGGCGACGGGTTGCACCGGGCCGACAGGTGCCGCTATTGCCTGCGAAAATGGCCAGACGGTTTACGATGCAGGCACGCCCTGCACGTCTCCTGGTGTCCCGGCCGGTTGCAGTGCGACTGCGGGTACGCACGTGCCGACGGTGTGCGATGTTGGCAATGGCGTTTGCGAACCAGGTACACAGCAGACGATCGTCAATCCCGGCCAGGTTCATCTGGATCCGACCAAGCACTACTACCTCTCAGTCCTGCCGGGAGATGCAGGAAACCCGTTTGCTAACGCAAACCTTACCGCAGACTGCATTAACGGTGTGGCGAATGCCACGAATCCAGCCGCCTGCGGCCACGGTATGGGCGGCACTCCAGTCATACCTACTTGCACTGGCACTGGTACCGCTGCTGTGTGCGTCTTCAACCCCGTCACTGTGTTTGTGCAACCCGATCCATATCCACCGTCGAAACTCTCCGTATTTGTGTACCAGGACGATTTCCCGCTCAACGGTGAGCAGGATGGCGGTGGCGGAATGGGCGCGGTGAACACCAACAACGAGGCCGGTCTTGGGCATTTCAACATCATCCTGTATGACGATGCTGGCGGCACGGGCGATGCGACTGGGCAGATGACTTACGACATGTTCAATCAGCCGTTGGTGAACAGCCTGGCGGGAACGATAGACCCGGTCTCCACGCTCGATGCCTGCCCGATTTCGAAGTTTTCTCGGAGTGGTGCGGCCGATCCGACTCAAACGGGCATCACCGGCACGATTGTGACTTGCCCGACATTCGAATCGGACGGTTTGACTCCGTCCCCACTGGCAGGTCAGGCCGTCGTGGCCAACCTGATGGTGGGAAGGTACGGCGTGGTCGCCACGCCGGGGGCTGACCGGATTGCGAAAGGGGAAGAATGGCTCCAAACCAACACCCTGGACGGCCAGAAGGCACACGATTCTTTCCTCCGGGTCCAAGAACCAAGCTACTTCCAGGAGTATGGGCCAGCGGGATTCCACGTAGCCATCGGGTTTGCCAATCCAGGAATCATCAATGCCCGCAAAGCGGCTGTCTGCAATGGCACCGATCCGACTATCCCCGGCATCACGAGCTGCGGAAATACCGTCACGGGCATGGTCACAACCTCGCGCATGAGCCGCACGCCGGATGAGAGACTTTACAGCAGCGGCGACAACAGTAGCTTTGCTTTCACTCAGTGCTACGTGAGTTTTGGAGATCCGGACGGCGAAGACTTCGCATTCACCAAGTGCGACAGTAACGGAAGTTTTACCCTCTCCGGCCTTCCCGATGGGGATTGGAGAGTCACTGTTTTTGACCAGTGGAACGACATGCTCGTGGACGGCCTTTCGACGCCTGTTAGGCTAGCCGGCGGGGCAACCACGGACTTGGGGCAGATTGCCACAAACCAATGGCAGGCGAATCTCTACACCAAGAGCTTCTTTGACCAAAATGGGAACGGTATTCAAGACGGCAGCGAACCCGGACTCACGCTTGTCCCCACGAACATCCGCTTCCGCGATGGCAGCTTCTCCAACTTCAACAACACCGACCTGACTGGTAACGCGGGCTTCAACGAGATCTTCCCATTGTTCAGCTGGTATGTTGTTGAATCGGATACCGCGCGTTTCAAGAACACCGGGACCCACGTGGTCTACGACGCAGGCGGACCCTCCGACGGTTCAACGTGCGGGGGAACCACCGGAACGGTATGCGGGAACTCTGCCATCGGCGCAAACATGGCGAACACTGCCGAACAGATTCCTGTGCCCACTAACCTGCGAGTGCCTGGAGCGAAGTATTGCGCAGTGGCGGATTGTGTTACGACCGGGGGTAGTGGTTCCACAGGGCGCATTGATCCGCCCTGGGTTGCCACTGAAGGTTGGCAGGGTTTCTCTGGCCAGAACAGTTTCATCGAATTCGGTAAGAAGCCCTTCGTAACGGGCGAGACCGGCGGGATCCATGGCGAAGTGATCTACGCCTCAACGCGGCCATTTGACGATCCGAGGTTGCTCATCCACACCAGTTGGACGCCGGACGTGCCGGGCGTCACCATCAACCTGTATCAGGAGGGCACGGCAGCGGATGGCAACCAATCTCTTACGTTGGTTGACACCACCAAGACCAGCAGCTGGGACGATTGGGCTCAGGGCTTCAACCCCACAAGTGGCTTACCGAACATGAACTGCCCGGGCCAGGGGACTGCCACGGGTACCAACGCCGATCTGTTCTTTTTCACGCTGTCTAACCAACCGGACTACCTGGACGTGTACAACAACCAGCATAACCTGACTCCCCTCCACACCGTGCCGAACTCCTCGCAATTCAAGTGCTATGACGGCATGCACAACTGGAATCAGGTCCAGCCGGCGCCCTACGACGGCATGTATCAGTTCCCCAGCGTTACCAGCATAAATCCGACGACCGGAAAGCCGGCCGGGACTAATTGCACGGTTTGCGTGGCGAATCCCGATTCTGATCCCTATTGGTCCGGCATGCCCATGCTGCCCGCCGGCAAGTATGTCGTAGAAATGATTGTGCCACCGGGCTATGAACTGGTGAAGGAAGAGGACAAGAACATCTTGATCGGCGACAATTACATTGCCCCGGTTACGCAGGAGTTCCCTGGGTTGGGATCAGCCATTTACATTCTCCCCGACCAGGCTGCCATCGGCGCCACTTACAACGCCAATAACGCCCAAAATCCAACGCAGACTTTTGACAGACCGACCCTGCCACAAAGCGAGGGGGACACTGGAAGCGTTGAAGTCTTCTGGCCATGCGTGGGTGCGTCGCGTATCGTTCCCGACTACATCAGTCTATTCCCGCAATCTCTTGAGGTAGCGCCGTTCGCCGGAGCTACTCGCAACCTCTGCGATCGCAAGGAAGTGACACTCACGGAACAGGCGTCGGCGCTGGCGAAGTTCTGGGTTTTTACCTCGACCCACGTCGCCGCCCACTTCACCGGCATAATCACGGATGACTTCACGTCGGAATTCGATCCGTTCGCGCCGACATTCGGCGAGAAATTTTCGCCGGCCAACCTGCCGGTATCCATCAAGGATTGGACTGGCACCGAAATTTCCCGCGTGTATTCAGACCAGTGGGGTGCCTACGACGGCCTAACTTACTCGACGTGGGAAGTCAACCCGCCGAACCCGACAGGGTACGGTCCCACGATGATGGTCTCATGCATGAATGATCCAGGCCCGATTCCGGGTCCGGGTGGCACGATGATCACCGATCCATTGTTCAACCCGCAATACAGCCAGTTCTGCTACGAGATCCCGTTCATGCCGGGACAAACCCAGTACATGGACACTCCGGTAACGCCCACGTCTGCCTTCGCAGGCGCGGGGTACAACAACCCGGACTGCGCCTACCCGGATGCCACGCCAGCGATCAGCGAAGTGGATAGCAACACCGGAATCGGACCCTATGTGGGCGCGGCCGGTGGTACCCTCACGATCACTTCGTTGGGCGACCAGATGGTGCCCAACTATGCCTACACTGGGCCGTCGGCAACAGTGGCTCCGTACAATGCAAAAACCGTTCTGCGCCACTATG
>Ga0066669_10000841_pt1 | contig 10750 bp, 9 predicted proteins | sample GraSoiAngelo_118_FD_133940 | JGI IMG/M metagenome (GOLD analysis project Ga0066669, IMG submission 133940) | Grasslands soil microbial communities from the Angelo Coastal Reserve, California, USA - 14_0919_02_20cm | ecosystem: Environmental > Terrestrial > Soil > Grasslands | place: USA...
CAACTTGGAATGAATGTGCACGTTGTGCCTCTTGAGTTTCGCGCCGTGGTGGATCGCGTTTTTCAATCGAACGACTACGAGGCATGCGTGCTTGGACTCGGCGGTGGCGATGCCGATCCCAATGGCGACATGAACGTTTGGATGTCGAATGGCAGCACGCATATTTGGAACATGCATGAGAGTAAGCCGGCAACCCCATGGGAAGCGAAGCTTGACGAGCTTCTGAATCAGCAATTGGTCACCATGGATTACAAGAAGCGCAAACGAATTTACGACGAAGTTCAGGCCATTATTGCCAGCAATTTGCCGTTTATTTTTTTAGCTAGTCCCGACGTGCTGGTAGGCGCTACTAAGCAAGTGGCAAATTTTCGCCCAGCCTCACTCGAACCATACGCCTTGTGGAATGCCGATGAACTCTATTTCCGCCAACAAGGAGTCACTGCAGCAAAGTGAGCGCAACCGCCAAACTTGCGAAAGAGTCTACGACCATCTGGTCTGATGAGCGTCTCGTAGAAGAATGCATTCGCGGCAATCAGGACGCATGGTCCGTGCTGATCGAAAAATACAAGAAGCTGATCTACTCGATTCCAGTGAAGTGGCAGCTCCCTCGAGAGGATGCCAACGATATTTTTCAGTCAGTGTGCGTCGATCTCTACTCGCAGTTATCTCGTTTACGCGAACCGCGAGCTCTGCCGAAGTGGCTCATTCAGACAACCGTGCACAAATGCTCGCGATGGCGCCAGCAACAGAGCCGGGTTTCGGACCAGGAAATTTCGGAAGATCTTGCATTAACCAATGTTACCGCCGGCACGATCATTGAGGAAGTACAGCGCGAGCAAATGTTGCGCGAGGCAATTGCGGCCGTATCCGGACGCTGCGCCGAAATGATCCAAATGCTCTTCTTCGATGTTCCCGCACTGCCGTACGAGCAGATCGCGCGCAAACTGGGGCTCGCTACCGGATCTATCGGGTTCATACGTGGGCGCTGCCTCGATCGCCTGAAGAAACAGCTTGTGTTGAAAGGATGGAAATGAGCGCAAGCGCTTCCATTGAGGCGACAAAATTCGTTCTGCAGGAGCTGGAGGCAATTTCTGACCCGCAGGCTCGCAGCGCGTTCGTTGCGGCCCGAAAGGATCAGTGGAACCTCAATACGATCGTAGATCTCGCAAATCACGCCCGAGAATTTTTGCGGATAGACGCGCGCCGGTCTCTCAATCTCGGAGAGCTGGCGATCGAGATCGCTAAAGTGATAGGAGATAAAGCGGCAACCGCCCACGCCATCCGAATCAAGGCCAACGCGCTACACGCGCTCGGCCAATATTCGTCGGCAGTTGAACTCCACAAGGAGGCGGTCCAATTATTTGATTCAGCAGGAGACGTGGCGGAGGTTGGAAGAACTCTAAGCGCCAGCATGCTTTCTTTGAACTTGTGCGGTGACTATGAGGCCGCCTTCTCAGCCGCCGAGCGCGCGCGGGTTATCTTCATGCAACTTGGCGACGAACTGCGGCTGTCGCGTCTCGAGATCAATACTGGGAATGTGTTCTATCGTCAGGACCGGTTCGCAGATGCGCTGGCATGTTACCGCCGTGCTTACGATGGCGTGATCAAGCACCGAAACAGCGAAGGCATCGCGGCGGTGCTCAGCAATCTTTCGGTTTGCCTCATCAGTCTCGGGCATTTTCACGAAGCGCTTGAGACCCATCAGCATGCGCGCGAGCATTGCGAGAAGAACGGCATGCCGCTGCTCGTCGCGCAGGCAGATTACAACATCGCCTATCTCTACTTTCTGCGCGGTGAGTATAGCCGCGCAATTGACATGCTGCGCTCCACACGACTGCGCTGCAATCAGATTGGCGATCGATACCATTACGGTCTCTGTAACCTTGATCTCGCGGAACTCTATCTGGAACTCAATCTGAGCGCCGAAGCGGCCGAGCTTTCGCGGCTTGGCTTTGCTGAATTCGAGGCTCTCCAGATGGGTTATGAATCCGCCAAGTGCCTGGCCTTCGAAGCCATCGCTATGGGCCAGCAGGGCCAGGCCTTCCAGAGCTTGAAGGTCTTTGCCCGTTCTCGAGAGATGTTCGCAAAGGAAAACAATCAGATCTGGCCTTCGCTGATTGATCTGTATCAGGCTCTCGTGTTGTTTAACGAGGGCAGACACTTCGAGGCTCGTCGACTGGCCAAGGCGGCTCTGGAGTTCTTTGATTCCTCCCTGCTGCAGGGAAAAGCCGTGTTATGCCGGCTATTGCTCGCGCGCATCGCCCAACGGACGAACGATCTTGCAGCCGCGCACAAAGAATGCAGCACTGCAATCGGGAGACTGAAAGACATGCAGGCTCCGATGTTGCGTCATCAGGCGTATCTGCTGATGGGGCAAATGCATTCTCTTTCGGGAAACAAGAAGGAAGCGTACGAATGCTTTCGGACTTCCCGCGAATCGCTGGAGATGTTGCGCAGCAATCTGCGCGGCCAGGAGCTCAAGTTAGCCTTTCTGAAGAACCGGCTCGAAGTCTATGAGTTGCTGGTGGACTCATGCCTCTCCATGCAATATGGCGGCAACTCGCTTGACGAGGCATTCGCATACATCGAAGAGGCCAAGTCGCGCACTCTGATGGATCAGATGCTGCAACCGGTGTACTCCAGCACAGACGAGAGCGGTCAAAGCGATCTGGTGCGTCGAATGCGCGGGCTGCGGGACGAGTTGAACTGGTATTACAGCCTGATCGAACTCGAACAGCTTCGCCCGGAGCAGCGGTCTCCAGAACACATCAAGCGATTGGAGGAACAGGTACGGGCGCGAGAAACAGATTTAATACGCGTCCTGCAGGAATCGAATCTTTCCGGAATTGAAAATCCGGAAATGCGAGCGACCAAGAATGTATCGATTGATGAAGTGCGCGCGGCCATCACTCCGGACACTCTTATCGTCGAGTACTTCCAGACAGGCGATCGCATTCTCGCCTGCCTGCTTGGGCGCGAGCGACTCCAAATCCTTCCTGTGACGGTGGCATCCCGAATCGGAAACGCATTGCGTTTACTGCAATTTCAACTCTCAAAGTTCCGGCTCGGAACTGAATACGCATCGGCATTTCGCGATTCGCTGATCCACTCTACGAACGCGCATTTGAAAACCTTATATGACGAACTCCTGGCGCCGATTCGTGACCGCATGGATGCGAGACATCTCCTCTTTGTGCCGCACGGATCGCTGCACTACGTTCCCTTTCACGCGTTGTTCGATGGAGCCAGGTATTTAATTGATGACCACACAGTCTCTTATGCGCCAAGCGCAAGCATCTACGCCGTCTGTACAAAGAAGGTGGTGAACAAGTCTGGAGCAGCGTTGTTAATGGGCGTCCCAGATCAGAATGCACCGTCAATACTTGCGGAATTGCGTTCTCTGTGCCAGATCCTGCCGCAGCCCAAGATGTTCGTTGGTAGATTCGCCAGTGAATACATCCTCAAAAGCGTCGCGCAAAGCGCACGGCTGATCCACATTGCAACACACGGCTATTTTCGTCAGGACAGTCCAATGTTCTCGTCTATTCGTATGGGCAGTTCCTATTTGAGCCTTTACGACTTGTATCAGTTGCACCTGCCAGTGGAGCTGGTGACCCTCAGCGGTTGTGCCACAGGCCTGAATGTAGTGGCAGCGGGAGATGAGTTGATCGGCCTGGCTCGCGGGTTGTTTCAGGCAGGCGCGCAATCCTTACTGTTGAGCTTGTGGGATGTCCACGATCAGAGCACGGCCGATTTCATGGCTGCCTTCTACCAACAGCTGACACAAGGCAAAGACAAGGCGAACTCGCTGCGCCAGGCGATGCTTCAGTTGCGCGAACGCTATCCCCATCCCTGTCAATGGGCTCCGTTCGTGCTGATGGGCAAATACACGGGTAGTCCAGCATGAGCAATTTTTTAAGCTTCGGCCTATATTTTTCCGGCTGCCGCATGCACTTATGGTCAGTCGTGGAAAAGCATAGACCGGCGCTGAGGACTGAGCGCCTTTTGGAGAACTGATGCGGCACATCCCTCAAGAATCGGTGGCTGAATATATTCGGCAGACTCTATCCCCAACCGAGGCCAGTCAAGTTCGAGAGCACGTGGCGGAATGCCGCGAGTGCTCGGATCTTATTGGGCTTTTCCGCGAAGTCATGCGGGTTGGCGCTAACGAGACGGCCTATGAGCCCCCGCCGGGAACCGTCCGCATAGTGAACGCATATTTCGGAACGCAGCATCCGGGAACCGCGCGCACGAAACGCTTCTTCGAACTGCTCTTCGACAGCTTTGGGCAACCTGCGATGGCCGGAGCGAGGGCCTCCGTGGCTTCGGCCCGTCAGTTGTTGTACCGCGTTGGAACCGTCTACGTAGATATGCGCGTTGATTCTGAGGTCAATTCCGAACGCGCTGCCTTGGTTGGTCAGATGCTGGACAGCGCCCGGCCTGGTCATCCCGTATCGGGGGTACCAGTGGTCCTTCTGGATGGCCGCAAGAACGTGGCCAGCGCCATTAGTAACAATAACGGTGAATTTCAGATTGAGTTCCTTTTAAAGAACAACTTGCGCCTTTCGGTCACGGTCGGTGACGGAGCTCCCGTTTACCTTCCGATAACAGGAGTAGAAGAACGCCGGCGGCCGGGTGGCGCTAGTCGAGGACCAAATTGAAATTAAGGTTACGAGCGTAACTGGCCATAGAGTCAGGCGCTGGATAGACTGGAAATCCCCCGCTGTAGTCCCCCTTCTCATTTCAGAGGCAATACGAGAGTCACTGGAGATCCGATGACTAGCCACAAGACTTTTGTCGAAAAATGCAGCCGAGCGAAGGCGGGGGTCTGCGCAACTTTAATCCTGGCGTTGTTCGCCGTATACGTCCAGCCAACATTTGCCATTACAGCGGCTCCTGCGAAAACCAACGCACAGCTGCTAGGCGGATTGCTCGGTGGGGGCGGACTGCTCGCGACTAATCGCTATATCGTGCGCGACACTAAAGGCCTGCTCGGCTTGAACCTGACTTGCTTGCTTTTCGGCTGCAAGGTGCTGGAAGGCATCGGTGATCCTGATGGACAACTCTTCGTTGTAACAACTTCCAGTCTTCTGAGCCCAGTAGTGGTCATCACGCAGCTCTTATCTGGCGGCGGCATTACCAATGTGGAACAGGACCAGGCTGTAGCCACACAAGGAACCTCGATCGGGGCCACACCTGACTACCTGAACGACAGAACTCCGGTCTCGTACTACGGTGCAACTGTTTGGGAAGGCTACGTTCTACAAACTCCGAACCAAATTGTCAGAACCAGCACAACGCAATCTTCTTATGCGGTGAATGGAAGTGGCGTTACCGTAGCAATTATCGATACCGGCGTTGATCCGAACAATGCCATCCTTAAGAGTCGACTGGTGTACGGTTACGACTTCACGCGAAATCAATCGGGTGGGTCGGAAATGGGAGACATAAATCAGTCGACCGTGGGAGTGGTTGATGGCTCAGCGCAACCCGCGCAGCTCAACCAGTCCACGGTTGGCGTTGTCGATCAGTCTACTGTTGGCGTAGTCGACCAGACGAAATATTCCGCATTTGGGCATGGGACTATGACCGCGGGCATCGTGCACCTGGTTGCTCCCAACGCCAAGATCATGCCTTTGAAGGCATTTAATGCCAGTGGCGCCGGATACGCATCCGATGTTTTGCGCGCTATTTACTACGGAGTGAACCACGGAGCCAAGGTCATCAGCATGAGCTTCGATTTCACTACCTACTCGCAGGAGTTGGCGACGGCGGTCAATTACGCGACGATGCGCGGAGTGATCTGTGTTGCGTCCGCCGGGAATGATGGGCAAATGGCTACCGTATATCCGGCGGCACTGCCTAACGTCATCGACGTCGCTTCAACCTCGAACAACAATACTCCTTCGGCGTTCTCGAACTATGGTGCGCCGCCGGTGTGGTTGTCGGCCCCTGGTGAAGCTGTGATGACGACTTACCCGTTCAACACTTATGCAGTAGGGTGGGGTACTTCGTTCAGCGCTCCGCTGGTCTCCGGCACAGTAGCTCTCATGGCCGATGTGAATTCTCTCCTGCTGACAAAGCAGCAGGCGGCTAAGGCTCTGTCGCACGCACAGCAAATTTCCTACTCGCAGTATGGATACGGCGTGCTCGATACCTATCAGGCCGTGCGCGCCTGGAGAAATGCGCTCGGGATTTGGTAGTAACCCGCCTGGACCACCCACATGAGCCTGCATCAGACATTTGATTCCTGGTCACCGCTGTTTCTTCGAGTGAAAGAACTCGAAGAACAGCAGGTGACCATGCGCACTGCCACAATCTGCGCTTTGAATCAGTTGCTCGACTTAAAAGACCTCAACACTGGCGTGCACAGCACTCGTTTGGCAGAGTGGGCCGTGAGAGTTGCGCGCAGATTGGGAATTGAAGAAGAGAACTTGTACCAATATGAAGTTGCCGCTCTGTTGCACGACATCGGCAAGATTGGCGTGCCCGACGCAATTTTGAAGAAGCCGAGCAAACTCACCGACGAAGAGCGCGCGATCATGAACAAGCATCCCGAATACAGTTGGTCGATTCTGAGACTGTTTCCCGGATTGGAAGAGGCCAGCCTGTTCGCGCTTCATCATCACGAATCGTATGACGGCAGCGGATACCCGGGAGGCTTGCAAGCAGACGAGATTCCCCTCGGCTCGCGCATTGTTTCCATCGTCGACGCCTTCGATGCGATGATCTCTAACCGTTGTTACCGCAAAGGCCTGGATCATGCGGAGGCGATCCGGCGCCTGAATGCCGGCAGTGGCACCCAATTTGATCCTCATGTACTAAAGTGCTTCCTCGAAATTGCCGAGCTAGAGGTAGCTGGTGTATTCGCAGCCACTGGAACGAGCATCGCCGCCGTCATTTGATTCGAAAGCCGAAGCCGGATGCGGAAGAACTGCGGAAATAACAGGCCGTCTTTCGAAACCCAAATTTCATAAATTTCGCTCAAGTCCGGGAATTATCAGAGAGTCTTGTAATTTTGCCCGTAAGCTAGAGCTCGGCAGAGACTTAGCTCAATTTCGCGACTCATCGAAAAAATATCAGGGAATCCTCAGGGATTTTCTCGTCCCATTTTGACACTCATTACGCCTCAAGCAAACAGAACGAAGCAAAGCAGATATATCCAGAAGAATGTCATAGAGTGCATGTACCAAGCGGTCAGATCGATTGCAAGGCATTTTCGCACTGTGGACATCCGCGCGTAGAAAACTGCTACAACCGCAAGAGCCAACACACCGAGCAACGCGTGCAGAGCGTGCGTGCCCGTGAGCACATAAAAGAAGGCAGTACGCGCGCCCGTACTCAGGAATTGCGCATTGGAGCTCAATGAGTGCCACGCAATTCCCTGCCCGATGAGAAACCCGGTTCCCGATAGCAGGGACAAGTTCAGCCAAAGCATAGCGCCCTGTTTAATTTGTTCCTTCCCAACCAGCAGACCAGGCATTCTGCGCCGGACGGCTTCGATAGCTCCGCTCGCGGAGATCAGAAGGCAAGTATTGAAGAGAAGGAGCGCAATGGGAAGCCGCAGCGGCTCCCATGTGACCGAATAGGTTCCAGTCGCACCATCGAAGGTGGGAATTCCTCGGCGAACTACGTAAGCGCTGCTGTAGCCAACGAACAACATCGCTATTGCCGCGACGAACAACGCGAGTCCCAGCCGATATCGTCTCAATCGAAGCGGAAACTCGGCTTCATCGGAGGCGATTTGGCGATTGAATGTTAACGGAGGACCACCCCGTGAATCCCCCAGCGAGACCGGAGACACTACGCTCATTTCGTCCTCTCATCGTTTTTAGAGCGTTTGAATTCCGGCCCTCGAGCACTAAGTCTCGGGAGCGCTCCATCACCGGTCTTCCATCTTCGAAGCGTGATGACGATTCCGGCAAAGATCAAAGTTGGTGGGAATAGAAGTAGGAGAATTCCACTCCTCAGAGCGCGTGCGGTCTGTGGCCCCCCCGCAGAAGCGGTCGTGTAACACGACGCACAGCCTTGCGCGAACGCATTCACACAAATCACTGAGAACGCACAGACTACTGCAATCGGGAATACGATTTTCCAAAACCAATTCACTCTGTCACCTTCAGGTTTTCCGGATCTGATTGCATAACAAAATCGCGCACGAGACCTGTCTGCCCATATTCATAAGCGCCGTGATTTACGATCGGCTGCTCCACAAAATTGCGATTTGGCGGCGGAGAACTCGTGCTCCACTCCAAAGATGTCGCGTTCCACGGATTTTCCGACGCCGGTCTTCCCTTATACATACTCCAGAACAGATTGAATAAGAAGATAAGCTGGACTGCTCCCGTAATCAGAGCCGCCACCGTGATGAACTTATGCAACGGAATCAGCGGAAGCAGGAAGTCATCGCTAAGCATTGCGTAACGACGCGGGTTCCCCGAGAAGCCAAGCAGATGCATTGGCATGAAGATGCAATAGACACCTAGGAAGGTCAGCCCAAAGTGAATCAGACCCAGCCGCTCGCTCAGCATTCTTCCGAACATCTTCGGGTACCAAAAGTAAATCGCAGCAAAGATGGCAAAGATCGCCGAGACCCCCATGACCATGTGTAGATGACCGACCACAAAATACGTGGCATGCAGATAGGAATCCACCGCCGGATGCGCCAGTAGAATCCCGCCTAGTCCGCCGGCGACGAAGGTTGAGATAAAGCCGAGGCAAAACATCATTGCCGTGTTGAATTGGAGCTTTCCACCCCAAAGTGTGCTCAGCCACAGTAATGTCGTGATGGTGGCCGGCAGGGAGATGATGATTGTGGGGATCGAAAACAGGAATCCCGAAAAAGGACTCATCCCACTCACGAACATGTGATGACCCCAAACGACGAAACTTAGGAACCCAATCGCCAGCATGCATCCCAGGATCAGTCTGTAGCCAAGGATCGGTTTACGCGAAAAGCACGCCAGCACGTGGGAGACGATGCCGAATCCGGGAAGGATGGTGATGTAGACCTCAGGATGTCCGAAGAACCAGAACAAGTGCTGCCACAATAACGGCGATCCGCCGGAGTGCGGCTCGATCTTGCCGCTCACGAGCAGATTGGCAGGCAGGAAGAAACTTGTGCCCGCCGTGCGATCAAGAAAGAGCAGGACTACGGCGGCCAGCAGCACCGCAAAGCTCAACAAGCTCAGGATTGCGGTTATGAACCAGGCCCAGCACGTAAGCGGCAGTCGCAGGAGCCACATGCCTTTAGAGCGCATGTCGATGAAGGTAACCATGAAGTTGACCGAACTCGCGATGGAAGCGATACAGAAAATGCCAATGGAAAGGATCCAAAGGTTCTGTCCTGTTCCCAGTCCGGGACCAGCGTCTTTTCCGACCGCGCTCATCGGTGGATATGCAGTCCAGCCGGAGATTGGCGGGCCGTCTTTGACAAACAACGTCGCGAGAAGAACCAGAAAAGCAGCGAGCGTCGTCCAAAATGACAGCATGTTCACAAATGGGAATGCTGTTTCCTCTGCACCGATCTGAAGAGGCAGGAAATAATTTCCAAAGGCATTCTGCGGAGCTAGCGTGAGCACGAAAAATATCATGATCGTGCCATGCAGGGTCATCAGTGACAGGTAGTACTCGGGCGTCATGACTCCGCCTGGAGCGCCGGTAGCGGACATGTGTTCGAGCCCGAGGATTCGCGCGCCGCTCCAGGCAACATGGATCCGCATCAGCCAGGAGAGCGCCATTCCTGTGACCACAGCGAAGAGTGAAAGGGAAAAGTATTGAAGCCCGACAACTTTGTGATTGGTGCTGAAGATATATTTACGGAGGAATCCCGTTGGTTCAACAACAGACCGTAATTGAATTTGCGATGACATGGCTCGTCGATGTCCATCAACCCGTCAACCTATCAATGTTCGTGCACCTGCATCCATTTCTGGAAGTCTGGGTCCGAGACCACTTCCAAATAAGCACGCATTCGGTAATGTCCCAGGCCACACAGTTGTGTGCAGGCAATTTCGTATTTACCAATTTTCGTCGCAGTAAACCGCATCGCAATCTGCATGCCAGGAACCATGTCCTGCTGAACCCGGAGTTCACGAACATAAAAGCTGTGAATTACATCTTGAGAGCTCAAAACGAGTTCAATTGGCTGATTCACAGGCAGAATGAGCATCGCGCTTACCACGTCGTCCTTTGAAGTCGCGTCATTCTTTCGATCTAATCCGAAGTAGTTGCCGACGCTCGCATCGATCTTGTCGACATGGATTGGACCGAACTTCCCGTCGGCTCCCGGATAGCGGAAGTAATATGCGAACTGTTGCCCCATGACCTGGGCTTTAACAACATGCGAGCCCGAAGACTCAGAAAACATGCTGCCCCACGCACTTCGGCCAAGCGTGGCTGCGCTGAATAATTCAAGAGAAATAAAGAGCACACTGACGATGACGGCGATCCGCGCTGCGCCAGTCAGGTGCGTTTGCGTCGACCTGGCATGAAATTTCCAGAGCAGTAGGGCAAGAAGCAGGTGCGCTAACACAAATGCGACACCCACATCGATCAATGCCCACAAAATTAGCCGATCAAGGGCGGGCGCATGGCTGGCAGCAGGCGGGGGCATCCACCATTGGCGAGAAACAACTAGCCCAACAAAGGTGAGTGAAATACAGACCAACAAAACTGCGAAGATTTTGCCGGGAGGCAGCCGCACGTCCAAGGCTATGACGTGCGACAGGAAGTTGCAACCCGTTTAGTG
>Ga0066669_10000849_pt1 | contig 10730 bp, 15 predicted proteins | sample GraSoiAngelo_118_FD_133940 | JGI IMG/M metagenome (GOLD analysis project Ga0066669, IMG submission 133940) | Grasslands soil microbial communities from the Angelo Coastal Reserve, California, USA - 14_0919_02_20cm | ecosystem: Environmental > Terrestrial > Soil > Grasslands | place: USA...
AGTTGAAAGATTGCCGTATTCGCGCCGATGCCGAGCGCCAGAGACAAAATCGCCGCCGCCGCAAAAGTGGGGTTGAACCGGAGTAGACGCAAACCGAACTCCAGATCCTGCCAGAGCGTTTCGACCAATGACTCCCAACTCACAGCGCGGACCTGTTCCTTTACACTTTCGGCGCCGCCCATCTCGATGCGCGCGGCTCGCATCGCTTCCTCGCGGCTCATCCCGCGGCGCATCTTCTCATTCACGGCAGTGTCCAGATACCCGCCCAATTCCTCATCCATTTCGCGCTCGACCTGTTCCTTGCGGAACAATCCCCGCAAACCGCCCGCAAGATTCCGAAGCAAAGACATCGCCGGCCTCCTACGACTCCGCCTCGAGAATTCGCGCAATGGCAGCCGCTTGTCTCGCCCATTCGCGGGTCTCGCCCGTGAGTTGTTTGCGCCCGAGTGCCGTCAGCGCGTAATACTTCGCGCGCCGGTTGTTCTGCGTGTCCCGCCATTCGCTCTTGAGCCAGCCGGCCCGCTCCAGCCGGCGAAATGCCGGAAACAGCGATCCCGTGTTCACCTGGAACACGCCCTTGCTGATCTGCTCAATACGCATCGCTATCCCGTAGCCATGCATCGCTTCCAGTTGCAATGTTTTCAGGATCAGCATGTCCAGCGTGCCCTGGACCAGGCCGCTCGGTTTGTGCGCCATGAAACGCGCTCCTTTCGACTGCCAAGAGGAAGATGGCATCGTTACCCTAGATTGTCAGGTGGAGCGGATGGAAGGACGGGTACGGCGCGATTCCCTTCGTTCCGCGGTACGATCTGGCTATGGTAAACCGGGTGAAACGGATCGGTCTGATTTCGGATACCCACGGCTTGCTGCGCAAAGAAGCAGTGGAAGCCCTGGGCGGGTCGGAGATGATCATTCACGCAGGGGACGTGGGGAAGCCGGAGATTCTGGAGGAGCTGAGAAAGATCGCGCCGGTTGTAGCGGTGCGCGGAAATGCGGATACGGAGCCGTGGGCGCTGGCGTTGCCGGAGACGGCCGTGGCGGAGGTAGGCGTGGCAATGATCTACGTGTTACACGATGTGAACGCCCTGGATTTGAATCCTGTCGTATCCGGCTTTCAGATCGTCGTCAGCGGCCATTCCCACAAACCGGGAAAGACGGAACGCGATGGCGTGCTGTACATCAATCCAGGAAGCGCCGGGCCGCGGAGATTCCAATTGCCGGTGACAGTGGCGCGGCTGAATCTAGGACGAGCAACTTTCGCGGTGGAGTTCGTGGACCTCGAAGATTCCAGGTAACCCGGTTAGCACCCATGGTCATCTTTCGTTGCTCTTAATGTGGGGCGGTAACCCAAGCGAGGCCGTCGACGCCCGGAGTGAGCTCGATGGGCTGCTGCATTGTCCAGGAGGGCAGGTCGAGGACGGCAATCTTGCCGGCTCCTGTCCCGCTCACATAAGCGATCTCCCCGTCCGGTCGAATCAGGATTTCCGACGATCTTTCCGGAACATCCAGCGAACGCACCACCTTCAGCGTTTGCAAATCAACGACGTGCAGACGATTTGCTGCCATGCTGACCGCGAGCAGCCAGCGCCCATCGGGAGTCGCCGCCGACGCATACGCCACATTCGGCAGTTCGATCCAGTTTGTGATTTTGTTCGTGGCCGTATCGATGACGGCGATGCGGGCCGCGTCCTGGTCGTGAGTGAAGACGCGGAGGCCATCTGGTGAAATGGAAATGCGCTGGACACTCTTCGCCACGGGAATGGTGGTGATGAGACTGCGCTTCACCAGATCGAGCACGCTCACGCTCCCAGCGCTGACGTTGGCCGTGTAACCGCGGCGGCCGTCTCGCGAAAGAACCAGCATGTGGGATTGCGGTTCGCCCGTAGGAATTTCCGCGAGGACCTTGCGCGTGGATGGATCGATCACATCGACGGCGTCCGCAAGCTCGGCGGTGACGTAGAGCAGACCGTCGGGCCCGAATTCGGCGCGATGCGGGCGGAGCGGTTTGCTCAGATCGATGGTGGCAGCGAGTTTGCGTTCCTGCAGATCGATGACGTCAATCGTGCTGCCGTCCGTCCCGGGCTTTCCGACGCCCGAGTTTCCGTAAATCGGGACGTAAGCGAAGCGGCTGTCTTTCGATACGATGACTTCATGGCCGTTCACCCCTACCGCAATTTTTGCGAGTTCGCGGCGATTGTCGGGATCGACCACCAGTAGGGTGTGCTCCTTCTGATTCGCCACGACCAGTAGACCGCCTGCCGGCGGCGCTGACTTTGCGCTTCGTAGCACCGCTGAAGTGACGAGCATCATGGAAACAAGAAGCAATAACAGGCGTGGGATCATGGACCACCTCAGCATCTCTCTCGTTCGAATGCACGGAAACTCAGCGGAGTATATCTTTTCCAGAAGTCAGCGGCTACACCCCGCCTCTCTTTTTCACCGGTTTTTTACTGCGAGCCTTGCGCGCCGAAGGCTTTGCGTTGGCGATCGCATCGCGGGTTTTCTTCGGAAGCCTCGCAAATACCATGTCATAAGAATCGTGCAGCAAGCGCGCGAGTTCGTCAGCCGGCAAAGCGTCCCAGGTTTGGAGCGCGACCCATTGCGCTCGCGCCAGGTAAGGCGCAGGAATGACGCTGGGCCGCTCCGTGAGTTCTGCAAAATGTTCCGGTGACGCCTTGAACGAGAGACACACTGGAGCCGGCTCCAGTGGCGTCGCGGCAAACATCTTCCCGCCGACTTTGAAAAGCAGGTCGCTGCCCCACTGGATCTGTTCCGTGGCGCCCGGAAAGGAAAGGCATAGCTCGCGCAGCCAATCGACGTCCATGAGCAAGATTCTAGGACAATGAGAGGCTTGCCTCAATGGATGACAAGACCTCCCCAGCGAAGCCGCTGTCTGGTCATCCTTCCCAGGCGATCTCCTTCACCGGGCCGATAACAAAGATATAAGAAAGAGCAGCCAGCAGTGCAACGACCGCCATAATGACGAAGGCGACGAAGAATCGTCCGGTGTAATCGATGACGAATCCCGTCACTGCCGGCGCGGTGACGCCGGCAAGATTTCCGACGAAATTCTGCAAGCCTGTCCATCGGCCCGCCATTCTCGGCCCGGCCAGAGTTTGTGTGATTGCCCAGATATTCGATCCGCACATGCCGCCGGCCGCGAAGGCCAGTAGAAGTAGAATCACGGAAACCGTGGGACCGGTGAGGGCGCAGCCAAGGAGAAGTAGCCCGGCACTCCCCGCTCCCGCACCCGCAAAAGTTTTGCGAACGATAGTCGGCGTTCCACCTGCAGCGATCCACCGGTCGGAGATCCAGCCGAAAAGCACCGCGGCAGCCGCGTAGCACAAGTATCCTAGGCCGCCAATCTTCGCCATCGTGCCCATCGACAGGTGCCGCTCACGCACCAGATAAAACGGTAGCCAGGTGATCTCGAAGTACAGCACGTAGTTTGCGCCAAACAGGCCCCCGCAGGTCCCCCACATCGATCGTTGCTTCAGGATTTCGAGAAATCCTGCGTCGCTTTCGCCCACGGAGGAGACGGCCGTGCTTCCTCGCGGCATCCACGCGAACCAAGGAATCAGCCAGGCCATGCTAACGACGCCAAGAACCGTGAAGAAGGGGCGCCAGCCATATCGCGCCATGAGCGTGCCCCCAAAAAACGTGCCCAGGGCCGGGCCGCAGCCAACTCCGGCAGCGATTAGTGCGTTTGCGAATCCGCGGCCAACTTCCGGTACGTGCCGCACCAGCGTCCTCGCGTAGCAGGGATAGGCGACCGATTCGCCGATCCCGAGCATAAGCCGCGCGGCGAGCAAGGCCGTGAACGCGTGCAAGCCGCCGGTGACAGCCGTCGCGCCGGACCAGAGGAAAAAGCCAAAAGCCATTACCCATTTGACTTCAAAGCGATCTGCCAGCCATCCGGAAATCGGAAGAAAAAGAGAGTAGGTCCAGAAAAAGGAGGACAACAAAATGCCAAGCTGCGAGGCCGACAAGTCAAGCTCCCCCTTCAACAAGGGCGCGGCGATGGAGAGGTTGCCGCGATCGATGTAATTGATAAGGGCAGAGAGGGCCAGCAGCGCAATCAGCCGGGTGACCGGACGCGCAAGCCTGTTGTTCTCGTTGGCGGGTGCGGTGGGCAAGTGTGAACGACGGATATTGTCTCCGTCCGGAGGGATTGTTGCAAACTACTTCATCCTTGTGCTTTCCTAGCACCTGCCTGGGGGGCTACCTCCACACGGCGAGGATCGCTCCCATGACGAGATAGCAAACGAGTTGATAACCAGTATTGATGGCGAAGAGCTTCATGCTCTGCTTTGCGAACAGTGCACCAGTCAACTGGACGGTGGCAACGAAACCGAGCCACACATGGAACCCGAGCATCAAGCCGAAATGGAGGTCTTCTGCGCGAAGCCCATGGAGGATCAAGGCCAAGGTGAAAGCGGAAACCAGGCTGGCAACAAAGGAGCCACCGTAAGCAGGGCCAGCACTCTTTTTCATTTCCTCCATCCGCGCTTTGTCGCTCGGATCGTAGCCCATCTCGCGCATCCACGCTTTTGCGAAAAGCAGGGGCGAGTACCACAAAAAACCGACCACCATGGTGGATATCCCGGCTACCAGGATCGCCAGCCAATTCAATTGATGAAAGTGCATGGAGAACTCCTTCGAATGGAGAAACAGAGAAACAGGTGGGGGTATCCTATGACGCGTCGTGCTGGGATGCAAAGGGAAATAGGTGGAGGAAATCTTTCATGGTTTGCCGCGGCCCGCTGTTCCGCCTCTCTCCTCCTCGATCATTTCGGTCCATAGTCTCAGAGTTTAGGTCCTCGCGTTCCGGATTTCCGAGCTGCCAGCGAAGTTCTTTTTCGTGACGCGCCTTGAGGACTTTCAAGTCCGGCGGGATGGAGTCAGCCAATTGCTTCACGTCATTGCGGTCCCGCTGGATGTTACGTTCGAGCTTTGATAGCGCCAGGTCGTAAGGATCGAGAGCGCAGATCCGCAGGCGCTTGTGGGCGCGCGGGAACATTTCGGTGAGCCGGTCTTCGTAGTCCTCCGGGGCACCCTGGCTACCGCCACGTAATCCAGGTAGACCTTGTACTTCCTCCTGAAGCGCTCCGCCCCGGACGCCAAGTTCTAGCAGCGCGGCGCGTTGTCCTCGCGGGGCGATCAGCAGCACATCGAGGTCGGAGGTCGCCCGCGGTAATCCGTAAAGAATTGTCGCTACAAATCCGCCCATGCAATGCAAAGGCGGCTCCTCCGTCTCCGGCTGATCGAGTTCACCCAGGAAGGAATGCCATGATTCCGATACTTGGCCAGAGTGTGGCATGCAGAAGATTCTCCGCCTTCATGTCTGTCAACAGATTCCAATGGGCGGCTAGGGCGGGGCGGTTCGATCGAAGCCATTTTCTCTCCGCTTCCGTCAGGGAATCGTGGCAAAGAGTATCTTCCTTGACGAGCCGCGAGCGTTCGAGCACACCCAGGTATTCCCGAAGCCTTCCAGAACGCTGCCGGTCGCTCGACTCGGACGCCAGTTGAGAAGCCAAGGTTACGACAAATCCGAGCCGGTTCTGCCGGTCATGCAGCTTGGCGTTCTGCACCACCCAATGCCAATCCATGTCCGCGTATGCGAGCGCCAGCCACGGCAAGCCTTCCGTCACCCTGTTATCGAGGTTCGCCGCATTGAGTGCGGTAAGCAGAACCTCGGCAGGATTGCGGCGCGCTTTCGCACGCAAGTGAGCGAATCCCGGATAACCAAGGGCCGTGAGCTGCAAGAACGGGGCGGGAAAAGCAGCAAAAGGGGGACAGGCTACTTACGCTTTGGAACAGGTTTGCGGGGCCGCTGCTTGGCGGAGATGGATTTGATGATGAGCTGCCGGCGATTCTTAGGATCAAGAGGCACTCTCGCGCGGTGCAGTGCCAGGTTCATCAGGCGCTGAACGTAGGGGTCGTCCAGCACGGAGAGATCTTCCAATCGGATGTTCCGCACTACTCGGCCCTCGCCCTGAAGACGCCGTTGAGGGTCAGGCAGCCCCGCTCCCTGAAGGAAGCACAGAGTCACCCAGCGGGGAAACAGCACGATCGAAAAAATCGCCAGCGAGGGCCGGTCATTCGGCCCGAAACCGATCACCAAACCGTTGTAATTGTCATAAACCATCTCGACGGCCCCGCGCAGCCGCTTGCGCATTCTGACCAGCACCTGTCGAGCGAATGCCGCGATGGCCGGATCGTACTTGGCTAGGAATGAGTGGAACTGCCGTTTTGGATTCGCCGCGAGTTTGGGATTTGCCATCGTTGGGCTGCCGTGAAGATTTCGGCCCGGGCTTTTTTTCAAAGATGGATGCTTGAGCTAGTGCGCGCGGCGGAACTCCACGTAATCGCGGCCGATGTATAGCCGGTAGCTGCCCGCCGTGCCAGAGGCAAGCACTTGCAGCGGCACGGGTCGCTTCATTTCCGTGTCGTGCTGCGAGGCGGCCTGCAAGACGTCGTTAGCGCCGAGGTCCATCACCACAAACTTCCCTCCGGTGATGAAACCGATGCCGTAAGCGCCGGGCTTCAAGGTTTGGCCGGCGATTTCGAGCGTGACTTCGCTGAGCAGATAGGCTTGGTACTTCTCTTTGATCCCCGTGGAGTAGCCGGAGCTGTCAACCATTCCCGCGAGAACGTAAAAATCGTCGGCGAAGTGTACCCCCCCGCTGTTACGGAACTGGACCGGCGCACTCTGGCCGCGAAAAAAAACGCGCTCCGGGAAAATTTTCGAAGAAATGTCAGCGGCCTTGAGGACTACCTCCTTGCCCGCGGCGGGCGGGTTGTCGGCTCTAACGGCATGAAGATGCCGGAGAGGGAAACTCAGAAGCACGAGCGGCAGGAAAATGAAAAACCCCTTGAGTCGGATCATGGAAACTCCTTTCCGTATGCGGGAATCCTACAACATTTAGTTTTGTTCTGAAAAAAAGAAACAAGGGCCATCGGCGCTGCTCTGGCCCATAGCATTTTCGGAAACAAAAAAAGCCGCGAAACGGCCAAAGCGGCGGTGTGATATCTTACGCGCGCGCCTGCGGGGCAGCACAAAGGAGAGGATAAGGATGCTGGATCGGCGAAATTTCATGAAGACGTGTTCGGGAATGGGTCTGGCAGGAACGCTGTTTCCGGGAGTGCTGTGGGCGCAAGCACAAGCCCAGGGTGCCACGAAAATCACCAAAGAGATGATCGACAATGCCGCTTCCATCGCGGACGTGGCCATCGCGGATGAGTACAAGCAAATGATGCTCGACAACTTGAACGAGCAAGCGAAAGGCTACGAAGAAATCTACAAGCTGCACATGCCGAACTCCGTCGAGCCCGCGTTGATTTTTGATCCCGTGCTTCCGGGGATGAAGTTCGAAACGGAACGCAAACCGATGCGCATATCCAAGGCGCCCAGCGCCGCTGCCTCGGCTGCACCAAAGAATTTGGAGGATTTGGCGTTCGCGAGCGTGCGCGAATTGGGTGAGCTCGTTCGAACGAAAAAAGTTTCGTCGCTCGCGCTGACGGAGATGTATCTGGGGCGGTTGAAAAAGTACGATCCGGCGCTGAAGTTTGCCGTGACGCTGACGGAAGAGCGCGCGCTCGCGCGGGCCAAGCAGGCAGACGCGGAAATCGCCGCGGGAAAATGCCGTGGGCCGCTGCACGGTTTGCCGTGGGGCGCCAAGGACTTGCTGGCGACGAAGGGCGTTCGAACGACCTGGGGCGCAGGCGGATTCGAAAGCCAGATGATCGATGAGGACGCGACCGTTGTAAAACGTTTGGATAAAGCGGGTGCGGTGCTGGTTGCAAAATTAACGCTCGGCGCCCTGGCGCTGGGCGATGTGTGGTTCGGCGGCGTAACCAGGAATCCCTGGAACATGAATCAGGGATCGAGCGGATCTTCGGCGGGACCGGCGTCGGCGACGGCGGCGGGGTGCGTGGCCTTCAGCATCGGCTCGGAGACGCTCGGCTCGATTTCGTCACCATCGACGCGTTGCGGATGCACGGGGCTGCGGCCGTCGTTCGGCCTGGTGCCGAGGACGGGCGCGATGGCGCTCTCCTGGAGCATGGACAAGCTGGGGCCCATCTGCCGAACTGTGGAAGATTGCGCCCTCGTCCTGGACGCGATTCAGGGTCGCGATGGCAAGGACCGCACGGTGCAGCCCGCGGCTTTTAATTGGGATGCGAATCTGGATTGGCGAAAGCTGCGCGCCGGTATTTGAAATCCGCATTCGAACGGAAACTGGACGAACAACAAGAGGCCGCGAAGGAAGAGCCGGCCGCGACTCCCGAAGAACAGAAAAAGCGCGAAGAGCGGAACAAGCGCCGCGAAGCAGCGCGGGCAAGAGCGGAATACGACAGAAAATACAACGAGGCCGCGTTGGCGAAATTGCGGGAGATGGGAGTGAATCTCTTGCCTGCCGAGATGCCGAAATTTCCCTACCACGCCATGGTGACGATGCTGACGGCGGAATCGGCGGCGGCTTTCGATGAACTGACGCGCACGGGAAAAGACAAGCTGCTGACGTCGCAGAAAGATTACGACTGGCCGAATACGTTTCGAACGGCACGGTTTATTCCGGCCGTGGAATACATCCAGGCAGCGCGAGCGCGGCGGCTAGCGATGGATACAGTCGCAAAAGTGTTCGACGATTTTGACGTCATTGTGGCGCCGACGAGCGACGAACAGCTTGTGATTACGAATTTGACGGGACACCCGGCAGTGATTTTGCCGAATGGGCTGCGCGGCAGCGATGCGCCGAAATATCCCTCGGATGACGCGAGCGATTTCCAGAACGCAGGCGGCCCCGGAACTCCCACAAGTTTGACGTTTCTCGGGAAATTGTACGGCGAGGCCGAACTGCTGGCGTTTGCGCGCGCTTACCAGGAAGCGACGGGATTTCATCTCCAGCATCCAAAGCTGACGCCCCGGTCCTAGTCGAACCAGGATGAGCCACAGCAAATCGTCAAATGCAAAACAGTCTATTTTTTGAGCTCCGCGCGGGTGCGCTGGAGCTTGACGGCCGTGGTGCGGAGAGTTTCGGGAACGTTTTTGTTGGTGGTGAGGCGCTTGAGGTCCACGGCGTTGAGCATGGGAAGCATGTGCATGGTGACGTCAAGAGGCGCCTTGGGATTGTTGATGAGATTGCGGACGACGGTGTAGTTCTTGCGGAAATTGCGGTTGCCGGCGATCAGGCGAAGAATCTCATCGGTGAGGCTGGACATCGCAGCGAAGGCTTCCACTTCCTGGTCGGTGAGGCGAGGTGATTGCAGCACGGCACGCTGGACGACCTTGTTGTTGTCGCGGATGAGCGTGCGGCGCGCTTCGGAGCCGCCCTTCATGGCGAACTGCACACGCTGCGCGACGGTCATTTTCGCCAGACGCTGAATCAGAGTCTGCCGCCTTGCAGCGTCGGATTCAACCGCAGCTGCGGCTTCCGCGAGCGCGGTTTCGTCGATGAGATTGTCCGGGCCGTGAAGTTCGTGGAGCTGATTTTTTTGATCGACGGTCAATGAGGAAGACTGCTCGAGCGCGGCGGCCAGCGCGGGAGATTCGCTTACGCGATCGAGTTCTTCCATCAGCGCCTGAATGCCGAGAGTCGAGAGATGGCGAACTACGGGAATGAGAAGTTCGGCAGAACAGTTTTTGTTTTGCACCATGGCGTCGCACACGCCTGGTTTGCCGGCAAGATTTTTTCCTGCGTAGGAGAAGAGCGCGGGGAGAGCCTGCTCGCGTTTGAGGGCTTCGACGAAGGATTCTATAGGCTGCGAGAGAATCGCATCCTGCGCGCGGGCGGCGACGATTTCGTCGGCGTCGCCGGCAAGAACGGCCAGAATTTCCGCGCGTTCCGCGGGAGCAAGATGCGCCCCGCCGGTGCAAACGGCAATTTTTCGTTCGCGCGTGGCGCGGCCGCGGCGCAGATCTTCGAGAACTTCGGGGCTGAGAGTTTCCACCGGATTATGGCCTCAAGTCCTTGTGAGTAAGCACCATTGTACCGGAGGAGCCGGGCGCGCCGAGGGGCGGCATGGCCTTGCCGTTCAATTCCAGCAACACCGCGGAAGAGTCGCCGGCGGTCACCTCGAATTGCCGACTGGCCGAAAAGTGACGGGTCTCACCGGCAGGCAACTCGGCGTCGAGAAGCAGTTTGTCGTCCGCCAGGATGCGGACGCGCGTGGCGGCGGAAGTGGAGACGGAGAGGTCGAGAAGAGCCGCGGAGGAGGATTGCTCCGCTGATCCCGGCGAAGTGGAACCGAGTTGAGGCGGAGGTTGCACGGACAAGGAAGCTGCTGCGGATTTTTTCGTGGCGCGATAGGCAGCATAGCGATGCAAGCCGTAGCGGGCGGAATAGAAAAGCCCGGTGACCAAAATAAGCAAGAGGAAAATGGCTACAACGGGAAGCCATGTCGGCGGCGACGGAATGCGTTCCTCAAGTTTGGGGGGAGCTGCGGCCAAATGATCCGCGCGGGCAAGATCGTATTCGCCGAGGAAAGCTTCTTCATTGAGGCCCAGATAACGCGCAATGGTGCGCACGAACCCGTGGCCAAAGACCCCGCCGGGCAGCCGGCCCCAATCTTCATTCTCGAGGGCTTCGACAAAACGGGCGCTGATACGGGTGGCCCTGGTAAGTTCTTCAATGGAAACTTCGCGCAACTCGCGCTCGCGTTTCAGGCGGTCACCAAAATTTCCCCTGGCCATGAACCGGAACCTGTCCTTGATGAATCGGCGGGCGCCC
>Ga0066669_10000850_pt1 | contig 10725 bp, 12 predicted proteins | sample GraSoiAngelo_118_FD_133940 | JGI IMG/M metagenome (GOLD analysis project Ga0066669, IMG submission 133940) | Grasslands soil microbial communities from the Angelo Coastal Reserve, California, USA - 14_0919_02_20cm | ecosystem: Environmental > Terrestrial > Soil > Grasslands | place: USA...
CCGATGATGATCACGGCGAGCTGCGAGAGGTTGCCGAGCAGCACGGTGACGTTGCCGTGCGCGCGATGCCGCGCCAGGGCGCGCATGGTCACCGAACGAACCGCGCGCGCGACGAGGAGCGTCAGGGCCCCGACGAGCAGAGCCCAGAACGTCCGCGCCCCGTAGTCGAGGAGGGTTGGCCCGACGACCGCCGGGTCGAGCGGCACGCGGCGAGGATAGGGGGCCGGACTTGACAACTGAACATCTGTTCGGTTAGGGTGCGGGGCAGCGTGACCAAGCAAGACCAGCAACGGGCGGAGCGAATCCTGGCGTTCATCCGCGAAACGGTCGCCGAGCGGGGCTATCCGCCGAGCGTCCGCGAGATCGCGGAGGCGGTCGGGCTCGCTTCGACGTCTGCCGTCCATCACCACCTCACAAAGCTCGAGAAGGAGGGCCGTCTCCAGAAGGAGGCGACCCGCTCGCGTGCGCTCAGCCTGCCTGGCTCGCTTGGGATCCGGACGGTCCAGGCGCCGATCGTCGGCGAGATCGCCGCGGGCCAACCCATCCACGCGTACGAGGACCGTTCCGAGACGATGACCTTGCCGGGCGAGCTCGCCGCGGGCCGTGGTCGCGAGACGTTCGTCCTTCGCGTTCGCGGCAAGTCGATGATCGAAGACCACATCGACGACGGCGACTTCGTGGTCGTGCAGGAGCAGAACACCGCGCGCGACGGCGACATCGTGGTCGCGCTCCTCGAAGACAACGTCGCGACGCTGAAGCGTTTCTACAAGGAGCGCGATCGCGTGCGGCTTCAGCCGGCCAACGGTTCGATGGCCCCCATCTACGCGCGCGACGTGCAGATCCAAGGGAAGGTGATTGGCGTCATTCGACGCCTCGCCTAGCCTCGGCGCACGATGCCCGCTCGCGTTCGGGAGCTCACGCTTCGGGAGCTGAACCGGGCGCTCCTCGCGCGCCAGATGCTGCTCGCGCGTCAGAGGATCGGCGTCGTCGACGCGGTCGAGCGGCTCGCGTGCCTGCAGGGACAGTGGCCACCTTCGCCGTATGTCGCGCTCTGGACGCGGCTCTTCGGATTCAGCCGCGAGCGCCTTTCGGCGGAGATCGATCGCGGCGCGATCGTCAAGGCGACGCTCATGCGCGCGACCCTCCACCTCGTCTCCGCGCGCGAGTACCCGGCGTACAGCCTCGCGACGCTGGAGGGCCGGTTCGGAGCCTGGCGTCCGCCCGGCGGCCCCGCGTACCTTGACCTCGAGCTCGTCCACGCGAGCGTCCTGCGGTTCGCCGCAAAGACACCCCGCACCCGCGAGGAGATCCGCGAGCACATCGCCGAGCACCTGCCCACGTCGGCACGCCGAGACGGGCGGCTCCGCAACTGGTTTCTCTGGGCGGCGGTCGCGACGAGCGGCCTCGTCTGGGAGCCATCGGGCGCGCGCTTCGAGCATCGGCAGCTCGCGCGGCATATCGCGGCGCCGGCGAGGCTCCGCAAAGCGCCAAAGGCCGACGCCGCGTACGACCTGGTCGTCCGGCGCCATCTCGGTGCGTTCGGCCCCGCGACGGTCGCGGACATCGCGACCTGGGCGAGCGTCCGCGTGCCGAACATCCGCGCCGCGCTGGCGCGCATCAAAGATCTGCGCCGCTTCACGGACGAGCGGGGACGCGAGCTCTACGACCTCGCGAAGGCGCCGCGGCCGCCGGGCGACTCGCCGGCGCCGGGTCGCTTCCTCGCGCGGTTCGACGCGGCGATCCTCGGGCACGCGGCACCCGAACGCACGCGCATCCTTCCCGAGCGCTACCGCAAGCAGGTCATCTTCTCCGCGGAGGTATGGCCCACCTTTCTCGTCGACGGATTCGTGGCCGGGCGTTGGAGCATCAACGCGAGGCCGAAGGAGGCGGTCGTCGAGCTCAAGCCGTTCCGCAAGCTGACCCGCGCAGAGCGTGCGGCGCTCGAGCCCGAGGCCGAGGCGCTCGCGCGGTTCTACTACCCGGAGGCGCCGATCCACGGAGTCCGCGCGTGACGCGTTCGGTCGACGCGCCGGTCCTCAGCCTCCGCGAGCTCAACCGCGCGACCCTCGCGCGCCAGATGCTCCTCGAGCGGGCAACGCTCGACGTCGTCACCGCCGTCGGGCGGCTCGCCGCGCTGCAGGCGCAGTGGGCGCCCTCTCCGTACGTCGCGCTCTGGTCGCGTCTTCACGGCTTCAAGCGCGAGCGGCTCTGGTCGGCGATCGAGCGACACGCCGTCGTCCGCGCGCGGCTCATGCGCGGGACGCTGCATCTGGTGAGCGCCCGCGATTTCTACGCGTATGCAGTCGCGACCCAGGATCTGCAGCGCGGCGCGTGGAACCGGCTCCAGGTGGCGAACGGGGTCGAGCCGGAGCGGGTCGCGAGCCTCGCGGTGGCGTTCGCCCGTACGCCTCGCGCGAAGGAAGACGTGATCGCGCATCTGCGCGAGCGGCTCGGCAAAGTCTTCAATGAGCAGTACGCCTGGCTGGTGTGGCGGTTCGTCAGCGCGCACGCGGATCTGGTGTCCGCCCCGCCCGGAGGGCGCTGGGACTACGGCGGCACCGACGCGCCGTACGTCGCGGCGAAGCACTGGATCGCCGGCGGCGCGAGGCCGACGGAGGACGCCGCGATCGACCATCTGGTGCGGCGCGCCCTCGCCGCGTTCGGGCCGGCCACGCTCGCCGACATCGCGCAGTTCGCCGGCCAGGTGCCGCCGCGCATCCGGCCCGCGCTCGAGCGGCTCGCGCCGGGCCTGCGCCGCTTCGTGGACCCGCACGGGCGGACACTCTTCGATCTTCCGCGCGCGCCTCGGCCGCCGGCCGAGACGAGGGCGCCGGTCCGCTTCCTGCCGCGCTACGACGAGGCCCTCATCGCCTACGAGCACCGCGAGCGGGTCATCGCCTCCGGACACCGCTCGGCGGTCTATGCGAAGAACGCGATCATCGAGGCGACCTTTCTCGTTGACGGCTTCGTCGCCGGCATATGGGCGCTTTCGTCGTCGCCGGTTCAGGCGATCGTGCGCGTCATGCCGTTCGCGCGGCTCGCGCCCGTCGACCGGCGCGCCGTCTTGGACGAGGCCGAGGACCTCGCGAGGTTCCTCGCGCCGGCCGCCAAGACGCACGGGGCGAAGGTCGCATGACTCCGCCCCGAACGATCCTCCACTGCGACCTCGACGCCTTCTACGCCTCGGTCGAGCAGCGCGACCACCCCGAATACCGGGGGAAGCCGGTCATCGTGGGGGGCTCGCCGGGCGAGCGTGGCGTGGTGATGGCCGCGTCGTACGAGGCGCGAACCTTCGGCGTGCGCTCGGCGATGCCGCTCCGCACCGCGGCGCTGCTCTGCCCCGACGGCATCTACGTCCCCGGCGACCTCGACCGCTACGCGGACGCGTCCGATCAGGTCATGGCCCTTTTCGCGGAGCGCACGCCGCTCGTGGAACCGATCTCGCTCGACGAGGCCTTTCTCGATGTCACCGCAAGCGAGCAGCTCTTCGGCGGCGGCGAGGCCATCGCCCGGGAGCTAAAGCGCGACGTCCGCGAGCGCTGCGGCCTCGTGATCTCGATCGGCGTCGCGTCGAACAAGCTCTGCGCGAAGATCGGCTCGGACCTGCGCAAGCCCGACGGCCTGGTCATCGTTCCGGCCGGCGGCGAGGCGGCGTTCCTGGCCCCGCTGCCGCTCGAGCGGCTCTGGGGCGTCGGTCCCAAGACCCGTGAAGTCCTCGGCGGCTGGGGCCTTCGGACCATCGGCGACCTCGCACGATTCGATCGCGCCGCCCTCGAGACACGGCTTGGCGAGCATGGGACGGACGTGTGGGATCGGGCCCATGGCATCGATGAAGGCGAGGTCATCGGGAACGGCCCCCCTCCCAAATCGGTGGGCCACTCGCACACCTTCGGCGAGAACACGCTCGATCTCGCGAAGATCGAGTCCACGCTCCTGCGTCTGGCGGAAGGGGTCGGCAGGCGGCTGCGTGGTCACGAGCTCGTGGGGCGGACCGTGACCCTGACCCTGCGTGTGGCGCCATTCGAGACACGGACGCGGCAACGGACGCTTGCCGAGTCGACCAGTGACGACGCACTCATCTACCGCATCGCGCGGCAGCTTCTGCGCGACTGCCTCGCTGTGGACCGCGAAGGCGGACGCACCAGTCCGGTTCGCCTCGTCGGCGTCTCCGTCTCAGGACTCTCCGCCGGAGAGCAGCTCGGATTGTTCGAGAGCACCCGTCACAACAGACTGAACGCGGCGTTAGACGCAGTTCGCTCTCGCTTCGGCGACGAAGCGCTGGATCGCGCGAGCGCGCGAGAGACCAAGGAGCGTCGTCGATTCAGCGGACACAAGTCGTGATGATCGTCATGCGCGTGGACGACGATGTGGAAACGTGCGTAGTACGTGTGGAGAACTCTGTGGAGAACTTGGTGGACAGACCGTCTTGTCCGCGACGGGCGATGTGCAGATGATGCGCCGGTCCAACAGCGCGAAGGGGAAGGAAGGGGTGCCCGAGGAACGCATCGCCCAAACGGCGATCGACTTCATCTCGTTCTGTTTCTCGCGGCGCGCGGTCGAGTGGCCACTTCTGTACGACGAAATGTGCTACGTCGCTTCGAACAGGTTGTATCGCGGACTCGGATATCAAGAGCTTCGTGAGGCAGGCCTCGATCTGGGACTCGGCGGTCTTGTGCGCACCAGTCGGATCGCGAACGAGGTCACGCAGGACATGCGGCTCGGAGGCACGGGGCAGCTACGCGGAGGGCTTCTCGCGGCGAGCTAGCGCAACGTAGGCCACACCGGCGGGGCGGCGAGTGAAAGGAAGCGCACTCGCCGCCTCTTTTTCTTCGAGGGCGCGGCGCTCTGGCACAATGGACCGCGAAACGAGGGGAAGCGCACCAAAAAGCGCATCTTTTCGTGATGGTCCCGTGGTGCAGCGGCCTAGCATACGTCCCTGTCAAGGACGAGATCGCCGGTTCGAATCCGGTCGGGACCGCCAGACTGAACAAGCTTCACCGCTGAGCCGGGACTCTCGGGTTCCTCTGTACGACGCCGATCGTTTGTTGCCTTCATCGTCACCGCGGCGCTCGGGCTTCCCATCGCGACCGTGATCGGCATCGTTCATCGCGTGCGCGACGCGTTGAGCCACGAGAGTCCCTGGCAAAGAGAGAGGGCGGAGCTTTTCGTCGCTCCGCCCTCTTCACCGCTCCCGAACGTTCGCGCAGATTGCTATCGGATCGTTCGGGCCCGGTCGCTACTGGGAACAGATCGCATAAGCCGTGACGGTGACATTTCCTGTACCTGACTGAATGACGATCCCTTGCGCCTCCCAGCCATTCGGATTCGCGCCGTTCGTGTGCGGCGTCGACCTCGAGAAGGAGACCGCCCCCTTGGCGCCCGACCCGCCCGATCCCTGCGTGATGTCCGCTCCCCCGCCAAGCAGCTTGGCTCCGGCTGCGCAGCTCGCAGTCGATGACGGAGTGGTCGTGCCGACCGCTGGGTTACCCCCCGTGTTCGTCGCTGTTCCGACGACGACGACTGTGTTGCCGACGACTCCGCTCGCGCCGGTCGCACCTGATGCACCGGTTGGACCGGTTGGCCCGGTCGCGCCGATCGGCCCGCTCGGCCCAACGGCGCCAGTGGGTCCAGTCGCGCCGGTCGCACCATTCGAACCCGCCGCGCCGGTCGCGCCGGTCGCGCCGTCCGCGCCGGTGTTTCCGGCCGCGCCGGTCGCACCCGTTGCGCCGGTTTGGCCCTGAGGTCCTGTTGGCCCGATCGGCCCCTGTGCTCCCGTGTCGCCCGTCGCGCCGGTAGGCCCGGTCGCGCCCGTGTCACCCTTGGGACCCTGGGACCCGGTCGAGCCTTGCGCGCCGGTGTCACCGGTCGCACCTGTTGCACCAGTGTCGCCCTTCGCTCCGGTATCGCCCTGCGGTCCTTGCGGACCAGTTGGTCCTTGCGCGCCGGTGTCACCGGTCGCGCCTGTCGCACCCGTCGCACCGGTGTCGCCCTTCGCGCCGGTGTCGCCCTTCGAACCCTGCGCTCCGGTCGGACCTTGCGCGCCGGTGTCACCGGTCGCGCCTGTCGCACCCGTCGCACCGGTGTCGCCCTTCGCGCCGGTGTCGCCCTTCGAACCCTGCGCTCCGGTCGGACCGATCGGCCCCTGCGCGCCAGTCGCGCCCATTGCGCCGGTCGCGCCGGTATCTCCCTTCGCTCCCTGTGGACCCGTTGCGCCGGTATCGCCCTTCGGTCCCTGAACTCCCGTCGCGCCCGTCGCTCCGATGTCTCCCTTCGGACCCTGCGCGCCGGTCGGACCGATCGGCCCCTGCGCACCAGTCGCGCCCGTCGCCCCGGTCGCGCCGGTGTCTCCCTTAGCTCCCTGTGGACCGGTCGCGCCGGTATCCCCTTTCGGTCCCTGCGCTCCCGTCGCGCCGGTCGCGCCCTTCGCGCCGGTCGCACCAGTCGGTCCCGTGGGACCGGTCTGATTCCAGTTCAGCGCTTTCTCGGTGCCACTGCAGGCCTGACCGAGTGCGGTGTCGATGACCCGCAGCGCACCGCTCGTCGAGTAGCAACCGTGGATGACGCCCCCGGCGTCGGGAATGCTCGCGTACGCGATACCACCAAGGACTAACAGTCCTCCGACGATGAGCAGCAACGAACGACGGCCGAGGCGGCGAAGCGCCTTCATCGCGAACCCCCTGGATTACGGAGAACCTGCACGGAGGGGTCTCCCCTATCCGGCCCCGGAGCAGGCCACGACCAAGTCATCCCTTCCTGGCCAGTCGGGGGAACGTAGGGCCTTTCACCTCGCCACGCGCGTTTCTCAATATTTTTGTCATATCCCTGTAACGGGTAGTCGGCATCACGGCTGCAAGAGGGAAACGACAGACAACCTGGCGGGTGGGTGGAAGAAAATGCAGGCGACCAGAGGACGTTCCCTATTGCGATCGCGCGTATCCGGCTGGAGGCTGTGGGCTTTCGTTCTCGCTTATCTCTTGGTGTTCACTCCCTCAGCCAGGGCGGACACCGCAGTCAACACGACCGCGGCATTCACGTTCAGCGGAACCAATACGTGCGTGATTCCGGCGGAGGACTTTGCCGGGACCGGCGGTCTGCACGTCATCGTGAGCTCGAGCCTTTCGACGGACGGCATGGTCCATTCGCATCTGAAGGCGAACTTTCAGGGCATGCAGGCCACGGCCCTCATCAGCGGGAAGAAATACCAAGTCCCTGCCTCGGAGACCGACTCGTATGAGTTCGACACCCCGGACTTCGCCCCGTTTCACACGACCTTCGAGTTCATGGTGCAGTTCATCCGCGTCGGCGAGGGCGGCACGTACATCTTCGGTGACGATTTCTTTGAACACTTCCTGGCTCACGCAACCATCAACGCGAATGGTGTCGTGACGGTCGACGACCTTACCGACGACACGCGCTGCCAATAGTCACCCGTCTCATCGCATAGCCGCGCTGGCTCGCCGGTGGAAAGTCCTTCAGGCCGAGCCTCGCGCCCGCGCGCGACCTTCCCGCAGACCTCCCCCATTCAGGGGGTACCGTCGCCAGTTCAGCGTGCGTTCATACCCTGAAGGTCTGGCTATCTCTCAGCCGAGGTGACACGCATGAAGGGCTTTTGGAGCGACGAGCGGGGTCAGGGCCTCGTCGAATACGCGCTCATCATCGCGGTGATCGCGATCGCGGTCATCGTCGCGATGATTTTCCTCCGCGACCAGCTCTCGAACATCTTCAGCAACATCGGCAACAACCTCACGTAGACCGGGCGCGGGCGTGTCGTCGACGCGCCCGCGCCTCGCCCTCGTGTACCTCTGACGGCGCTCCCCCATAGACTGCGCGCCGTGAGTCCGCGCCTCGCCCTCATCATCGGCGCGCTCGGCGCCTTCCTCGTCGGTCTCGCGCTCACCGTCACGCCGAGTGCGATGCTCGCCTCGTTCGGCCTGAATACTCCGAACGAAGCGATCGTGCTGGCGCGCGACCAGGGGGTCACCCTCATCGGGCTCGGCCTCATCAACTGGATGGCCCGGAACGCGACCGGTACGCCACTTCGGGCGCTGCTCGCGGGCAACCTTGCGGTGCAGGCGCTCGAGATCCTCGTGAACCTGATCGAGCTGGCGCAAGGACTCATCCAGCCTCAGGCGGCCGGAGGTCTGCTCATCCATATCGTGCTCGGCGCGGTGTTCGTCTTCGCGATGACCCGCGCGCGCTAGCGATCACTCGCTCGCCCGCTGACACATTGCCGATGATGGCTCGCTTGCTCGCCGGGAGGATTCTGTAACGCGCCGGTAACACACGCGATCGATACGCAAACCACCTCGTCGCGGCTGGCCGCACCGTGCACCGAGCACATCTAATCGGGTCGTGCCCCGTGGACGCCTTTGCCTGTCGTTCGTCCTGCTCGCCATGCTCGTGAGCGCATGCGCGTCCGCGCCACGAGCACGCGAGGCGAGTGCCGACGTCGACATGCCCAACGAGCGCGAGATCCATCCCGTCGTCCAGGTCGATCCGCTTCGCTGCACCGATCGCGCGACGATCCCGCCCGTCGAGCACGTCATCAACGCGAAATGGTCCGCTGACTCGAGCGCGCTCGCCGTCGCGCGCGTCGTGACCGTCCCCTCGCACGTGACGATCACCGGATACGAAGAGGAATCCCGCATCAGCGTGCTGAACATCCGTACCGGAGCGGTCCGCGAGCTCGGTCAGGGCAGCCGGCCGGAGTGGTCGGCCTCGGGCGCATACCTGTCGTACTGGCGCGACGACGGCTATCTCTACGTCAACCTCAACGGCACGATCGCCGCGAAGATCGAGACGTCAGATCCTGAGGTCCGCTGGAAAGGCGACGATCTGTACTACTGGTACGCCGACGAGATCCGCGTGTGGCACGCCGGCGAGCTCCGCACCGTATCCCGCGTCGACCCGGAGTTCATGATCCATTACCCGCACGACGACGCGTACTTCAGCGCGGACGCCGCGCTCTTCACGCTCACGCGGTACTCGCTCGACGGGACCGCCGAACGCTGGGTCGGCGAGACGGACACCGGACAGGTCGAGCCGCTCGGCGAGGCGGGCGTGACCTTCAGCGAATGGGGGCCGCGGGGCGAAACACTGCTCACGCGTTCCAACACCGAGCTTGTCCTTCGTGGGACCGAAGGGTCGCGGTCGGTGACGCCGCTCTCCGGCTTCGCGGGACGCGTCCACGGGTGGACCGCCGACGGCCAGCTCCTGATCGGCGCGGTATCGCCGACGATACCCGGGGGCAACGCCTTCGACACGCTCACGGTCCTCGACCAGCTCGGTGAGAAGACCGGCGTGGCGATCCTTCCGAACCTTTTCGGGACCCGTTCGTTCAGCCCGGACGGGTCCTACTTCACGGGCGTCTCGCGAACGGGCCTCTACACGACCGCGCTCGACCTGTACCGGTGCGGCGTCGCCGCCCCGTACGCGGCGGTCCCCCGTGCGGATCCGGCGGCGCGGTCGCGGCAGGCGCGGATCGACCAGGACGGCCGCCGCTTCGTCCGTCCCGTCGCCGGCGAGATCACGCAGTTCCTCCAGGGCGCGCACACCGGCGTCGACATCGCGGCGCCGTTCGGCTCGATCATCGTCGCGGCCGACGACGGCGTCGTCGACGCCGCGGGCTGGGTGCAGGTGGGCGGTCGTCGCGTCTGCGTGCAGCACGCCGGGGGCGTCGAGAGCTGCTACTACCACACCTCCGCGGCGCTCGTCGTCATCGGCGAGCACGTCGCGCGAGGCCAGCCCATCGCCCTCATCGGCATGACCGGCGCGACGACCGGGCCGCACGTGCACTGGGAAGTGAAGCAGGACGAAAGGATCATCGATCCGCTCGCGCACTAGCGTGTAGCGATGGTTCGGCTGCTCACCGCGATCGTCGGCCTGCTCGCGCTTACGCTGATCGTCCTCGTGGCCGGCGGCGCCTTCGGTCCGACCGCACCGACGCGGACGCCGGCGCCGATCGCGGTCGCGCCGGCGCGCGCAACGCCGGAGGCGGCGCGGACGTCACAGATCATCACCCTCACGCTGACCGAGCAGCAGCTCACCGCGGCCGCGCAGTCGTACACGCCCCTCACGATCTCGGGGATCACCGTCACCGATCCGACCGTCCGCCTCGACGCCGGCCACGCGACCCTCGTCGCGACCGGCCACGCGCTCTTCCTGAGCGGACCGATCGTCGTGGTCGCGACGCCCGTTGTCACAGACGGCTCGGCCGGCACGCGGGTCGACTCGGCGACGTTCGCCGGTCTCGGCCTTCCCGACTCGACGAAGCAGGACATCGCCGACACGTTCACGCGAACGCTGCGCGCGAACATTCCCGCGGGCGTTCGGGTCACGGCGATCAGCGTCCGTATCGGGACGATCGTCGTGGAGGCCGTCCCCGCCTGACCTCCTCGAAAACTGCGATGATTCGCCGATCAGCGGGGAGGTCGGCATGGACTGGATCGAGCAGCTCTTCGGCATCTCGCCGGACGCGGGCTTGGGCACGCTCGAGGCGCTCATCGCGGGCGCGCTCGTCGCGGTCGTCCTCGGGATCACGCTCGCCATCCGCGCGCAGCGCTCGCGCGCCGCGGAGAAGCGCAGCTAGCTCGAGTCCTTCCCGGCGTCGCGGACGAGCAGGATCCCGAGCCAGAGCCAGAAGATCGGTCCGCCCACCGCGCCCGCGATGAGCGCGGCGGCCGTAGGGATGGTCGCGACGCCCGCAAGCGAGGCGCCGAATCCGGC
>Ga0066669_10000859_pt1 | contig 10690 bp, 11 predicted proteins | sample GraSoiAngelo_118_FD_133940 | JGI IMG/M metagenome (GOLD analysis project Ga0066669, IMG submission 133940) | Grasslands soil microbial communities from the Angelo Coastal Reserve, California, USA - 14_0919_02_20cm | ecosystem: Environmental > Terrestrial > Soil > Grasslands | place: USA...
CCAGGAGCGCGCCTCGACCGCGTCCATGTTTTTGTTTGGCGCATCTATCTAGTAATTCTCTTTGGCCCAGCTTGTTTTCACGACTGAATAGGGATAGTCGGCCGGTCCAGTCTCGTGAATGATCACGGCGGTCGCAGCGCCTTTTTGTGCGGCAATTTCGTATTTGTAAATTCAGCGCCCGTAATGAGTCATCGCCTTTCCCTTAAACATTTTGTCGTCGAGCTTTGACGGATCGTTCGGATCGGGAATTAGCGGATCGCCGATCAGCATCAGCAACGTCTTGCCGCGCAAATCGACATCTTTGTAATCGTCCCACCCGTAATCGGGCGCGACGATACCGTATCCAACAAAGACCACGTCTGAATCAGTGATCTTGATCTCTGGTTGGAGACGCGCCGATGACGTAATGAAATCATCGGGATATTTTCAGCTCAGTGGTTTTGTCGCCAATCGTAAATGACATTCGCGGCTCGCTCTTGATCCCAGCCAGAGGGACTTCCTGGATGTAAGTCCCGTCTGGATTTCCCGGCTTCAACCCAGTCTGTTTGAACTGATCAGTGATGTACTTGACGGACAGCTCCTCGCCTTTTGTTCCCGGCGCGCGGCCTTCGAATTGATCCGACGCGAGAATCTTGATGTGCGCAAGCAACCCGTCCGGCGTGATCGCCTCTAACGCCGGCTGCAGACGTAATGCCAATTGATCGACCGCCAGGCACGACATCGCACCGGTGAGAAGGATTCCAACGAAAAGGCGAAACGCGTTTTTCATATATCGGCCCTCATGAAGCCAGTACGCGTGTGATGAACTCACGACGATCAGCGAGATACTCGATGGTCACAAATGGCCGATGTTTGCTCGTGATGCGCCGGAGCGCTCGAAAAGGAATTGGACGCGGGGATTAGTGGGAGACGGGAAAGTCGTCTCATCAAAATCTGTGCACGCGACTAACCGCGTTAAACCGACTAACTCTGCCATTGAAATCATTTGGGCCGGCGAGAATAACTGCCATTCGAACTGTTCCTGACCACCATCCGGGTAATCGAGGTGCACGAAGAGCCGGTCGCCTCCTACACGTTTGGCCTCTCAAACTGCTCCGCTAGGTACCTTGAACTCGCGCTCGCCCTGATGAGCGGCAAAAAACGCCGGGCTCCACAAATCGAGAATGATACGACCGCCTTCACGCAGTCCAGCTGCAAGCCGTCCAAGCACGTCCCGATTTGTTGTCGGATCGAAATAGCCGAAGCTCTGAGACATGATGATAGCGACATCGAACGCGCTGGATTCCGGTCGGTAGTCGCGAATATCCCTGTTCACGTAGCTTGGGCCGCCAGCTAGCGCGCGAGCTTTCGCGATGGCATTACGATCGCGGTCGATGCCGATCCCCGAGTAGCCGCGGCCAGAAAGAGCCCGACCGTGTCGTCCCATGCCGCAACACACATCTACAAGTTTGCAGAAATGTGCCAAGGGAGCGCAACGGCAGACGAACGCTGTCTCTTGCGTCGTGCGAGCCTCGCCAATACCGATGTGGAAGAACTAAAACCACCGACGAGAGTAGGCATTCGGCTCTGCTCGCATAAATTGAGAAGTGGCAGTGGGCCTAAGCTTGGTCAGATTTTTTTCTCAAGCTGGATAAACCAGTCAAACGTCGCAGAATGCGTGTGTGCACCGGATTCGTCGTATATCTCTACTGTAATTGGAATGATCGAACGGCCTTTCGACGAAAGCTCTACGTCGAGCCGAGCGAGACATGCAGGCGCGGCACTCGCGGTGGACATGATGCTGCCATTTGCGGGCTTACGGAATTTCGTTTCCACGCGGCGCACGGTCGGGATAACGCTATCAGAGGAACCGAAATGTCTGAGCAAAAACTCACCGCTGGATGCCTCAGCGAGCGTGAGTTGAGTGCCCGCATGAGCTGTGCCGAGATGATTGAGATAGAGACTGCCTGATGGCAGTTCCAGTAGATGCGCAGAGTCGCCGGCGGGGCGAATGCCAAGAAGGCTATTAAAGGGCAATTCAGTGACCGTGATTTTCACACCATGCTATGGCTCAATTGGAGTAGGCGTGAGACTGGCTCGAATCTTTTCCAATATCTCATCCCTGTCCATGCCGGTAATTGGCGTCTGAAACGTTTGCCGTGCCCAATCCATCAGTCGCGGGCCCGAAACCTCGGTATCATGCGAATGAGCAGCAAAATATTTGGCCGTTAGCCATTCCGTTCGCGGAAAAAGGTGAAAGTGAACAACGCGTGTCTGCTCGGAGAACATAGTGCAATAAACCCGCTGTGGTCGAACGACCGCTTGGATTGCAGCCGTGGTGACTGCGAACGTCGGCCCGAGCGATGCGAGAGCTGCGGGATTCATCTGCGACAGCGACTCGACAGAATCTCTTGGCATCACAATCAAATAGCCCGGGATAGAGCAAGTGCTGCACGCTTCCACGGTAAAGTGCTAATTAGCGAGAACTGATAATTGTTGGCACGCCTGCGGGTGAGAAGATGTCATGCAGTCGTAATGTTAGATTTGAGCGCGACAAAACAGAAGAAAGCCTAGCCAAGGATTGACACAGATTTTCACAGATAGGCAGATGGATTCTGAATCTGTGTCGTCTTTAGCGAACTTTTAGCGGCTTTCCTGCGAGGGCCCGGCGGACCCTTTCTTTTTCTCCTCTGGTCCGATGCCGATCTTTTTCAGGAATGGTTGGATCGATTGTTTCCGGCCGAGGAATTTTTCGATCGAGACGTTGACATCGCGCGAATCGCCCGGCTCGTAAATTTCGCGACGCAATCGCAAACCGGCTTGCTTGTCGAGGTAACCATTCTTCGCTTTCTCAAAGACGGTGGCCATATCGGCGGCTATCGCGTCGGCCCAAGCATAGCCGTAATACCCGGCATCGTATCCATTCAAGTGACCAAAATAGGAAACGAACGTCGTGCTAGGATCGATTGGCAGAAAAACCTTTTCCAGAATCGGATTCGAAATCGCCACGCAGTCGTAAGTGTCATTTTCCGGGTGCTGCTCGTGCAGCGCGAGATCGAGCGACGCGAATGCGAACTGGCGTCGATAGAAAACACCCGCGTTGGCGAGCTTGGCGTCATTCATTTTTTTAATGATCTCCGCCGGAATTTTTTTCGACGGATCGTGGTAATCTGCCGCAAAAGTGTCGAGCACCTTTTTGTCCCAAACCCAGTTTTGCAGCATCTGCGACGGCGCTTCGACAAAGTCACCGGGAACATGAGTCCCGACGAAGCGGCCATACTTCGCGCGGGTAACGATCGAATGCAAAGCGTGACCAAATTCGTGAAACAATGTTTCCACGTCGGTATGTGTCAGCAAAGATGGCTTGTCCGCAGTCGCTGGCGGGAAATTGCAGAGCAAGGCCACTGTTGGCCGCTGATATTTTCCATCCGGCAACAGTTTGCCACTGATGATATCGAACTGTGCAAAGTGGTTGAACTTGCCTTCGCGCGGAAACATATCGAGATAAAACATGCCGAGCGGCTCACCGGTTGCGGAATCGGTTACGAGATAAAGCTGAAGATCATCGATCCACTTGTAAGGCGCAGTGATCTTTTCAAACTTCAGGCCGAAAATGCTCTGATAAATATTGAACATCCCGTCGAGCACTTTTTGGAACGGGAAGTACGCACGCAGGGCTTCCTTATCGACGGCGTATTTTTGCTTATTCCGCTGGTTACTGTAGTAGCGCCAGTCCCATACCTCGATCTTTGCGTTGGGATCATTCGTATCGGCGGCTTTCAACTTTTGTAATTCCGCGACTTCGCTGTCGAATTTCGGCTGAATTCCTGCAACCAAATCGTTAATATATTTTTCGGCATTCGCCCCGGTCTTAGCCATTTTGACCTCGGTTTGGAAATCATCCCACGATTTATAACCCAGTCGCAAAGCGATCTTGTTGCGAAGCGCAAGCATTTGATTGAGAACGGATACGTTTACGTCTTTAGCGAGCGTTTCCCGAATCACGTAAAGTTGCTTGCGCGTTGCTTCGCTCTTCGCGTTTTCCTCTACAGTATTAAATTGCCAAGTAACATTTGCCATTACGGTGCAGGCATCGTCTCCGGTCTTGATGCGAGGCGAGGCGAAGAAACTGTCAGGCAGGCCATCCAAATCGGCCTTTGTGAACATGACTGGAGCGCTTGCCTTAACAATATTCGTGTCGAAATCCGTTCCTAATTTGGATAGCTCCTTGCGAAGCTGTTCGACCTCCTTGCGCTGATCTGCAGGCAGATCCAAACCCGCGCGCCGATAATCGCGCAACGTTTCGCTGAACAGCTTTTCGTCTTCGCCGGAGAGCTTCGGATGCGTGTCCGCGAAAGCTTTGATCGCCTTGTAAACGTCTTCGCGATAATCAATCCCGACCGCCCATTCTTGAAAAGCCTTTACCGCGTTCTCCGCCGCGCTACGCATCGCGGGATTCGTGTTCGTCTCTTTGATGATCGTTGCTTTGTTCGCCCCAAGTCCGGCTTGATAAGTGAGATCGTCGAGCGCAATCACGGTACTCTTAAAGGTCACCTTGCCCAAATCCTGGGCTCCAATTTGGTCGAGCGCCTTGTTCGCTTTCGCGATCGCTTCCTTCATGGCGGACTCGACTGCTTGCGGCGTTTGCTCCCAGTCGGGGATCGTGAACACGGCGTTCGCTTTCGCAGCCGCAACGCGAAAATCATCGACCGATTTTGATTCGGCGGCGGAGAAATCGACAACCATGGTGGAGAGCAAAATCGACAACCACAAGTTTTTCATTTGGAAAGGTTTGATTGATGGAGAGAGCGAACATTGTGTAGAAGGTTTCTTCGGTAAAGCGAAAACACGCCATCCGCCGCCATGATTGAAAAGTTTTTCCTCGCTTTTATTCCGATCTTTGTCGCGATTGATCCGATTGGACTCGTGGCAGTGTTCATGGGACTCGGGACAAACGCCTCGCGCGAGCATCGAAAACAACAGGCTTTTCTCGGAATCTTCACCGCCCTTTGCGTGGCGATCGGATTTATTTTTCTCGGGAAAGCTATTTTTGCTGCGCTTGGGATTACGGTGGCCGATTTTCAAGTTGCTGGTGGTCTGATTCTGCTCGGTTTGGCAGGGCGTGAATTGCTCGGCCTTGGGGCGCAAGATCGCGCCGGCAGCGACGAGTTCGGCGTCGTTCCGCTCGGCATGCCGCTGATCGCGGGGCCAGCGCTGCTGACCGCGCTGCTGATTTTGGTGGATACGGTCGGCCTCGTCTTTACGCTTATCTCGCTGCTGGTAAACCTCGCGCTGGTCGCGATCGCGTTTTGTAATGCCGACCTGTTTACGCGCTGGATGGGTAGACAGGGTTTACGCGCTGTCTCGAACATAATCGCGCTTCTTCTTGCCGCGATTGCCATTAGCCTGATCTGACGTGGCTGGCACGCCGTCTGCCCGACGCGAACGCAGCTTGGACGTCACTTCAACTTTGACCTTATAGATATCCTATACGCCCGCCGGTGGGAGGATGCCGTCGTGATTGCGGCCAAAATTCAACTAGCTCTGCGCTTTTATCACCAGCCTTATAGCGTGCATTTAACTCAACCTCAATTGCCTTGATCTCGTCCTGCTGCGGAAGCGGTTGCCCGTGATAGATGTACGCGGGTACACCATTGCGGTCCTGGGTTTGGGTAACCATTCCGTAGAGTTCGAGGCGACGCTGCTGCAATTGGGCCGTTGTCCAACTCCGGTATATGGGGCTTCGATAGCCCCACACTTCCGCGGAGGTGGAATAACGGGAGTAGGTGTAACCGGTCGTCACCGCCGGGGGCGAAGGCTGTTCTGCGCAGCCGATGAGGCTGGCGGCAAATGCTGCTACAAATAATTGTTTCATACGCTGGAGCTTGTAATCTGACCTATTGAACCACAGAAATTGCTCGCAGTCGCGCATTTATTTTGCCGTTCGGTAACAATGTTGTAACTATGCCGCAAGCTAAATCCAAACAGGAGGCCAGACCCGATTCAGAGTAGCAAACTGACAATCTAACTCGGGTCGTTGACACGCTGGCACACCTCGTTACTATCCTCGCTCCTATGAGATTTCCTCTCCCGCTCACAGCGAAAATCGCGGCTTATATGATCGGCCATAAATTGCGTGGCACGAAGAGGTTCGCCACGGTCCTTCAACTCGAGCCGTTGCACACATGCAACCTGACGTGCACTGGTTGCGGGCGGATTCGTGAATACTCCACATCGCTTAAAGACATGATGAGCTTGGAGGATTGCCTCGCCGCGGCGCAAGAGTGCGACGCGCCTATGATCTCAATCTGCGGGGGCGAGCCGCTCATCTACCCGCATATCGAAGCTTTGGTGAAAGGGTTGCTCGAGCAGAAGCGGATCGTTTACATCTGCACAAATGCCATGTTCATGCGCAAGAAAATGCGCGAGTGGCTTGCATCACGATTCTCGATTCAACGGGAGTTTGCCGAAGGAAAAATCGTGGCGTTGCTTGGGGCAGGTCTGATCACCGAGAAAGACGCAGTCGAAATTCGAAAAGGTCCAAAGGATGCGGCCAAGCCAACGATCGGACCGACAGGTTGGATGTACTGGAACGTGCACCTCGATGGCCTCGAGCGTACGCATGATCTCATTGTGGAGCGCGAAGGCGTGTTCAAGGAATGCATCCTTGCAATCAAAATGGCAAAGCTGCTCGGCTACCAAGTCGCGACCAATACGACGATCTACAAGGAAACCGATATGGAGGAGATCGAGCAGATGTTCGATTATCTTTCCGATCTCGGCGTGGATGGCCACACGATTACTCCTGGATACGATTACGACGCCGCGAAGAAGGACATGATCAAGCGGCTCAATTTGCACCCGGAAAACTTCTTCCTAACCCGAGCGATGACGGTCCAGAAGTTCCGAAAAATCGAGGAATGGATGAATCGGTACACGTTTTTTGGAACACCGGTCTATTTTGAATTTCTGGCGGGCAAGCGCGACCTCACCTGTTCAGCCTGGGCGATCCCGACGCGAAATATTCGCGGATGGAAGGGGCCATGCTACCTCATGACCGACGCGCACTACTCAAGCTATGCGGAATTGCTCGAAAAAACCCAGTGGGACCGATACGGCGTAGTTAATGGAGTCGCACGCGACAGTCGCTGCGAAAATTGCATGGTGCACTGCGGCTATGAACCGACTGCAACGTTGGGTCTGCAAGCACGGCGCGGCGATACCTGGAAAACCGTCAAATTCAATTTCGGCCCGAAACCGAAGCCCACCGGTCGTGGCAGCGAAGTTCTCGCCTTTAACGGGGTGAGTTCTGGAAATGGACACGGCACGGGCAAGCGGGCTGAAGTGGCGGCGCAAGCCTCATAAGGATGTTGAAATCGTCGAAAGACTTGATCGCGTTGCCGAGCGCGCCACCAGAGATATTGGAATCTTATTCGGCGGCAGACGAGGAGATTTCGCAGACAATCACGCGCGCTCAAGAGAATCTATTACGCCAACAAAAGGCGGATGGCCATTGGTGCGGCGAGCTGATTGTCGATAGCACACTTTGCTCCGATTACATCCTTTTCATGCATTGGTGCGGGGACGTTGGTGCGCAATTGCAGCGGCGTTGCGTCCGTCACATTCTAAAACGCCAACTGTCGGATGGCGGGTGGAATATTTATCACGGCGGTCCGAGCGAGATTAATGCTTCGGCGAAAGCATATTTTGCGCTTAAGCTTTCGGGCTGTTCGGTGGACGCGCCCTTTATGCAGGAGGCGCGCGCCAATATCATGCGCCGGGGTGGGATTCCGCAGATGAACACGTTCAGCAAGCTTTATCTTGCGCTAATGGGCCAGTTTCCTTGGAAATATTTGCCGGCCATCCCTGTGGAAATGGTGCTCCTGCCAAGTTGGGCACCGTTTCACATTTACAAAATGTCGTCGTGGAGTCGCGCAATGCTCATGCCGCTGGCGATCATCAGCCATTTCAAGCCCACTCGCATTTTACCTGGCGAAAAGCAATTGCATGAACTCTACCCGCTCGGTACCGAGCAAAGCGATTTGCGTCTGCCCCGTAGTGAATCCTTCTGGACGTGGCGCAATTTCTTTCTGCGACTCGACGATGTTTTGAAGTTTCTGCAGCCGCTTCGGATTCGCCCGCTGCGGCGACGTGCGCTCGAAGAAGCCGAGCGCTGGATGCTCGAGCGCATTGGTGAGGGCAGCGATGGCCTCGCGGCGGTGTTTCCGGCGATGCTGAATTGTTTGATCGCGTTGCGTGCGCTGGGCTATTCGAAAACGAATCCGATTTACGCCAAGGCCGAAAAAGATTTCGCCGGGCTGTTCATAGACGATCCCGAGGATTTTCGTATACAACCCTGTCTCTCGCCTGTCTGGGACACTGCAATCAATATTATCTCGCTGGCAGAATCTGGTGTTTCCGCAGAACACCCCGCGCTGCAAAAAGCCGCCGAATGGCTCGTTAATAAGGAGGTGCAAATCCGCGGTGATTGGGCAGTAAATAATTCGCACCCCAAGGCGAGCGGGTGGGCATTCGAGTACAATAATATTTATTATCCCGACACTGACGACACGGCTATGGTGCTGATGGCGTTGCGGCTTGTACAGCCGAAAGATCGACGATCACTCGATGAAGTCTTTCACCGTGCACTCGACTGGCAAATGAGCTTCCAATGTAAAGATGGCGGCTGGGCTGCGTTTGACAAAAACGTGACGACACCGTGGCTCGAAGACATGCCGTTCGCCGATCACAATGCAATTCTCGATCCAACCTGCAGCGACCTGACTGCGCGCACGCTCGAGCTGCTGGGGTACATTGGTTTTGATTCCGGCGCCAGGAGTGTCCGCGACGCAATCCGATACTTGATCGATACGCAAGACCATGACGGGTCGTGGTATGGTCGCTGGGGCGTCAATTACATTTATGGCACCTGGCAAGTGCTGCGGGGCCTGCGCGCGATCGGCCAGGATATGACGCAGGACTGGATATTGCGCGGCCGCGACTGGCTGGAGAGCTGTCAAAACAACGACGGCGGCTGGGGTGAGACCTGCGGCACTTACGAAAATCCGTCAACCAAAGGCATTGGCGAGAGCACCGCATCACAAACAGCGTGGGCAATCATGGGTATTTGCGCGTGCGGCGATCTCGACCGACGGAGTATTCAGCGAGGTCTACGTTTCCTGGTTGGCTCGCAAAAACCCGATGGCTCATGGGATGAAGATCAAATTACCGGGACCGGATTTCCGCGCACGTTCTATTTGAAATACGACATGTATCGCCAGAATTTTCCGCTGCTCGCGCTTGCGACATATGTGAATTATCGCAGTGGTCTCGGACATCGCCCGAGTTTTTATCCCTGCGACCGGTAGGGCGCGACCGCCGGGCGCGCCAGGCACGGAAAAATAAGTCCTGTTCTTGGGTTTAATCCGATCTAAGAGTACTATCTATGGCTTACGAATTACCAAAATTACCCTACGCTTACGATGCTCTGGAGCCGCATATTGATGCACGAACGATGGAGATTCATCACACTAAGCATCATCAGGCCTACATCACCAACGTCAATAACGCGATCAAAGGCAAAGCCGATCTGGAAAATAAATCGGTCGAAGATTTGATCAGTAATTTAAGCGCTGTTCCGGAAGATATTCGCACTGTGGTGCGAAATAACGGCGGTGGACACGCCAACCATTCCTTCTTCTGGAAGATCATGGATCCGAACGCAGGCGGCGAGCCGAAAGGCAAGCTTGCCGATGACATCAAATCCGCCTTCGGCAGCTTCGACGACTTCAAAGAGAAATTTGCAGCCGCCGGGGTGGGCCGTTTCGGCAGCGGCTGGGCGTGGCTCATCAAGAACAAGAGTGGAAAGCTCGAAATCATTTCCACGCCGAATCAGGACAGCCCGCTCATGGATGGCAACAAGCCAGTCCTTGGCGTCGATGTTTGGGAGCATGCGTATTATCTGAAGTACCAGAACCGTCGGCCTGACTACATAAAGGCTTGGTGGAACGTGGTGAACTGGGACGCGGTCGCCAAAAATTATAGCTAGCGCTCGATCATAGCTTCTTACTGTAGCGGCGGTCTGTGACCACCGGTAAACTTGTACCTGGTTCGGCGGCCACAGACCGCCGCTACAGAGGAAAATGGCGTATCTAAACGAAAATTATCTCAAGCTTCAAGCTGGGTATCTTTTTCCGGAAATCGCGCGTCGCGTCCGCGAATTTTGCGAGGCGAATCCGAACGCGGCGAAAAGATTGATCCGTTGCGGCATTGGTGACGTAACCGAGCCGCTGCCGCGCGCCGCTGTCAAAGCGATGAAGCATGCGGTCGATGAGCTGGGAAAACGCGAAACCTTTCGCGGGTACGGTCCCGAGCAAGGTTACGAATTTCTAAGATCGACAATTGCGCAAAACGATTATCGGGACCGCAACGTCGAGATCGCGGATGATGAGATCTTTGTCTCTGACGGATCGAAATGTGATTGCGGATATATTCTCGATGTTCTTGGGGACCAAAACAAAGTCGCGGTCCCCGATCCGGTCTATCCGGTCTATGTCGACACGAACGTGATGGCGGGCCACAGCGGCCGGGCGAAAGGAGATGGCAGCTACGAAGGCATTCTTTATTTGCCGTGCACCATCAAGAACGGATTTGTTCCCGAACCGCCAAAAGAACATGTCGATCTTGTTTATCTTTGTTTTCCCAATAACCC
>Ga0066669_10000861_pt1 | contig 10682 bp, 9 predicted proteins | sample GraSoiAngelo_118_FD_133940 | JGI IMG/M metagenome (GOLD analysis project Ga0066669, IMG submission 133940) | Grasslands soil microbial communities from the Angelo Coastal Reserve, California, USA - 14_0919_02_20cm | ecosystem: Environmental > Terrestrial > Soil > Grasslands | place: USA...
CCCCAGTCGGCCGAACGGAGCTCGCCGCGCTCCTTCGCTTGCGCCTCTTCCTGCTCCCGCACCTTCCGCTCGAGCAGGCGCGCGCGGAGGATCTTCATCGCGGTCTCCCGGTTCTGGAGCTGGGAGCGTTCGTTCTGACACGAGACGACGATGCCCGACGGCAGGTGGGTGATACGAACGGCGGTCTCCGTCTTGTTCACGTTCTGGCCTCCCGCCCCGGTCGAGCGATACGTGTCGATGCGCAGCTCGTCCGGCCGAAGTTCCACCTCGGCCTCGCTTTCCACCTGCGGCGTCGGATCCACGAGCGCGAACGAGGTCTGCCGGCGCTTCTGAAAATCAAACGGTGAGATGCGCACGAGCCGGTGCGTCCCGCGTTCCGTTTTCAGGTACCCGTAGGCGTACGGGCCGTCCACGGACAGCGTCGCGCTCCGGAAGCCCGCTTCATCGCCGGGGGTCGACTCGAGGAGCTCGGCCTTGAAGCCGCGCCGTTCGGCCCAGCGGAGGTACATCCGGACGAGCATCTCCGCCCAGTCCGCCGCGTCGGTCCCGCCGACGCCGGCGCTGATCGCGACGACGGCATTCCGCTCGTCGTACGGTCCGGAGAGCTGGGCCTCGAGTGTGGCGTGCTGCACCTCGTCGGCGAGGGTCGCGAATTCCGCGGCGACCTCCGCATCGAGATTTGGATCGGCCGGTGCGAGCGAGGCGAGCTCGGCGAGATCCTTGGCGCGCGCGCGAAATCTCTCCCAGCGGTCGATGCGCGCGCGTATGTTTCCGAGGCGCTTCAGGATCTGCTGCGCGCGCTGCCGGTCCTGCCAGAGGTCCGGCTTGGAGGCTTCGCCCTCTAGGCCCGCGACTTCACGCGAAAGAGCGGGGAGGTCAAAGGAACACCGCCATGCGTTCGATGCGCTCGCGGAGCGACGCGAGCGCCGCTTGGTCGACTGACACTGTCGGGGCTAGCGCTTGCGGGGTCGTTCGAAGGTCGTCGTGACGGGCTGGACAACGGGAGCGAGCTTGCCTGCGGCGAACGAAACGAACGTCACGCACGGGCAATAGGTGTTGCGGGGGCAGCGTGGGCAATCGCCGTCGCAGTCAAGGGTCGCTCCATAGGAGCACTTGAGGCAGTTGTCCTCGCAGACGATCCATTCCTTCATACGGATGGTTCCTCTCTAGCGCCCGGTCCATCGGTGTCGATCTGTCAGCGCCGGCGACCGAGCCTCTCCCCACTAGGTCGTGCGCGCTTTTCGTACGAATCTTATCGGCGCGGGGAGCCCTTGAGAAGGGGTTTTCCAACGAAATTTCATCGGAACACTTGTGCGCTTTGAGTTTGGCTTGGGCTCGCGCGGGCCGAGCCGCCGAGCGAGTCAGCGGCCGCGCAGGTAACCCAGGGCTCCACGGAACGGCCTCGGCCGGATGCCAAAAACGGGCTCCATGGCGTTCGGTTTGGGCGTGTTGTCCACCGCCAGCAGGTCGAGCTGCTGGACCGTCACGGGCGGGTCCGGCATTACCAGGCCCATGAGGAACGCGGGGGCCTTCATCAGCGGGACCGGCACATGGACGGTCATCCGCCGCTTGTGGAGGCCGCGCATCGCCTCTTCGAGCATCTCGTCGTAGCTGACCGGGTCTGGCCCGCCGACCTCGTGAGGACCGGAAATCTCGGCGCGCTCGAGCGCCGCGACAAGGGCCTGGGCGATGTCGTCGACGTGGACCGGCTGGAACCGCGCCTTACCGTCCCCCGGCACCGGCACGATCGGGAAGAGCAGGCTGATGCGAAGCCTGGGGAAGAAATCGTCCCCCTCGCCGAACAGCAGCGAGGACCGCAGGACGACGTGCGGGATCCCTGAACCGGTGACGAGCGACTGTCCCTCGCCCTTGCTTCGGAGGTAGGGGTAGGGCGATGCGGGATCGGCGCCGAGCGCGGACATGTGCACGAGTCGCCGCACCCCGGCGCGGCGCGCCTCCGCGACCACGTGTGCGACCCCGGCGACGTTCACCTCCGCGAAACGTTGCGCGCGCTCGGTCGGCACCGCGACCGTGTGCACGACCGCGTCGACGTCGTCGAAAGCGCCGCGCAGCGTCTCCGCTCGGCGGACATCGGATCTCCGGACTTCCACGCCCGCGCCGCCGTTCGGCAGCTCGCGCTCCGCCCCCGGTCGCTCGCTGACGATGGCGCGGACCTGATGCCGCCCAGCGAGTCGAGCGAGGAGGTGTCGTCCAACGAACCCGTTCGCGCCGGTCACGGCGACGTGCATCGGCTCGCCCTCCTTCTACTACTTGCTTGTAGTAACACTTGGCGCGCGCGCGTCAAGCCGGCCGCGAAATGCGAGGACCGGCAGCATGATCGCCCCGGCGGCCATGTACAGGAGGCCCAGAAGCTGGCCCTCCTGCATCCCGAAAAGGAAGATCGGGTCCTGGCGGACGAACGAGGTGACGAAGCGCATGCCGCCGAAGAGCAGCAGGTAGAGGAAATAGACCCGGCCCTCCGGCGGCCTTCCGCGCACACGCCGCCAGTACACCTGAAGGATCACGAAGATGAGGAGCATCGCGAGCCCGTCGTAGGCGACGACCGGGTGCACATAGTCCGCCTGGCCGAGCGTGGCTGGATGCGTGTAGCGGACACACCAGGGCAGTCCGGCACACGCGACGGCGTGATGCTCGCCATTGATGATGTCGCCGATCCGTCCGATGGCTTCGCCGAGCGCGATGCCGATGACCGAGATGTCGAACATGAATCCGATCGGAAGACGAAGCCACCGCGCGGCTACGAGTCCGGCGATGGTCGACCCGATCGGCGCGCCGGTCGTTCCGATGCCGCCGTTCCAGAACGCGACGAGCTCGAGCGGGCGGTCGGCATAGACGCTCCAGTTGTCGGCGACATGCGCGACCCGAGCACCGAGAAGCCCGCCGACGACGACCGCGATCGCGAAGGGATAGACCCGATCGTCCTTCACGAGGTAGCGCGCCGCGCGGAAGGAGGCGACGCTCCCGAGGATCATCCCGACGAGCGAGAAGACCGAATGCCACGCGATGCTCGTCGATCCGAGGTGGAGGTTCGGGTCGAACGGAAGGTCGATCAGATCGCGGCCGCGCGCACCGCCTGCGGGCGGATGCGCGCCCCGAGCCTGGCGATCATCGGGATCGCCGCGGCGAGGACGAGGACGGCGATGGTCTGGTCCTGGCGCAGGCCGAACGCGTAGTTCGGGTCGCCGATCCGGACGAATCCGAGGACGAAGCGCCCCACCGCGTACCACGCCATCCAGAGCCAGAAGATGAGGCCCTCGGGCCAGCGCCCCGCGGTCGCGCGCCGGAGCCAGAGCGTCCAGGCGACGCCAGCGAGGTCCCAGGCCATGTCGTACGCGACTGCAAGGTGGACCGGCCCGGGCTGGCCGAGCGTGTCGGGGTGGGTGTAGCCGACGCAGATGCCCGCGGGTGGCGTGCAGGCGGTCGCGTGGTGCTCCCCGTTGATGATGTCGCCGATCCGCCCGATCGCGAAGCCGAGGCTGATCCCCGGCGCCGCGGCGTCGGCGCCGTACCCGATCGGCACGCCACGACGCACGGCGACGATGAAGCCACCGAGAACCCCGCCGATCGCCGCTCCCCAGATCGCGATCCCGCCGGTCCAGATCTGCGGGATCTGCTCGGGGTGCTCGAGATAGAACGGGAGATGGTCGATGACGTGCACGACGCGCGCACCCAAGATTCCGCCGACGACGCCCCAGGTCGCGACCGCGTAGCCGTCGTCCTCCGAGACGCGATCGCGGATCAGGCGGAGCGCGAGCGCCGCGCCGAAGAAGATGCCGACCGCCGTGAAGATGCCGTGCCACGCGAGCGTGATCGGTCCGATGTGCACATTGGGGTCGAAGGGAAGTTCGATCACGGGCTTAGCGCCCGTGACATTTCTTGAATTTCTTTCCCGAGCCACACCAGCAGGGATCGTTCCGGCCGAGCTTCCCCTTTGCGGGACCGGCCGAAGGACTTCCGTTGCCGCTCGCGCGCGCGGTCGTCGTCGTCCCCGCGCTCGTCTGGGTCTGCTGGGCCTGACCTTCCTCCGCCTTCTCGGCCTGCTCGGCGGTCCGCACGGTCACCCGCAGGATCGTCTGGGCCACACCGCTGGCGATGCGGGCGGACATCTCCTCGAAGAAGCCGTGCGCTTCGCGCTTGTAGGCGACGAGGGGATCCTGCTGTCCGTAGCCCCGCAGGTAGATGCCCTCACGGAGCTCCTCCATCGCGGTGAGGTGCTCGATCCAGTGCGTGTCGATCGTGCGGAGGAGCACCCATCGCTCGACGACTCGCGTAAGCTCCTCGCCCAGCTCCTTCTCGCGCGCCTCGTACGTCTCGTCGATGAGCTCGGCGACCCGCTCACGGAGCGCTTCCTGTCCGTCGATCCCGGCGAAGCTCGCCGCGTTCAGCTCGGGCCGGTTGAGCATCGGTCCGAGGGCGGCCCCGAGCTTCGCGAGATCCCAGTCCTCGGGATCGGAAGAGGCGGCCTCGGCGTCGACCATTCCCTCCGCCTCCTGGTGCAGGAAGTCGAGAACGGTCTCGCGCACGTTTCCCTTTTCGAGGATCTTGCGGCGCTGCCCGTAGATCACGGTGCGCTGGTTGTTGAGGACGTCGTCGAATTCGAGCGCGCGCTTGCGGACGTCGAAGTTGCGCCCCTCGACTTTGATCTGCGCCTGAGTGATCGCGCCGGTCACCATGCCGGATTCGATCGGCGCCGAGTCGTCGAAGCCGAGCCGTCCCATGAGCCCGGCGACGCGCTCGGAGGCGAAGATGCGGATGAGCTCGTCCTCGAGCGAGCTGTAGAAGCGCGACGAGCCCGGGTCGCCCTGGCGGCCGGAACGGCCGCGCAGCTGGTTGTCGATGCGCCGCGCCTCGTGCCGCTCGGTCCCGATGACGTGGAGCCCGCCCATGTCGACGACGCCCTGGCCAAGCACGATGTCGACCCCGCGGCCGGCCATGTTCGTGGAGAGCGTGACGGCGCCGGGCTGCCCCGCCTTCTCGATGATGAGCGCCTCGCGCTCGTGGTTCTTCGCGTTCAGGACCTCGTGCTTGATGCCGTTGCGATCGAGCCACCCTGAGAGCTGCTCGCTCTTCTCGACGCTCGTCGTGCCGATGAGCACCGGCTGCCCCTTGACGTTGCGCTCCTTCACCTCCTGGACGACGGCGTCCCACTTGCCCTGCTCGGTCTTGTAGACGAGGTCGGGGAGGTCCCTGCGGACCATCGGCTTGTTCGTCGGGACCTGCGTCACCTCGAGCTTGTAGACCTTGAAGAGCTCCTCGGCCTCGGTCGCGGCCGTGCCGGTCATCCCGGCGAGCTTGTTGTACATGCGGAAGTAGTTCTGGATCGTGATCGTCGCGAAGGTGCGCGTCTCCCGCTGGATCTTCATGCCTTCCTTCGCCTCGACCGCCTGGTGCAGGCCATCGCTCCAGCGCCGCCCGGGCATGAGCCGGCCGGTGAATTCGTCGACGATGACCACCTCACCGTCCTTGACGACGTACTCCTTGTCCTTGTGGTAGAGCGCCTTCGCCTTCACGGCGTTGTCGAGGTAGTGCACCGCCGTGACGTCGCCTTCGTAGAGGTTCTTCACGCGGAGAAGCCGCTCGGCCCGAGCGATCCCCTCCTCGGTGAGTGCGACCGCGCGATGCTTCTCTTCGACCACGTAGTCCTGCTCGGCCTGGAGCTGCGCGGCGACGCGCGCGAACGTGTAGTAGGTCTCGCTCGCGTCCTCGGCCGGGGAGCTGATGATGAGCGGGGTGCGTGCCTCGTCGATGAGGATCGAGTCGGCCTCGTCGACGATGGCGTAGTTCAGCCCACGCTGCACCTGATCGGCGATGTCCATGACCATGTTGTCGCGCAGGTAGTCGAATCCGAACTCGCTGTTCTGCCCGTAGGTGATGTCCGCGCGGTACGCCTCGGTGCGGCTCACATCGCGCCAGTGCCGGTGCCGCCAGTCGACGGCCTCGAGCTCGACGAGCGGGTCGTAGATCGCGCTCTTCTCGTGCGCGATGAAGGCGACACTCATCCCGAGCGCGTGATAGATCGGCGCCATCCAGCCCGCACCGGTCTTCGCCAGGTAGTCGTTCGTGGTCACCAGATGCGCGCCCTTGCCTTCGAGCGCATTTACGTAGAGGGCCAGCGACGCGACGAGCGTCTTGCCCTCACCGGTCCGCATCTCGGCGATGTGCCCTCGGTGCAGCGCGAGGCCGCCCACCAGCTGGACGTCGAAGTGGCGCTGCTTCAGCGTCCGCTTCGCCGCTTCGCGGACGGACGCGAACGCCTCCGGGAGGATGTCGTCGACCATTTCGCCCTTGCTGAGCCGCTCGCGAAAGTTGGCCGTGCTCTCGGCCAGCTCGGCGTCTGAGCGCGCCTGAAGGTCGGGTTCGAGCTCGTTCACCCGCACGACGACCTTACGGAGCCGACGCAGCTCCGCCTCGTTGGAATCGAGGAACCGAGTGAGGACGCTCACGGGGAGTGGGCCGTGCTCGCTAGTTGACCTGCAGCGGCAGCTGCAACCCCGGCGGATTGAAGAGCGCGCCGACGGACTCGCCCTCGTGAATGCGACGGATTGCCTCCGCGAAGAGGGGCGCGACCGTGAGGACTTCGATCTTGCCGGTGTCGCGAGCGGATGGCCGCAGCGGCACGGAGTCGGTGGTCACGAGCTTCTCGATCCCGCTGTTCGCGAGCCGTTCGGCCGCGTTATTGGACAGGATCGCGTGGGTGCAGCCGACCCAAATCTCGTTCACACCGCGTTCCTGGAGGATCTGGACGCTGTTGAGGATCGTGGTGCCGGTGTCGATCTCGTCGTCGATGATGATCGCGCGGTGCTTGTCGATGTCGCCGATGACGTTCACGATCTCGCTCCGCCCGCTGTTGTCGCGGTGCGTCTTCTGCATGAACACCAGCGGGACCTTGAGATCCTCGGCGATGCGCCGCGCCGCGTTCGCGTATCCGAGGTCCGGGACGACGAGGGCGACGCTCTCGGGATCGGCCTCGACGATCCCGCGGAAATACTCCACGAGGAGATTGCGGGCGGAGAGCTCGTCGCCGGGGATCGAGAAGAACCCCTGGATCTGCATCTGGTGCATGTCCATCGTGAGGAACCGGTCGGACCCGGCGACCCCAATGAGGTCCGCCAGCAAGCGCGCCGTGATCGGCACCCGCGGCTGGTCCTTCTTGTCGCTCCGGCCGTAGGCGTAGTACGGCATGACCGCCGTGATGCGGCCGGCCGAGGCGCGCTTGAAGGCGTCGAGCATGATCAGGAGCTCCATGATCGCGTCGCTGACCGACGGTCCGACCAGCGATTGCACGATGAAGACGTCGTGCTCGCGGGCGTTCTCCTTGATCTGCACGAAGATGTTGTCGTTGGCGAATTTGAAGACGTCGACGGCGCCGATGGGGATCTCCAGATGGCCACAGATGTCTTTGGCGAAATTGGGGTGGGCGTTTCCGGTGTAGACCGACAGTCCTCGGAACACGGCTCCCCTCCTGCCGCGGATCGCAGGTGGTCCTGCATGAAAAGTATACGGGCGCTAGCCTGCGAATCGTGAGCATCGCGATGGGCCATCGGATCCGCTGGACGGCGGTGTGGATCCTGGTCGTCGCCTGGTTCGTCGCTCAGGCGCTCAATTTCGGCGGGAATGCCATCCACCTCGTCCTCCTCCTCGCGATCGGGTTGCTCGTCTACGAGCTCCTGGCGGAGGACGCGCCGGCGACTTAGGCTGACCGCACGGGACGCGCGCCGCTCAAGAAACGCGCGTGCGCGAGCTCGGCGGCGGTGATCATCGCCTCGGTCCGGTCGAGCGGTTTGAGTTCAAAGTGCGTATCCGAGCCGACCGAGAACGTCGCGCCCCTGCGTGAGGCGCGGACGAGGAACTCGCGGTGTGGGACCCCATAACTTTCGTTCACCTCGATCGCGATCCCGCCTTGGACGCACATCGTGATGAGACGGTCCTGCCACTCCTCCGGATAGATGCGTTCGGGCTCTCCGAGCGCTTGGAGCGCCGAGAACGTCGGGTGGCCGAGGATGTCGATGCGATCTCGCTCGATCCCTTCCGCGACAACCTCGAGCGTGCGCTCGAGGATCCGTGACCGAAGGGCGGGATCGCGAAAGCGCTCGACCCCGCTGAACGTCTTCGTCCTGCCTTTCACGTAGGCGCCCGCGTCGTCGTACCGGATCCAGTCGCCGCCAAGATCGATCTGGTGGATCGCGCCGATCACGTAGTGGAGCGCGTCGTGGGTCGCGCGCGTGAGCGGCGGCGCGACGCCCAAGTCGTACTCGATGCCGACGCGGAGGCCGACCTTCGTCGCGTCATCGATGTACCGCTTGACGGCCTCTTCGTTGGGCAGCTTGTCGCGCCATGGATAGTGATCGGAGACGCCGTGCGGACGGACCGCGACCGACTTCGCGCGTTCCGCGAGCGAGACCGTCCCGTCGGAGCGGTCGCTATGGATGTGGTGGTCGAACAGCCTGAGGGTCACTCGGGGTGTCCGTGCCACGCCGCCTCGACCATCGTCCAGAACGCCCCGGACACGAGCGTGTGACCGCCAAGCAGCAGCGGGAACGGCGCCTCGCGAGCTGCCTCGGTGAACTCGCGCAAAGGCTTCGCCTGGATCCGCTCAGACATGAAGAGGTAGGACGCGAAGCGCTCCTCACCGCCGGGCCGCCAGCCCAGATGCGCGAAGAGGACGAGCATGTCGAAGAGCATCCCGTCGCAGAGCTCGCCCATCTCCGCGAAGAACCGACGCGGTCCGACCTCCCGGTAGAGGAACCCGAGCGCGCTCCGCGCCTCGCCGGATGTGTCGCGGCCGGCGGCCTGCATGCCACGTTCCTCCGCGAGCATGCGCACGCGACACGCGGTCTGGGTCTCGATGAAGGTCCACACCGGAGCGCCGACGCGGCCGGCCACGAGAAGCTCCTTTTCGGGGGTCGTGACCAGACGCATGAGCGCGTCGATCCGGTCGCTCAGGATGTCCTGCCACGCCTGCAGGACGCGGAGCTCGGGCGGACAGGCCGGGTGGCGGACGAGAAGTGCCGCGTCGGTGGGCGTGTCGACGTCGAGGAGCGTGGCGGCGGATTTCTCGAGCTGGCGCGAGGAGAGGCCGGCCTGCTGATGGAGCCGGCGCGGCAACGGGTTATCGGTCGCGGGGAGATCGATCGCGTCGAGGGCCGACGCCGGAGCGAACGCGACGAGATCGGCCGAGTAGGCGTTGTTCGAAAGGACGATCGCCTCGCTCGATTCAAGGTCCTCGCGGAGGACGCGAAGCTCCGCCGTCGTGAGGAGCGCGCCGGCACCGGCGCCGATCGTGCAGACGCGATCGAGCTTCCGCTCGCGGACGATCCGCTGCAGCTCCTGCCCAAAGTGAAAGGGTTGGGTACGGTCGGGAATGATCTCGGCCCCCTTGGCGCGGAACGCGGCGGACGCCTCGGCGTCGGTCGTCACCGCGTAGAGCGAGGCGAAGCCCGCGTCTCCCGCGCGGCCGAGCACGACGGCGCCGATCGCGATCTTCACCGTGTCGAGCTGACGCTCGAGCTCGCTCGACCCGCCGCGGCCGAAGAAGAGCAGGAAAGCGCTCACGTCCTACGACGCTAGCTCACTCCGCGCCGTCCGAAGCTCCAGTCGTGCGAACAGGAGCAGGACGAGCCCGCTCAGGAGCGCCCCCGCGATGACCCTGTCGTCGGCTGACGGGATCAAACGCAGCACCGCGAGCCACTGGGGATCGGACCAGTTGAAGAGCTTGGACGGATCGTCGTTGACGTTCACGGGGACCGTGTCCCACCGCTTGTCGTACAGGAATGCCGCGGCCTGAAAGAGCACGAATGACCAGAGCGCCAGGACCGCGAAGAGCGCGCGCGCGAACAGCGACCGCAGCAGCCCAACCGATGTTCCCCAGGCGATCGCGACGAAGAGCACCGGGGCGAGATCGTCGAGGAAGCGCGAGCCGAACACTCTCCCGCCCCACCACTCGGCGTAGCTCGCGTAGAGGACGAGCGCCGCGATCCACACGAGGAAGAGGCCGCGGAGCCGCTGCGCGACCTCGCCAGGCCATCGCCAGGCGCGCAGAAGCGCGAGGAAGGCGAAGAGCAGGTAGGGCGTGTAGACAAAGAGTCCCCGCGAGGGCGAGAAGAGCAACCCGTAGAGACCCGTGGCGATCGGCGTGTCGAACGGCTTCGTGCCGTAGCCCTGCTCGAGCGGCGACGCGAACGCGACGAAGTTGTAGACGAGCAGTGGCAAGACGCCGATCGCCGCGCCGAGGAGCGCCACGAGAAGGCGGACGGGGCGCAGCCCGTTGAGCCCGATGACGACGAGCGCGGTCGTCTGCCGGACGACGGCGCCAAGCCCGAGCGCGAAGCCCGCGGCGAGCTCGCGGCCCAGGGGGATCGGCTCCTCGCGCATCACGAGCCAGAGCGCGTATGCGACGGCCAGGTGCACGCCCGAGTGCTGCCACAGCGCCTGGCTCGCGACGGTGCGCACGCTCGTCGCGAGGAAATAGAGCAGGACGAGGACGAACGAAAAACGCGCTCCGGCGAAGCGGCGCAGCACCGACCAGAGCAGGAGGGTCGCAACGATTTCGACGATCGCGGCGACGACGTGCCCGCCGTGAACAAGAAGGCCGAGGTCGAGCGGGTTCGATCCAGTGAGCACGAACGGGGCGAAGAAGGGCAGGGCCAAGATCCCCATGCCCG
>Ga0066669_10000862_pt1 | contig 10680 bp, 7 predicted proteins | sample GraSoiAngelo_118_FD_133940 | JGI IMG/M metagenome (GOLD analysis project Ga0066669, IMG submission 133940) | Grasslands soil microbial communities from the Angelo Coastal Reserve, California, USA - 14_0919_02_20cm | ecosystem: Environmental > Terrestrial > Soil > Grasslands | place: USA...
GCGTTGGCGGTGATCACGTCGCGGTAGACGAAAGCGGTCGGGCGCGGCCGGCGCTCGAGGGTTTGCCGATCGACGGCCATGAGGCCGAAGTGCCGGGCGTAGCCCTCGGCCCACTCGAAGTTGTCCATCAGCGACCAGTAGAAATACCCGCGCACGTCGACGCCCTCGGCGATGGCGGCGTGCAGCTCGCCGAGATGCACGTGGAGGTAGCGCGTGCGCGCCGCTTCATCCAGCGTCGCGTGCCCGTTCTCCGTGACCATCAACGGCCTTCCGAGTCGAGCGAGCCGGCGGAGCTGGTGCCCGAGGCCGGGCGGATGGACCTCCCAGCCCATCTCGTCGATGAACTCCGACCGTTCCCCCGCCCGACGCAGGGCGAGCGGCGACACGGTGGGCTGGGTGAGGCTGCCGGGGCGCACCAGCATGCGGCTGTAGTAGTTGAGCCCCAGCACGTCGTAGCTGTCTCTGAGACCCGGCTCCTCCTCCCCGTCACCGCAGGGCGGCATGATCCGGCCGGTGCGGATGCCGTCCAGGTACCACTGGTTCATGAAGCGATCCTGCGCCTCCACCTCGGCCCGATCCGCGGGCTCGTCTGGATCGAGCGGCGCAAAGTACGGCATGTTGTGCACGACGCCGACCGGAACGTCCGTGGCGACGACGCCGCGGAGCGCGCCGTACATCGCGCCGTGGGCGCGCAAGGTATGGCGAGCAACTCCCAGAGCGCGAGACAGATCGCGCACCTCCGGTGGGTGGGCCCCGAGGACGTAGCCCACCAGGGGGGCGATCATCGGCTCGTTGATCGTCCACCAGACGGCCACCCGGTTCCCGAGCGCCCGCCCCACCCGCTCCGCGAAGCGGGCGAGCCAGTCGATGATGCGGGGATTCTCCCACCCGCCCTGGCACTCGACCCAGAGCGGGTTGGTGAAGTGGTGGAGGGTCACCGTCGGCACCATGCCGTGGTGGCGGATCGAATCGCACACCGCCCGGTAGTGATCGAACTCCCGCTCGTCGAAGCGCCCCTCCTCGGGCTCGAGCCGGCTCCACTCGACCGAGATGCGCTGGGCCCTGTGACCGAGCGAGGCCGCGAGGCGAAAGTCCTCGTCGAAGCGCTCGTAGTGGTTGCAGGCGAGCCCGGAGACGGAGCCATCCCGGATGTGGCCGCCCGCCTGCTCCCACGCCCACCATTGGTTGTTGCGGCAGCGGCCTTCGACCTGGTGCGCGGAGGTGGCCGCACCCCAGAGGAAGCCAGCCGGGAAGGCGAGGCGGCCCGCCATGGGTCGGCATTCCTTAGCAGCCCTACTGCGCCCGTGCCATGATGGCCACTGGCCCCGCCCGGTGCGGCTTCCGCCCATGGAGTGGCAACCGCCCGTCGGGCCCGGATCAGGACGTCTTGTGGAGACGGTTGAGGCGCCTCCCCGAATAGTCCACCGCCCAAATGTCGCCGCGGCTGCGATCGATGACGAGTCCGCCGCCGATCCCACTGTTGAGGTCGGGAGGGTTCGCGGCCGTGAAGCTCGTCGGGTAGAGGCCCAGGAGCGGGGGCAGCAGGGTGAACCGCCGGCGGGCGGCGTCCAGGTAGCCCTGGTCGAACCAGGTGTTCCGCCGCTGGTCGAAGTCGATCGTCAGCAGGTACTGCACGGCCATGTGGGTGAACGGCGGCATGCTGGTGGTGGGCTCCCACGCCCCCGGAACGAGGTACTCCGTCATGCAGGGGTTCGTGCACCTGCTGTCCGGAAGGACGAGGGTCGGGGGGCTGGTGCTGTTGTCGATCGCACCGGTGCACTGCTCCGCCGTGAGGCCCGGCGCCGAGAGCGCCTCGCACGCGGGATCGCCGACCCGCGAGGCGTGGAACCAGGCGATGCGGTTGCCGTAGAACTCGGTGCCGGCGACGTCGCCGGTGGACGTCACCTTGATGTCCCAGGGCCAGCTGACCAGCTTCACCAGGGCCGTTATGCTCGCCCTCGGCGGCGTGAAGGGCGGCGCGGTGGTCGGGAAGTGTCGCACCTCTCCCGTCGCTGGATCGAGTCGCCCGATCTCGTTCCCGAGATAGTAGTTCGCGAACCAGAGTGACCCGTCCTGCGGTCGCACGACGATGTGAGCCGGTTCGTAGATGCCCAGTAGATAGTCGTGGTAGCAACCGCCGTCGTCGACGCCCGGCGGGCAGATCGTGTCCGCCAGTACACAGTCGTCAGCGCTCACGCAGGAGTGATAGGACGCGTTGCTGCACGTCCCGCGCGGATTGCCGGGCATGCAGGTCGCCGAGGTCGTGAAGTCGAACGTGACGTTGGGCATGCAGTCGAAGAAGCTCGCGCAGCCGCGGGCCGGGTCGTTGCTGCAGAAGCTTCCCGATCCCCCGGGGTCACAGGTCGGGAGACTGGAGAAGTCCCAGGCGAACTCCTCGCGCGGGATTCCGGGGTTGTCGGGGTCGAAGCTGGTTAGGCGACCGGGGTTGGTCTGGGCGACCCAGATGCGATGCCGCCCGTCATCCCACGCCACGCCGATCACACTGTTGCGGTCGCCGGGCAAATTGTAGACGCGGTCGTCTGCGCGGCGCGATCGTAAGCGAGCACCCGGCCGTGGTTCCGGGGGCCGTCGTATCTGCTCGGTTCGGACCCGCCCTCGGTGAACCAGACGCGCCCGCTCGCGTCCAACGTGACGTCCTCGCCGAAGGTCGGGACGTCGGCATGCCCGCAGCCCGGGATGCAGAGGTGGAACGGGGTGCCCACGGTCACGGGATAGAGGGCGGCCTTCACCTGTGCGTCGGCCGGATCCCAGTACCCGAAGTCGCGATGGAACTCCGCGTCGATCCAGATGTGTCCGCTGCCGGGCTCGAGGGCGGGGTCTGTCGGATTTCCGGCCACCGCGGCCGAGGTGTCGAACCAGTCGTACTGGTAGTAGTCGGCCCTGACCCGCGCGCTCCGTCCCCCGGGCGTCACCACGCGCGCACGCACGCGGGTCATGTCGGGCGGGAGCTTCGCGACCACGTGCACGTCGGTCCACACCACGATGTCCGGGCTCAGGGCGTCGACTGGTTGCACCGTCAGGACGCCGCCCACGTAACCCTGGGCCTCGACGTACGACCCGGATGCTGGCGTACCGAGCCCCGAGCCGGTCAAGGACAGCGCGAGGAACGTGCTCCCGGGATGGGTCACCGCGAGCGCCGGCGTCTGGAGCTTCGGTCTCGCCTCCACGACCGGCGCCAGGGCAAGCCCTCCGACCAGCAAAAGCAACGCAAACGGCGGTCCCAGCAGTTGGGACGTCAACGGAGTGTGCCCTCCTTGGGTTCAGGGAGCGAGCGGCGACGACTGGGCGGTACACTCGTCGCGCAGCGCGGTCAAGCTTTTCCGACGCCGGGCTCGGCGCACGTACCTACAATCCCCGCCCACTGTCCCACTCGGTTTTCACGCGCGGGCGGTGCGGGTAGGATCGCTCCCTTGCGGCCCCGCGACCTCGAGACGCTCGAGTTCCCCCGCGTGCTCCAGGCGATCGCTGCGCTCGCTCGCTCCCCCGCCGGACAGGGGGCCGTGTGCGGGCTCTCGCCGACGGCGGACGGCACGGTGGCCGACCGCCGTCTCGACGAGGTCGCCGAGTTGGTCGTGCTCTCTCGCGAGGCAGGGAGGGTGCCCACGGCAGACGTCCCGTTGCTCGCCCCGATCCTGGGCGCCGCGGCGCCGGACGGCGCCGTCCTCGAGCCCCGGCGCCTCGCCGAGGTGCGGGACTTTCTCGGTACGGTGGGGCGCGTCCGCGCTCACCTCCGGCGGGACTCGACCCGCTTCCCCCGCCTCGCTACGCTCGCGGCGTCCCTCGGCGATCTCGCCGTCGTTCGCGAGCCGCTCGCACGCACCCTCGACGAGATGGGGCTCGTGCGCGACGACGCCAGTCCGACCCTCGCCGCCGCGCGGGCCGTCACCCGCGAGCTGAGGCGCCTCCTCGAGGCGCGGCTCGAGCAGCTGGTGCGTGACCCGGCGCTCGCCGCCGCCGTGGCCGAGCAGTACGTCACCCTCCGGAACGGCCGGTTCGTCGTCCCCATCCGCACCGCCGCGGTCAACGCGGTACCCGGGATCATTGCGGACCGTTCGGGCTCCGGCGAGACGGTCTTCCTCGAACCGCTCTTCGCAGTCGACCTCAACAACCGCCTGCTCCTCGCCGCCCGGGACGAGGAAGCCGAGGAGCGCCGCGTGCGCGCCGAGCTGACGGCGCTCGTTCGCGCACACGCAGGCGAGCTCGCGGCCCTGGAGACCGCGCTCGCGTGGGCCGACGCCCTGGGAGCGGCGGCCGTCTTCGCCGAGCGGTACGGCTGCACGCGCCCACTCCTCGGCGGAGCGGAGCTGGCGCTGGCTGAGGCGCGCCACCCGCTCCTCCTCTTCGGCGGCCGCCCCGTCGTCCCCCTGGATCTCCGCGTGCCAGCGGATCGCCGCGGACTGGCGATCACGGGACCCAACGCCGGCGGGAAGACCGTGGCCTTGAAGACGCTCGGCCTCTGCGCGCTCATGGCCCACGCCGGCCTCTTCATCCCCGCTGCCGAGGGCAGCCGGCTCCCGCTCCTCGAGGCGATCCTCGCCGACATCGGCGACGAGCAGTCGATCGACCGTGATCTCTCGACCTTCTCGGCCCACGCGGAGAATCTCGCCGCCATCGCCCGGGCGGCGGGGCCCGGAACGCTCGTCCTGCTCGACGAGCCGGGCGCGGGCACGGATCCGGTCGAGGGCGCGGCGCTCGCCGTCGGCGTGCTGGACGACCTCCTCGAGCGCGGCCCGCGCATCGTCTTCACCTCGCACTTCGCGCAGGTGAAGACCTTCGCCCTCGCCAGTCCGAGGCTCGACGTCGCGGCCTTCGACGTCGACCCGGTCACCGGCGCACCGCGCTTCCGGCTCGCGTATCACACCGTCGGGCAGAGCCTGGCGCTGCCGATCGCGCGTCGCCACGGCCTGCCCGCGCGCGCGCTCGAGACCGCGGAGCGGCTGCTGGCGGGAGAGAGCCGTGACCTGGCGCGCGCCGTGACCCGGCTGGAGGAATCGCGCCTGGGGTTCGAGACGCGGCGTGCGGAGGCCGAGGAAGAGCGGAGCCGGCTCGCGACGGCGCGCGCCGACGCCGAGGCGCTCGCCGGTGAGCTGCGCGCGCGCCAGCGACAGCGTTGGGTCGAGGATCTCGAGGCGTCTCGCCGTTTCCTGCACGAGCTCGAGGGTCGGGGCCGGGCACTGCTCGACGAGCTCGGGAAGCGACCCGACCCTGCGGCCCTGCGTCACTTCGTGCGCGACGCGCAGGCGGAGATCGCTGCGCGCTCCGCCGCGCTCTCGACGGAAGGTGGCGTCTCGCGCTCGCCGGTCCCCGGCGACATGGTCGAGGTAGTGGGGCGCGGCATCCGCGGCGAGCTCGTCGAGATCGTCGGCGAGCGCGCGCGCATCCGGCGCGGCGGCCTCAAGTTCGAGGTTGCTGCCGATCAGCTCCGCGTGGTCGAGGGGCCACCGCCGCGGGAGCGGGTCGCGGTCGCGGTCGAGCGGCCGGCCGACGTTCCGGGGGAGATCAACCTGATCGGGCGCCGGGCCCGTGAGGCGGTCGACGCACTCGGGGAGTACCTCGACCGTGCGCTCCGCGCCGGCCTCGCCGAGGTGCGGGTGGTGCACGGTCTGGGCACCGGCGCGCTACGGCGCGCCGTGCACGACTTCCTCGCCACCCTGCCTTACTGCACGAACTACCGGGAAGCCGAGCCGGGGGCGGGCGGCGCCGGCGTCACCATCGCCGAGCTCGGCTAGGCCGCGCGGCCGCAGCCATTCGACTGCGCCCGGACTCCAGTCCCGCAGTCGCGCCCATGCGCCGGATGCCCTGCCGAGCCCGCTTCCTCGCCGCGCACCCATCGGCATACACTTGGCACGGCGGTTGCCTCCGATGGCGAACTGGAGCTAGTCGCCCGATCGCTGTTCTCGTCGCCATGATCCCCTTCTGTCACTTCAAGCACCGCGTGCGCTGGGACGCCCGTCTCCATCAACTGCGCGACGACGGGGCGGCGTGGCCTCATGGCTTCCACCACCACCGGCGGCGCCACAGGGACGACGACCACGAAGACCCCGATCCGGTCGCGCGTGCCCGCCGCCGTGCCGCGGCGGAGGCGGGTTTCTACGGCCACCTGCTCAGCTACCTCGGGATCATCGCGTTCCTCGCGCTCGTGAACCTGGTCACCTCCCTTGGCCCCCACGCGTCACCGGGCGCCCGCCACCCCTGGTTCCTCTGGCCCGCACTCGGGTGGGGCATAGGACTCTTCTCCCACTACATGGCGGTCTTCGGCTCCCGTCTGCTTCGGGAGCGCTTCTTCGACCCGGCGGTCGAGCGGGAGCTCGGCCGCCAGCGCGCGACCATGCAGACGGAGAAGCAGGCGAGCATCGACGAACTCTCCTCCACCATCGCGCACGAGATCCGGAATCCCGTCGCCGCCGCCAAAAGCCTGGTGCAGCAGATGGGAGAGGATCCCACCTCGATCGAGAACGTGGAGTACGCCAAGGTGGCGCTCGGGGAGCTCGACCGGGTCGAGCGCCGGATCTCGCACCTCCTCAGGTACGCCAAGGAAGAGGACTACAGCTTCGCGCTGGCGAATCTCGCCACCGTCGTCGACTCGGCGCTCGCGCAGATGCGCGCCAAGCTCGATGCGGCCGGCGTCAAAGTCGCCCGCAATTACATCGCCGGCCCCACCATCCGCGCCGACGCCGAGAAGCTCCGCCAGGTGTTTGCGAACCTCCTCGCCAACGCGATCGATGCGCTCGGCTCCGTGATCGAAGATCGCCGAATCGACCTCTTCGTCGAGAATGGTGACCGGCGTGCCACGGTGCGGGTGCGCGACAACGGCTGCGGCATCCCCGCCGACAAGGTGGAACGCATCTTCAACCCCTTCTTCACCACCAAGGAGCAGGGGACGGGCCTCGGGATGGCGATCTCCAAGAAGATCGTCGAGGCGCACGGCGGATCGATCGACGTGGCGAGCGAGGTCGGCCGCGGGACGGAGTTCAGCATCATCCTACCGCTGCCGCGGTAGGCGGGACGGACGCATGCAGGGCCGTGTGCTGATCGTCGACGACGAGAAGGCGATGCTGCTCGCCCTGAAGGGGCTGCTCGGCAAGGAGGGCTACCAGGTCGAGACGGCCGCCAGCGGCGAGGAAGCTCTCCGACGGATCGAGACCGGAAGCTTCCACCTCGTGATCACCGATCTCAGCATGGACGGCACGAACGGCATGCAGGTTCTCGAGCACGCCCGGGCGGTCGATCCCGACCTGGCGGTCATCATGATCACCGCCCACGGCTCGGAGAAGATCGCGGTCCAGGCGATGAAGCTCGGCGCGGCGGACTACCTTCCCAAGCCGTTCGACAACGACGAGCTCCGCGTCGTCGTCCGGCGCGTCATGGAAACGGGGCTCCTGCGCCGCGATCACCGCCGCTTGCTCGAGCAGGTGCACGAGGTCTTCGGCTTCGAGCAGATCGTCGGCCAGAGCGCCGCGATGCGACGGGTGTTCGAGGTGATTGAAAAGATCGCCGACGCGGACGTGACCGTGCTCATCCGTGGCGAGAGCGGAACGGGGAAGGAGCTGGTCGCCAATGCGCTTCACTACCGCAGCCCCCGGCAGGCGCGGGCGATGGTCAAGATGAACTGCGCCGCGCTCAGCCGGGAGCTGGTGGAGAGCGAGCTCTTCGGACATGAGCGCGGCGCCTTCACCGGCGCGATCGCGCGGCGGGAGGGGAAGTTCGAGGCAGCGGACGGCGGTACCCTCTTCCTCGACGAGGTGGGTGACATGCCGCTCGAGACCCAGGCGAAGCTCCTCCGCGCCATCCAGGAGAGGGAGTTCGAGCGCGTGGGCGGCAACGCGTCGATCCGCGTCGACGTCCGGCTGATCGCCGCCACGAATCAAGACCTGGAAGCGGCCGTGCGTGCCGGCCGCTTCCGTGAGGATCTCTACTACCGCCTGCGGGTCGTCGAGCTCGTGATCCCGCCACTCGGCGAGCGGCGCGAGGACGTCCCGCTCCTCGTCGACCACTTCCTGAAGGAGGCGGCGAAGCGCTTCCACCGCGATGTGAAGCCGCTCACGGGCGACGCGCTGCGCGCCTGCGTGGGGCGCGAGTGGAAGGGCAACGTCCGCGAGCTACGCTCGGCGATTGAGCGGGCGCTGCTGCTCGCGCCGGGCGCCGAGATCACGCTCGCCGATCTGCCGGGCGAGGCCGCCGGGAGCGCGGCCCCGGCCACCCTCCCTGCCGCCCCGACTCCCCTCTCCTTCCGCGATGCCAAGGAGCGCGTCGTCGAAGCCTTCGAGCGCGACTTCCTGCTGGACGCGCTCCGCCGTCACGGGGGAAACGTCACCAAGGCGGCCGAGGAGGTCGGCATGTACCGGCAGAATTTCCAGCAGAAAATGCGCGAGCTCGGCATCACGGTCGAGGAGGCCGGGAAGCACCCCGGCGAACCTCGCTGAAGGAGGTCCGCATGAACGTCATCGCCCGCCTGCAAAATCTGCTGCGTGGTGTCCTCGCCCGCTGGATCGGGCGCCGCGAGCATCGCAATCCCGAAGCGGTCTACGAGGCGGCCATCGAGGAGCGCCTTGCGCACTACGCCAAGCTGCGCGCCGCCGCGGCCGGAGTGCTCTACATGCGGAGCAAGCTCACGAAGGCGCTCGAGCTCAAGTCCGGCGAGCTCGGCCGCGTGCGTCGAGAGCTCGCGACGGCCGTCGATCAGGACGACGACCGGGTGGCCCTCACGCTCATCGGACGCCGCGACCTGCTCGGCCAGAGCATCGAACGCGTGAGCGACGAGCTCCGCCAGCTGACGAAGGAAGCGGAAGCGGCGAAGACGAACCTCGTCGCCTTCCACGACGAGATCGCTCGCCTGCGCGAGGAGAAGGTCCGCATGCTCGCCCGGCTCGCCAACGCCCGGGCGCGCCTGCGGCTGCAGGAGGTTCTGAGCGGCCTGTCGCCCGACGCCGACATCCGTGCTCTGGAAGGAGTGCGCGATCACATCAACCGGCTCGTGACCGAAACGCAGCTCAGCGGCGAGCTGGGCGACACTGAGCTCGAGCGGCGCCTCGGGCGCATCCGCGAGGCCGAGGCCGAGTCCGCCGCCCGCGCGCAGCTCGACGAGCTGAAGCGGGCTCGTAAGCCGGCGCTCCTGCCGCTCGTGGTGCCGCCGGCCGCGTCGTCGAGCGCGAGCTGAGGCGCGGTGACGGGCGCGGGGGGCGCCGTCTCCGCTTCGATTCGCGCCGCCGGGCTGATTCGCTCGATCGAGGGATCCGTTCGGCGCTCATTAGGCGCTCCGACGGCGCCCCCCGCGCCTGTTGCAGCTCCTCACTCGGGGAGGTCGCCGTCCGAGCCTGCGAGGAGGGAGCGTAGCTCGGGCTCTTCCACCACGTAGCGCTGGGCGCAGAATTCGCAGATCACCTCGGCTCGCCGATCGCCGGCGAGCACGTCGGTCAGCTCGGCGCGGCCCATGGCGATCAACGCGGCCGCCACCCGTTCGCGGGAGCAGCGGCAAGCGAAGCTGACGGGTCCGGCCTCGACAATCGGCGTCGGGAAGCCCGCGAGCAGCCTCCCGAGCACGGCGGCAGCATCGAGGCCCTGACGGACGAGGTCGCTCGGCGGTGCCGAAAGGTTCACGTTAGCCTCGAGGCGATCCGCCGTCCCGGGTTCTGCACCCGGCATGGTCTGCACGACGTACCCACCCGCCGCCTGTACGCGGCCGTCGGAGTCGACGAACACGCCGACCCCAACCGCCGACGGCGTCTGCTCCGAGTCGAGCAGGTAGCGGGCGACGTCGCTCCCGATCTCGCCCGACACCAGCGGCACGATGCTCCGGTAGGGCGCGCCCTCGGGTGGCAGGCGCATGACGCAGAGGATGCCGCGACCGAGCGCGCCGCCAACGTCGAGCTTCCCGGCGCGCGCGGGAAGGTGGGTGTGTGGTCGAGAAACGAAGCCCCGCACGACGCCCTCGGGCGTGGCGTCGACGAGGATGCTTCTGAGCGGCCCGTCGCCGCTGAACTCGAGCGAGATGCGCTCACCCGTCTTGAGCATCCCGCCCAGGAGCAGCCCCGCGGTGAGCGCCCGGCCGAGAGCAGCCGTGGCGGTGGGGAGCGTTCCGTGCCGGAGGCGCGCCTCTTCCACCAGGTCGGTCGTCACGGCCGCCAGCGCGCGCACCGTTCCCCCCGCGGTCACGGCGCGCGCGAGCTGATCAGCCACGGCCTGCCCCGTCGATGGCGTCGAGCGCCGTCAGCATCTCGCCCGGGGAGACGAACCCGACCAGCCGCCGCCGCTCCTGGCCGTCCGGCCCGAGCAGCACGTAGGTCGGCACGCCCGCCACCCCGAAGCGCTCGCGGAGCGCGGCGGTCGGGTCGTCCTCTTCGGTCAGGTCGATCTTGAGGGTCGCGAAGGCGGCTGCGGCCCGCACGACCGCCGGGTCGCGGAAGGTCGTGCGCTCCATCTCGCGGCAAGGGAGACACCACTCGGCCTCGAAGTCGAGCAAGACCGGGCGCCCGGCCGCGATCGCGCGTGCGAGCGCATCCTCGGAGTAGGCCGTCCAAGCGATCGGGCTCCTCGCGTCAGCACGGAGAAGCGTCACGAGCGAGACCGCGGCAAGGGCCACGCCGCCGACCCGTCGGGCGACCGCGAAGAGGCCACGTCCGCGCGCCCCGACAAAACCGAGCACGACGGCGGCCGCGAGCA
>Ga0066669_10000868_pt1 | contig 10673 bp, 8 predicted proteins | sample GraSoiAngelo_118_FD_133940 | JGI IMG/M metagenome (GOLD analysis project Ga0066669, IMG submission 133940) | Grasslands soil microbial communities from the Angelo Coastal Reserve, California, USA - 14_0919_02_20cm | ecosystem: Environmental > Terrestrial > Soil > Grasslands | place: USA...
GAGCAACTCACCCTCCTGACGTATGCCGAGAGCGGCGCCGGTGACGACGTCGACAACTCGCACCTCGGTGTTGGGCACGACCTTGCCGATCGACCCCGGCTTGGAGGGCGCGTTGCGCGTCGGACTCAAATGGGTGACCGGGCTGGCCTCCGTCATGCCATAGCCCTGCACGACCGGGCATCCGAGTTTGCTACTCAGCTGACGCGCGATTTCCTCGCCGAGCGGCGCCGCGCCCGAGAACACCATGCGCACGCTCGACAGATCGAATTGCGCAACGGCAGGGTGCTTGACGAGCGCAAGGACGATCGGCGGCACGATGGGCAGCACCGTGGCGCGATATTTCTGAACGAGCCCGAGGAAGTCCATGAAATCGAAACGCGGCATCGTCACCAGCGTGCCGCCCTGGGCCAGCGTGGATTTCATGATGACGACCAGGCCGTAGATGTGGAAGAACGGCAAGGCCGCCATGACGATGTCCTGCTCGCCGAAGCCGTCGAAGTCCTTCATGCCCTCGAACTGCTGGAGGTTCGCCACGAGGTTGCGATGCGTGAGCATGACGCCCTTGGGCAAGCCGGTGGTCCCGCTCGAGTACGGCAGCGCGACGACCTCGAGGGCCGGATCGATGCTGACCCGCGGCGGGCTCGCCGCCGTCTGCAGCAGCTCGGCGAAGGGACGCGCGCCTTCCGCCGTCCCGAAGACGAAGATTTCCTCGACCGAAGTTTTCGCCGCTGCCTCCCTAGCCTTGTCCAGGAAAGCGGGAACGGTCACGATAATTCGCGCGCCGGAGTCGATCAACTGCCTGGCGAGCTCGTCGGCGGTATACAGAGGATTGATGGTGGTGCTGCTGCCGCCGAGCGACGCCACCGCGTTGAACACCACCGCGTACTCGGGAACGTTCGGGCTGTAGATCGCCAGAACGTCGCCACGGCGGAACCCGTGCTGCGCGAGACCGGTGGCCACGCGGCGGATCCCGTCGGCCAGCTGCCCGTACGTGAGGGCTCGTCCACTCGGCCCATCGATGAGCGCGGGCTTGTCGGCCAGGCGCGCGGCGTGCCGCAGCACGTACTCGGTGACCGTGATCTCAGGAATCGTGACGGCGGGGCCATCACTCGCGATGATCATTCACGCTCCTCGTGTGATCGGGCGTTTCCAAGGCTGCCAACCGTGTGGGCTGCGGAGGCTATGGCATAGCAAGTCATCGTGTCAAGGCGAGAGCCGTCCGCCGCCGTCCCGCCGATGCTTCAGGTATACTGCCGCGCCAAAGGAGCCGGGGTGCCACTCAGAATCGGCGTCGACATCGGTGGGACCTTCACGGACCTCGTGGCGCTCGACGAGGCGACGGGCGTCGTGGTCAATGCCAAGGCGCTCAGCACACCGTCGAAGCTGCTCGACGGTGTGCTGCGCTGCGCGGATCAGGCGGGCGTCGATCTCGCGGACTGTCGGCTGACGATTCACGGCACGACGATCGGCATCAACGCCTTGCTCGAGGGCAAGGGGGCCCGCACCGGGCTCCTCACCACCGAAGGCTTCCGCGACGTCCTCGAGATCGGGCGCGGCAACTTCCTGCGCATGTACGACGTGCTCTATCGACGGCCGACGCCGCTCGTGCCCCGCGGACGTCGCCTGGAGGTCGCCGAGCGGCTCGGCGCGCGCGGCGAGGTGCTGGTGCCGCTCGATGAGCCCGCCGTGCGGGCCGCCGCGCGGTCGCTCGCCGCCGGCGGCGTGCAATCGGTCGCGGTGACGTTCCTCTTCTCCTATCTCGATCCGGTCCACGAGCGGCGCGCGGCGGCGATCCTCGCCGAGGAGTTGCCGGGTGTCGCGATCTCGGTCTCGCATGCGCTCACGCAGGAGTGGCGCGAGTACGAGCGCACGAGCACCACCGTCGTGAACGCCTACGTGCTGCCGATCGTCGAGCGCTACCTCGCGACGTTCGAGCAACGGCTCGCCGAGCGCGGCTTTCGCGGTCGCGTGCTGATCACGCAATCCAATGGCGGCGCCTGCTCGGTCCCGGCGGCGCGCGCGCGGCCCGTGCACACGCTCGAGTCGGGACCCGCCGCCGGCGCGATCGGGTGCGCGAGCCTGGCGGGCTTGCTCGGCCTCGATCGGCTGATTTCGTTCGACATGGGCGGCACGACGGCCAAGTGCGCGATCGTCGATCACGGCATGGTGCAGACGACCGACGAGTATCACGTCGACGGCCGTCCGCTGCGCATTCCGGTGATCGACATCCGCGAGGTGAGCGCCGGCGGCGGGACGATCGCGTGGATCGATGCCGGCGGCGCGCTCGCGCTGGGACCACAGAGCGCCGGCGCCGCGCCCGGGCCTGTCTGCTACGGGCTCGACGGCACCGAGCCGACCGTCACCGACGCCAACGTGGTGCTCGGACGCATCGATGGCTCACGCTTCCTGGGGGGCACCATGCCGCTCGATGCGGCCGGGGCCGCGCGCGCGGTGGACGAGCGGCTCGCCCCGCGGCTCGGCCTGTCGCGTGCGAGCGCGGCGGCCGGCGTGGTGCGGCTGGCCGACGTCAAGATGGCGCTCGCCGTGCGCGGGATCACGACCGGGCGCGGGCTCGATCCGCGCGACTACACGCTGGTCGCCTACGGCGGCGGCGGACCGCTGCACGCCGCCGCGATCGCCCGCGAGCTCGGGATTCCGCGCGTGGTGATTCCGCCGTTGCCCTCGACGTTCTCGGCGTGGGGCATGCTGGCCAGCGATCTGCGGCACGACCTGGTACGCACGGTGCTCGAGCCGCTCGAGGCAACCGACGCGGCGTGGGCGCAGGCACGCTACGCGGAGATGCAGCGCGAGGTCGCCGCGATTCTGCCCGGCGACGGCGCGCCGCTCATGCACCGCGCGGTGGATCTGCGCTACGTCGGCCAGGAGCACACGGTCACGATCGCGGTGACGGACCTCGGCGACTGGGCGGATCTCCGCAAGCAGTTCGATGACGCCCACGAGCGAGCCTACGGTTACGCCGGCTCCGACGTCGACGTGCAGCTTCTGAATCTGCGGTTGACGGTCGTCTTCCCGATCGAGCGCCCGCGCCTGCCGACCCTGTCGCGGCGGACCGGGAGCAGGCCCGCGCTCGAGACGCGGAAGATTTACTCGATCGCGGCCGGCGACTTCGTCGAGCACCGCGTCGTCGAGCGACGTGATCTTCTCGCCGGCGACACGATCGCCGGGCCGGCGGCCATCGAAGAGTCCGGAACCACGACGATCATCGACGCCGGCGACACGCTCTCCGTCGAAGAGCACGGCTGCCTGATGATCCGGGTCAACGCAGGCTAGACGCCATGGCGCTCGATCCCATCACCGTCGAGGTCGTTCGCGCCGCGCTGAACGCCGCCGCCGAGCGCATGCGTCTGACCATGATCAAGACCGCGTACAACCACATCATCAGCGAGAGCCTGGACTTCGGGTGTGCGATCTTCGACGCGAACGTGCAGATGATCGCGCAGGGCATCGGGCTGCCGGTCTTCCAGGGTCACCTCGGCTTTCCGATCGAGGCGACGATCCAGGACCGCGGCCTCGAGGCCTTCCGCGAAGGCGACATCTTCATCCACAACGATCCCTACACCGGCAACGGCAATCATCTGAACGACGTCGCGATGACCGCGCCCGTGTTCTGGGACGGCCGCTTGGCCGGGTTCGTGTCGGTCAAGGCGCACTGGAGCGACGTCGGCGGCCCGGTGCCGAGCAGCATGCAGGTGGGCTCGCGCGAGTTCCGGCAGGAGGGTCTGCGCTTCCAGTCGGTGCGGCTGCTGAGCCGCGGTGAGCTCAACGAGGAAGTCATCCGCGTCATCCGCGCGAACATCCGCACGGAGAGCGGCACGATGAAGGACGTCCAGGCCATGATCGCGGTGTGCCGGGCCGGGGAGGTGTCGTTTCACGAGATCCTCGCCCGGTACGGCCGCGAGACGGTGCTCGAGGCCACATCCATATATATGGAGCAGTCCGAGCGCCGGACGCGCGCCGCACTGGCCGCCATTCCGGCCGGCATCTATCGCGCGGTCGGCCACTTCGACAACGACGGCATCACGCTCGACCGACCGGTGCGCGTGGAGATGGCGATCGAGGTTCGCGACGGCCGCATGACCGTCGATTTCACGGGCTCGGACGCGCAGGTCGTCGGGCCCTTCAACTGCGGCGACGCGATCACCATCAGCGCGTGCCGGCTGCTCATCAAGTGCCTGACGACCCCCGACGATCCGGTCGACGAGGGCTGCTTCCGGCCGCTGCGCGTCAGCGTGCCGCGCGGGTCCGTGCTCGCGGCCGAGGAGCCGGCGCCGACCGCGCGCTATTACGTGCCCATCAATCTGCTCATCGAGCTCGGCCTGCGCGCGCTCGCCGACGCCCTGCCGGATCGGATCCCCGCCGGCGCGTATGGCGACCAGATGCCGACCATCGCGTTCGGCACCCATCCGCAGACCGGCCGGCTCTTCATCCAGGGCGACCTCAACGCCGGCGGCACCGGCGCGCGTCCGGCGTATGACGGCGAGTCGGCGATGATCATCTTCGCGGGCTCGACTGCCCGCAACAATCCCGTCGAGGTCGTCGAGTCGCGCGTGCCGTCGATGCGCGTCCTGCGCTACGGCCTTCGGATGGACTCCGGCGGCGCCGGCAAGTTCCGCGGCGGCCTCGGCGTCGAGCGCGTGTACGAGTTCCTGGCGCCGGCCTTCATCACGTTCAGCCTCGAGCGCAAGGCGACGCCGCCCTGGGGGCTTCGCGGTGGACTGGATGGCGCGGTGAATGGCGTGGAGATCAGATCGCCCGACGGCTCGACTCGTCACGTGCGCAAGGCGACGCAGCATCCGATCGCGGCCGGCGAGATCGTCAGAATCATGACCGGCGGTGGCGGCGGCTGGGGCTCGCCCGCCGAGCGCGATCCCGAGGCGGTGCGCCGCGACGTGCGCGAAGGCTACGTCTCGGCGGACGCGGCGCGGCGCGACTACGGCGTGCGCCTCAACGGATCCTGAGCGTGGCCGTTCGCGCGATCCGGTGCGGCACGCTGTTCGACGGCACGGGCGGCGTCCTGCTGCGCGACGCGCTGGTCGAGGTGACCGACGGCCGCATCACGAGCGTTGGACCCGCCGCCAGTGGCAGCGTCGCGCCCAGCGCGGAGACCGTCGACCTCCGCGACCGCTTCGTGATGCCGGGGCTCATCGATTGCCACAGCCACGCCTCGCTCGTCCCGGGCGAGGGCGATCAGCTCGGTCAGCTCCGCCGCGGGCCGGTGCCACAGGCGCTGGCGGCCACGCGCAATCTGCGCCGCGATCTCGCGGCCGGCACGACCACGATGCGGATCATGGGCGAGGAGCACTTCGTCGATGTGGACGTGCGCGACGCGATCGAGGCCGGCGTGATTCCCGGCCCGCGGCTGCTCGTGGCCGGACGCGGGCTGGCCGCCGACAACGGCCACGGCCGCGCGCTGACGAGCTACGACGGCGTGGACGACGTCCGTCGCGGCGCGCGCGAAAACCTCCGCCGCGGCGCGAATCACGTCAAGATCTTCGTGACCGGCGGCGTCAGCTCGCCCGGGCCCATGCCGACCGGCAGCGCGTACACGCGCGAAGAGATTCGCGCCGCGGTGGAGGAAGCCGATCGCGTCGGCACCTACGCGGCGGCTCACGCGCATGGCGGTCCGGGGCTGCAGCTCGCCGTACGCGAGGGCGTGCGAACCATCGAGCACGGGGCCCTGGCCACCGACGAGGACATCGCGCTGCTGATCGAGCGCCGCGTCTGGCTCATCTGCACCCTCGCGATCTTCATGCATCCCAGCGGCATCGAGCAGGGCGACGGCCACCGCCCCGCAATCATGGACAAGGTTCGCTCGGCCCGCCGCGTCGTCGCCGAAAACTTTCCGCGCCATCTCGCCTCCGGCGTCCGCTTCGCGTGTGGGACCGACAGCATGCACGGGTTGATGCCCTTCGAGCTGCAGACGCTCGTTCGCTTCGGCGTGTCGCCCGCGGACGCGCTGCTGGCGGGCACGCGCTGGGGCGCCGAGGCCTGCCGCATCGATAACGAGGTCGGCACGATCGAGCCCGGCAAGCGCGCCGACCTCATCGCGCTCGACGGCGATCCGCTGAAGGACATGACGGCGCTGGAACGCGTGAGCCTCGTCATGAAGAACGGCGTGGTGTATGAGGATCAATCATGAGCGATCACGAACCGCACGACACATCCGCCGGCGACGCGATCTCCCGCTTCGTTCTCACCCGCCGCGCCTGGCTCGCGCGCGCGGCGGGCGTCGGCGCCGCCGCCGGCCTGCTCGGACCACGCGCCGTCCTCGCGCAAGGCACGCCCAAGCGCGGCGGCACCTTGCGTGTCGCCACCGTCGACAAGCCCGTGAACATGGACCCGGGCTACGCGCAGCTCTACTCGTCGCTGCAGATCTACCAGAACGTCTACAACAAGCTGGCCTACGTCGACGAGGCCGGCCAGTTCATCCCGGGGCTCGCGAAGTCGTGGAAGCAGGAGAACGACAAGACGTGGCTCTTCGAGCTCGTCGACAACGCCGTCTTCCACAACGGCGAGCCGTTCACCGCCCAGGACGTCGTCTTCACGTTCACGCGGCTGCTGGATGCGAAGAACAAGCTGCCGATGCGCATCTTCTTCTCGCCGGTGGAGGGGGTCGAGGCGGTCGGGCAGTATCAGGCGCGCTTTCACCTCGCGAAACCGTTCGGCCCACTGCTCGCGATGCTCACCCAGGCGACGGAGATCGTGAACGAGAAGGCGCTGAAGGAGAAGGATCCGAAGCTCGTTCCGATCGGAACAGGGCCCTATCGGTTCGTCGAGTGGGTCAAGGACGATCACGTCACGCTCGAGCGCTGGGACAAGTACTTCCGGCCGGGGCGTCCCTACATCGATCGCATCATCTTCCATGCGCCCGCCGACGACACAGTGCGACTGACAGGTCTGCAGACCGGCCGATTCAACTGGATCCAGACCGTGCCGCCGCAGCGGATTCCCGAGCTCGAGCGCGGTCGCGACCCCAAGGCCTCGCCCGGCCGACCCTATCTGCCCTTCTTCCTGATGCTCAACGCGAGCAAGCCGCCATTCAGCGACCGGCGGCTCCGCCAGGCGATCGCCTGGGCGATCGACCGCGCGGAAATCGTCAAGCTCGTCTACTTCGGCAGCCACGTGCCGACGGCGGAGCCGACACCGGAGACGAGCCCGTGGGCGACCGGCGTGAACGCGCACAAGGGCGGGCCCGATGTGGCGCGCGCCAAGCAGCTACTGAGTGAGGCCGGCGCCGGCGGTGGTCTGACGCTCACATACCTGGTGAAGTCGCAGGTGCCCGTGCTCGTCAAGACGGGCGAGATCCTGCGCGAGCAATTCAAGAAAGTCGGGATCACGCTCGACGTGCAGCCGATGGAATCCGGTCAGTACTTCGAGTCGCTCGTCGGAAAGAAATTCGACATCGCCGGCGCCTGGTGGAGCGTCACGGTCGACCCGGACATGTTCTACTCGCCCCTGCAGCACTCCACGTCGCCGTGGAATTTCTCGGGCTTCAAGTCCGAGGAGGCCGACCGACGCATCGACGCGTTTCGCTTCACCACGAACCCCGCCGCGCGCAAGAAGATGTACCCGGACCTGGTACGTTGGTTCCAGGAAGAAGGCTCGCTGATCGTCTTCAGCAACGAGATCCAGCGCTACTGGATGAAGCCGAACGTCTACGGCTCGGTGCCGTTGCCGTCGCTCGAGCTGCGATTCGAGGAGAGCTGGATCGGCTGAGGCGCAATGGCCTCGCCCTGGATATACGCGGCGCGCCGGCTGGCTCTCGCGGTTCCGCTCCTGCTGGGCATGAGCGTGCTCGTGTTCGGGCTCATGCGGCTCGTGCCCGGCGATCCGGCCGTGGTCGTCCTCGGCTACAAGGCGACGCCGGAAGGCGTGAGAGCGCTGCGCGAAGCCTTTCACCTCGACGAGCCACTGCCGGCGCAGTACGTGCGGTGGCTCGCCGCGCTCGTGCGGGGCGACTTCGGTGTGGACTTCCGGCAGAACGAGCCCATCGGCAGGATGATCCTCGACCGCCTCCCGGTCACGCTCGAGCTGACGCTGGTGGCCACCGCCGGCGCCGCGCTCATCGGCATCCCGCTCGGCCTGCTCGGTGGCGCACGGCGTCGGGGGTTCGCCGACCGCGCCACGCTCGCCATCGGCCTCGTCGGTGTGTCGATTCCGGACTTCTGGCTCGGCATCATGCTGATGCTCGGCCTCTCGCTCGGTGCCGGGCTGCTGCCCTCCGGCGGCTTCGTCCCGATCGGCGAGAGTGTCGTCGAGAATCTGCAGCACCTCGTGTTGCCCGCGCTGACGCTGGCCCTCAGCCGCGCGGCCGTGCTGGGACGGCTCAGCCGCGCGGCGGTGCTCGACGTCGCGCAGCGCGGCTTCGTGCAGTGTGCGCGCGCCAAGGGCCTCGCCGAGCCTGCCGTGCTCTTCCGCCACGTCCTGCCGAACGCCGCGATTCCGATCGTCACCGTGCTCGGTCTGCAGATCGGCTACATGCTGGGCGGCGCCATCGTCGTGGAGATGATCTTCACGCTGCCCGGCGTCGGTCGCATGACGCTCGACGCGGTGCTCGAGCGGAACTATCCCGTGGTGCAGAGCACGGTGCTGGTCATCGGCGCGATGTTCATGCTGGTCAATCTCGCCACCGATATTCTGTACGGCGTCATCGATCCGAGAGTGCGGCACCGATGAGGCAGCCGCTCGCCGGCCTCGCCATCATCGGCGTGCTCGCGCTCGCCGCGCTCCTCGCGCCGATGCTGCCGCTCGGCAGTCCCACCGACATCTCGAAGGATCTCGCCCTCGGCGCGCCGACCGCGGCCGAGCCGTTCGGCCGCGACGATCTCGGCCGCAGCCTGCTCAGTCGCGTGATCCACGCCTATCGCGTCTCCCTCGGCGTGGCCGTGACGTCGGCGTTGCTCGCCGTCGTGGTCGGTGGACCGCTCGGTCTGATCGCGGGCTACGCCGAGGGCGTGCCCGATCAGCTCATCATGCGACCGCTCGACGTGCTGATGGCCTTCCCCGCCGTGTTGCTCGCGATCGCGCTCATGAGCGTCTTCGGGACCGGCGCGATGCTGCTCTCGATCGCGCTGGCGGTCGTGTACACGCCCGTCATGGCCCGCGTGGCGCGCGCCGCCGTGCTCGCGACCAAGATCGAGGTCTATGTCGACGGCGCGCGCGCGCTCGGCGCCACGGTGCCGCGCCTCGTGCTGAACCACATCCTGCCCAATGCGGCGGCGCCGATGCTCGTTCAGGCCTCCGTGTTGATGGCGATCGGGATCCTGATCGAGGCGGCGCTGTCATTCCTCGGCGTGGGCGTTCGGCCGCCGACGCCGTCGCTCGGTCTGATGCTGGCCGACGGCCGCGGCTTCATGGTCCAGGCGCCGTGGATGGTCGTGTTCCCCGGCCTCGCCGTCATGCTCGCCGTGCTCGGATTCAACCTGCTCGCCGACGGGTTGCGCGACTGGCTCGACCCCCAGCACGCGGCGGGGCGCTGAGGGGAGCCGAGTCGACCGGTGAATGTAAACCCTATCCAGGAATAGTGACCGGTACGGTGTCGTCCATTTGGACGGCATGCACGCATTCATGCTCCTCAAGACGGCTGTCCGGGCGAGCGTCATCGCCGTCGCGTCGGCCGTCCTGGCGATGAAGCGTCGGCCGCAGAGCCAAGCGGAACCGCCCCTGCCCGCGCGCGTCGAGCATGCCGTGCACCTCCGATTAATCCCGTGCGGACCTCAGACAGCGCCAGCAACGCACGAGGGCCAAACAGGCCGCATGCGGACGACGCCGTACATTCTGCCGCGCGCCCGTCGCACGAGCGCGCGCAGACGTGCACCTCGTGGATAACCGAGACCAACCGGCGCGTTGTCAAATGGGGTCGCCGGCATGTGTATGTCTTACCGGCAATGCACTTCCTGCGTCGTCCTGACCTTTGCGCCTCGTTGATGCCACCGATCGCTCGGTCGGCGCCTGTCCGCTCGCCGTCGTGATTTCTCTCCGCACGCGCCGGCTCGACTGATAACCCAATCTTGACGATGTCGTCGGGGAGCGGTGTTGGACCTTCGTCTTCGGCTCGCCGTCAGACGAGCAAGTTCTCGAGTGGACCAAGGTCCAATTGGATCTCGGCGGGACATCGGCGAACGTAGGTTCTCGCCAAGGAGGCGCAATGCAGGTGACGGCGATCTCGACACCGCGATACCCCGAGTGGCGCTGGCGCATCACCGACTACGCCGGCGAGACCGTGGAGGAATCCCAGGCCGGTTTTCCCAGCATCGCCGCGGCGGTGGCCGCGGGCACCGAGCGGCTGGTCACGATGAATGTGGTCGATCGCTCGGATTCGACGCCACGGACGTGGCCGCCGCGGTTCGGACGTCGCTGACAACGATGCCCTGCGTCCATGGTGCGGCATGATGGCCGACGGTCCGATCGTTCCGCGAGACGATGGGCGCCAGAGGCGATCGTGCCCGCGTGTGTTGGCGCAGGTCGGCGGGCGCAACGACGAGATCAACAGCCCGATGCCGAACGCGTGGCCTACGGGCTTGCGAACCATGGGATGTCTGGCGTGCGATGCGGCATTCGTCAGCACGGGCAGGCACGAGCGCCTGTGCGCGTCGTGCCGACGACGCAAAGGATGAGGGCTCGGAGCTAACGAGCGCCGCGTCCTTCCTTCA
>Ga0066669_10000872_pt1 | contig 10662 bp, 8 predicted proteins | sample GraSoiAngelo_118_FD_133940 | JGI IMG/M metagenome (GOLD analysis project Ga0066669, IMG submission 133940) | Grasslands soil microbial communities from the Angelo Coastal Reserve, California, USA - 14_0919_02_20cm | ecosystem: Environmental > Terrestrial > Soil > Grasslands | place: USA...
CCGGGTTTCGTCCGCCCCGAGACCCGCCGCGCGGAAGTGATGTCCTTCGTCGAGGCGGGCCTGAAAGACCTGTCGGTATCGCGGACCAACATCCGGTGGGGAATCCCGTTTCCGGGAAGGCCCGGACACGTCGTCTACGTCTGGCTGGACGCTCTTTCGAACTACGTCACGGCGCTCGGGTTCGGCGCCGGCGACGAACGGCTGTACCGCGAGTTCTGGGAGAACCCCGACGGCCGCAGGGTCCACGTGATCGGCAAGGACATCCTCCGCTTTCACGCCGTCTACTGGCCGGCGTTCCTGCTCTCGGCCGGAATTCCGGTGCCGACGACCGTGTGGGCGCACGGCTGGTGGCTGCGCGACGAAAAGAAGATGTCGAAGTCGGTCGGGAACATCGTGCAGCCCGACGCGCTGGTGGAAGAGTTCGGGCCGGACGCGCTCAGATACTTCCTCCTTCGCGAGATGGCATTCGGCCAGGACGCCGCCTTTTCGGACCAGGCGTTCCTGGAGCGCTACAACGCGGACCTCGCGAACGACCTCGGCAACACGGTCTCGCGGGTCGCCGCGCTGTGCCGCCAGGCGTTCGGGTCCTCGCCGCCGGAGCCGTGCGACGACAACGAGGTCATCGGGGCGTGGGAACGGGCCCGGGAGGCGTGGCGGGTCGCGATGGACGAGTCCGCGTTCCACCGCGGGCTCGAAGCGGTCTGGAAGCTCCTCTCGGAGATCAACGGCTTCGTCGTTTCGCGGGAACCCTGGAAGATCCTGAAGGAAGAGGGGCCCTCTCGCCGCCTTTCGCGGATCCTCTACGCCTGCGCGGAAGGCGTCCGGCTCGTCGCCGTGCTCCTCTCCCCGTTCATGCCGGAGACTTCCCGCCGGATCTGCGCCGCCCTCGGCGCTGCCGCGAAGGAGGCGGCGCTCGAAGACCTCGAGTGGGGACGACTCTCGACCGGTGCTGCGCTACCTGCGCCCGAAGCGCTCTTCCCGCGGGTGGACGCCGCGGCATACTTTTCGACGGAGGAGGCAAAGACCATGTCGACGAACGAGCCGGCCCGCCCGGCGGCGGCGCCTACCGCGGATGACGACGGACGCATCTCGATCCAGGAGTTCCAGAGAGTCCGTCTGGTGACCGGCCGCGTCGTCGAGGCCGAGCGCGTGCCGAAGTCGAACAAGCTCGTGAGGCTGCAGGTGGACTTAGGCTCCGAGAAGCGCCAGGTCGTCGCGGGCATCGCGAACCGCTACGAACCGGAAGCGCTCGTCGGAAAGAACGTGGTGATCGTCGCCAACCTGAAACCTGCGAAGCTCATGGGGGTCGAATCCGACGGCATGGTCCTCGCGGCGACGGTCGGAGCGGCCGGAGATCCGTCGCTCCTGGAGGTCGCCGCGGACGTTCCGCCGGGGAGCATCGTCAAATAGCTCCCGCGCCCCTCGCCGACTCGCACTGCCACCTTCACATGGTCGAGGGCCCGCTCGACGGCGTGCTCGAGCGGGCGCGGCAGGCCGGCGTCGAACGGCTGCTCGTCCCCGGAACCACCGTCGCGGACTCCGCCGACGCCGCGCGGATCGCGGAGACTCACGAAGGCATACTCGCTGCCGTCGGCGTCCACCCGCACGAGGCGAAGGACTTCGATCCGGGTCGCGACGGCGCCGCGCTCGAGACGCTCGCCGCCCGGCCGGAAGTCGCGGCAATCGGGGAGGTCGGCCTCGACTTCCACTACGACCTTTCGCCGCGCGAAAAGCAGATCGAGGTTCTCGAGTGGATGCTCGACCTCGCGCGGCGGCTCGACCTGCCCGTGATCCTGCACAACCGGCAGAGTGGATCCGAGCTCTTCGCGCTTCTGTCCCGGCGGGGACCGCGCGAAAACGCGGGCGTTCTGCACTCCTTCACCGAAAGCTCCGAATACGGGCGCAAAGCGCTCGATCTGGGTTTCCGGATCTCGTTTTCCGGGATGATCACGTTTAAGAACGCGCAGAACATCCGCGACGCCGCGCGCGGGCTTCCGCTCGACGCTCTGCTCGTCGAGACCGACTCCCCCTACCTGGCGCCCGAACCTTATCGGGGAAGGCGCTGCGAGCCGGCGTTCGTCGTAGAGACCGCGCGAAAGCTCGCGGAGATCAAGGCGATCCCGTTCGAAAGCGCGGCGGAGGCGACGACGGCCGGTTTCGACCGGCTGTTTCGCCGGCGAGACCGGCGCCCGCGATGACGCGGGCGTCGCGCATCCCGCCCCGGGAGTTCGAGTCCCTCGTCGAAGAAGCGCTCGCCGCTGTCCCCGAGCGATTCCGGCGTTACCTGGAGAACGTCGTCGTGGTCGTCGAGGAAGAGCCCTCCGACGAAGACTTCGGCGAGACCGACACTCCCGACGACCACGAGCTCTTCGGGATCTTTCGCGGCGCTCCCTATTTCGACCGGCAGCGTTTCATCTCCGACCTGCCCGGCCAGATCGCGGTCTTCCGGGGGCCGATCCTCCGCTCCTGCGAGACCCGGGGCGAGGCGGTCCGGGAGATCCGCGACACCGTCGTCCACGAGCTCGGGCACGTGCTGGGGTTGGATGACGAGGAAATGCCCTACTGACTCCCTGTCATCCCGACGAGCGAAGCGACGAGGAAGCTCTCTGTCCTCTCCCGCGAGCGGTCGACGGCGCAACTCACCGGCGAGGGCCGCGATGTCCGCGGTCGCGATTGGGGTGGCCGGCGTGCTCTCCCTCGCGGCTGCGACGATCGTCCTCTTCCGGCCCGACCGGCGCCATGGCCATCTCGGCCTCGAGCTCCTCCTTGGAAAGAGCCTGCTTCCGGGAGAGCTTGATCTTTCCCATCGGGTCGACCGCGATGATCTTGACGGTGACTTCGTCCCCCTCCTTGACCACGTCCGTCGTCTGCCGGACGCGGTACGGCGCGAGCTCGGAGATGTGGACGAGGCCGTCCTGGCCCGGCAGGATCTCGACGAAGGCGCCGTACGGCTCGACCCGACGCACCTTGCCCGTGTAGATCTTCCCGATCTCCGGCTCCTGCGTCAGCCCTTCGATGATCTGGATCGCGCGCAGCGCCGCGGCCTCGTCGGAGGAAGCGATCGAGACCTTGCCTGAGTCCTCGACGTCGATCTTGCAACCGGTCTCCTCGATGATCGACCGGATCGTCTTCCCGCCCGAGCCGATGACGTCGCGGATGCGGTCTCTGGGGATCTGCATCGTGAAGATTCGAGGCGCATATGGAGAAATGTTCGGCCGAGGCCGGTCGATCGCGGCCGCCATCTTCTCTAAGATGTGCAGCCTTCCGACCCGCGCCTGCTCCAGCGCCTGCTCGAGGACGGAGCGTGGAAGGCCCTGGATCTTGATGTCCATCTGAAGGGCAGTGATGCCGTCCGCCGAGCCGGCGACCTTGAAGTCCATATCTCCGTAGTGGTCTTCCTGGCCCGCGATGTCGGTCAGGATGGCGAACCGGGTTCCCTCGCCGACCAGCCCCATCGCGACTCCCGCGATCGGAGCCTTGATCGGTACGCCGGCGTCCATGAGAGCCAGCGTTCCGCCGCAGACCGTGGCCATCGACGACGAGCCGTTCGACTCCAGGATGTCGGACACGACGCGGACCGTGTACGGGAACGACTCCTCGCTCGGGAGCACGGTCGAGAGAGCGCGGCGTGCGAGGTTTCCGTGACCGATGTCGCGCCGTGACGGACCTCTCATGAACTTCGTCTCTCCCACCGAGAAAGGCGGGAAGTTGTAGTGGAGAAGGAACGTGTGCTCGCTTTCTCCCTCGTACTCTTCGATGATCTGGGCGTCGTCCGAAGTCCCCAGCGTCGCCGTGACGAGCGCCTGTGTCTCGCCGCGGGTGAACAGAGCCGACCCGTGCGTGCGGGGAAGCAGACCGACCTCCACTGAAATCGGCCGGACCTCGTCGAACGCCCGCCCGTCGAGCCGCTTGCCCTCGCCCAGGATCGACTCGCGCGTCAGGAACTTGACGAGATCGTCGGCGGCGCGCGCCGTCTGCTGCCGCCTTTCGGGCTCGGTCTCGGGGACCATCGAAGCGGCCGCTTTCTTGACCGCCTTGATCTCCGCGTAGGAGGCGATCTTTCCGGACATGGTCAGCGCCGCGCGCATCGGCGGCTCCCACTGCCGGCGGACTTCCGCGAGCACGTCGGCCGGGTACGCCTCGGGCGCCTGCCAGGCCGGCTTGTCGAAACCGCCCTGTCGGCCCAGATCCTTCTCGGCCGCGACGATCCGGCGGATCGCCTCGTGGCCGAACTGGATCGCGTCGAGTATCCCGCGCTCCGAGACCTCCCGGGCGCCCGCCTCGACCATCACGACCGCTTCTTCCGTACCGGCGACCACGAGGTCGATGTCGGACTTTTCGCGCTCGGCGTTGGTCGGGTTCAGGACGAGCTGGCCGCCGATCGATCCGACGCGCACGGCGCCGATCGGCGAGTAGAACGGCACGAGCGAACAGGTCAGGGCGACCGATGCGGCGTTCAGAGCGAGGACGTCCGGGTCGTTCTGGCCGTCGGCGGAGAGAACAAACGCGATGATCTGCGTTTCGTGGTTGAAGCCCTTCGGAAAGAGGGGTCGGAGCGGCCGGTCGATCAGGCGGGAAGTGAGGATCTCCTTTTCGGTCGGCCGGCCTTCGCGCTTGAACCAGCCGCCCGGGATCCGGCCGGCCGCATACGTGTTCTCGCGGTAATCGACGGTCAGGGGGAAGAAGTCGGCGTTCTCTTTCGGCTCTTTCGCGAAGACGGCTGTGGCGAGCACGACGGTGTCGCCGTAGCGGACGACGGCGGCGCCGTCGGCCTGCTTCGCGAGCTTGCCGATTTCGAGGTCGAGGGATCGGGTCCCCAGCGGAATCGAGGTCTTGTGGGTCATGGTCTTTCCTTCTCGTCGTGGTTTGGCCGCCGGCGCAGCCGCGCGGTGAAGGAGAACGCCGGGCTCTCCCTCGCCGGGGCAGTGAAACGGGCTGTCGCCCGCCCGGCGGCGGAGTTACTTCCGGATGCCGAGGCGCTCGATCAGCCGGTGGTAGCGCTCCGGATCTTCGGACTTCAAAAAGTCGAGCAGGCGGCGGCGGCGCCCGACGAGCTTCAAGAGACCGCGGCGGGAATGGTGATCCTTCGCGTTCGTCTTGAAGTGTTCGGTCAGGTAGGCGATCCGGTTCGTCAGCAGCGCGACCTGCACCTCGGGCGAGCCCGTGTCGGTGTCGTGGGTGCGGTACTGAGAGAGGATCGTCGGCTTCTGGGTTCGATGCTCCGTGACGTTCACTTCTCCTCCAACCTTCTCATCTCACACTTTTTTCTCAATCGGACAGCCTACCACAGGGGGCCGCAGTTCTCTGACGGTTCAATCCGCGAGCACCAGCTTCGGCCGGATCAACGCGATGCCGCGCGTTCCGATCGGGCTGACCTGCCCGAGCGCGACCATCTCGTCGGAAGGCCCGACGAGAGCCACCCAGTCCCCCTCTTTCGACGCGACGCCGCGAGCCGGAATCGACTGGCCCTTGCGGATCTTCCAGGTTTCGAGCGAAGCCAGGCGGACGCGCTCGAACGGAAAGTGAACGCGCGACAGCGGCACGGCGTGCGGAGGCTCCAGGCGCTCGGCCGGCGACATCCCTTCGAAGCGCTCGAGCGGGACGGCGTCGCTCGCCTGGAAATCGCCGATGCGCGTTCGGCGCAGAGACTCCAGGTGCGCGCCGCAGCCGAGCTTCTCGCCGAGATCGCTCGCGATCGAGCGGATGTAGGTGCCGGACGAGCAGGAAATCGAGAAGGGCAGACGCCCTCGGGAGAGCTCGCCGAAGGACAGCTCCGGGACGCGAACTTTCTTCGGTATTACGGGAACGCTTTCGCCCTTGCGCGCCATCTCGTAGAACTTCCGCCCGCCGATCTTCTTCGCCGAGTACGGCGGAGGGGACTGGAGAAACTCGCCGCGGAACGACTCTGCGGCCGCCTCGATCTCTTCCCGCGTGAGACCCGCGGAATCGCGCTCGGGCCCCACCGGTTCGCCTTCGCGATCGAAAGTGGTCGTGGCGCGGCCGAGCCGGATGATCCCCTCGTAGGACTTGTCCATCAACGTGAAGAAACCTTGCAGCCGGGCGGCCTCCCCGGCGCAGAGGAGGAGGAGCCCGGTCGCCATCGGATCGAGCGTTCCGCTGTGCCCGATGCGGGGGAGCGAGAGCGCCCGCCGAACGCGTTCGACGACGTCGTGAGAAGTGAGGCCGGCCGGCTTGTCGAGGAGAAACAGGTAGCCGCGGCGAAACAAGTCGTCCGCTCTCACGGCTCCTCTTCGGACTCGGGCAGCACGCGCGAGAGCAGCTCGTCGATCCGCGCGCCCCGGTCGTAGGACCGGTCCGCTTCGAAGAAGAGCTCCGGGGCGTACCGGAGCCCGCAGCGGCGGCCGACCTCGCGCCGGAGGAATCCGGCCGCGCGCGCGAGGCCCGCGACCGCGCGGTCGAGGGCCGTTTCGTCGCCGTGGGCCGTGAAGAAGACGCGGGCGGACCTCAAGTCCGGAGGCATCTCGACGTCGGTGATCGTCACGAACTTGACGTCCGGGTCGTGCGCTTCGATCCGGAGGAGGTTCGAGATCTCGGCGCGGACGAGGTCGGCGACGCGCTGGCTGCGGCGAGATTCCTTTTTCATCCAACCCTCTCGGCTGTCATTCCAAGGGCCGGAGGCCCGAGGAATCTCTTCTCGACAGAGATCCCTCGGTTCGCTCGGGATGACAACAGGGACTACACATGCATGAACTCGTTTCGGTACTCCAGCATCTCCCCGTCTGAGTTCTCTTCCACACAGGATCGGATGTTCTGCAGCAGGGCGTCGAGCGGCTTCTCATCCGGCCCGATCGCGGCGACCGCCAGCTCCGCTCGTTGCAGGAGGTCCTGCCCGCCGACTTCCGAAGCGGAAACTTCGAACTCGTTCCGCAGGCGGCTCTTCAAGCTCCGGACGATCATCCGCTTCTCCTTCAGGCCGCGGCAGCCGGGCAGGTGGAGGTCGAAGACGGCATAGGCGAGAACCATGGTTGAGCGAGGCGGGGGCGGGGACGATTACGCGCCAGTCTCCCTCATGCTTCCATCACCCCGGCAGTCTTCTCGACCTGGTACGCCTCGATCACGTCGCCCACCTTGACGTCCTGGTAGCGCTCGAGGGCGACGCCGCACTCGAAACCCTGCTTGACCTCCGAGACGTCGTCCTTGAAGCGCCGCAGCGAAGCGACCTTCCCTTCGTAGATCACCCGGTTGTCGCGGAGCAGCCGGACCTGGGAAGTGCGACCGATCGAACCTTCGGTGACGTAGCAGCCGGCCGCGATTCCGAACCTGGGCACCTTGAACGTATTTCGAACCTCGGCGCGGCCCCGGGCAACCTCTTTCAGCGTCGGCTCGAGCAGGCCTTCCATCGCCTTCCGGATCTCGTCGGTCACGTTGTAGATGATCGTGTGGAGGCGGAGCTCGACGCCGCTCTTGTCGGCCTCCGCCTCGGCCTTCTTTTCCGGCCGCACGTTGAAACCGACGATGATCGCGCCGGAAGCGGACGCGAGCAGCACGTCGTTGATGTTGATCGCCCCGACGCCGACGTGGAGGAGCGAGACCTTCACTTTCTCGTTGGAAAGGTTCTTCAAGGCCTGGGACAGGACCTCGGCCGAGCCGGCCACGTCGGCCTTGACGATCAGCGGCAACTCCTTGATGCGGCCTTCCTGGATCTTGTTGAAGAGCTGATCGAGCGAAAGCTTCTGGCTGGCGGCCATCGCCTTCTCGCGCTCCCGGAGCTGGCGGAACGAGGCGACCGAGCGCGCTTTCGCTTCGTCCGGAACGACCTGGAACGTGTCGCCCGCCTGCGGGAGATCCTCGAAGCCGGTGACCTCGACCGGGGTCGCCGGGCCCGCGTCCGTCAGCCGCTCGCCGCAGTCGTCGCTCATCGAGCGGACCCGCCCGAAAACCGATCCCGCGAAAAAGACGTCTCCCACGTGCAGCGTCCCGGACTGGACGAGCACCGTCGCCACGTTGCCGCGCCCCGCTTCGCGCCTCGCTTCGAGAACCACGCCCCGGGCCTCCTCGGCGACCGAAGCAGTCAGCTCCTGCAGGTCCGCGACGATCAAGATCAGCTCGAGCAGCTGGTCGATCCCCTGCTGGCGGACCGCCGAGATTTCCGCGGAGGGAACCTCGCCTCCCCATGCCTCCAGCAGCACGCCGTGGTCCGCGAGCTCTTTGCGGACCCGGTCGGGGTTCGCGTTCGACTTGTCGATCTTGTTGATCGCGACGACGATCGGAACCTTCGCCGCCCGCGCGTGGTCGATCGCCTCGACGGTCTGCGGCATCACGCCGTCATCAGCCGCGACGACGAGGACCACGATGTCCGTGGCCCGGGCTCCCCGGGCGCGCATCGAGGTGAACGCCTCGTGACCGGGGGTGTCGAGGAAGACGATGGGGCGGTCGTGCACTTCGACCCGATAAGCACCGATGTGCTGGGTAATCCCCCCGGCCTCTCCTTCGGCGACCTTGGTCTGGCGGATGGCGTCCAAGAGCGACGTCTTTCCATGATCGACGTGGCCCATGACCGTCACGACCGGCGCGCGGGGGGACCGGGCAGATGCGGCGACCGGAGCGACTTCCGCGGATTCCGGGGCGGTCCGCGCGAGCTCGAGCTCCTCTTCGAACGAAACGACGGCCGCTTCGACGCCGACTTCCTTCGCGATCTGGATGGCGGTCGAGGCATCGAGCGTCTGATTCACGGTGGCGAGGATTCCCCTCTGCATGAGCAGCCGCTGGATGTCTTTCGCGAGCACACCGAGCTTCTCGGACAGCTCCTTGATGGTGACCCCTTCCGACAGGAAGATCGGTCCGGTCGGCATCGGTTTCTTGAACTCGAGCAGCTTGCCCGAGTCGTGCGCGCGCGTGGACTTCGCGGCGCGCCGCAGAGCCGACTTGGAAACCGGCTTCGCCTCCGCCACGACCTCGGCTTCTTCCGCACCTTCGCCCTTCTCGATCAGCGGAAGGGTGATGTCCGAGTACGTGTCTTCCTCGTACGCGCCGACGAACTCCCGCAAATCGACTTCGTCCGCGACCGTGATCTTCGGCTTCGCGCCGCGCTTCGCGGCCGGCTTCTTCGTCTCCTTTTCGTCTTCCTTCTTGCGTTTCGCGGGCGCGCGGTCGGGGAGCGGCGGAGGGGGCGCCGTGCGGCCGAGTCCCACCCCGGGACCCGGACGCCCGGCGGGTCCGGTCGGCCGAAGCGGCGCGCCGGCCGGCCGCATTCCGGGGCCGCCCGGAGTCGGCCGATACACGGAGGGCGCGGCCCTCCCCGAAGGGCTTCCCGAAGCCGGGCCCATGGGCCGCGACGGACCCGTGGGGCGCATGGCGGGCGCGCCGGCTCCGGCGCGCGCCATTGCCGGAGCGCCGGGCGGCCCGAGAGGTCTTCCGGCCGCCGGCCGCGGCGGGGGAAGCACGATCTTGCGGGGCAGGGCCGGCCTGGCAGGGAGCTCGGGTTCCGGCTCGGACGGCACGACCGCGGTGCGGGCCGGCTCCGCCGGCTTCGCGCGCGCTTCTGCCGCGGCCGGAGGCGGCGTCGAGACGGTGGCGGGACCGGGACGGCGGACGACCGGCTCGACGTCCGGCTCCAGGCGAGCCGGCGCCGTTTTCTCCACGATCTTGATGCGGGAGAGCGCGCTCTTCTGGGGCCGGAACGCCTTCGATTCGCTGTCGCGCACGATCAACTGCTTGGGCGCGTGGGTCTTTCCCTGCAGGATGGCCAGCACCGTCGACTCGTCGAGCGCCGCCTGCGGCGACTTGACGTCGACGCCGATCGACTGGAGCAGGAAGAGGACTTCCTTGCTTCCGATTCCCATCTGCTCGGCGAGCTCTTCGACTCGAATCTTTCCCATCGAGCTCATCTACTCCTGAACGATCGTCTCTTCGGCCGGCGTCGAGGCCCCCGCCTCTTCCTCGCCGGGAACTTCTTCGCCTTCCTCTTCCTCCTCCGACTCTTCGGAGCGCGGCGAACGGATCTCCTCTTCCGCGGCGCGAGCCGCTTCGAGCAGCCTCTCCGCGGTCGCTTCCCCGATCCCGGGGATCTGGGCGAGCTCTTCCGCGCTCTTCTCCAGCAGCTCGAAGAGGCTCCCGACGCCCGCTTCGGCGAGCTTTTCCGCGGTCTTCTCTCCGACTCCCGGGATCTCGGAAACCGCGACCTGCTTCAAGCGCGACGCCTGCAGCATCCGCGTCAGGGCCTCGGCGACTTCGCCCTTCACTTCGGTCTCGCCCTTGATCTCGATCTTCAGCCCGATCAGCGCGGACGCGAGCCGCACGTTCTGGCCCTTCTTGCCGATCGCGAGCGAGAGCTGGTCGTCCTCGACCACACAGTCGAGGCTCATCGTCCCGTCTTCGTGGTGAATCGGAGAGACCCGGGTGATCTTCGCGGGAGCGAGCGCGTTCTGGGCGAAGGTGATGAGGTCGTCGGAGTAGAGGATCACGTCGATCTTCTCGCCGTGGAGCTCCCGCATGATCGACTGGACCCGGCTGCCGCGCATGCCGACGCAGGCTCCTACCGGATCGACGTCGCGCTCGCGCGAGCGCACTGCGACCTTCGCGCGCTCGCCCGGCTGGCGGACGGCGCCTTTGATGACGACGGTGCTGTCGTAGATTTCTGGCACCTCCATCTCTAAGATCCGGATCAGCAGCCTCGGGTCGGTCCGTGAGAGGACGAGCTGC
>Ga0066669_10000889_pt1 | contig 10619 bp, 7 predicted proteins | sample GraSoiAngelo_118_FD_133940 | JGI IMG/M metagenome (GOLD analysis project Ga0066669, IMG submission 133940) | Grasslands soil microbial communities from the Angelo Coastal Reserve, California, USA - 14_0919_02_20cm | ecosystem: Environmental > Terrestrial > Soil > Grasslands | place: USA...
CAAAGAAACGTCGCGGAACGTGCCGTTTCCAAGATTCGCGAAGAGACTGTTGGGCTGTTTGTAGTGCGTGGATCCAAAAAGATCAATCAAGTCGTTGACGTCGGAGTTGGCCGTGAACAGGTCCTTCCACCCGTCATTGTTGAAATCGAAGAAGCCGTTGCTCCAGCCGCTGCGCGTCGTGGAGAGCGCCGCTAACCGGCTCTTGTGGGTCGCGTCCTGGAACGAGCCTTTGCCTAGATTCTGAAACAAGGGGAACGTCTCGCCCGCCAAGGCCGTAACGCTGAGATCGCAAAGGCCGTCATTGTCAAAATCGCGAAAGTCCGCTCCCATGCTGGCCACGGGCAGCCCATTGTTAGTTAACGCCACGCCAGCCTGGAGCCCTACCTCCTCGAACGTCCCATCACCTCGATTGTGGAACAGGAAGTTGGGCAAATTGTCATTCGTGACAAAAATGTCCGAGAATCCATCGTTATCATAATCGGCAAAAGCGACGCTCATGCCGCGCCCGATGTGGCCTTCAATGCCAGCTTTCGCCGTGACGTCCTCGAAGGTTCCATCGCGGCGGTTCCGGTAGAGTGTGTTGGGCAATCCTTCGAAATACTTGGGGTGGCAGTAAACACGCAGATTGCGGTCGCGCTCACCGCAGTAGCGGTCAAAACCGGTAGTCCAATGAGCGTAATTGACCACGAACAGGTCCAGCCAGCCGTCGTTATCGTAGTCGAACCAGCCGGCGGCAACCGACCACTTGTCACTCTTGATTCCCGCTTTCTCCGTCACATCCTCGAACTTTCCGTTGCCCAGGTTGCGATAAAGAATGTTCCGGTAGACGCCTGCAACAAACAAATCCTTATAGCCATCATTGTTGTAGTCCGCCGCCGCAGCGCCCATCGAATAACCGACGCCAGCGACCCCGGCTTCCTGCGTGACATCGGTGAATCTCATACCACCATCGTTCCGGTAGAGCCGGTTGAAAAACTTCGACGAATCCTTTTCCAGCGAAGGAATTGACGCACCATTTGTGAAAAAGATGTCCATCCGTCCATCGTTGTTGTAATCAAAGGCCGCAACCCCGCCCGCCATGGTTTCGATCATGTGCTTACGCGGTGTCGGATTGTTCTGAAGCACGAAGTCCAAACCAGCATGTTGGGCAATCTCTCGAAATCGAATAGGCGAAAGTGCGGACGAGGACTTCGCGTTCGTACTTTTTCTAGTCAACTGCGAGAGCAGAAAGGTACAGACGCCGCCAAGGAAATCTCTTCGAGAAAACATCAAGGGCAGAGACCCACATCAGAGTTTGCGCGGGAATTGCGCGGATCTTTTCGCATAGGCACTCAACCGCGGCCGATGACTAACCGATCGAACCGCTTGCACACGTCACGGAGATACTTTTCGTCGCCTCCTTCGAGCTCAGTTACCGCGCTGCCAGAGTAACCTATGTCGCCAAACGCTTGCCGTACTGCGGGCCAGTCCACGTCCCCGTCACCCAGATTGACCCAGGCGTATCCGTCTTTCTTGCGTTTGAAATCTTTGAGGTGCACCTTGACGATTCTGTTTCCAAGAGTGTAAATCCAATCCTGTGGATACCCGTAGAGCAGCACGTTACCTACGTCGAACCAGGTCTTAATCCAAGGGCTCTGAAATTCGTCGATGTAGTTGGCCATCTCGAGCGGACTCAGGAGAAACTTGTTCCAAACTTCCTCGATGGCAATAACTACTTTCAATTCCTCCGCGAGCGGAATCAGCGTGCGAATCTCCTTTTGTGAGCGCGTCCAGGCGTCATGATAAGACGTTTGGGGATTCACCACTGCTGGGACAAGCAATACGGCATCCGAACCCCAGAGCTTGGCGTTGTGCAGAGAGGTGCGCATACCTGCGAGGCTCTTCTCCACGACCGCACGGTCGCTCGATGACAATGGATACTTCCAATGATCCATGTTCATCACAGAATCGATTCGGATGTTCGCTGCCTCGGCGGCTTCCTTGATTTCCTCCGCCTTTCGCTCATCCGGTTCTGTCGGTACCTGCGCGACTTCGAAGCCGACGTCTCGCGCCAGTTTAAAGCGGTCCGCGGTGCTCAGCTTCGCGGGCAACATTTCGAACCAGACGCCCTTCTTGATAGCGAGTGTTGGGGGAAAGGGAGGAGGCGCAGAGGATGCCGCCTGCGAGTTGGCCAATGCTCCATGGCCGAAACTCGCTGCGCAGACGGCCGTAGCCGAGGATTTCAAGAACTCGCGACGCGATGGATGACGCATAAGTTCACCTCAGTGCAGTTTATTCAAGTCGATTTTCGGGTCCCACACCTCGGTGGATTTCATGGTTTCCTCCCACGTGACCTCGTTTCCTTTGTACGCCGCGGTACGCGCCATCATGCAGGAAAGCGCGGATTCGGACCCTTTAGCGGCCTGGTTATGAAAATTCCCACTGGTGATGCTTTCCACGAACGCTTTCTTTTTCTCGCGGTCAGCGAATTCCAAATTGGACGTGAAGCTTCCCGTCACAGAAAATGCTTGTTGCTCGGCGCCGGGCTTAACGGTTTGCGGAGATTGCCAAGGTTCGTCGCCCCAAATGCCGAGCGGTCCTGTGTATGGAGATTGCGATGTGCCTTTTGTGCCAAAGAAACGTTCAGTTACGTCCCACCAGCCCTTGGCGAACTGTGTAGAACTGAAGGTCACGTCCACTTTATCCGGATAGTGGAAGATGACGTTGTAGTTCCCATAGACATCGCCATCATTCGTCGGACGGCCCTGCCGGCCTCCCGTCGCGGATGCCTTCAACGGATGGTTCTTGAGCACCCAGTTGCAAATGTCAATGACGTGAATGTTCTGCTCTACGATGATGTCGCCGGAAAGGACGCGGTCGTAAACCCAGTTGCGCAGCCGTTTCTCGACGGGAGCTGCGTTGGACCAGGGTGGCCTGTCGATGTAACCCGCCAGATAGTGCGCCTCTCCGCAGACAATACTACCGATCGCCCCGTTGTGGATACGCTTCACCAGTTCCACGAACGGGGGGCAATCGCGGATCTGGAATCCAACGTCCAGGCTGATTTTGCCTTCCGCGCGCTTGCCGATCTCGATTACCTTTAATGCGCCCGGCACGTCCACAGCCACGGGTTTCTCCAAATAGACATGCTTTCCGCTAGCAACGACCGCTTCCAAATGCTGAGGATGATAATAAGGCGGTGTGGCGATCACCACGGCGTCCACTTCTTTAGAGGCTGCCATCTGCTTAAAAGCGTTAGAGCCAACGAAGACCTGCGAAGCATCAATCGCCGCATAGTCCTTGGCCTGCTGCATCTCGTCGAAGTGTTTCTTGGCGTTGTCAAGTTGATCCTGGAACATGTCGGCCAGCGCGACAACGCGAGCGCCGCCGGTGTCAACCATATTTGACGCGTCCTCCGTGCCGCGCCCGCCGCAACCGAGCAGGCCCACGCGGACTGCGGAATTCGCGGCCGTGCCGCGTACCAACGCCGGCTTGAGTAACATCGCCCCGGCCGTAACCGCGGCTACGCTAATGAATTTTCGGCGGTCGACTTCATTCGAGAAATTTGGCCGCTTTGTTTCCCCTGCCATGTTGTCCTCCTGCGTCTGCAAGCTACCCGATTAGTTTTTCCAGGTATGTCTTCGCATCGCGAACGTCTTCCACTTGCTTTGGCCCCGAAATCTCCCGCTCAATGGTGACGGCCCCGCGATAGTTCAGTTGCTTCAGTCGCTCGATGATGCGCGGAAAATCTACTTTGCCCTTGCCAATAGGAACTTCCTTGCCGAGTTCCTTCGGATTCGAAGGGAACAACCCGTCCTTGGCGTGGATTCCCTGCACGTAAGGGCCAAGGAGCTCAATGGCATCGATGGGATTGGCCTTGCCGTAGAGAATCAGGTTTGCGAGATCGAAGTTGACGCCCTGATTGTCCAGGCCCACGTCCTGAATCGCGCGCACCAGCGTGATAGGCGTCTCCTGGCCGGTCTCGTACCGAAAATTCTGGCCGTTGTTCTTGCAGTAGGCGGCGACCTCTCGCATCGCCGCGATCGCTTCCTTGTAAACTGGATCGTTTGGATTCTCGGGGATGAATCCGCAGTGCGTCTGCACCGCCGCGATGCCGCATTGTTTGGCGAAATCCGACGCCTTCTTGATGTGCGCGATTCGCGCCGCACGCGTCTCGCGCGGAACCAGGCCAATCGTCAGCGGCCCTTGATAAAAGTCCCAAACTTCTTCACCCGGTCCACCAACGACAACAGACGTCCCCTCGATCTGGTGTTTTTCTAGGGCTTGACGCACCCGGCCAACAATCTCCGGTCCAAACTCGTCCACAAAGACCTGGCTCGTGGGCAGCCCAAGGTCGCGCACCTTGGCCATGGCCGCGTCGGGATCCTTGCCGATGCCGATAATCAAACCGAGCCGCAGCGGCTTCTTGCCCTCATTGGCGGCAACTGTAGGCGCGTTTTGCGCAGGATTAAGGATCTCCGCGGGCAAAACACCAGGAACGGACGCGTCTTTTGCGGCGATCGCTACTCCGCCGAGAGGCGCGGCCAAGGCCGCTGCTGCGGACGCTTGCAGAAAAGCACGGCGATTCCGTTTATTCATGGTTGCCTGTTGTGCATGGGTTCGGTTGTGCCAAACAAAGACTCCTCTTCTTATTTCTTATTGCTCTCTGATGGAAATGTCCTTCCACCGCATTTTCACGCCGCCGCCGGTGTTGATCAGCAGGCCGATGACCCCATCTGCGAATTTGGGCGCCGGGTCCGTAAAGTCCACAATCTTTGCGCCATTGAGCTGCGTAACGATGTGGGTGCCATGCACGGACACTTCCAGCTCATTCCAGTTCCCAGGCTTCAGCACCTGCTCGCCTTCTGGCGTGGGCTGCTCCACCCAGCCACGCCCGCCGCTTTCGTATGGCCCGCCCGTGTGCTTGCCTATGTTCGGGTCGACCTCCACCTGCATCCCCTCAATGTCCGGACCATGCTGTGGGTCGATTCCCGTAATCTTGGCATGAACGAATACGCCGCTGTTGCCCTCGGCCTCGCCTTTGAATTTTAGGCGCAGCGTGAAATCCCGATACGTTTTTTCCGTGGTCAGGTATCCGTACTTGTTGGCCGTGCTTTCGCAGAGGATGGTTCCTTGCTCGACGACCCACTTTTCATCGCCATTCTTCTTCCAGCCGCTCAAGTCTTTCCCATTGAAGAGAGCAACCCAGCTGCTTTCACGAGGAGCCTGGGCTGCCGTGCCGAGTCCGAGGAATAGATCGCTGCGAAAATGCCACTCCATCTCTTCACGGCAAAGCCTCCGCCTTCACTGGGCTGTGGGTTTTAGCACTCATCGGGAGAAAAACACTATCATCCTGAGGGCCGGAGAATCGAATTTAAAGGCCGGGGCACGCCGTAGCGTGCCCCGGGCTGAAGTTCTACGAATTAGAACGCAAGCCGCAGGCCGAACCGGAACTGCCGCTCGTCATTCTTGGCACTGGTGATTATCAGGAAATTCCCGCTGCTGCGCGATCCAGTCGGATTATTGAAATGTGGTGAATTAAAGAAATTGGCTGCATCCGTGCGGAACTGCAAGTTAAGCCGCTCGGTGAGATTGAACGTCCGAAACAGGCTGAAGTCCATGTTCACACTGCCAGGCCCAAACAGAGTGTTGCGGCCGACATCGCCATAAGGATTTGGGCCTGTTCCTGGGCGGATCACGGCCGAAAAGGCCGTTGGGTCATAGAACGGTTGACCTGTCCCTATTCCTCCAAGTTTCTTGACGGGCCCGACTTGATCAGGAGTCTGCCGCTGACCGACAGCGTTCAGCGAGGAAGCAGAGGCCGTGAGGGAAAATGGCTGGCCGTGAATGGCGCTGAATATTCCGCTAACCTGCCAGTCACTCAGAATCTTGGCAACAACACTTTCGCCACTAGCCCACTGTTTGCCCTTCCCGACGGGCAGTTCGTAGATGTAAGCGAGTTGGAAGATATGAGGAGTATCGAAACCTGCTCGGGCGCGATTACGCCGAAAGACACTGGGATCGTTCCAAGCCAGGGAAGCCCATCCATCGTCATCCGTGAAGTCAATGGCCTTGGAATAGGTGTACGCTCCTTTGACCATCAGGCCATGCGAGAACTGGCGATTGATGGAAGCCTGGAGCGCGTGATAGTTAGCGCTCAGATAGCCCTGCCAAAGGTCGGTTTCGGCGGTGCGTCCGAACTTTAGGGTCGTGCAGGTTCCCGTTGCATAATTGGGTACAGCACAGTTCAGCGGCTGCCCTAACTGGCCTGTGCCTGGAAGGGAAGCGTTGACATTGCGGTCAGCGAACTGGTGAACCGTCTGTGTGCCGACGTATCCGACGGAAACAAGAAAGTTAGCAGGGAGCTTGCGCTCAACCACGAGATTCCAGGATTCGATGTAACCACGCTTCAGCAAACCAGTGCCAGTGCTTCTCTCCAGCGCCGCGCCAGGAAGCGTGATGCTCCCACTGCTTATGTTGATGTTGCTGCAGCAAATGACAGGTATGCCGCTCGAAAGGGACGCGTACGGACTAAAGCTGTTTATTCCCGTGAAGTTGGAACCCACGGTGAGTGGGTAAAACCCACGGAGCGGTCTGGCCAGAGGTAACGGGTCGACGGTAATTCCAAAGCCGGCCCGCACCACGGTATTAGTATTAATCTGATAAGCTAGGCCAATTCTCGGCGCGAAGAGTTTTTTGCTTGTGGTGACACCGAGATTGTCGGAGTTGCCGCCGATTCCGCCGAGCAGCACTTGGTTTGTCGTGAAGTCATAACGGTCGAAGGTGAAAGCGCCATTGCGTGTCATGAGGGGATAATACTCATAGCGCAAGCCCAGGTTAACGGTGAGCTTATTCGTAATCCGGTAGCGATCTCCAACAAACCAGCCAAATTGCCATTCGCGGGCAGTGGCCTTAATGAATTGCTCGCTCCTCCCCGCGCCGATATTGCTGCCAGCCCCGCTGTTCAGCTCACCGAAGAGGCCAAGCTCAAACTCGGCCAAAGCATTGAATCGGTCAGGAGCAGCGCTTCCCGCCAATGCCGTCGGGCCGCCACCGAAGTCGAACTCTCCGCGCGGGCCGGCGCCCAATTCGGGCTGCCAGTGGTTGAGGTGGTGATGAACGATGTCTGTCCCGGCGCTAACTTGATGCTTGCCGTGGGACCAACGAACGTTGTGGTTGCTGGTAAAGCTCCAGTCGTTGCGGAAGGCGGGATTCCAACCCTCAGGGTTGCCAATATTGGCATAGCCGGAGATGGCGAAAAACGGCATACCGCTGTCCCGCAGGTCGTTCGGGTTGTTAGTGCCTGGAATCCCCAGCACGCTAAGCCCAATATTCGTGCCAAAGTCGGGCGTCTGGCCATATTCGCTCATGCGCGTGAAGCCGACGTTTCCATCAACGACAAGCGTCGGAGAAAGGGTCAAAGTGTGTCCCACGGTTACAAGCTGCACAAGAGAATGAAAGTCTCCCAACCCGCCGTCACAGGCACAGTCTCCAATGGCTTTACCAAGGTTGGGTACGCCGTGAAAGACGGATCTCATAGCGCTGTACTTGGCGAAAATATTGTGCTTGCCGGTTCGATTCCAGTCGATCTTGCCGTCGAAATTGTGACGCGTTAGGCGCTGCGTAGCCGACGAGAAAAAGTTCGCAGTGTCGCCCGGCAAGTTCGGCAGCGGGACCAGACCCAAGATTTGCGTCGAAACGGAGCTAAGCCGAGCCGTCGGAATCATGTTGGGACAGCCGCTCGCGCTCGTACAAGCAGCATTAAAGTTCGGGCTGCTCGAATTCGACGAGGCGATAAATTGGGTGCGAGCGCTGGGATTGCCCCCTCCAGTCGCAGGATCGTAAATTTTGGTCGTAATGGCGCTGAAATCTCCTGCACGGAGGGGAGCAGTCGGCACGGTTTGAATACCAGCTAGAGGGCCCGTAGACACTTGGCGATTGTCGCGTTCAAACGTCCCGTCGTAACTCCCGAAGAAGAACAGCTTGTCCTTCTTGATTGGGCCTCCATATGTGCCGCCCAAATCATTGAGGATGCTTTTCCCCTTGCGCGGGCTACTGGCAGGGGTCTCGAAAAACTGCCTGGCGCGCAGCGCCTGGTCCGCATGGTATTCAAATAAGGTGGCATGGAATAGATTGGTGCCCGATTTAGTGATCACCGTAACGGCTGCGCCGCCGGTCATGCCTTGTTCGGGGTCAAAATTGTTCGTGGAAATGTTGACTTCCTGAATGGTCTCTGCGGGGGGCACATAGACAGTGTGGTGAGGCAGCCAGACGAAAACATCGGTGGCGCCGTCCACGCGCGTGTTGTTGTTGTTGCGATTGGTGCCGTTGATGTTCGTGCTTAAGGCGCGTTCCGGCGTATCAGCGATAGCGTTCTGAAAGACTCCAGGTGTGGCGCCAGGTACAAGATTGATCAGCGTCTGGTAATTCCGGTATTGATTGAGCGGCATTTCCAAGATGGCTTTTTCCGTGAGCTCGGTGTGAAGGTCGGTCTTCTCCGTCTGCAACGTCACAGTTGATGCTTCGACTGTGACTTGCTCGGACACGGCCCCAACTTGTAACTTGACATCGGCATTGGTGACTGTATTGACTGAAACTGACAGATTCGTCTGTGTGAGCGGCTTGAACCCGCTGGCTGTCACTTTAAGATCGTAGTTCCCAGGCGGCACGTCTGTAATCGTGTAATGGCCGCTCTCATCCGCGTCCGCTTCCTTCTGAACGCTGGTGGCTCTATTAATGAGGGTCACGTGTGCTTTCGGCACACCCGCCCCGCTCTGGTCCGTCACCGTGCCGCTCACCGATCCAAACAAAACCTGCGCGTCGGCGCGCTGAACGAATCCCAGCAAGAGGAAACCGAGGACAAACACGGAAAGAAAAAAACCACTCAGTCTAATTCTAAACATCACCCCTGCCCTCCTTAGCTCTCAATGAACTGATGGCGTCATGCCAAGCTGCTCATGCACTGTTGCAAGCCGAGCCCTCGCCCGACGGCGGCGCTCTCGGTTGGAAAGCGCCCCATACTCCTCGACAAGTTGGGGGGAACGCTAACAATGGAAGGAACCCGTTGTCAAGCAATTTGTTTTACTTTTTAGAATTAATTAGTGCACAATCTTCCCCTAGGGAGCTAATTACTTCTAGTATCGGAATTTTGTGTGGAAACCATCAGGGGGATTTCTGCATGTACCGAATGAAGCACTGCAAGACGCAGCGCGAACGCGACTTGCTTGTAATCGAGGCTCTGCTTCGAAAGCTAGGTCCTCTTTCCCAAGTGGAGATCCATGACCTTACTCATTTTCAACGCAGCGCAATCTCCGGCTTGGTGCGCCACCTGCTAAAGCAAGAAAGGCTTGTCGAAGCGGGCCGGTCAAATAATTCGAGAGGCCGTAAACAGGTTTTGCTTCGGCTTAATGAAGAGCACGGTTTTGTCCTTGGCATTGGGTTTGACGATGAAGCTGTGCTCGCAGCAGTAATGAATCTTCATCTGCGCATCGTTTCAATGTCGCGGGAAGAGACGCGCCTCGACTCGGGCACAGACGAACTCCTGCAACAACTCCTGTCGTGTGCACGCAAAGCCATCAAACAAGCGGACATCAACGAGCAATCGCTTCTCGGAATCGGCGTTGCCGGATCGGGGGTGGTAAACAGCCAGGAAGGCACGATGGTGATGTCTTCCACGATTGAGTTCCTCAACCAAGTGCCGCTTCGCCATTTTTTTGAAAAGATGTTCTCAGCCCCCGTAATGGTCGTGAATCTCGCCGGCGCCAAAGCGGTGGCAGAGAGGACCCTCGGCGCCGGCGCGATGGCGGATGACATGATTTACGTGGAGTATGGCAAGACCGGAATCGGCGCTGGAATCATTAGCAACGGAAAACTGATGCATGGCGCAAGGCATGCCGCCGGCGAACTGGGGCACACTCACATGATCGAGGAGGGTCCGGCCTGCAAATGCGGAAGCTTCGGTTGCCTGGAAGCGATCGCTGGAGCAGCCGCGATCCAAACGAGAATCCAAAAAGCCATTGCGGATGGAGGTGGCTCTGAAGTCTTGGCGCTCGCCGGCGGCAATCCTGCGAACGTTTCCGGATGGATGATTCTGAGCGCAGCAAAAGCCGGCGACAAGGCTTGCGCCGCCATTGTTGAGCAGGCAGCGAATTACCTGGGACTGGGCCTGGCCAACCTCGTGAATCTCTTCAATCCTTCGGTTCTGGTTCTCGATCAGCGGCTGAAGCTTGCAGGACAAGGTCTGCTCGACCAAGTGATCAAGGTAGTGAAAAGGCAGGCCTTGAGCTACTCAACGAAGAACATGCGCATCCTTTTCGGAAAATTGAGTGAAGCTAGCGTCCTGGGAGCCGGATCGATAGCGTTGGAAAAACACTTCGAAATCCCCACTTTGAAACCACCGCGATTCATGATCGAGTCCCTTTCCAGATTGTCCTGGCGCGGCACGCAAATCGAGAGTCCACCTGAGGGATCTGAAGCGGCCTAGAATCTTTGCTGCGGAGGCATCGCTCTGAATGTTTCGCCTAACTTCGGATGCTGCGGCCGGTTCCCTGACGGATCGTGACGATTCGATCTGCTTGAATCTTGTCCCACGCTTCCTGCTGCCCGTCGGGCCAGCAAACAATTAGATCTTCAATCTTCGG
>Ga0066669_10000891_pt1 | contig 10617 bp, 8 predicted proteins | sample GraSoiAngelo_118_FD_133940 | JGI IMG/M metagenome (GOLD analysis project Ga0066669, IMG submission 133940) | Grasslands soil microbial communities from the Angelo Coastal Reserve, California, USA - 14_0919_02_20cm | ecosystem: Environmental > Terrestrial > Soil > Grasslands | place: USA...
CGCCGACGCGGGCGAGGTGCGGTGGCGTGGCCGGCGCATCACGGGCCTGCCGCCCCACGCGATCTGGCGTCTCGGAATCAGCCGCACGTTTCAGATCACGGCCACCTTTGCCACGCTCAGCGCGCTGGAAAACGTGCAGGTCGCGCGCCTCTCGCACGCCGGCCGCAGCCGCGCCCTGCTCACGCCGGCCGCGCGGCTGGAGGTTGCGCCCTCGCGGGCACTGCTGGAGCAGGTGGGCCTGCTCGAGCAGGCCGCGCGACAGGCCGGCGTGCTCGCCTACGGCGACCTCAAGAAGCTGGAGCTGGCCATCGCGCTCGCCAACGATCCCGCGCTGCTGTTGCTCGACGAGCCGACGGCCGGCATGGCGCCCGGCGAGCGCGGCGCGCTCATGGCGCTGACCGCGCGGATCGCGCGCGAGCGCGGGCTCACCGTGCTGTTCACCGAGCACGACATGGACGTCGTCTTCGCGATCGCGGAGCGGATCATGGTCCTGCACCAGGGGCGCGTCATCGCCGACGGCCCGCCGGCCAGCGTGCGCGCCGATCGCGAGGTGCAGGCCGTGTACCTGGGCGAGGCGCCGTGATGCTCGAGCTCGCCGACGTCCACGCGGTCTACGGGCCGAGCCACGTATTGCACGGCGTGAGTCTGCGCGTCGGCGATGGAGAGGTCGTCTCGCTGCTCGGACGCAACGGCGCCGGCAAATCGACCACGCTGAAGGCGATCGTCGGCGTGGTCGAGGTGACCGCCGGCGACATCCGTTTCGAGGGGCGCTCGTTACGCGGCGTGCCGACGCATCGTGTGGCGCGGCTGGGCATCGGCCTCGTGCCCGAGGACCGGCGGATCTTCGCCGACCTCACGGTGCTCGACAACCTCGCCGTGGGCGCGCGGCCCGACAGCGGCTGGACCTTGCCGCGCGTGTTCGACCTGTTTCCCAAGCTCGCGGAGCTGGCACGCCGGCGCGGCGGCAGCCTGTCGGGCGGCGAGCAGCAGATGCTGACGATCGCCCGCACGCTGATGACGGGGCCCCGCGTGTTGCTCCTGGACGAGCCCTCGGAAGGCTTGGCCCCGGTCGTTGTGCAAGCGTTTGCGGGCAACGTGGCCGCGCTCAAGCGCCAGGGCGTCGCCATCCTCATGGCCGAGCAGAATCTCAAGTTCGCGCGGCGCCTCGCCGATCGTGCGTACGTCATCGAGAAGGGCGAGATCCGCTTCGAGGGCACGATGGCGGCGCTCGACGCCGACGTCTCGCTGCGCCGCGCATACCTGAGCGTGTAACTCGCGCGTCACACGGCACCACCGACAGCGCAACGCGTTGCACGTCGGGCGTTGCGTCGGCTCACGGGTACGACTTTTGCGACGCCGACGCGCAATGGCGGACCGAGCGCGTCCCGTCACGGTGTCCGTCGTGATCCCCACCCACGACCGCGGCCGCGTGGTGGTGGAGGCGATCGAGAGCGCCCTCGCCCAGACTCATCCTCCCCTCGAGGTGATCGTCGTCGACGACGGGTCCACCGACGACACCGCCGAGCGCGTCGGCCGCCTGCGTGACGCGCGCGTAAGATATCTGCGCCGCCCGCATGCGGGCGTGTCCGCGGCGCGCAATGCCGGCATCGCCGCCGCCACCGGCGATCTCGTCGCCTTCCTCGATTCCGACGACCTCTGGAAGCCCGACAAGGTCGAGGCCGAGATCGCGGCGCTGGCGCGCTATCCGTCGGCGGGCGGCGTGTTCAGCGATCTGGAGAAGGTCGACGGCGCGACGTTCGTGCCCTCGTTCATGCGTCGCACGCGGGTCTTCTCGCGGCTGCTCGCCGAGCGCGCCTATCGCGAAGGGCTGCTGCTGTCCCCGCGCGCGCTCTACCTCTGCCTGCTGCAGGAGGTGCCGATCAAGACGCCGGCGCTGACCGTACGGCGCTCGGCCCTCGAGCGCGCCGGCGGCTTCAACGAGGCGTGGACGTCGTCGGAGGACTGGGAATTCCTGCTGCGCTTCGCGCGCCGCGAGTCGCTGGTCTACGTCGACCGCCCGCTCGCCGTCATCCGCATCTCGGCCGACTCGCTGCACCGTCGCGATCAGGAGCGGGGCGAGCTCATGATGCTGCGTCTGCTCGCCAGCGAGCGCCGACGCGTGGCCGATCCCGAAGCGCGACGCGCCGCCACCGTCGGCATCGTCGAGCGCGCCAAGCATCTCAGCTGGTACTACCGCGACCGCGGCCGCCGGCTGGCGGCGGCGCGGACGTGCCTGCACGCCTTCCGTCTCGTGTGGCAGACCGAGCTGCTGCTGCGCGCGCTGATGGTCTGGGCGCCCCAGAACCCGCGACGCTATCTGCGCAGGATGCTGTCGGCGCGGACCGCGGAGCTACTGTGTTACGGCGTGTTGTCGGCGAGCCTCGTCTAACGCGACTCCTGCAGGTCGCGCTGCGGGCCGTCTACGGCCGCTATGTGCCCGAGCCCGTGAAGAACTCGCTGCGGCTGCAGCTCATGCTGCTGCGCCGCGACGTCGAGCCGGCACGCGCGACCCCGCCCACCGGGCGCATCGTCGTGCTCGCGCCTCATATGGACGACGAGGTCTTCGGCTGTGGCGGCACCATCGCGTTGGCGGCCGACGCCGGCGCCCGCGTGACGTTCGTCTACGTCACCGACGGCAGCAAGGGCTATCCCGCCGCGCGTCTGCAAGGACCGGTCACCCGCGAGGCGGCAGACTCCGAGGCGACGCTGGTCGCGTGCCGCAAGGAGGAGGCGCAGCGCGCCGCTGCGGTGCTCGGCGTGAGCGATCTGGTCTTCCTCGATCAGCCCGACGGCGTGCTCGCCGTGACCGCGGCCGCCGTGAGCGCGCTCGCCGACACGCTCGCGCGTCGCGTGCCGTCGGCGGTCTTCCTGCCGTTTCTCACCGATCTGCACCACGATCACTGGATCACGAATTGCGTGTTCATCGAGGCCGCGCGCCGCGCGCGCCTGGCCGCCAGCGTGGCGTGCTGGGGCTACGAGGTGTGGACGCCCCTGGTCGCGAACACCGTCGTGGACGTCACGGCCGCGGCCGATCGCAAGCGTTTGGCCATGCAGGAGTTCCCGAGTCAGCAGACCGAGTTCGACTATCCGCGCGCGATGCTCGGCCTCAATACGTACCGCTCGCTGCATCGCGGACGGGCGCGCGGGCTCGCCGAAGCCTTCCACGTCGCCGAGCTCGGGGTCTATCGGCGCCTGTTCGAGACCATCGCGGTCGGCCTGCGTCCCGGCACCGCGGCGTAGGCCGCGAGGGTTGCGTCCTTCGGCCCGATTTGCCACACTCCCGCGACGGAGGCCCGCGCGCGATGAAGACCCTCGTTCGCAACATCGGCACCCTCGTCAGCGGCGACATCGCCCGCCCGCTGCTGGATGCCGACTCCCTCGTCATCCGCGACGGGCGCATCGCCGCCGTGGGACGCGCGCTGGACGAGGACGCGGACACGGTGATCGACGCGCGCGGCACCACGGTGATGCCGGGACTGATCGACTCGCACGTGCATCCGGTCTTCGGAGACTTCACGCCACGGCAGCGCACCGTCGACTTCATCGACTCGGGGATGCACGGCGGCGTGACGACGGCCATCTCGGCCGGCGAGGTGCACCTGCCCGGGCGGCCCAAGGACATCGTCGGCCTCAAGGCACTCGCGATCGTCGCCGCGAAGGCGTACGCGAATTTCCGGCCGGGCGGCGTGAAGGTGCACGCCGGTGCCCCGATCCTCGAGCTCGGCATGAGCGAGGCCGACTTCGTCGAGATGGCGGCGGCCGGTGTGCGTCTCGTCGGCGAGATCGGCCTGGGCTCGGTGAAGACGGGCAAGGATGCGGCGCCGATGGTGCGATGGGCGAAGGCGCACGGCATGACCGTGACGATCCACACGGGCGGGCCGTCGATCGCGGGCAGCAATCCGATCAACGCCGATGTCGTGCTGGAAGCCAATCCCGACGTGGTCGGCCACATCAACGGCGGCACCACGTCGATGACGCCGGCCGAGATCGAGCGCCTCGTCGCGACGGACATGGCGCTCGAGATCGTGCAGTGCGGCAACATGAAGACGGCGCTGCACACGCTGCGCGTCGTCCGCGACGCGCGCGCGATGCACCGCCTGATCGTCGGCAACGATGCCCCCTCCGGCACCGGCGTCATTCCGCTCGGCGTGCTGCGGACGCTGAGCCTGCTGGCGGGCTTGGGCGGCCTTCCGCCCGCCGAGGCGGTCGCATGCGCGACCGGCAACACGGCGCGCGTCTATCGGCTCGACTGCGGCGTGATCGCGGCCGGGCGCGCAGCGGACCTCGTCATCTGCGACGCGCCGATCGGCTCGATCGCCGCGGACACGCTCGGCGCGCTCGCCGCCGGCGACCTGCCGGGCATCTCGATGGTATTGATCGACGGGCGCATCACCATCGGTCGCAGCCGCAACACGCCGCCCGCGGCGCGTGCGGCCGAGGTCGTCCGCGGCCAGGGGCCCGCGGGAGCCGCGCACTAGTGCGCGTGCGGGCGTTCCACGGTCACCGCTATGCGATCGATCGCGAGCGCGATCTCGGCAAGGTCGTCGCGCCGCCGTACGATCAGATCAGCCCCGAGCAGCAGGATCTTCTCTATGCGATGAGCCCGGCGAACATCGTCCGCATCTCGTATCCACGCGATGAGGCGGAGGGCGGCGCCGAGAAGTACGCGCGGGCGCGCGCGACGCTCGACGCGTGGCTCGCCGAGGGGCTGTGGGCGCGCGAGGCGGCGCCGGCCGTGTATCCGTATCACCAGACATATCGCGTCGACGGCCGCGAGGTGACGCGCGTTGGGCTCGTCGCGCTGGGCCAGGTGACCGACTACGCGCGCGGCGAGGTGCTGCCGCACGAGCGCACCCATGCCGGGCCCAAGCAGGATCGTATGCGGCTGCTGGAGGCAACGGGCGCGGACACGGGCCTGCTGTTCATGCTCGTCGCGGATCCGAGCGGGGCGCTCCTCGCGGCATCGACGCCGGGCGGCGAGCCGATCGCAGAAGCGCGCGATCTCAAGGGCGAGCGGCATCGCCTCTGGCGCGTGACCGATCCGACGACGATCGCCCGCGTCCAAGCCGCGCTGGGCGGCGCGCGCGTGATCATCGCCGACGGCCACCATCGCTACGAGACGGCGGTGGAATACGCGCGGCGCCATCGGGGCGCGGACGACAAGCTCATGGCCTTCTTCAGCCTCGACGGGCCCGGCCTCACGATCTTCCCCAACCATCGTCTCGTGCACGACGTCGAGCACTTCTCGCTGGCGCACCTCAGCGACGCCGCGCGCCGCTGGTTCGACGTGGCGCCGCTCGCCGACCCGCTCGCGTTTCACCCGACGAACCGCTCGCTCGGCGTCGTCACCCAACAGGGCGCCGTGAGCCTGACGCTGCGGCCGGAGGCCTTCGACACGCTGCCGTGGCCGGCGGGCACGTCGCGCGCGTGGCGCGAGCTGGCCGTGTCGATCCTCCACGAGGGCGTGCTGAAGCCGCTCTGCGACATCACGGACACCAAGCTCGACGCCAAAACGCACGTCGACTACACGGCGGACCAGGCCGAGGCGGTGCGTCTCGCGCGCGCGGGACGCTATCAGGCGGCGTTCCTCATCGCGCCGACGACGGTCGACGAGCTGCAGACCGTCGTGCGCGGCGGGGAGGTGCTGCCGCAGAAGTCCACGCACTTCTATCCCAAGCTGCTCGACGGTCTCGTGTTTAGTCGTATTTAGCGTCGGAGCGGCTTCGCATGGCTCCGCCGCTCGACGTTCGGGCGGCAGCGCGCGAGGAGACTGAGACATGGTGAAGATCCGCAAGATGGTCACGGTGGTCGAAGAGATCCTGAGCGACGGCGGCCGCGAGGCCAAGCGCGCGGTGCGCAAGGCCGCCGCGGTGGTCGTGCTCGAGAACCCGTTCGCCGGGCGCTTCGTGGACGATCTGACGCCACTCATCGATGCCGGCGAGGAGCTGGGCGCGCTGCTCGCGAAGAAGGCGACGGAGGCGCTCGGCGCCCCCGCGGAGTCCTACGGCAAGGCGGCCATCGTCGGCGAGCAGGGGGAATACGAGCACGCTGCGGCGCTGCTGCATCCCAAGCTCGGCGCGCCGCTGCGCGCCGCGGTCGGCGGCGGCAAGGCGATCATCCCGTCGGCGAAAAAGCTCGGGGGCCCGGGTACGGGGATCGACGTGCCGCTGCACTTCAAGGACGCGGCATTCGTGCGCAGTCACTACGACGCGATGGAGGTGCGGCTGCCCGATGCCCCACGCGCGAACGAGATCGTCCTGGCCATCGTCGTCACCGACGGCGGCCGTCCTCACCCGCGGGTCGGCGGCCTCACGAAGGACGAAGCGAAGAAAGAGGACGGCCAGCGATGAAATACGGGCTGCGCATCCCCTCGTTCGCCCTGGGCCCTAAGACGGCGACGCTCGAGCAGATGGGACGCTATCTGCGCCGCGCCGAGGAGTTGAAGTTCGAGGCCGCGGTGACGATCGATCACCTGCTGCTGACGCCGCCGGCGTACGCGACGACGTGGCTCGAGCCGCTGTCGATGCTCTCCGCGCTCGCCGGCGTCACGCGCACGATTCGTCTCGGCACGATGGTGCTCGTGCTCCCGCTGCGCAACCCGTTCTATTTCGCCAAGGAGTGGGCGACGCTCGATCTGCTGTCCGGCGGCCGCTCGATCCTCGGCATCGGCGTGGGCTGGCACGAAGAAGAGTTCGAGCTGATGGGCGTGCCGTACAAGGAGCGCGGCCCGCGCATGAACGAGGCGATCGAGGCGGTGCGCGCGCTGTGGGCGGGCGACAATGTCACCTACCGCGGCCGCTTCTACCGGTTCGAGAACCTCACGATCGATCCCAAGCCCGTCCAGAAGCCGCACCCGCCGATCTGGATCGGCGGCGGCACGCAGCCTTCCGAAAAGGTCTACGGCCAGACGGTGCCGAACATCGACCCCGTGCTCCGCCGCATCGCCAAGTACGCGGACACGTGGGTGCCGCACTCCTCCGCAACGCCCGAGATGGTGAAGGGCGACTGGCTCAAGGTGCAGCGCTTCGCCCGCGAGGCCGGTCGCGATCCCGCGAAGATCGGGCGCGTCTACTCCAACTTCGTGTGGGTGCTCAAGAAGGGCGAGAGGCCGGAGTCGGCCATCCCGCGCTTCTCCGTGTACTCGGGCATGGATCTCGATTACTGGAAGACGTATTACCTGCTCGGAACCGCGGAGGAAGTGGCCGAGCGAATCAGCGCGCGCATCGCCGCGCTCGACAACGGCGTGGATTGGATCGTGCTCAATCCGCTCGACTGGGGCCTCGAGCAGCTCGAGCTCATCGCCGGTGAAGTGCTGCCGCGGGTGAAGGGCGGTTCCTGATTCGGTATACCGGCTCGCGGGTGAAACGCGTGGAGGATCCGCGGCTGCTCCGTGGGCAGGGGCGCTACGTCGACGACATCGTGCTGCCGCGTATGCTGCACGCGGCGTTCGTCCGCAGCCCGCATCCCCACGCCGCCGTGCAGCGCATCGACGCCGTGACCGCGCGCGACATTACGGGCGCCATTGCGGTGTTCGGACCCGCTGATCTCGCTATCGCCGACCTGGCGCCGCGGGTGAGCGGCGGCGGCTTCACGCCGACGGCGTGGCCCGCACTCGCGCGCGAGCCGCGCTTCTGCGGCGAGGCGGTGGCCGTGGTGGTCGCGACCTCCGCCTGTGCGGCGGCCGACGTGGTCGAGCGGATCGGCGTCGACTACGACGTGCGGCCGGCCTGCACGACGCTGGACGAGGCGCTCCGCGCCGACGCCGTGCTGTTCCGACGCACCCAGCGCCGCGGCGACGTCGAAGGCGCGTTCGACCACGCGCACCTCGTCGTGCGCGAGACCTTCAGCCACGGGCGGCTCACGGCGCTGCCACTCGAGCCGCGAGGCGTCGTTGCCGACTGGGACGGCGAGGCGCTGACGGTGTGGGCGTCGACCCAGACGCCGAGCATCATGCGGCGCGCACTGGCCACGGCGCTCGAGCTGCCCCAGGCGCGGGTGCGTGTGATCGCGCCCGACGTCGGCGGTGGCTTCGGGCTCAAGATGCACGTGTTCCCCGAAGACCTCGTGGTGGCCGCCCTCGCGCGACGTCTCGGCCGCCCCGTCAAGTGGATCGAGACGCGTCGCGAGAATCTCGCCGCCGCCGCGCAGGCGCGCGAGCAGCGCGTCGAGGCGGAGGTGGCCGCGGCCGCCGACGGACGGCTGCTCGGCCTGAAATCGCGTGTCGTGTCGGATGCCGGCGCATACCACATCTATCCGCTGACGGCGATGCTCGAGCCGCTCGGGACCGCGAGCATCCTGCCCGGTCCATATCTGACGGCGGCCTACGCGTGGGAGGCCATCGCGGTGGCCACGCACAAGCCGCCGCTGGGTGCCTACCGCGGCGTCGGCATGACGATGGGCGCTTTCGTGATGGAGCGGCTGGTGGATCTCGTGGCCACGCGGCTCGGTCTCGATCCCGCCGAGGTACGCCGCCGCAATCTCATCCCGCGCGAATCCTATCCGCACGTGTCGCCGAGCGGCCTGCGCTACGACAGCGGCGATTTTCCCAAGGCGCTCGAGCAGGCGCTCGCGGCCGTTGATTACGACGGGCTACGCCACGCGCAGCGCGAGGCGCGTGTGCAGGGGCGAGCCGTCGGCATCGGGATCGCCTGCTACACGGAATACACCGGCATGGGCTCCGAAGTCTTTCGCGGTCGCGGCATGGACGACGTGTCCGGGGTCGAGGCCGCGAGCGTGCGCGTCGAGCCCGACGGCGGCGTGCGATGCGCGACCAGCTTTCCGTCGCAGGGACAGGGCCACGCGACGACGATCGCGCAGGTGGTGGCCGATCGCCTCGGCGTGCCGCTCGAGCGCGTGCGCGTCGAACCGGCCGACACGGGGGTCGCGCCGCTCGGCAGCGGCACCTTCGGCAGCCGCGGGGCTGTGTCCATCGGCGGCACTGTGACGGTGGCGACGGAGCGTCTTCGGCCGAAGATCCAGGCGCTCGCCGCGCGGCTCTTGGAGGCGTCCGCGAGCGACGTCGTGCTCGAGGACGGACGGGCGCACGTGCGCGGCTTTCCGCAGCGCGCGGTGACGCTCGCCGAGATTGCGCGCGCCGCGTATGCGCCGCCCGCGGCGCTCGGCCCCGAGCTCGAGCCGGGGCTCGAGGCGACCGTGTACTTCGATCCGCCCGGACCGACGTTCTCGGGCGCCGTGCACATCGCCATGGTCGAGCTCGATATCGAATCCGGCCGCGTGACGATCCCACGGTACGTCGTGGTGGAGGACTGCGGGCCCGTGGTGAATCCGACGATCGTCGAGGGGCAGATTCACGGCGCGGTGGTGCAGGGGATCGGCGAGGCGTTGCTCGAGCGCGTCGTGCACGACGCGGCGGGTCAGCTGTTGACCGGGACGCTGATGGACTACGCGCTGCCGAAAGCCGGCGACGTGCCGATGTTCGAGATCGGCCACCTCGAGACGCCGGCGCCGGCGATGCCCGGAGGCATCAAGGGCATGGGCGAGGGCGGGACGATCGGCGCGCCGGCCGCCGTCGCGAACGCCGTCGCCGACGCCGTCGCCCCCTTCGGCCTCGCGATCACCGCGCTGCCGATCGCCGCCGAGTCGCTCGCGCGGCTGCCACGTTACTCACCGAGAAAGGTGTGATCGCTCATGGGTAAGCAGGATCTCGACATCGCGCGCGCGGTAACGCTCAAGCCGATCGAGGAGATCGGCGCCACCGTCGGGCTCGAGCCGGACGAGCTCGAGGCGTACGGGCGCTACAAGGCCAAGGTCGCGTGGGATGCCATCGCGCGGCGTCGAGATCATCCCGACGGCACCCTCGTGCTGGTGACCGCGATGACGCCGACACCGGCCGGCGAGGGAAAGTCCACGACGACCGTCGGGCTCGCCGATGGCCTGCGGCGGCTCGGCAAGCGCGCGGTCGTCGCGCTCCGCGAGCCGTCGCTGGGGCCCGTGTTCGGCATGAAGGGCGGCGCCACGGGCGGCGGCCACGCCCAGCTCGCGCCGATGGAGGACATCAACCTCCACTTCACCGGCGACATGCACGCGATCGGCGCCACGCACAACCTGCTGGCCGCGATGCTCGACAATCATCTCGCCCAGGGCAACAGCCTGGGCGTCGACACGCGCCGCGTGTTGCTCAAGCGCGTGGTCGACATGAACGATCGCGCCCTGCGCAACATCGTGCTCGGGCTCGGCGGTCCCGCCCACGGCGTGCCGCGTGAAGGCGGCTTCGAGATCACCGTGGCCTCCGAGGTCATGGCCATCCTCTGCCTCTCCAGCGATCTCGTCGATTTCAAGGCGCGGGCAGGGCGGATGGTCGTCGCGGAGACGGGCGACGGCGCGCCGGTGACGGCGGCCGACCTGCACGCGGCCGGCGCCATGGCCGTGCTCATGAAGGACGCGATCAAGCCGAACCTCGTGCAGACGCTCGAAGGCACGCCGGCACTCGTGCACGGTGGGCCGTTCGGCAACATCGCGCACGGCTGCAACTCGGTCATCGCCACGCGCCTCGCGCTCAAGCTCGGCGAGGTCGTCGTGACCGAGGCGGGATTCGCGAGCGACCTCGGCGCCGAGAAGTTCCTCGACATCAAGTGTCGGACGGCGGGATTGGTGCCG
>Ga0066669_10000893_pt1 | contig 10609 bp, 6 predicted proteins | sample GraSoiAngelo_118_FD_133940 | JGI IMG/M metagenome (GOLD analysis project Ga0066669, IMG submission 133940) | Grasslands soil microbial communities from the Angelo Coastal Reserve, California, USA - 14_0919_02_20cm | ecosystem: Environmental > Terrestrial > Soil > Grasslands | place: USA...
AACTTACATATGCAATTTCTATTCCACGGAGCGGACCGTTGGCGACTGGATTGCTCGCATAGACAGGGATTCGACAATTTATTTCCAAGCTCGTGGCGAAGCAAGGGAAGGCGCCGTGGATAACAAACAAACGAACTCCATTCTTGGAATAGCGGGCGCGGAACTCCCCATCCGGGACTATCTCGAAGCTGCCAGGCGCAGGAAGTGGGCTATCGTTCTGCCCTCGATTGGGGCTCTTCTCGTGGCCGTCGTAGTGGCTTTTAGACTGCCCAATATTTACCGCGCGGAGACGGTAATCATGGTGGATCCTCAACAGGTCCCCAATAACTACGTTGCCTCGACGGTGAGTAGCAGCATTTCTGATCGGCTCTCGACAATTCAACAACAGGTGCTGTCCCCTACCCGACTGCAAAAACTGATTGACACGACAAGTCTGTACGCCGACCTGAAAGGGCTTCGTAGCACAGAAAGCTTGGTCCGAATGTTACAGGGTTCCATTTCCGTGGATTTAGTCACTACCGGCGGATCGCGAATGAGCGCATTTCGGATTGCATTTTCGGGGAAAAAGCCCGCGGAAGTAGCTAAAGTGGCTAATCAACTTGCCGGAATGTTTATTGAGGAAAATCTGAAAGCCCGGGAGGCGCAGTCCGAAGGAACTGCTGAGTTCCTCGAGCACGAGTTACAAGTTACAAAGAGTGCGCTAGAGAATAAGGAAAAAGAGGTTCAATCACTCAAAACCCGGAACATCATGGACCTGCCGGAGTCCAAACAATACCACGTGGAAGTCCTCGGTAATCTCCGGGCACAGCTCCAGGCGAGCCAGGATCGGATTGGCCGTGCGCAGCAGGAGAAGGTTTACATCCAGTCCTTAACGATGACGTCGCATCCCACGGTTGACCTGGATTCTGGTGCGCCGGGCACCTCGGTCTCCCCCCACCAAGGCGAGATTCAGAAGCTCGAATCTCGCCTCGCAGAGCTTCAGGCGCGATATGGGCCGAATCATCCCGACGTTCGCCGGGTTCGCAAGGATCTTGAGGACGTGAAAAAGAGGGACACTACCGACAACGCCAAGACTTCACCTCCGCCGCAAGTTTCTACAGAAGCACTTGCTGCGAGTAGCCGACGCAATCCCGTGCTCGACTCACAGCTGAACAAAGTGAATCAAGACATCCAGGAGCAGACTAAACTCCAGGCGCAAATACAGGAACAGATCAACTTTCACGTCTCGAAACTGGAGCGAATTCCCATCTTCGAACAACAGATCGCGGGAACGATGCGCGACTACGACACGCTTCGCGCACATTACACGAGTCTGCTGGACAAGAAACTCTCAGCGCAGATGGCCAGCGCGCTCGAAAGCCACCAAAAGGGAGAGCGGTTCTTAGTTTTGGACGCTGCCGCGACCCCGGACAAGCCCTTTTCTCCCAATCGGGCGTTGATCTGCTTGGCGGGATTGTTCGGTGGATTACTGGGGGGAATCGGACTCGCTACGCTGATGGAAATGAGCGACGAGTCTGTCCGCAGCGACATAGAGGCAACGCGGATCGCGGGGAAGCCAGTTCTCGCAGGAATTCCGATGCTTTTGACAGAGAAAGAGCGACGCCGGAACAGGCTCCATGCAATCGGGGCGGTCGTCGGAACGGTAATTTGCTCCCTAGCACTTGGTTTCGCAATTTCCAAGGTCACGTCACTCTTGTCCTGATGCACATGCGAGGGCGTGACTTTGGTTCTCTGGCTTCAGTCTAGATGGGACGGAAGGTTGGTATGTACCCAAACCTCAAGCTGGCGATCTTCAGGAAGGGTCTTCAGCAAAACCGCGTCTCGAGGATTCTCGGAATCAATGAGGCCAATCTGAGTAAGATCATTCATGGCTATCGCGAGCCATCGGAGGCTCAGAGAAGATTGTTGGCGAACTACCTAGAAGCCGACGAAGCCTGGCTTTTCGAAAAATACCACGGCGGTGGGCAGTCTCGTTTGGTTAGCAGCTCGGAACACCCACAGGAAGATAAGGATCGTGAACTCCCTCAGGGAAACCACTGAGTTTTCAGCAGAACCGTCGAAGATCCCCGCATCCGTGCGCATTCATCCATTCACGTCAAGGATCGCTGAAAGCTGGGACCAGTTCGTGCTGTCGCAAGCGACCGGGTCTCTCTTTCACCTTACGAGTTGGAAGCGCGCGATGGAGGCAACTTACGGATTCCACGCTTGCTATTTCTATTCGGAGCGCGCAGGAGAGATTACCGGCGTAGCCCCAGTATTCTCTATCTCCAACTGGATCATGGGCCGGTGCCTGCTTTCCACACCGTTTGCCGTATATGGGGGGATATGTGCAGCCGATGCCGAGTCAGAGACTGCCCTGTTACGGCATCTCAAGGAATTGGCGCGCACCGAGGAAGTGGACTATCTCGAACTTCGGTACCGTCAATGTGACAGTCTACCTGAGTTCTCGCTGAACCAGCGTTATGTGACGTTCACCACACCGCTTTCACCAGACCATGATGCCCAGTTGAAGCGGCTCCCCAGGGACACTCGTTACATGATTCGGAAGGCAATGAAGGCCGGCTTGCGCTGTCAGCACGGATTGGATCAGCTCGACGCCTTCTATCGGCTTTTTACGTACAGCATGCGACGCCTGGGCACGCCCGTTTTTCCGCGCGCTCTATTTGAGAATTTGATCCGAGAATTCCGAGACAGCATCGATTTGCTTTTGGTCTATGCGAGCGAGAAGCCTGTGACAGGAGTTTTCTCCTTCTTCTTTCGTGATACGGTTTTGCCCTACTACGCCGGTGCCAGTCCTGAGGCCAATGCCCTAGCGGCCAACAATCTCATGTACTGGGAGCTGATGAAACATGCGGCACAGCAAGGAATGCGCCACTTTGATTTTGGCCGCAGCAAGAAAGGGACAGGATCTTATGCGTTCAAGACGCAATGGAACATGAACTTCGAGCCTCTCGATTACCAGGTCCATTTGGTCCGACGCAAGGATCTACCGAACTTCTCACCCATAAATCCAAAGTTCAAATTGGCCACTCGTGTCTGGCAGTGCATGCCTTTATGGCTCACCACGCTTATTGGACCGCCCGTTGTGAAGTGGTTTCCATAGGACCAAAGCTTTCTCGTGGACGAAGCAAAAAACTCACTGATTTCCGGAACAAAGACAAGATCCCGATGACTCTCACGCAAACTCGCGATGAAGCGAAAACACAGCAGCCACCAGCAGTGGCGCACGGCCGCAATCACCGGAAAACAGAGCCGCTGCGCGTCTTGCAGGTAGTGAATCGGATCTGGATGGGCGGTACCGAGTACGCCTTGCTGAACATGATGTCGAGCCTCGACCAAAGACTCTTCGAGCATCGCGTTTGCGCTGTAAGAGGATGCGATCCAGCGTTTCCGCGCATGTCGATGGTGGAAGGTAAGACATTCGTAGCAGGTCAGCACAATGGAAATCTTCAGTTCGCCGTTTTTCGACTGACACAAATCATGCGCCGATATCGGCCCCATATCGTCCATTCACGGAACTGGGGTGCCATCGAGGCGATCTTTGCGGCCCGGCTGGCCGGCGTGCCCGTGACGATTCACAGCGAACACGGCTATGAAATCGAGATGCTCAAGGGCCTCCCCCTTCGCCAGCGACTTCTGCGTCGCGCCGCGTATGCCTTGGCTGACTCCACATTCACGGTAACGCGGGAACTTCGGGATTTCCACGCCCGGCAGGCGCGGATCTCCCCCGGGAAAATCCGTGTGATTCATAACGGCGTGGACACGCAACGCTTTTCACCAGGCCGGGATACCCGTTTGCGAGAACGGCTCCATATCCCCCCTCAACGGCTGGTGATCGGCAACGTGGGCCGGATGGTCCCGATTAAGGATCATGGGACCCTGCTTCGAGCTGTCGAACTCCTCGTTGCTAGCGGCGTGGACGCCCATCTATTGCTGATCGGCTCCGGGCCGTTGCTCGAAGCCCACCGGGCGTACGTGAGAGCCTCACGCACGATTGCCGACCGGGTATATTTTGCCGGGTCCTGCGAGAATGTACCGGAAATGCTCCGGGCCATGGACGTTTTCGTCTTGCCCTCGATCTGCGAAGGGATGTCCAACACGCTGCTTGAGGCCATGGCCTCCGGACTGCCGGTCGTTGCTACACGTGTCGGTGGAAACTCCGAGGTAGTGGACGAGGGACGAACGGGCTGGCTCGTATTGCCTGGAAACGCAAAAGAGCTTTCGGAGCGACTACAATATCTCTCCTTGAACAGGGAGCGTATTCAGGAGGCAGGCCTGGCGGCTCGAGAACGGGCCATCAGGCAGTTCAGTCTGGAGCGAATGGTGGCGGACTACCAAAATCTGTATTTGGAGCTCGCTCGGCAGAGAGGGCTGGATGTCTGAGCCCCCACCGGATATCGGAAACACATGGAGCGCAAACTCAAACTCGCCATTCTAACTGGGCAAGATTCGGCAGCTACTTGTCAGACTGTCTCGATGCTTGCGGACCTGCCCGAAGTCGAAATTGTTTCGATTCTGGCTGATGTGGAACCCCTCCCCTTGAAGTCGCGGCTCCGCAATTTAAGGCGCAACATCCGCCGCGAAGGTATCGGATATGTCTGGTACCGCCTCTTTGATTTTGTTCGAGAGGCAGAGGAGCGTTTGGCACAACGCCTCGTTTCCCAAGAGAAAATCAGCAAAGTCCTTCAAGAATCCTTCCCCGAGCGTCCCCGCTGTTTGGCCGATTTGGGTCGGCAGCGTAATATCCCGATTCTGCATGTCGGCAACTTGAATCGGGCGGAAGCAGCCAAGGCGCTGCGGGAACTGGACTCGGATCTGGGAATCGTGCTGGGCACGAGGATCCTCAAACGCTCGACATTCGCCGTGCCGCGGATGGGCTGCATCAACCTTCACAAAGGCAAGGTGCCCGAATATCGTGGGATGCCCCCAGGATTCTGGGAACTCTATGACAGCCAAAACAGCGCCACAGTTACCGTGCACATGGTGGATGACCACCTCGATACCGGAGATGTCATAGGGACGCAATCGATTTCCATACACCCCAAAGATACTCCAGCCACTTTACGAAAGAAGCTGGACAGGACTGGCAGCGAGGTACTGTCTCGGTGCGTGGCTCAATGGGCGCAAGGGAAAATCGAGCTGCGGCCACAACGCTCGTCAACTCTCAAGGCCCGGACATCTCCAACTCGCCGCCAGCGTCGCGAATTGGACGCAAAGCTCGGAATCAACTCTGACTGGAGTGCGTCTTGGCCCTACGTCTTGAAAAGCCTCCTTTATTTGGCGTTTTTCTATGGTGGAATTTTCCGACTGGTGCGCGCCTGGCGAAAACTCCGGGGCGGTAAACGCGCATGTGTCTTACTCTACCACCGCGTGAATGATCAATCGGAAGACCCTTTGACGACCAGCATCGAACACTTCGCCGAGCAGATGGCTGTGCTGCAGAGATACTATGAGGTTGTGCCGACGTCCTGGATCGTTGAGGCCGCAAAGACGGGTCGCCGACTACCGGATCATTCGATTGCGATTCATTTCGACGATTGTTACCAGGATGTTTACACAAATGCCTCTCGGATTTTGGCGCAAATGCGCTTTCCGGCCTGCTGCTTCATATCATCCGGCTACGTGGAAACGGATCGAATCTTTCCGCACGACGCAGAAAAGTGCCCTTTCCCAATGCCGAACTTGACCGTCGAGGATTTGTTGGGGCTCACGCGCCGTGGTTTCTCGGTGGGAGCACATACCGTCACGCACGCAGATCTCGGGCAGTGCAGCTACGAACAGGCAATCTATGAAGTTGTCGAGAGCAAGAACGATCTCGAAAAGTATCTACACTGTATCATTCCTTTTTTTTCGTATCCTTACGGCGAAAAGAAGAACATTCGCGATGAAGTCGTAGAGCTGGTCCGGCAGTCGGGATACCAGGCGCTGTTTTCTGCCTATGGCGGATATTTCGACGCGAAGTCCGATCTCTACGACGTGCCGCGCTGGAGCGTCAGCAGCCGCTTCCGGCCTCTCGACTTACTGATGGAGATTGAAGGTCTCTCGATCAGCGCGTTCAAAAGGCGCTGGACAGCCGCTCTTTCCCGACGCGGCAAGGTAGAGAAACGAGCGATCCAGGTGCCCCTCAGAGAACGGCGCGAGCTGACGGATAACAAACGAGCGTAATCGACATGTGCGGAATTTGCGGCATTTTCGACTTCGAGAATCAGCGAGAAATCGCGCCGGAACTCGTTCATCGCATGAACGAAACGATCCTGCACCGGGGCCCGGACGACGAAGGCATCTTTACCGGCCCGGGAATCGGTTTCGGTTTTCGTCGCCTCAGCATAATTGATCTAGCCGGTGGCCATCAGCCTATTTCCAACGAAGACGGGTCGATCTGGGTCATGCTGAACGGCGAAATCTACAACTACTTGGAACTGCGACATGAACTTGAGCAGCGAGGACATCGCTTCGCCACGCGTTCCGACACAGAGAGCATTGTCCACCTTTACGAAGAGTTCGGAGAAGGCTGCTTCGCTCGGCTACGTGGAATGTTCGCGATCGCCCTGTGGGATTCGCGTGAACGGAAGTTGCTTCTGGCCCGCGACCGGGTTGGAAAGAAGCCGCTTTTTTATTGCGCCGATGACAAACAGATTCTTTTCGGTTCCGAACTGAAAGCGTTACTTGCGAACCACGGCCCCTCGCGGGACGTTGATCCGCACGCCATTTGCGACTATTTTTCCTTCGGGTATGTCCCGGCTCCCAAGACCATTTATCGCTCAGTCCGAAAGGTCCTTCCTGGACATTACCTCGTGGCATCGGGAAGTGGGCTGCGCGACCAGTGCTATTGGGACATTTCCTTCGGGAAGTTGGAGACCCGTACCGAAGAAGAATGGTGCGAACTGGTCCGGCATGAACTGTGCGAAGCGACACGCGTTAGACTAATGAGCGACGTTCCATTGGGCGCCTTTCTCAGCGGCGGAATCGATTCCTCCGCGATTGTCGCTGTGATGAGCCGTATCATGCAGCGACCGGTAACGACTTGCTCGATCGGATTCGAAGTCAAGGAGTACAACGAAAGTGAGTTCGCGCGACGGGTGGCGCAACAGTTTGCTACGGATCACCATGAAACATTGGTGCGCCCCAGCGCAATCGACATTGTCAATAAGCTGGCCTGGCATTTTGACGAGCCGTTCGCAGATTCTTCTGCCGTTCCTACCTATTACGTTTCGAAGGTGGCGCGCGAACACGTGACCGTTGCACTGGGAGGAGATGGCGGGGATGAAAGCTTTGCCGGGTACCGCCGCTACGTCTTCGATCATTTCGAGAACTTATTGCGCCGCCGTGTGCCGGGGTGGATGCGGCGCACGGTCTTCGGCCCCTTGGGGCAATGGTATCCGCCTCTCGCTTCGGCTCCGCGCGTATTTCGAGCCAAGGCCACTTTCCAGAGCCTTTCGCGAACGCCCCTTGAGGGTTATTTCAACTCTCTATCGATATTCCGGCCTGACGATAAGCACCGTCTGTTTACACCTGACTTTCGCCGGAAGCTTGCCGGCTATGATTCGCTAGGAGTTTTTGAACACTATTATGACCGCGCCGAAACCGATGATCTACTTTCACGAATTCAATACGTGGACATGAAGACCTATTTGCCAGATGACATTTTGACTAAGGTCGACCGCGCCAGCATGGCCGTGTCTCTGGAAGTGCGCGCCCCTCTCTTAGACCATCACCTGATGGAGCGCGTTGCCTCGATGCCTTCCTCTTTGAAGCTCCGCGGCCGAACGAGTAAGTACATTTTCAAAAAGGCGATGGAGCCAATTCTGCCAAGAGAGATCCTGTACCGGCGCAAGCAGGGATTTGCGGTTCCGCTCGACCATTGGTTCCGAAGCGAGTTGCGGGATCTCGCGTATGAATCCCTTTTTCGTAGCGACGAAGGAATCTTCGACATGAAGTTTCTCAAGAAGATCTGGGAACAACACCAGAGCGGCCACTACGACCGATCGTCGCACCTGTGGTCCATTCTGATGTTTAGAAAGTGGCAGGAAACGTTTGCCGCCTAGGAGAAGAGCGTGAGCGGGATTTGCGGAATCTTTGCGCCGGGAAGAGAGGTCGAATCCTCGCTCCTCGAACCGATGCTGTCCGCTCTGGCCCTGGCGGGAGAGGCGGAACGCGATACGACTTCAGGAAATTCCGTTGCGCTGGGCGTTGCCCGGCGCTGGGAATCCCAGGAGGTTGCCACCGTACCTGGCGTGCGCATCGCGGTTGACGCCGATCTATACAACGTCGATGAGCTAAAGTTGAAGCTCGCATCGAAAGGATTTGAATCACGTGAATGGACCGTCGGGCAGTGCTTGGCCCACCTGTATACCATCCACGGCCCGGATTTTCTAAAGCACTTGGACGGGGTCTTTTCGCTTGCCCTCTGGGATGAATCGACCCAGCGCCTCCTGCTGGCAATCGACCGGCTGGGAGTCAAGACTCTATATTGGAGCCGCGAAGGTGAGCGTTTGTTGTTTGCCACCCGCCTGGGCGCAATCAGCGCTGTGCGCATGAGTCCGCTCCAGCTGAATCCGCAGGCTTTGCCGCAGTATCTTCTCTTTTCCGCGATACCCCACCCAATGACGGTATTCCTGGGAGTCGAGAAGCTTCCACCGGCTACCTGCTTGATCTATGAGAAGGGCGAAACGCGACAGAGGCGATATTGGGACCTTGAATACCCGGAGAGCAACAACTTGGACGAAGGACATTGGGCAGACCAGGTTCGGGAGGGGATGCGCACCGCGGTGCATTCGCATCTCTATGGTTGCGAGCCGCGGAAGCTTGGCGCGTATTTGAGTGGTGGCACCGACAGCAGCAGCGTCGTAGCTTTCATGAATGAACGCCACTCGCCGGTGAATACCTTCTCGATTTTTTTCAGTGAAGAAGCCTACAGCGAAGCGAATTTTGCCCGTACAACTGCTCGCCATTTCAACACAAGCCATTCGGAAAAGCAGCTTGGACCGCGCGAAGCCTTTGAAGCGATCCCCAAAATCGCTCAGTACTACGACGAACCTTTTGCCAATTCTTCTTCGTTTGGCGCATATCATTGCGCCGCGCTCGCCCGCGAGGCTGGCATCGAGACTTTGCTAGCAGGCGATGGCGGCGACGAGCTCTTCGCCGGCAACTCCCGCTACTCAGACGATCGGCGTTTTGCTCTCTATGGTTCCATACCGTCCTGGTTGCGGCGAAGCGTCATTGAGCCCGTCGTCCGGCTTTTGCCCGCAAACGATGGCCGCTTGAGTCTGCCCCGGAGATACGTTCGCCGGGCGCTGGTCCCCAATCCGAGGCGCCTGCTTTCCTACAATTTTTTCCTTAGCGTGCGTCCAGAGGATGTGTTCGAGTCGGATTTCCTGAACGAGATCCCGACAGACGATTGGATGCGCGTCGCCGACGCACACTTTCAGTCCGCGCGGGCCAGCAGTGAGCTGAACCGCATTCTGTACATGGATGTCAAAATCATTCTGGCTGATAATGACCTGCGGAAAGTTACGGGGACGGCAGAGCTTAGCGGCATGCGTGTCCGATACCCGCTTCTGGATTACCGGCTCGCTGAACTCTCAGGGCGCATCCCTTCCCAATTGAAGCTCAAGGGTTTCGAAAAGCGGTACATCTTCAAGAAAGCCATGCGATCCATTCTTCCGCGTGAGGTACTCTATAAAAGGAAACATGGTTTCGGCGTGCCGTTGAGCCACTGGCTCTTGAAAGATCCCCAGCTAAATGGCTTGATGCGGGATCTGTTCTCGGATGCACGCACACGCCAGCGCGGTTACTTCCGGCCGTCCTTTTACGATGACCTTTTGCGACTGCATCGCGAAGGAGACACTGGCTTTTACGGGGAAGTCCTCTGGTATTTGTTTGCGCTCGAACTGTGGCATCGGCACCATTTCGACAATCACGCGGGAGTTCACATTGGCAAATAGCCAGATCAACGATGTGACGCAGCTGGATCGTCCGGACGGGACTCTCCATGCCTCGTTAACCGGCCCCGCCGGACTCGACTGGCGAAATGTACTGGCCAACGGCCTGTATCATGTCGGCTTACTGCGACTCATGCAGAAGATTTCGGATCGCGTTGAGGTGGAATTCAGCCCGCAATCTAAATGGCCCCGGTGGCGAAACGCGAACGCACCCAAGTTCGTGATTTTGTGCTACCACCGTGTTGGTCTCGGAGGCATTCCAATCTATTCGGAGCTCCCGCCAGAAGTATTCGAAGCTCAAATGCGCTTCTTGAAAAAGCATTATCGTCTTCTCTCTCTTGAGGAGCTCTGCCGTTGTCTGCAGGAGCCTGACGGATGCGATTCTGGGGTGGCCGTCACCTTTGACGATGGCTACCGGGACGTCCACACAATAGCGTTCCCAATTCTGTGCAAGTATCAGATTCCGACAACCGTTTTCTTGACCGTGGATTCCGTGGAGACGGGGCAGGTCGCCTGGTACGACCGCATCTTCCTCATTTTGCGAGTTCTCCCACCGGGAATATTCGAAGTGGAGCTTGACCGTTTGCGACGTTTCGAGCTCTCCTCCGTGGACTCTCGGTTTCGCGCAGCCTTGGAGATTATGTCTTGCTTGCGCGCACTTCCTGACG
>Ga0066669_10000894_pt1 | contig 10595 bp, 7 predicted proteins | sample GraSoiAngelo_118_FD_133940 | JGI IMG/M metagenome (GOLD analysis project Ga0066669, IMG submission 133940) | Grasslands soil microbial communities from the Angelo Coastal Reserve, California, USA - 14_0919_02_20cm | ecosystem: Environmental > Terrestrial > Soil > Grasslands | place: USA...
AACCCGTAATGGAGTCCCCTGCGCGCGAATTGGAAACGGAGCTCGTTGAAAAGCGCGTTGGTCATTGCGGTTGTGTGCTGGGCCACGATGGCGAGATCACGAGTCTGCTGTTGGGAGGTGCGGTTCCCTGCGTTCTGGCCGAAATTCTGGTTTTGGGCGTTCACCTGGATGCCGGTGACGAGCGAAGGTGTCACGCTCGCTCGGATAAAGGTAGAGTTGTTGCTGCTCCAGTTGTGATCGAGCCGCAGCGACCAGAGGCTAGTGCCTTCGCGAGTTGGGTAGTTTCCGAGAAGGGTGACAAGTCCCTGGAAGCTTGCTGGAAGCAAGCACGGTGCTGTGCCTCCGCCGCAGGCGGTGCCGTTCTCAGGGAATGAATTCAGCGGAGCTGGCAGAGTCCCAGTGTTCCCAAACAGGGCGACTGCGGAGGCGGCGCCACTAAGAGCTGCTCCGGTGATAAGCGGAACCGCTCCGGGGCTTCCGCACCCGCCCGCGGCCGCGATCGCGGCGGGGTAAAAAGTTGCTTGCCCATTCGGGCCTCCCGTTAGCAGCAGGGGCGTCGAGGAGCACACGCTGGCGCCAGGAACGGGCACCAAGCCAAAGTTGCCCTCTCCGATGCTGGTGAATCCGCTCGTCTGAGCCCGGATGGTCTCATAGGAGAAAAAATAGAACGTCTTGTCTTTCTGGAGCGGTCCGCCTAGCGTGGCACCAGCTTGTACACGGGTGTACGACTGCTTCACCGGAGTGAGAGTGACGGAATCAGTTGCGGGGTTGAAACTGCCCTGGACAGAGAAGGGGTCCCGCGCCTGGATTGCCGTCGCACGGAGAAAGCCGAACGCGTTTCCGTGTACTTGGTTTGCGCCGGATTTCGTAACGATGTTCACCACTCCGCCGGTGGCGCGGCCGTACTCCGGCATGTAATTGCTGGTGATCACTTGAAACTCTTGCACATCCTCCTGCGACACCGTAGCGCGCACGCCGCCTACGGACTTGTCTACAGCGTCGGCTCCGTCGACGCTGACCTCATTCGACCGGGCGCGCTGCCCGCCAAAGTTGAGACCGCTCGTCGGTGCGGCGCCGATAGATGGCGTGTTGTCGCGCGCGGTCTGGGAATTGAGCAAAGTGAAGTTAATGTAATTGCGCTCGTTGATGGGCAAGTTGGTGATCTGACGAGAGTTGATCGTCGATGAAACGTCGGTTTTCTGCGTTTCCACCAGCGCTGCCTCGGCCGTCACCATGACGCTTTGTTTCTCGCCGCCCAACTGAAGCACTGGATTGAGGGTCGCGGCTTCGCCAACGGTCAGAATCACAGCATTATCTTGATAAATGGCAAAACTTGTCCCGGCATCCACGGTTATTTCGTAATGCCCAGGGGGCAGACCCACGAGGTTGTAGCGGCCGCCGTCGTCGGTGACCGCGGTGCGCGTTGCCCCGGTGGCCGCGTTGGTCAGGGTTAGTTTTGCGCCCCTGACGGCGAGATTCTGCGGATCAAAAACCGTGCCCGAAAGCGTCGCGGTATTGACTTGGGCGGACACCGTCGCTCCTCCGCCCAGGACCAACAAAACAAGCAACACGGCCTCGCACATCAACCGCCAACCCGCCAAAGCACACACGACTTGCCTCGATTGCATGAGTCTCCCTCCTGTTGCACCTGAATTGCCGCTAGCGCTGGCGGGCCCCGCCGGGCTTCACACCTGAAACAATTGAATACAGGGCTTTTACTGCAATGGAGCCCGGCTTTCAACTGAAAACTTCTCTGCGCTTGTCTTTGAGTCAACTCTCCGGCTGCCAACCAGAGCATGGTGGCAAGCGGGCCCGTCTGGCAAGCGACAAGACGAGCAACGGCAGAAAACTGGGGGGAGTGTCGCTTCTTGTCGCCACTCACGCGGCTTGGCGCATGCCGGGTCGGCGATTCGAGGGCTAGAGTTGCAGGTGGCGCTGGACGAACTTGCGGAGACGTTCGCGGTCTTCGTCACGCATGTGGACGAATTCCACGCCGGTGCCTTCCTGGCCGATATTGCGAACCACGGCGGTGAAAGTGATTTTGCGAAGGCCGGCGCGCACTTCGAGCTTGATGGAGTCGCCCACGGTAAGTTTTTGCGGAGACTCGAGGTAAGCGCCTCCTAGGCTGATGGTCTTGACGCGGGCGAGACCGGCGGGCATTCCTTCAATTTGCGCGCGTAGCGGCGACTCCAGGGGCACACGGACATATCGGCGGGGAACGAGGTACCCGGAGCTCGCTTGGGTCGGGGCACCAAAAGCGGCGGCAGCTTGCTTGAACGAAGGCCGATTCTCGATGAGGGCAAGCGCGTCCTCGGCCGCCGCGCGCAGGCCGGCGGGCTCTCGATAAGCTAGGCCTTCGCGCTTTTCCACGAGCGTGCGCAGGAGTTCGGCGGCATCCGACGAACGCATCCGACCGAGGGCCTCGATGGCCTTGATGCGGACAAACTGATCGCGCAAAACTTCGTGTTCCCCGGCGGCGATTTCCAAAAGTTGCGGGACGGCGGTGTCTTCCTTGGCTAATCCGATTTGGTCGATCATCATCGGCACAACCATCGCATGCGCCTCCGCAAGAATCGCGGAGAAAACGAAAGCAACGCTTTGCGCCGAGGCGGAATTCGAGGGCCGCGAGAGCTCGCTTACCGCCAGATCCTGAAGATTCCATTCCCAGCTCCCAATGGCCCGGGCGAGACCGCGGAGCAAACGCTCCGGGTCGCAGGCCGCCAGGAGCTTGATGGCGGCGGTCACGCGCTGGCGCCGGGCCTCGTATAGCCGGGTTTCGAGAACGTTGAGGACGGGCACGCCGATGGTGCGCAGGAGGCGGGTCATCGCCTGCAGCATTTCTGCACCTCGGGGTTCGGTCAAAAGCAGCGTCAAGCGGTCGAGCAAACGTTCCGGATCGCGCTGCAAGAGCCGGGGCAGAACCGGATCGAGCGGCCGTTTGGCAAGCGAAGCGTCCACCAGCAAGAACCAGCGGTCTTGCGCAACCAGGCGGTTTGCAAGAGCCGCCATATGCTCGTGTTCTTTGTCGCGCGGGGAGCGCTCGAGACCGGTGAGGATCAATTCGAATCCGGCAAAGTCGGCACGATTCACGGCGATGCGCCCGAGAGCTTCCACCAAGGCGGCGAGCAGCGCTGCCGTCTCCGGAGCCGTTTCTTCCTGGAGAGCTTTCATGGCCGAGCGGCTGAGCTCCTCCGGCAATTGGTTCGGCCACAGGGATTCGAGGATCGGAACAAGCTCTTTGAGACCGGCCGCCACCGAACGCCTTGCCGAAGCATCGGGAAGGTCCAGACGACGCAGATAATTCAGCACCATGCTTCGCGCTTCGCGCCGAGGAGCGTCCGCGCCGGTTTCGACGAGTTGGCCAAGCGTTTGCCGCAAAGCCGCGATGGGAACGCACCAGACGTCCGGTCCGCGCACCACCGCTGATTTTTCCCGCGCCGGCAGTTCCAGCCAGAACCGGTCGATCACCTGGTCGCAATGCGTGTCGCTCGCCCAGGTGACCGCCAGCGAGGAAAGGTGCTGCGAGGCATGAGGACCCGTGTAGGCTCCGGATTCCACCAAGACTTCAGCAAAGCGCTGGAATGCCGGACGGACTCCCGGAGAATGCAGCGAGCCGCCGGCGAACTCGGCGCTAAGAAATTCCAGAATGATGTTTTCCGACAGCCGCAGCAGGTAAGGAAGAGGCTGCTCGCCGTCGCGCGGAGCATATTGCGAGACGGAGTGGAGCAGCATGCTCACGCTCTCGCGGCTGGCTTCCTCCATGGCACCGTGAATGGCGCGCGCCGCTTCTTCGGGAGCAAGGCCGCGCGCGGTCTCGAGCGGCGGTGTAAGGCGCGCCAACAACCGCAGCGTGGCCATCAGGTCGTCCGAGTCCGGCGCTTTGATCGGCGTTTCCGGGGTTTCCCGGGGAGTATGGCCGCCATAGGCGACCAGGGCACCAATCAGGCTTGCCAGCACCGTGTCCACTTTGCGGTCGGTTTGCGTATTGACCGAAATGCCTTCCACACGATTCTCCAGGAGGCGGGTGGGCCACCAAGCATTTCCGGAAGCGCCTGCGGGCTCTTCTGATTTCAGTAATGACTCTCTCATCAATCGCGCCAGCGTGTCCAGTTCGCCCACATGGAACTTCCTCGCGAAAGCCAGGGACCAGATGCCCACGCGCTGCAAATCCGCGGCCAGCGCCTGCATTTCTCCGCGCGCGTCCGGCAGGTGCCGCTCACTGACCCGCGGCGCAACAATTCCGCCGCGCTCGATTCGAATCTCGAGCCCTTCAAGTGATTCCGCGACGGGCCGCAGGGAATCGTAGGCGCTATCCAGGCTGTCGAGCCGGCTGGGGTGATTCTTTTCATAGAGGCGTTCGGAGCGCAGGAGTAGGTGGAAGTCGCGAAGCGCGCGATAAACCTCGCTGGGTCGGTGATCTGTGTTTGCGGATAGCCAGTGGGAGACGGCCGTCGCGCCGCCCGCCGCCTTCGGTGTCGCATCGATCGGCGCGTTCGACAGCGTCCCGCGCTCACGGTCATGGGTTGGCAAGGTGGCTCGAAGAGACAAAGATTTCTCCACAATTCCTTCGCAGTCCGGGCTTTGTCCTCACAATCCAAACAAAGCCTGCTCCATCGTCAAGCAACTGTCGATCCTAAGGGAAGCTGATCTAAGTTTTTTAGAATGAGTGAGAAAGGTGCAACGTTCCAGGGCGCGTAAGGGGGCGGATGTAACAAATTGTTACGCTTTAGGTAGCGAGGCCTTTTTTGCGGAGAAAAACTGCGTCTTTGCCGAGCCGTGCAAAGGGCCCATTGCCGCTTATTTTTGCCGCAGCGTCTGGTTGATGGGCACCGTGCCCCCTTCGCTCGCTTCGACGGTCCGCTTTGCGAGCTGGTACCCATCGAGCTTGAGCGTGATCGTGTGAATCCCCGAAGGTATCTGAACCCGCGCGGGGGTGAACTGTCCGGTGGAGTTGTCGTCCACAATGATTTCCGCGCCCTTAGGATTGCTCGTGACTTGCGCCCAGGCAACGCGCGTAGCCGATCTTTCCGTCAGGGGCACCTTGAGTTGCGTTTGAATATCCGTCACTTGTATGGTCCCGGAGTGGGCTTCGTAGCCGGACAGCCGCAACACCAAGTTGTACTGCCCCGGAGCGAGCGGCAACGTGACGGGAGTCTGGCCGGACTGTTTTGCGCCGTTGATGAACACGTCCGCTCCCGGCGGCTCGGTGCTGATGAAAATGCCCCTGGCGAGCGGTTCGAGCTTAATCTTTTGATCCTGGGCTTCGTCCCCTTTGATCTGGAGCGCGGTTTGCACAGGTTGATAGCCGTCCTTTTGCACTTCCAGGCCGTAACGCTGCGGCGTGAGATTGTTGAAGCTGCAAGGCGTCTCGCACTTGCCCAGGACATGGCCGGCCGGTCCCTGGAGAAGCGCAGTCGCCCCGATCACGTCGGTAACCACGTGAATCGCGCCGCGGCCCGGCGCCGGAAGCGGATGGCTCGAATCGTCGGAGCCGGCCCCCGCGCTTGCGGCGGCATCGTCGTACTCAATATGATCGATGACATGCACGCTTGCCGGTGCGCTGCGGAGGAATTTCAAGAGTTCGGCGTGTTCGGAGGGACGGAGTTTGCCGACCAGAGTCAAAGTGTTGCCCGTGCTCTGTACCTTCGCGCCTCCGCCAAGTCCTTTTTCGGAGATGGCTTCCTCAATGCGGCCCTTATATTCCGCGGTCTTGGGACTGATGGCATTGTCGGGTCTCCTTGGCGCGGCTTTTTCAGGCGAAGGATCCGCGGATTTCACTTCGGCCACGGTGTCCCGAGCGCTCGTGGAAGCCTCGTGCGGGCCCTGCGGGGCGTCGGCGCTCGGGCTCGCCTCAGAATTCCGAGTGGCAGCCCGCGGCGCAGGTTCGGCGGAACGGGACGAAGGGGTTTCCTTCACCTGGGCGTTGTGTAATGCGCGCGCGGCCTCAAAAACGGGTTTGATCTTGTTTGCGCCGTAGACGATTACGCCAACAAGCGCCAGCGCCGCGAAAATCGTGCCGACGACGCTCTTTTTCTTGGGAGGCTCGACCGGGGTCGACTGCATCGTTCCCGTGCGGGGAACGACGGGAGTCGGCCAGGGGGCAGCAGCGCGCTCTCTCGGAGAGCGTGAGGTGGCAACAACCGTCGGATCATCTGTCGCCGGTGCATGGCCGGAAAGCGCGTGGCCCGGAAATCCGTGGCCGCCCAGATTGCCGGAGGCCACGGTTGCCGCAGGAGAGCCGCCACCGATGACCATCGTTGAATTGGGGCTGGCTCCGGCAAAGCCTTGCGCCCGGTAATTGCGCAAGTCTTCCAGCATTTCGCGGCAGCTTTGATAGCGCTGCTCGGGTTCTTTTGCGAGGGCCTTCAGCACCACCGTGCTGATGCCGGGATGAATCGAGGCATCAATCTGGCGCGGCGGAACGGGCTCCTCGTTGACAATCTTATAGATGACCGTGGTGATGTTCTGGCCGGGAAAGGGCTTTTCGCCGGTGATCATTTCATAGAGCATGACCCCCAGGGAGAAGATATCGCTGCGGCCATCCACACCGCGCCCCTTCACTTGCTCCGGGGACATGTAACTGGGTGTGCCCATTACATGCGAGTGTTGCTGGGTGCTGCCGAACTGCAGGATCTTGGCCGTGCCGAAGTCGGTGATTTTGACGGTGTCGTCGGCGGCGAGCATCAGGTTGGCGGGTTTGATGTCGCGGTGGACGACGTTGCGTTCATGGGCAAATTGCAGTGCGCTGCAGGTCTGGTCCATGATGCGCAGCGTGCGGGACAAGGGGAAGGAATGTCCGCCGTCGAGGAGGACTTGCAGGCTCTTGCCCTCCACCAACTCCATGGTGATGTAGTACAGGCCGTCTTCCTCGCCGGCGTCATAGACCACCACAATGTTGGGATGAGTGAGCAGGCCGGCGGCGCGCGCTTCGGTCTGGAACCGCGCCAGCAGTTCTGCGCGGTTGAGCCCGGTGCCTTCTTCGCTGAGGCGGATGGTTTTCACGGCGACGGTGCGGCCGATGACCGGGTCGACGGCCTTGTAGACAATGCCCATGGCGCCGCGGCCGAGCTCGCCAACGATCTCGTACCTTCCGGCTTTGCTTACTGTTTCCATCTCTGAGCTGCGCTGTTTGCTTCGAGCACGCCTTCCCCAAGTTCCGCGAATTCATCCGGGCCGACGGCCCCGCGTCAGGCAGGGCTAAGGGCTCTGTTGCCGGACCTTTGTCTTTCGCCTGACGTTCTTTGGCGGACATGCGTCCGCGGACACCTGGGCGCCCTTGTTGGCACAGTACCCAGCGGAATTTCTCGAGGTCAACGCTACGGGGGTACCAGTGTTTCGGACTCGATACTTGACTGTTTGGGCGGCCCCCGAGAACGAACCCCGGGGCTGATTCGCCCGCCGAATCGACGCTGCCTCGGGAAGCGCACAGCATTGCGCTAGTCGCCGTGGCCGTGGGAGTCCTTATCCAAGGCGACTTTGCCGGAGAAGGAGCGGTCGACAAACCTGAAGTAAGCGACGGCAAGAATCATGCCGGGGAGCCACCAGACAAGCCCATCCCGCAGGCCGTAGTTTCCGGCTTTGGCGTTGCTCACCGTCAGCGAGTACAGGGGATTCCGCGCAGGCAGCACCATGGGATAAACGCCGAAGACCACGCTCGTCAGCATGCCCGTTAAATACGCGCAAGAGGCGAAGAAAGCTCGGCGTTCGCTGCGCTTTCGCAATTCGAAAGGAACGCCGGCCAGTCCGGTTACGGCCAGCAGAGGAAAGATCAGGCCCCACGGCCAGGTCGAGAAATTGACCAGGATTTGCGGCTGCACGCGAAAAGTTATGCCGGTGACCATCGCCGTCAGCGCAAGCACGCCCCACCAGCTCCGGGCGGCCAATTTTCCGGCACGCGAGCTTACCTCGCCGCCCGTTTTCAACTGCACCCAAAGCCCGCCGTGCATGACCAGCGCGAGCAGGGCGAGAACGCCGACGAGAAGGGTGTACCAGTCCAGAATGCCGGTCTCCTCTCCTAGTCGGAAATTGGTCCATAGCGGCTCGAAGAAATAGCCGCTCGCCCCGAGCGGCACGCCGCGAACCACGTTGCCTAACGCAGCACCAAAAAAGAGCGCGAGCAGCAAGCTCGAGCTGCAAAAAAGAAAATCCCAGAGTGGGTCCCAGACCGCGCTCTTGATATGATTGCGGAATTCGATCGAGGAACCGCGCAGAATCAGCAGCCACAAGACGATCATCAGCGGCAGGTAGAATCCGCTGAAGCCGCTGGCATAAAGCGCAGGGAACGCAAAATACAGCGTGCCACCCGCTGCCAGGAGCCAGACTTCATTGCCGTCCCACACCGGACCGATGCTCGCCAAAATCTGCCGCCGCTCTTCCTCCGTTTTCGCCGCCAGCAGGTGAATGGCTCCGGCGCCGAGGTCGAAGCCATCGAGCAGCACGTAAACGGCAATCATGATCGCAACCAGGCAGAACCACACCGTTCCCATGGCACCCTCCCTAATCGGCCGGCGCGTCGGCGAAATCGCCGCGACCGTCTCTGCCCGGCTCGGGCCCCATTTCAATCTCGCGATAAATCAGAAACAACCACAGAACGGCCAGTACCGCGTACATGCCCATGAAGCCGATGAGCGTGAACCAGGCATTGCCCGCGGCTACGCGCGGAGAAACTCCTTCCGCGGTGCGCATCAATCCATAAATCAACCAGGGTTGGCGCCCCAGTTCCGCGGTCATCCAGCCGGCGGTGTTGGCGATGTAAGGCAGCGGAACGGAGACCATGAGGATCCACAGCATCCCGCGCGAGTCGTAAAGTTTGCCGCGCCAGAGCAGAATCGCGGCAACCACCATCACCGCGATGAAAATTGTGCCCAGGCCCACCATCACGTGGTAGCTGTAATACAGCAGCGGAATCTGGTCCGGCCAGGCCGTCTCGGGGAACTCCAGGAGACCTTTCACGTCGGCGCGCCATTCGCGGTAGGTGAGGAAGCTCAGCATGTTCGGCAGTTCGAGAGGATTGTCCAGCCGCCGTTTCTCGACGTCCGGTTGGCCCAGAATCGCGAGCGGCGCTCCCTGTTGCGATTGGAAAAGTCCTTCCATCGCGGCAAGCGTCGGCGGTTGGCTGTACGCGATCATTTTTCCCTGCATGTCTCCGGTAGGGAAGAGCTGCAACAGAGCGGCGATCGTTCCGACAAGGACTCCTGTTCGAACGAAAGTGCGCCCGTAATCTTCGTCGCGCTTCGTCAGCAAATAGAAAGCCCCCACCCCGGCCATCACGAAGCATCCGGTTTGCACTGCGCCGAGCATGTTGTGCGCGTACTGCCAGAGCGCCCATTTGTTCAAAAGCAGACCCCAGAAACTGGAAAGCTCGATTTCGCCGCCGGGACCGAGGCGGTAGCCCGCCGGATGCTGCATCCACGCATCGGTTGCGACAATGAAATATCCGGAGAGCCATGATCCCAGAAACACGAGAAAGGCCGCCCACCAGTGCCCGATGCGCCCAAGCTTCCTCTCTCAGAAGAGAAATAAGCCGAGGAAGCTCGATTCCAGAAAAAAGGAAAAGACCCCTTCCATCGCCAGCGTCTGGCCGATGACACCTCCCGCGGCTTTCGAAAACGCCGCCCAGTTCGTGCCGAACTGAAATTCCATGGGGATCCCGGTGACTACGCCGAGGGCAAAATTAATTCCAAAGATGCGGGCCCAGAACCGCGCCGCGCGATGGTAGTGTTCGTCACCGGTGCGGAGCGCTTTCGTCTTGAGGTAGACGAGCAGCAGCGCGAGACCCATGGTGAGTTGGGGAAAGAGGTAATGAAAAGTGATGGTGAAGGCAAAGTGAAGACGATGGACGTCCAGCGCTTGTCCCATAAGCACCTCGTGGCAACGACGGTGAAGTCCGGCCGAGCAGGCTTTGGCTTTATCGAAGGATACGAGCGCAAGAGACTTGCACATCTATCATCCCATTTTCGACGCTACCCTTAGAAGCATTTTCTCATTCGCGGCCTGGTGAAGCCTTATGAAACCAGGGCCGGAATTTAACGCATTCCCCGTGCTATAATGTCGGCCTTGCGGTGCTTTCCGCTCCTTCCTTACGAGCCTCACATGCTGGTGCGTTTCCTCCTTCGTCGTGGCAGTTGCCGTGGCCGTAATCTAGACCCCCCACATCCCAACCCGGCTCGCCCCGCACCCCCGGGGCCGCACGTCGAGTTCATGTGGGGCGAGTACGAGCGGCTCCTCCCGGAGTTCAAGCACCTGATGGGCCGGAAGGGTGTGAAGGCCCCGAAGATCACGCAGCCCGACCCGGAGTCGAGCGAGCTGGCGCAGGCCGCCCGGCGGATGGAGGAGGCCGACATCGAGTTCGCGCGGCAGGCGAAGGCGGCGACGCGGGCGAAGGCGGACAAGCCGGCCGAGGCGTAGGCCGGTGCCGACGGCGTATCCGACCATCGACCTCTTGCAGCGCGCGGTCGATCTGTTCGAGGTGCTGCACCTGCGGGACGGGAAGGCCGCGACGCGCATCCGCACGAGTGTCGAGCTGCGAGCCGCGTAGCGCAGGGAGTGGAAGGCGCGCGATCGCGGCGCCCTCCCGTTCCGCCTCGACGTCGGGC
>Ga0066669_10000895_pt1 | contig 10595 bp, 6 predicted proteins | sample GraSoiAngelo_118_FD_133940 | JGI IMG/M metagenome (GOLD analysis project Ga0066669, IMG submission 133940) | Grasslands soil microbial communities from the Angelo Coastal Reserve, California, USA - 14_0919_02_20cm | ecosystem: Environmental > Terrestrial > Soil > Grasslands | place: USA...
CGGCCCAGCCGGTGCGCCTCGTCTACGATCGCGCGCGCTTCGTCGTCGGTGAAGTTGACCCAGCTGTGTAGCACCGAATCGGGAGCGGCACCGAAGTAGTAGCGGCGGTCACTGTAAAACTTGATCCAGTCGGCGCCGTGGGCCACCTGCTCGCGCACGGCGAGCCGCGCCCCCTCCACGCCGTCCACGGGCTGCACGCCGTGCGGCAGCTCGAGCTCCCAGTTATCCGACACGATGGGATACATTCCCGTCGGCGCCATGGCCCGGGTGGACGCGAAAATGCGCGGCCCGGGGATCTCGCCCCGGTCCACGGCGCGCTTCACGTCGACGTCCGCGTACATCGCCCCTTCGGTCTCCAAATCGCGAATCGTCGTGAACCCGTGATCCAGCGCGATCTTCGCGTTCCGAGCGGCGAGAATGGCGCGATACGCCGTCGATTCGTACAACAGCTGCTCGTTGTAGGACGCCGCGGTGGGGTCGCCCTGCAGCAGCAGGTGCGTATGGGCGTCGATGAAGCCCGGCAGCACGGTCATCTGCGACAGGTCGATCACGCGCGCGGCCTTCGCCTGGCCTTGAATCTGGGCCAGCGGGCCCACGGCCTTGACGCGATCCCCTTCGACCAGAATGCCGACACCCGATTGCGGCGCATCCGCGCGGCCGTCGATCAGGCGGCCGGCCTTGACGAGAATCAGCGGCGCCGGCCCGGCCGCCGGGGGAGTTTGTGCCCCGGCGGCGCCTGTGACGGCGAGCGTGACGAGCGACACGGACAGGTAGCGCATGGGACGCGAATCTCCCTCTGCCCGCGCCGCTGTCAAGGCGCAACCTGGGAGGCAACCATGGCCGTCCGTGTGCCTTGTCAGTGCGGAACGTCGTACGAATTGAAGGACGAGTTCGCCGGTAGGCTGGTAAAGTGTCCCCAGTGCGGGCGCGAAAATCGCGTGCCCGCGATCGCGGGGGGGGCCGTGGGCGCGGGGGGGCCGGGGGCCGTCAAGCCTCAGGCCGACGGCGTGTTCGACCGCGACGTGTTCCTGCTGCGCCAGCAGCTGCTCAAGATCTCCGAGAAGTACGACGTCGCCGACGAGCAGGGGAAGAAGCTCGTGTTCGTGGAGCGACCGGCGCACCTGCTGCGCAACGTCGGCGCCATTCTGGCCGGCATTGCTGCCGCCGCGGTCGTCGGGATGGGGTTCGCGGTGCTCGCGGACATGGCCAAGGGGTCCGCATATGAGAGCGTGCTCGGCATGTTCGCCGTGGTGGGTGCGTTCGTGGCCCTGTTCGCGGTCGGGATCGCCCTCTCCGCGAAGCGCCACGTCACCTTCTATCGAGACCAGACCAAGCGCGCCAAGCTGCTCGAAGTCCTGCAGGATCGAAAGTGGCAGCCGATCACCGCCACGTACACCGTGCGCGACGCCGCCGGACGCACGCTGGCGCGTCTCTGGAAGAACTACCTCTATAACTTGATTCGGAAGCGCTGGTACGTGAAGGCGCCGGATGGAACGACGCTGTACCTCGCGAAGGAAGACTCCGTCATCCTCTCGCTGTTACGCCGCCTGATCGGACCGCTCATGGGCATCCTGCGGACGAATTTCATCATCGTGCGCGGCGACTCCGAGGACGTGGTGGGCGAGTTCAATCGGAAGTTCACCATCCTCGACCGCTACGTGCTCGACCTGAAGGCCGACCGCAACCGTCTGTTCGACCGGCGCGTGGCTCTCGCCCTCGGCGTGATGCTCGACACGGGCGAGCGGCGGTGAGCGAGGTGCGCGAACAGCCGATCATCATCACGCCCGACATGCTCGCGGCGGCGGTGGACACGCGTCGCGATTTCGAGCGCGGGATGCGTACCGCCCCGCCCCTGATCCTGTTTCTCATTGCCGCGAACGTCGCGATGTTCGGATGGGAGGTCGCGACCGGCGCGCTCACCAACCGCGACAGCATCGTCGCGGCTGGCGCCCTGGTGCGTGACCGCGTGATCGCCGGGGAGTGGTGGCGCCTCATCAGCGCGACGTTCCTGCACGCCGGGTTCGACCATTTGATCGGCAACTGCCTCGTGCTCTACGTCGTGGGCATGGCGTGCGAGCACGCCTTCGGCTTTGCGCGGACCGCCATCGTCTACGTCACCAGCGGGCTGACGGGCTCCCTGCTCTCCGCCGCGGTGACGCCCGGTCCCTCGCTGGGAGCGTCGGGCGCGATCTTCGGTGTAGTGGGAGCGGTGATCGTGGTCCTGTACGCCCACCAGAAGCGATTCTACCTCCGGGACAAGCGTATCGGCTTCGTGCTCGCCGCATGGTCCGTGTATCAGATCGGGACCGGGCTGTTGAGCCCGTACATCGACAACTACGGGCACGTCGGGGGACTGGTGGGGGGGGCGGGTATCGCCCTGCTCCTCCAGCCACGGCTGCTGTCGGGACAGGGCGCCTGAGCTAGATTCAAGTCATGGCGACGACGACCACCGCCCCCCCTCCGCCCGAACGCAAGGTCAGCGCCGCCGAGGCGCGCGAAGTCGCCGAAGCCGCGCGGGAGCAGGAGTGGGCCGCGCCGAGTTTCGTGCGCGACCTGTTCCTCGGGAAGTTCCGGCTCGATCTCATCCATCCGTACCCCGAGCAGGACCCTGAAGAGGTGCGCCGGGCCCGGCCGTTCCTCGAGCAGCTCGAACGGTTCCTGCGCGAGCGCGTGGACTCGGACAAGATCGACCGCGAGGGGGAAATCCCGGACGACCTGATCCAGGGCTTGCGCGACCTGGGCGCGTTCGGGATCAAGATTCCGCGCGAGTACGGGGGGCTGGGGCTATCCCAGCTTTCGTACATGAAGGCGATCGAGCTGGTGTCGTCGATCGACGGCTCGCTCACGGCGCTGCTCTCCGCCCACCAGTCCATCGGCGCGCCCCAGCCGCTCAAGCTGTTCGGCACGGAGGCGCAGAAGAAGAAATACCTGCCGCGCCTCGCCCAGGGCGCCATTTCCGCGTTCGCGCTCACGGAGCCCGGTGTAGGGTCGGATCCGGCCGCGCTCGAGACGATGGCGGTGCCGAGCGAAGACGGACAAGCCTGGATTCTGAACGGCGAAAAACTGTGGTGCACCAACGGCACCCGCGCCGAGCTCATCGTGGTGATCGCGCGCACGCCCTCCAAGATCGTGGACGGCAAGGAGCGGCGGCAGATCACCGCCTTCCTCGTCGAGACCAGCTGGCCGGGCGTGAAGGTCGAGCATCGCTGCCATTTCATGGGCCTGAAGGCGATGTACAACGGCGTCATCCGCTTGACGAACGTGCGCGTGCCGAAGGAGAACGTGGTGTGGGAGGTGGGCAAGGGCCTGAAGCTCGGCCTGATCACGCTCAACACGGGTCGGCTCACGCTCCCGATCTCGTCGGTCGCCGCGGGCAAGCGCTGCCTCGAGATCGCGCGGGAGTGGGCCAGCGAGCGGGTCCAGTGGGGGCGCGCGATCGGCAAGCACGATGCGATCGCGCAGAAGATCGGCGCCATGGCGGCGAATACGTTCGCGATGGAGGCGGTGGCGGAGCTGTGCGGCTCCATGGCCGACCGCGGGAGCTACGACATCCGCCTCGAGGCGGCGATCGCGAAGCTCTACAACTCCGAGGCGGGCTGGCGGATCATTGACGACACCCTGCAGATCCGGGGTGGTCGCGGCTACGAGACCGCGGACTCGTTGCGCGCCCGGGGAGAGAAGCCTGTGCCGGTCGAGCGGATCATGCGCGACTTCCGGATCAATCTGATCTTCGAGGGGTCGAGCGAAATCATGCACCTGTTCATCGCGCGCGAAGCGGTGGACAAGCACCTGCAGGTAGCGGGCGATGTGGTGATGCCCGGCAAGAGCGCGGGCGCGCGCCTGAAAGGGCTCGTGCGCGCGGCCCTGTTCTACGCCTGGTGGTATCCCTCGCGCTGGCTAGGGTGGAGCTTCTGGCCCAAATACGCCGGCTTCGGGCCGCTCGCCGGGCACCTCCGGTACGTCGAGCGCGGGGCACGGCGCCTCGCGCGCAGCGTGTTCCATGCGATGGTGCGGTTCGGCCCGAAACTCGAGTACCGCCAGGCCGTGCTGTTCCGGCTGGTGGACGTCGGTGCCGAGCTCTTCGCCATGGCCGCGACCTGCTCTCGCGCGCAGTGGCTCCTGCGCTCAGACCCGGCGGCGGGCCGGCGCGCCGTGCAGGTGGCCGACCTGTTCTGTCGCCAGGCCCGGGCGCGGGTCAAGGCCAAGTTCCGCGAGCTGTGGCGCAACGCGGACACCGAGGCGTACCGCGTGGCGCAGGAGACGCTCGCCGGGGAGCATCGCTGGCTCGAGCAGGGGATGGTGGAGCTGGAGTGAAACGTTTCCGGCAAAGCTCTCTCCCGTCTCACGCCGCCTGGTGCGCAATCATGATCGACCGCAGCCGCTCCGGCGTCTCGCCCGCCATATCACCGTAGGGTGCCGGGTGCCCCTGGGCATCCATGACGATCGTCGGGCACACGAACTCGTACTCGCGGGCATTGATCCGATCGGCCGACGCCTTGGTCGCCACCGGGGTCGCGATCACCACCTGCTTGGCCCCCAGTTGCTCAGCCGCTTTGGCCGCCGCCAGCGCCTTCCAGGGATAGGCGATCTGGCCGTCCACAATCACCGCGATCTTGCCGGCGAGCTTCTTCACGGGCCGCTCGGTCCGGTACAGGATGAGATCCTGGCTCACCCGCGCCCGTGACTCGTCGATCGCATCGGTCAATTTGTCGAGCAGGCCGCCGCTCGGCTGGAAGTCCGGATCCATTTCCGATGGGACGGACTCGGCGATGGCCCCGATGGGCGCGACGTTCGACCCCAGCTTGATGAAGGCCGCGACCAGGACATCGAACGGCGCTCCCATCGCCTTGGCGGCGTTGGCCGCGATCTCGACGCCCTCGGGCGTGATGCCGAGCAGCAGGCACCCGAGGTAACCGCGACCGGCGAGCTGCTGGCCCAACAGGGCGCCGGCGGCGGAGCGGGTCGGGTACAGGGCGGTCGGCTTGGCCGCGGGGGCGGTCATGGAGTCACAAGATAAAGCGGGCGGTAGAAGTCGGTAGAGGTCGTAGAGGTCGGTAGAGGACCGGGCGTTACCGCTACCGTCCCCGCCCCTTGTTATCTTTCGCCAACCATTTTCGCCCAGGACGATCGCGCGTGCCGAAGAGTACGCTGTCCGTTACCGACAACCGGACGGGCAAACAGTACGAGATCCCCATCCAGGACGGCACGATCCGCGCCGTCGACCTGCGGCAGCTCAAGCTCACGGCCGACGACGCGGGGCTCGCGGCGTACGATCCGGGATTCGTGAACACGGCGGCGTGCCGCAGCGCGATCAGCTTCATCGACGGCGAGAAGGGCATTCTCCGCTACTACGGCTACCCGATCGAGCAGCTGGCCGAGCGGAGCACGTTCCTCGAGACGACATACCTGCTGCTGCACGGCGAGCTGCCTTCCGCCGCTGAGCTCGACTCGTGGGTGTACAACGTCACCCACCACACCATCGTGCACGAGAGCATCAAGAAGTTCATCGACGGCTTTCATCACGACGCCCATCCGATGGGCATGTTCGTGAGCACGGTCGCGGCGTTGTCCACGTTCTACCCCGAGGCGAAGCAGATCGCGAACGAGGCGTCGCGGCGGAACCAGATCTTCCGCTTGATCGCCAAGGCGCCCACGCTCGCCGCCTTCGCGTACCGCCATTCGGTCGGTATGCCGTACGCCTATCCGGACAACGAGCTGTCCTATCCGGGCAATTTCCTGAACATGATGTTCAAGGCGACGGAGGTGAAGTACACGCCGAACAAGACGCTCGAGCACGCCCTCGACGTGCTGTTCATCCTCCACGCGGACCACGAGCAGAACTGCTCCACCAGCGCCATGCGGGGCGTCGGGTCATCCCACGCCGACCCCTACTCGGCCATGGCCGCTGCCGCGGCGGCGCTGTACGGGCCGCTGCACGGTGGCGCCAACGAAGAAGTCCTCAAGATGCTGCGTGAAATCGGCTCGAAGCAGAACATCCCGGGGTATCTCGAGCGGGTGAAACGCGGCGAGTTTCGGCTGTTCGGCTTCGGCCACCGCATCTACAAGAACTACGATCCGCGCGCCAAGCTCATCAAGCGCGTCGCCGAAGAAGTGTTCGACGTCACGGGGAGAAATCCCCTCATCGACATCGCCGTGGAGCTCGAGCGGATCGCGCTCCAGGAGGAGTACTTCGTTACGCGCCGGCTGTACCCCAACGTGGACTTCTACTCGGGGATCATTTACGAGGCGATGCGGTTCCCGGTGGACATGTTCCCGGTGCTGTTCGCGATCGGGCGGACGCCGGGATGGCTGGCGCAGTGGCAGGAGATGCTGCTCGACAAGGAGCAGAAGATCGCCCGCCCGCATCAGATCTATACCGGTCCCGACAAACGGGACTACGTGCCGATCGAAAAAAGAGGCTGACGGCGTCACGCAAATACGTCGCGCGACACCGTCAAGCAGAGACGTCTAACGCCGGCGGCGGCCCCCGCTGCGGGCGCGCACTGACGGCCCCTGTTTGGGCTGCTCCGCCTGGAGCGGCTTCGGCTGCAGTGGCTTGACCGACGGCTCGAAACCGGGGATGACTTCCCGTGGGAAGATCTGACCCACGAGCTTCTCGATGTCCCCCATGAGGAGCCACTCGTCGGGCGACAGCAGCGTGAGGGCGAGCCCCCGCGCGCCGGCCCGCGCCGTGCGGCCCACGCGGTGCACGTAGACCTCCGCTTCGTGCGGCACGTCGAAGTTCACCACCATCCGGATCCCGTCCACGTCGATCCCTCGCGCCGCGATGTCGGTCGCGACCAGCACGTCCGCCGCGCCCGAACGGAACGCGTCCAGAGTGCGGGTGCGGTGGCTCTGGGCCTTGTCACCGTGGATGGCGTGCGCTGGAATCCCCTCACGCCGCAGGAACGTCACCAGCTTGTCCGCGCCATACTTGGTGCGGGTGAACACCAGCGTCTGGCCCGCCGGCTTGGCCTGCAGGATGCGAGCGAGCACGCCGCGCTTCTGGAGCTTGTCGGTCGCAACGATCACGTGCTCGATGCCTTCCGCGGGCTTGGCCCGGCGCCCGATCTCGACCGAGGCGTGGCCGTCGAGCGCTGTGCGCGCGAGCGCGTCAACCTCGAGCGACACGGTGGCCGAGAAGAGCATCGTCTGCCGCCGCTCGGGCAGCGCCCGCAGGATCCGCCGCACGTCCGGCGCGAACCCCATGTCGAGCATGCGGTCCGCCTCGTCGAGGACCAGCACTTCGAGTTGGGAGAAGTCCACGTGGCCCCGCTCCATGTGGTCGAGCAAGCGGCCGGGCGTCGCGACGACGATCGACACGCCGCGCTTGAGCGCGCGGGTTTGCGGCTCCATACCGACGCCGCCGTAGACCGCCGCGGCATCGACATCGAGATGCCGCCCGTACGCGCGGGCGCTCTGGAGCACCTGCTCCGCGAGCTCCCGGGTCGGCACGAGGATGAGCGCCCGGACTCTGCGTCTATCGCTGTCGCGAGACAGGCGCTGCAGGATCGGCAGCATGAACGCCGCCGTCTTGCCGGTGCCGGTCTGCGCCGACCCGATCAGATCACGCCCGGCGAGGGCGAGGGGGATGGCTTCGAGTTGAATGGGGGTCGGCTGCTCGTAGCCCTCTTCGGCTACGGCCCGAACGAGCTCGGGCGCGAGCCCGAGTGAGGTGAATGGCATTGCTACACGTCTTCCTTTCAAACGCACACACACGCACGCCGCCAGTGGCTCATGCCACTGCGCTGCAGCGTCACTCTGGTTGTGAACCTGGGGAATGAGACCGGGCGTGTGTACAGCGCCGGAACCCGCTCCTGAGCGGGACTGTCCAACGGAAGGATGCCAGCTCTTGGTTCGGACGGAAGGGTAACGACGTCACGCAGATACGTCAAGTGGAGACGTCTCTGCGCTGCACCTTCACTTGACGCCTTTCGGTTCCTTCTCCCACCACCACATCCGGGGCAACGGCCTGGTCCTCGGCCACACGTCGTCGAGCGTTGCGCCGTCATACAGCCGGCCGTTCTTCATCACGTAGCGGATCTTTTCGGTGTTGTGGATGTCGTCGAGGGGGTTGGCGTCGAGCACCACCAGGTCGGCGAGCTTGCCGGGCTCGAGCGTGCCCAGGTCCTGCTCCATCCCGATGCCCCGGGCGCCGTCGATGGTGCCGACCCGCAGCGCCTCCCGCGGGGTCATCCCCCCGCCAACCATCGCCCACAGCTCCCAGTGACATCCCAGCCCGTCGAGCTGGCCGTGGCAGCCCATGCCGACGTTGCCGCCGGCCCGGAGGATGGCCGCCGCCGTCGCCGCGATGCGGGGAAATACGTACTGGTTCTCGCGGAACCAGGCGCGCCGCTCGGCCCGCTGGTCGATCTCCTCGTGCGGCAGAAACCGCCGGATCTTGGGATTGTCGTGAATGTCGTAGCGCTCGTAGAAATAGTTCTCGCTGAATGGCCCGCCGTAGGACACCAGCAGGGTCGGCGTATAGGTGATCCCCGATTGGGCGGCCAACTGCACGGCGTCGTCGTACAACGGCGTGATCGGGAAGCTGTGCTCCGAGCCGGGATAGCCGTCGAGCTGGACCGTCTGGTTCATCTTGAAGTCCAGCCCACCTTCGATCGTCGGCATCAGGCCCAGCTCCTTGGCCGCCATGATCACCCACTGCCGCTGCTTGCGATTACCCGCCATGTACTGCTTGATCGTGTTGGTGTGATAGAACTCGCTGTAGCGCTTCAAGGTGTTGCGCACGTCGTCGAGACTACCCCAGTTCTCCTCCAGGAATGCGCCGAACACGCCCGGGCCGGTGTGATAGATCCGGGGCCCGATGAGGTCTCCAGTTTCGACCTGATCGGCATAGGTGAGGACGTCGGTGGTCGCCGTCTGGGGATCGCGGGTGGTGGTGACGCCCCACGCCAGGTTCGCCAGGTACTTCCACACTTCGGTTTCGTGAATGCCCCAGGTCGGCCAGGGGTGCGCGTGAATGTCGATCAAGCCGGGAATGACGGTCTTGCCGCTCACGTCGACCACCCGCGCGTCTCCGGGTGCCGGGCACGTGGCCGCAACGCAGCGGATCCGGTTGTCGGTCACCACGACGTCGCCTTTCTCGATGACCTCGTCGCCCTTCATCGAGACGATGCGCGCACCCCGCAGCACCACGGAGCCACGCGGGACGTCGCGGCGCGCCCGGATCGTCACGTCCACGCGCTCGGCCTCGTACGCCGGCAGCTTGGCAAGGGAATCGACGCGCGCCTTGCCCACCGAGTCTGGCTTCTCCTTGGTCGCCTGCTTCAGGGAATCGGCGCGGATCGAGTCGGTACGCATTTTCAGCCTGGCGAGCGAGTCGCCGAGGACAGGGATGTACCGGAAGAAGCTGCGGCCGATGGACCAGTACGCCGTCTTGCCGTCGGGGGCCCAGCCGATGAAGTCGCCACCGATGCGCGTCAGCCGGTGCACGGGGAAGGGCGCGGCGGCCGTGTCCACCACGTTGATCGTCGGGGGCGTCGCGCTCACCAGGGGGAGCGCGACGAGGTACACGTAGTTGCTCGCGGTCGCGAGCACCCGGCCCGAATCCGGGGCGATGAGGATCTCGTCCGCGGGGAACGGCTGCGCCTCGGGCACGTTGAGGGTGAACCCGGTGATCTTGATGTGGACCCGGCGATCGGTGCCGTCGAAGCGCATCGAGACGAGCCCTTCGTTCGCCTCGTACAGGAAGATGCGGTTCGGATCGCGGCTGAAGTGGGGCCGCCCGCCTCCGGCGATGGGCGTCACCCGCGTGGTGGCACCACCGGCCGCGGGCAGCCAGGCGAGCTCGTATCCCGGCCCGGTCAGCTCGCTGACGCGCGGCGCGCGCGGCCCCTTGATCACCACGATCCGCTGGCCGTCGGGAGACCACGCCGGGTGGTCGTAGAACGCGGGATCGGGCGTGAGCCGCTGCGGCTTGCCACGACCGTCCGCGCGCACCTTCTGGACGTACCCCCCCTGGTCGGTCCACGTGACGTACGCGATCCATTGCCCGTCGGGGGACCAGGCCGGTACCTGCTCGTGCACCGTGTCGCTCGTGAGGCGCCGCGGGACGCCCTGCGGCACGTCCATCACGTACACCTTGTCGAGCGCGCTGAAGGCGAGCCGGCGACCGTCCGGGGACGGCGACGCGTCGCGAATCTGCTTCACGAGCACGTCCCCCGTGTCCACGCGCGTCTCGAAGCGCACCAGCGGCCCGAGGTCCTGTTGGACATGCGCCTTGAAGGGAATGGCGCTGACCTGTCCGGAGGGGACCTCCACCCGCCAGATCTTGCCGCCGTACGAAACGATCAGCGCCTTGGAGTCGGGCGTAAACGACGATCCCGGCATGAGGTCGCGGGTGAACCGCGACTCCTGATCGTCGCGCTGCACCGGGTAGACGAGCCACTGCTCGTCGCCCGAGACGAGGTCCCGCAGCCTGAGCCCGGTCTCCGCGTCACGGCGCGTCGCGTACACCAGCCAGTGCCCGTCGGGGGAGAGCACGGGACGCATCGCGCTCCCGTACACGTCGGTCTGCGGGAACACCTTCCCCGTCTGCCGATCGTAGATGGCGAGCTCCGACAGCGGGGAGTTCA
>Ga0066669_10000898_pt1 | contig 10588 bp, 14 predicted proteins | sample GraSoiAngelo_118_FD_133940 | JGI IMG/M metagenome (GOLD analysis project Ga0066669, IMG submission 133940) | Grasslands soil microbial communities from the Angelo Coastal Reserve, California, USA - 14_0919_02_20cm | ecosystem: Environmental > Terrestrial > Soil > Grasslands | place: USA...
ATACCGGAAACGTTCATGATCGCGAAGGCGGCAGCACGTGGTGTCCCGGTTGCGGTCAGCTGCTCATCGAGCGCGATTGGTACGAACTCGGCGAATGGAATCTTGGAAACAGCAGGTGTCGATCTTGCGGTTACAAAATCGCCGGGAGATTCGAGCAACGCGCCGGCGATTGGGGCGCGCGGCGTCTGCCGGTGAAGCTCGCGGCGCGAGCGTAGATCTGTAGGCAAAGCAGTTTGCTTCCCGATTCTATCGGCGGGACGCCGGCTCGAAAATTCTTCGTGAGCACGCAGTGTCCCCTACAGTTCAGACCAGCATTTCAACAGAAGGAAACGAAGAGGAAGGTGGGTTGCAGAAGTTAACCTTGGCCTTTGTTCTCTTCGTTGTCTTGTGTTTATACTTTTCCGTTATCGCCCGGGGCGAGGAGATTTCCGAAGAGGCGGTCGGCGATAAGGAAGATGCTGGCTGTTCCGATTGAGAATTTCAACAGAAGGAAACGAAGGTAAGAAAGGGTAGATCCTTGGGTGTTTCCCAAGTCCCCTTTGTTTTTTTCGTTATCTTCTGGTCAGATTTTTCCATTCCTGCGTTTCAGGTGCGGCGGGCAAGCCCCTGATTTACTTAGCGATTAGTATCGGATCATTTCCGGTTGCCGCAGGTGTGGTGAAGTTAGATTCTCGTAAAACAACCCGAGTATGTGTTGAGTGATTGACTGCTTATAAGACCTGCCTCTATCGGATGGTCGTGACAAGCTTTTCACGAGTGACCATTGCGCGAGCCAGAGTGAATACACCAACGATCGATCAGACCGCTTCTGAAGTGCAGCTGCATCGTGTGCTGTACGTTCTCAAATTTCTTCGGGCGATGTTGTTGCATGTCTTTCTCGCTCTGTTGGCAGTATTGTTGTTTTTCTCCGCGGGAATCAATAATGTCTATCCACTTGCCAATGATCTGATCCGCGCGGTCCGGGCGCAGGTCATCCAGAATCAGCTTCAAGGCCAGGGGGTTGGTCCGGTAGGTTTTCGGATATTCACCGCGGTCCTCTTCGCCGCTGCCCTGAGTTTCCTGATATGGATTTACCGTTCGATCACAAATGTCCGGCGTTTCGCGCTGAGGATTCAAGCAATGTTGCTTGCGCTCGCGGCGATTTTGATGGTTTTCACAGCGTGGCCGGAATTGAAATTTGCGTTTCAAAACCTTAGCTTTGGCTTCGCCGTGCTGGCGACGTTAGGGACTGCTACGATCGTTGTTTTTTCATGTAGCGTTGCGGTTGCCTTGTGGGGAGTCGCGCGTCTGCGCGAGCGGTCGAGTTTGTTGGCCACGCTGGATCCCCGGCTGGCCCCGAATTTTTAGGTCTATTTGAAGAAACTCCTCGATCTTCCGCGCACGCCATTGCGCACGGTGCGGACAGCGGCCAGCTACGTCCTGGCTTTGATCGGTGCATTCTTGTTGATAGCGGCCGTAATGTATTTGCTCACCGTAGGCGCAACCTCGAACAAATTGGCGGCACTCGCGACAATCTGTAACGATAGTGTGATGGCCGAAGGCGTCGCGATATCAGCGGCCTGAGCGCGCCAAGTCCCGCTTTGGCTTCTATTGGCGCTTGTTGGCGTCAAGGTTGCAGGTTTGCTTCAGTCGACCGCGAAGCGGCTCGGCGGGCTGAGCGTTTCGGACGTGATCAAGAAGTCCGATCAGCAATTCGTGCTTTATCTGCGGCCATTTGATGCGGACGACGTCATCTTGCCGAAGCCGCGGCTCCCGCTGTTGAGCAGGCTCTTTTCGTTTACGCCGTTTCCAGTGCGGATCGAGCAGGAATTGTTTGACGTTGCTGATGGTTATCGGCCCCTGATCGCAGTCGGCAAACCGGGCGAGAAGACCATGCGCGGCGGCGTAGCGTATCGCACTTACCTCGATGATTCTGAGTGGCAGGAATGTGTAACGACCAAGATTCGTGCGGCCGATCGAATTGTTATGGTGTTGAAGGATACGGACGGCGTGCGCTGGGAATTTGGCCGGGTGATCGATGAGGCGGCCACCATGAAAACGCTCTTCCTCGTAGATCCGGCTGTGAGGAAGCCAACGGACTGGGAGATGCTCGAGAAGATGGTTGCGCCTATGTTGCAAAAAGCCGGTGTGGCGCCGGAGGGCTTCGAGTTAAAGTTGCAGCCAATCGGATTCTTTTTCCAGAGGGGACGTCTCGTGGAGATTATCAATACCAATCGGACGGCTACGTCCTATCAAACGGCATTCTCGCATTTTCTAGCAGAACGCCTGGACTGAACCTGCGAAACCAACAGAAGACAACCTAGCACTGTTGAAAAAGCTGGCGAATCGCGTGGACGCGAAGCCCTCGTCGTTTTTGCTAGAACAAGAAAGCGGCGGGGACGCCGCTTCTACTTTGCTCTGCCGAACTCTTCAACAGAGCCAGATAACCTGTAGATGGAGAAGACAGCTATGTTGCGCGCTTTCGTTTTCGCCCGGCGCCACCAGATGACCGAAGAGGCGGCCGGTGACGCCCTACCCAGAGGATGAGCAAAACGTCTGTCGCTGCATCGACTGCCCACCACCAAAGGTTCCCAAACTTTTTCTTTACGCCTCGCCTTCGATCCGATAAAACCGTTCTAAAAATCAGTTATGTTAAAATATCCTCGTCTTCTTCTGACACCGTCCAGCGTCGCGATCTGTGCAATCGCTCTTTCACTCTGTTCCTGCGCCACGGTCACCAAACCCTCGAGCCAGGTTCGGGTGCAACAGCTCAAAGATGCCCATCTGGCCTTTATCGACCACCATACGTGCGTTGAAGGCACGCCTGCGACATGGGATCGGGCGAGCTTCGACAGTGAAGTGGCGAAGATTACACAGCAATTCACGGATGCGGAAGCCGCTGAATCGAAGGCGGTGCCTGCGCGCAAGGAATTCATCAAGAATTCCGCCAAGCTCTTTCAGCGCGATGCTGCCCTCGTCCGGAAACAGCATTGCCTAAGCCCAAGCTTCGCCGCCAACAAAAAGAAACAGCTCCAGCAAAATTACGATCTTTTCCTGCAGCAGCAAACATCGCACTGAGTTCAAACCTATGTCGAAACTTCAAGATGCACTAAACCAAATCAAGGATCCGACCGTAGCCGACGCAAAGACTCAGTTCGAACAACTGATCAACGAAGGCAAGGCCGCTTCCGAAGCCTTCATCAAATCCAGCGCGGAGCAACTCGAACAATGGACCATCGACGTCAGTAACAAAAAAATGAGTCAGGATGAGTTTGACAACTTGGTCAGTTCGCAGACGATTCTCGCGAAAAACTTCGTGGCCAGTCAGGCACTCGCCGCGCAAGAACGCGCCGAAAAACTGACCATAGAAACGGCGGAGCTCGCCGCTACGAAGATTGTGCCATTACTTATTGCTGTGATTTAGCGCGGACTGAACCGCGGCGCTTGTTTAGATTGGCTCACGGTACCGTTCACTCGATAGTGCAATGTGGTCGTGATTATTTTCGGCGTCTCAGGAGCGGGAAAGACTACGATTGACAAACTGCTGGCGGAAGAGCTCGACTGGGCATTCTATGAGGCCGACGATTTTCATTCACCGGGCAACATCGAGAAGATGCGTCATGGCGTTTCGCTGACGGACGAGGACAGATGGCCCTGGCTGAAGAGCTTGCGTGAGTTGATCACACGCTATCTGGCCGCAGGAGAGAATGCAGTGCTCGCTTGTTCCGCGTTGAAGGAAACGTATCGCGGTTACCTACGGGTGAGTTCGGACGTGAAGTTCGTTTTTTTGCGAGGCGATTACGCGCTCGTTGCCAAGCAATCGCGGCGCAGGCGCGGACACTTCATGAATCCCGCGTTGCTGCAAAGTCAGTTCGCTGATTTGGAAGAACCGCAGCCGGCCGAGGCTGTGCTAACGATCGAGCTAGGACGGACTCCGCACGAACTTGTCGAGGAAATCAAAACAAAGCTGCGCCTGACGAGCAAGGGTTAGATCGACATTGCGCGTTCAAGCTCATCGGGATTCTCGCGACTGATCTGTGTGCAGCGTGTACAGATTGTCGCTCTCGACGTTGAAGATTCGATTGAAACGGGCACGATAATTCTCAAAGGCGATCTGCCCTCCCAACTGCAATAGTTGTTCTTCGGAGAATTGATCGCGCAAACGTGCGTACAAATCGTCGGAAACGTTCGATGGGGTCTCTGCCATGGCGTCAGCCAGTTCAATCACCAGTCGTTCGGTGTCATTAGAAGACGTCATGTCGTCGCCGCGAACGGCGCGCAGCTTTTCATCGCTCAAGCCAGCTTTTCTGCCCACGGCAGAATTGATATCTATTCAGAAGGGACAGCCGATGCGCGCCGCGGTGCGTACTTTTGCCAATTGAATATAACGCGGGGAGAGAAGCCGTTTGCGGCCGAGACCGGCTTCCATGGCGATGCCGCCCCAAACGAGTGCCGGCACGCGCATCTGCACTCTCGCCGGAGTAAGATCTTTCCCGGACATCTTGCGCATCGCTCCGTAGAACCACCGCAAATGCCACGGCGCCTGCTTTCTCTCCAAGCCGGAAATTCGAGCCATGACTAATCTATATCGTTCCGCTCAATGCGGTCGGTCTTGACGTAGGAAGCTCGGGCGCGCCACTTCGCCGGGCGCACAGACTGGAATTCTATGTTCCGCTCGCTGTTTTCCTGGCTGAGACGAGTTTGTTCACTAACGTGTTGGTCGCTTTTTCCAAAAGCATTCCCCACGCGCTGAGCACGGCGAGCGTTGCCACTGCGATCAAGAGAAACATCCAGATTGGTTGCTCGCGAATGCGTAGTCCGAGCCAGATTACATAGGGTTGATGAATAAGGTAGAGGCCATAAGAGTAAACGCCGACGACGCCGAACACTTTGGCGGGCCCTTGAAACAGCGAAATGATCCCGGCGATGCCGATGATCTCGAGCATGCAGCATGTGCCGGTGGCGAAATCGACAAAAATGTAATCGTAGACGCCATGATAGAGCTGCAGTGCGGCGGGATAGAGGATTAATCCGAGAACGAACCCCGCACCGCGGAGAAGAAACCATTCCACACGCGCAGTCGATCGAGTGTGCCACATGGCCAGCGCCATGCCGAGCGCGAATTCAGGCAAGCGACAAACAGCGAAACCGCCAAGCACCCACAGTCCGTTTTGCGGCCAAACTACGAGCAACAGATAGCGGGCAAAAAATCCGGCGGCACACCCAATTAACAAAAAGCGCCATGGTCCAAGACGGCGCGCTATCCAAAAGAGCAGGGGAAATATCAAGTAAAACTGGATCAGCATGGAGAAATACCACCACGCCGCGTTGAGGTACATGAAGTTCATCTGAATATCGATGAACTGCAGACCGAGGAGGCTCAGGATAATGCGGCTATCCACCGGTTCGAGACGCGCGACGAAAGGTGAAAGCAGGTAAACGAAATGCGCGACCCAGTACATTGGATAAACCCGCAGAAACCGCGCGCGATACCACGAACCCCAGGCGATCGCGCCCGATTCGGCCCGCCGCGCGGTTGATTGCATCAGCGTCCAACCGCTCAGGATGATGAAAACACCGACGGCATGGAAACCGAGTCCCGATACTTTGAACCACACCAATCTCAGGATGGTCAGCACGCTCCCTGCGAGGTTGCTCCAGTCGGCTGGCGGAAGAACGCCGTACTGGTAGTAGGTCCTGAAAAAATGAAAATAAGCGACAACGAGAATCGCCAGCCCCTTTGAGATATCGAGCCAAAGGAGCCGTTTCATCACATCCGCTTAACAGGGGCAAAGCGGTACGGTCAAGGCGCCTATGCCTAAGCCGGCATACTTAGAGCTCGCATTTCGTTTCCGGAACTGGGGAAATGAGAGGATGTTCGTCGGACTCGCCTACGCCTAGGCGATGCTACGGCGTGGCAGGCAGAACCGAGAAATCAAAGCTCAGGACGAAATGTTTGTTGGGCATTACAGTGTAGCGTTTGCGGCCAGGACTGAGAGAAACAAAATCCCGTTGTGGGTTTTGTTTGTTGCCGTCCAGTTGCTCGATTTTCTGTGGGCGCCGTTTGTTCTTCTTGGGATTGAAAAGGTGCGAATCGTTCCGGGAATTACCGCGACGAGTCCGCTCGATCTATATTACATGCCATACACGCACAGCCTCATCGGCGCACTGGTCTGGTCGGGAGCTGCTTTCTTTATCTATAAACTGATGCAAGGCTCACGAGCTTCGAACAGCGCGGCGTTGATCGTTGGCTTGGCCGTGTTCTCGCACTGGGTGCTCGACTTGATTGTGCATCGGCCTGATCTCGCGGTTTACGACGACACGCTGAAGGTCGGTTTCGGTCTTTGGAATCATAAAGGCGTTGAATTTGCGGTGGAGATCGGGATTCTCGCGATCGGTATCGTTCTTTATCTAAAACGAAACGTCATCACCTCAGTCTCGCGGAAGATCGGCATCGTCGTTTTCGGTGCGTTCCTGATCCTCGTTCAGACGCAGACCACGTTCGGAAGCCGGCCGTTTTCTTCGGGCCGTGTCGTCGCAATTACCGCGCTGATTTTCTACACGCTGTTCGCCGCAGTTGCGTTCTTGCTCGAGAAACAACAGCGAACACGGGCTCTTTGACGCTGCGCCAAATGGTAGAAAACGTGCAACCCGCCTTCGCAGGATTACGGGCGCGGCAGGCCCCCAACGCTCCAGCGTCGAATTCAGAAGGGGCTGATTGACCACCGGACTCGGAGTCGGTTAGATCGCCTCGTGATTGTCGAAAGCGCGCGTGAAGTTTCGATCGAGCGCGGTCGTTTGCGTGTCGTGCTTGCGACGATCGTTATCAACATCGTCGCCGTTTCGCTGCTGGTGTTTGCGCCTTGGTCGAACTGGCGCACGGGTCTCGCGCTCAACCTTGTCGACAATTGTTTGCTCGTGGGGTTTGCGCTGGTCCCGGCGCGACGAATTGCTTGCGCGGTTTCTCGTTTTTGGCTTGGCGGTCGGCATCACCGAGCTTCCCGCTGACGCCTGGCTGGGCGATTACACGGGCACGCTCGATTATTCAGTGGGCGGCGGGCCGATGATTTGGCGTTCGCCGCTTTGGATGCCGCTGGCGTGGGAAGTGGTCGCGCTGCAATTCGGATACATCGGGCTGCGATTATGGGAACGGTTCGGTCGGTCGGGTCTGCTGCTGATCGCGCCGCTGGGCGCGGTCAACATTCCGTTCTACGAGGAGATGGCGCGAAAGATCCATTGGTGGCAATACATCGGTTGCCGCATGGTCTCATTTACTCCCTGGTACATCATTCTCGGTGAATTTGGGATCGCGCTGGCGTTCGCGTTGCTCGCGCGAAGGTTGCGGCGCGGATCATGGCGCGCGGCCGTTGTTGCAGGTATCGCGGGAGGATTGTTGACCTTTGCTTGCTACACCGCCGCGTTTTTCATTACGGATCGATTATTTCCGTAGATTTACGATATTAAGCTCGGCCAAAGACATCACGCAGTTCGTCTTTGGCTCGTTCCAAAACGCGCTTTTGCTTTTGTGGAAGATTTTTGCCGGCGCGATTGATGTAGAAATTTAACATCGACATCGCCGATTGATACGGCGTGCCTTTGCGCCGTTTGCTTGCTTTGGCCGAACGCTTCAGCGAGAGCGCAATTCTTCTCGGGTTTGTCGATCTAAAAACTTCCGGCTCAAGATCGAGGGCGTTGCTGCGTTGTGTGACTCGGGCCGACCACCGCCGGCTTTTCGATGATTTGTTTCGCAATTGAGTCATGTCGAATAGCAATGTCTCACACTTGTCTTCGCATGGTGACGCTGCCTTCGCCTTGGCTCACGATCTTGAATCCGAACCGCTCGTAGAGACGTACGGCAGGATTTTTCGCAGAGGCGCGGATGGAGATCGTTGATTGTTCCGGATACGCTTTCACCAATTGCGTGAGCAGTGCGGCGCCGATGCCGAGTCGGCGAAGACCGGGTTTGACACCGAAGGCGAGGTCCGGTGGCGCGTTCGGCTGATCGCTCACCTGCCGGATCCAAACAGCACCGAGCAACTGACCGTTCGCTGTGTCATGCGCGACGAAGCCGGCATCGTTGGGGCGGCCCCAGCCTTCGACATACCGCGCGAACTCGGGCTGCCGCACGACCTCTCGCGGCGGTCCGCCCTCGGATGTGCGGAGCGCTTGATACAACATCTCCCACAAGATTTGTTCATCCGCAGCTGTGAGCCGGCGAATCACGTAATCCATTGCTACGGAAGTAAGCGGTTTAGCCATAAATCTACTGATTACTTGAAGAATTACGAGCGTGTTCTGCGAGACTACCGATTCTGCAAAAAGAAGGAGCAAGGCCCTCCATTTTTCTTCCGTTTCGGGAAGCCAATTCCGTTTTGCCGGAATTAGTGGAGTAACCTTGCCTACTATTTATTTCGCCCGCTAATGCGGCCGTGCGCGTATTTTTCTATCCGGATTGGTCTAAGTTCGCAGCCGAATGCTGATCTCCGATTTGAGCGTCCGATGAACCGGGCATTTCGCTGCGATCTCCGTCAGTTTTGCGTGTTGCTCCGGAGTCAATGAGCCGGTCAGCTCGATTTCTGTGTCGATTCTGTCGAGCATACCTTCTTTCGTCTCGCACTCTTCGCAATCTTTCGCGTGGATGCGCGAGTGCCAGAGCGAGACAGTGATATTCTCCAGCGGCCATTGTTTCCGTCGCGCATATAAGCCGACCGTCATCGATGTGCAGACGCCCAGCGCGATGAGCAGATAGTCGTACGGCCCCGGGGCGGCATCGCTTCCGCCTGCGGTCGCTGGCTCGTCGGCGCGTAAATGGTGCTTCCCGCTGACGACGTCCTGCAAAAACTCGCGTACACTGCCGCGCACGACAACGTCAGCCGTTTTTATATTGTTTTGTTCAGTCGTAACCTCAGTTGACGTGTTCATGTCTGGAGCATACCTCCTGACGCCACACGACGGCGATAATAAACGAGCGGTAGGCGCGCCGCCTTAGTGCGGACCAAATGGAGCTCCGCCGGCTGCTTTTCTTTCTTTCGGTCTAATCTAAATTAACGATCCGGTTTTTCGCGAGTTTCGTAGTCATGCACTCCTTTCAATTTCATCCCGCGGTCGCGCAGTGGTTCGAGCAAACGTTCCGCTCACCAACCCAACCGCAAGCGCGCGGCTGGCCAGCGATTCAATCCGGCCGGCACGTGCTGATCTCTGCGCCAACAGGTTCAGGCAAAACGCTGGCGGCGTTTCTTGCTTCGCTCGATGTGCTGTTTCGCGAAGGCATAGAGGCAAAATTGCCGGACGAGACGCAAATTGTCTACGTGTCGCCGCTCAAAGCGTTGAGCAACGACGTTCGCAAGAACCTTCAGGAGCCGCTCGCCGGAATTCGCGCGTCATTGCACGAAACAGAAGGTCGCGAGATCGACGTGCGCGCTGAAGTTCGGACGGGCGACACGACTGCCGCGCAGCGCCAGGCACTCATCAAGAAGCCGCCACACATTCTCGTCACAACCCCGGAATCCTTGTATCTATTACTCACTTCCGACTCCGGCCGCGGCATGTTGAGCAACGTGCGAACGCTGATCGTGGACGAGATCCACGCTGTGGTGGATGACCGACGCGGCGCGCACCTCGCGCTGAGTATCGAACGTTTGGCCGCGCTAACGAAACCTCCGCTGCAGCGAATCGGTTTGTCTGCGACGCAAAAACCGATCGAGGAGGTCGCGCGTTTTCTCGTTGGCACCCGTGCAGTGGACGAAAGGGGCAATCCTGATTGCGCGATCATCGACATCGGCCATCGCCGCGAATTGGACCTGGCGATTGAAATCCCGAAATCGCCGCTGGAAGCCGTGATGTCGAATGAAGTTTGGGAAGAAGTTTATCACCGCCTCGCAGAATTAATTCAGACCCACCGCACCACTTTGGTTTTTGTGAATACGCGCCGGATGGCGGAGCGCGTGACACATCATTTGAGCGAACTACTCGGCGCAGACGCGGTTGCGTCACATCATGGAAGTCTCTCCGCCAAGCTACGTCTGGATGCCGAAGACCGCTTGAAGCAGGGCGAGCTAAGGGCGCTCGTTGCCACGGCTTCGCTCGAGTTGGGTATCGACATCGGTTCAGTTGATCTTGTTTGCCAGCTTGGCACCACGCGCGCGATCGCCACACTGCTGCAACGGGTTGGTCGCGCCGGACATAAACGCAGCGGTTTGCCGAAGGGCCGCATCTTTCCATTGAGCCGCGATGAACTCGCCGAATGCGCTGTGCTGCTGCGTTCTGTTCGACGCGGCGAATTGGACCGTTTGCTAATCCCAGAGAAGCCGCTTGACGTTCTTGCCCAACAAACAGTTGCGGCGACGTCCGGCGAGGATTGGGATGAAGCCAGATTCTTTGAACTCGTCCGCGCCGCCTGGCCTTATCGAAATCTCACGCGCGAAGAATTCGACAGCGTCGTGAAAATGCTCGCCGAAGGTTTCAGCACCAAGCGCGGCCGGCGCGCGGCATTGATTCATCACGATGCAGTAAATCAGCGGCTACGGGGCAGGCGTGGGTCGCGATTGGTCGCACGGACGTCCGGCGGAGCGATTTCCGATCACGCGGCCTCTAGAGTTGTGCGCGATCC
>Ga0066669_10000903_pt1 | contig 10565 bp, 7 predicted proteins | sample GraSoiAngelo_118_FD_133940 | JGI IMG/M metagenome (GOLD analysis project Ga0066669, IMG submission 133940) | Grasslands soil microbial communities from the Angelo Coastal Reserve, California, USA - 14_0919_02_20cm | ecosystem: Environmental > Terrestrial > Soil > Grasslands | place: USA...
AGATCGAGCCCGGAAAATCCGCGGTGGACGGCCCCGAGCGAGAGCGAGCCGAGATGAAGCGCTCCGCCGACGGTCGTGCGTCGGTACGACGATGGCGCCGTGTCCACCCCCGGCGGACACAAGAACTCGCCGCACGGGCGGCGTCGGATCCAGTCGAAGCCCAGCCCGAGAGCGAGACCGCCCGTTCCCCCGGTCAGATAGAGGGCGTTCGTCTGGTCGTCCCGTGAGCGCGAGTAAAAGCCGTTGTGCAGGAAATCCGCTTCGAGGCCTTCGACGAAGCCCAGCCCCGCGGGGTTGCTCCCGAGCGAGGTCCCGTCGTCCTGGAGGGAAAACGATTCCGATGGGGCGACGGCCCCTTGGGTCAGCTGCGCGCCGGCGGGCAATGCCACCAGCGAGACCGCTATGGAACAGACCGCTAGGACGCGCATCGCCCCTCCTCTACAAGCGCAGCGGGTTGGTCTAGTCTCTCCCGTTTCAGGGCTGCATCCGGGGAGACCAACGCATGCTCGATCCGAAAACGATCCGCAATGTCGCAATCATCGCACACGATGGTGCGGGAAAGACCGCCCTGACCGAGGCGCTGCTTCGCCACGATGCGCCGGCCCGCGCCTCGAAGGACGGTTCCACCAGCCACCTCGACGTCGACCCGGAGGAGAGCAAGCGCAACTTTACGGTCGCGACCCACATCACCTACGCCGAGCACGAGGGGACGCTCCTCAACCTGCTCGACGCCCCCGGATTCTCCGACTTCCTCACCGATGCCGACCGGTCGATGGCCGTCTGCGAGGGAGGCCTTCTGCTCGTCTCCGCCGTCTCCGGCGTCAAGCACCAGACGGAAGCGCATTGGGACATGGCGGCGGAGCGGGCCCTGCCGCTGCTCGCCTGCGTGAACAAGCTCGACAAGGATCGGGCGTCGTTCCTCCGCGCACTCGACGACATGGAGAAGACGCTGAACGCCAAGCCCATCGCCTTGCAGCTTCCCATCGGGCTGGGCGAGAGCTTCAGCGGCGTCATCGACCTGATCACGATGCGGGCGCACGTGTATACCCGGAAGACCGACGGGAAGTTCGGCGGGTACGCGCTGGAGGACGTACCCGAGCAGCTCGTCGACGAGGCGAAACGGTTGCGGACCCGGCTGGTGGAGGCGGTGGCGGAGACGGACGATGCGATGCTGGAAGCGTACCTCGACGGGCGTGAACCCGGGGAGGAAATGCTGATCGACGGCATCGCGCACGCGGTCCTCGGGCGGCGGTTCCTTCCGGTGCTCGCCTGCGCGGCGAGGCCCGGCATCGGCGTGGACGACGTGGCGGCGGCGATGGTCCGCTATCTGCCGCCTCCGACGGTGCGCCGGGAGATCAAGGGGAAGGACGGAAAGAACGGAGAGCTGGTCCGCAACGCCCAGCGGGACGCGCCGCTCACCATGCTGGCGTTCCGCAACACCGTGGACCACTTCGTCGGTCGTCTCAGCGCCTGCCGCGTCTTCTCCGGCGCGGTGAAGCACGGCACGGTGATCGTGAACGGCCGCACCGGGAACAGCGAGACCGTGCAGCACGTCTACCGCATCGACGGTAACCGGACGACCGAAATCCCGGAGGCAGCGGCCGGAGAGATCGTCGGCCTGATGAAGCTGAAGGACGTGCACGTCGGCGACACGCTCTGCTCCAACGACAGCCCGATCCTGCGGCTGGACATGATCCCCCGCCCGCAGCGGGTGATCGCCTACGCGCTCAAGATCGACCGCGAGCAGGAGGAGAAGGTCGGCGTCGCCCTCCATCGCCTGCTCGAGGAGGATCCCTCGCTGGAGATGGTGCGCGACCCGGAGACCAACGAGACGTTGCTCCGGGGCATGGGGCAGGTGCACATCGAGGTCGCCGTCGAGAAGCTGAAGCGGAAGTTCGACGTGGACGTCCACCTCGAGCTGCCGCACCCGGCGTATCACGAGACGGTGACCGGCAAGGCGAAGGCGCAGGGCAGGTACAAGCGGCAAAGCGGCGGGCGCGGACAGTACGGCGATTGCCACATCGAACTGGAGCCGCTACCCCGGGGAACGGGGATCGAGTTCGAGGACGCGATCGTCGGGGGCGTCATTCCGCGCAACTACATTCCCTCGGTGGAGCACGGGATCCGCGACGCGGCCAAGCAGGGGCCGCTGGGCGGGTTTCCACTGGTCGACTTCCGCGCGCGGCTGGTGGACGGCTCGTTCCACACCGTGGACAGCTCGGACATGGCGTTCCGCATCGCCGGCTCGATGGCGCTGAAGAACGCGCTCGCCGGAGCGAAGCCCGTCCTGCTCGAACCGATGATGCGGCTTGAAGTGGTGGTCCCGGACGAAATGCTCGGCGAGGTGATTGCGGACCTCACTTCGCGGCGCGGGAAGATCTTCGGGATGGAACCGACCTCGAAGGGAACGCTGATCCACGCCCAGGCGCCGCACGCGGAGCTGCGGACGTACGCGCCCGAGCTCAGGTCGCTGACCAAGGGCCTGGGCTACTTCACGATGGAGCTCATGGGATACGAGGAAGTGCCATCGCACGAAGCGCAGAAGGTCCTCGCGCAGCGCGCCGCCGAGCAGGGCAAGGACGAGCCCAAGCCGAACCAGCCCGGCAAAGGCCGCGCCTGACCTCTACCGAGGCTTGGTCTCTGAAGCGCTTCATTCCGTGATCCGAAATCTGCGCCCTGCGCGGGACCTGTGTTACAGACGCCTGAATGTCTGAACAGTTGAGCATGTTCGGCAACGGAGGCGGCAAGAAGCGAAAACGGCGAAGTTCCGGTGGAAACGGAGCGCCGCCGCCGTCGGAAGTGCTCGCGCCGCTACACGAGGAGGCGCGCCGCCGGTACCTGAACTACGCGCTCTCGGTGATCACTTCGCGCGCTCTGCCCGACGTGCGCGACGGGCTCAAGCCGGTGCAGCGGCGGATCATCTACGGGATGTTCCAGGACCACCGCCTCACGCACGAGGCCAAGTACCAGAAGTGCGCGAAGGTGGTGGGCACCATCATGGGCCAGTACCACCCGCACGGCGACGTCGCCATCTACGACGCGCTGGTGCGGATGGCGCAGGACTTCTCGCTCCGCTACCCGCTGGTCGACGGCCACGGGAACTTCGGCTCGCTCGATGGCGACGCGGCCGCGGCGATGCGCTACACCGAGTGCCGCCTCGCCGCGCTGGCCGCGGAGCTGGTGCAGGAGCTCGCCAAGCGGACGATCGACTACCGGCCGAACTACGACGGCACGCAGTTCGAGCCCATCGTCATTCCGGCGCGGCTGCCTCAGCTCTTGATGAACGGCACCACCGGCATTGCGGTGGGCATGGCGACGAACATCCCGCCGCACAACCTCGGCGAGCTCTGCGACGCGCTGATCGACCTCTCCAGGCACAAGGACCTGGAGGTCAAGGACCTGCTCAAGCACATCAAGGGTCCGGACTTTCCCACCGGCGGGCAGATCCTCAACAGCAAGTCCGAGCTGCGCCAGATCTACGAGACGGGGCAGGGCTCGGTCCGCGTGCGAGGCGAGTGGAAGCTGGAGGAGCTGGCGCGCGGCGGCAGGCTGGTCGTCGTCACTTCCATTCCCTACGCGGTCAACAAGTCCAATCTGGTGGCGAAGTTCGGCGAGCTGGTGCGCGAGAGGAAGCTGACGCCCCTGGTCGACGTTCGCGACGAGAGCACCAAGGACGTGCGCATCGTCCTCGAGATCAAGCGAGACGCGGATCCCGAGCTGGTGATGGCGTACCTCTACAAGCACACGCCGCTGCAGACGAACTTCGGCGTGAACCTCACCTGCCTGGTCCCCACCGACAATCCGGAGGTCGGAGCTCCGAAGCGTCTCGATCTGAAGAGCATCCTCCGCCACTTCCTCGATTTCCGATTCGACGTCGTCACCAGGCGATTTGAGTTCGATCTGAAGCAGGTGCAGCAGCGGCTGCACATCCTCGAGGGCTTCGCGAAGGTCTACGACGCCCTCGACGAGATGCTGAAGATGATCCGCAAGAGCGAGGGCAAGGAGGACGCGGCGAAGAAGATGATCAAGCGCTTCAAGCTCTCCGAGGAACAGGCGGACGCGATCCTGGAGATGAAGCTCTACCGCCTGGCCCGCCTCGAGATCCTGGTGATCCAGAAGGAGCTCAAGGAGAAGCGCGCCGAGCAACGGCGTCTCAAGGAGCTGCTCGGAAACGACCGCAGCCGGTGGGGCGTCGTCCGCGAGGAGATCGCGGAGATCCAGAAAGCGTACGCCGACAAGCGCCGCACGAAGATCGGCGGAGTCGGCAGTGAAGAGGTGGAGTACAGCGAAGAGGCGTTCATCGCCGACGAGGACGCGCAGGTGGTGCTGACGCGCGATGGCTGGATCAAGCGCGTGCGCGAGCTGAAGGATCCATCCCAGACGCGCGTGCGCGAAGGCGACGAAGTCGCATACGTGCTGGGGGGCTCGCTCAAGAGCAACCTGGTCGTCTTCAGCAATTTCGGGACTGCCTACGTGACCCGCTTCAACGACGTCCCGGCGAGCACCGGCTACGGCGATCCGGTGCAGAAGCTGTTCAAGTTCGACGACAACGAACGGGTGGTCGGCGCGCTCTCGCTCGACAAGCGGCTCGCGCGCCCGGAGAAGCTGCTCGCGCTCTCGCGGGGCGGCTATGGTTTGAGGTTCGCGCTCGCGCCCCACACCGAGCTCTCCACGCGCGCCGGGCGCCGGTTCTCGCGGCCGGCCAAGGACGACGAGCTCATCGGCGTGGTCCCCGTGGAGGAGAAGGACTTCCTCGCGGTGGTCACCGAGGACGCGTACGCGCTCGTCACCAAGGCCAAGGAGGTCAACGAGCTCGCCGGGGCCGGGCGCGGCGTGCGGGTGATCAAGGTGCAGGCGGACGACAAGGTGTTGGGCTTCCTCTGCACCGCCGACCGCAAGGCGGAGCTTCCCCTGGAGACGTCGAAGGGACGGAAGCTCGAGCTGACGGTGCGCGAGCCGTCGAGTCGCGGCGGTAAAGGTCGCCAGCTGGTGCGCAAGGACACGGTGAAAGCGCTTTCGAGGGGCCCGGTGGTGCAGTCGCTGCCCGGGGAGGAGAAGAAGTAATGGCCGCGGTCCGCAAGACGTCCTACAGCGCCGCCGACATCCAGGTCCTCGAGGGCCTCGAGCCGGTCCGCAAGCGGCCCGCCATGTACATCGGCGGCACCGACGCCACGGGCTACCACCACCTCCTCTGGGAGATCCTCGACAACTCCGTCGACGAGGTGATCAACGGCTACGCTTCGCGCATCGAGGTCACGCTGCACAAGGACGGAAAGACGGCCACCATCGTCGACGACGGACGCGGGATCCCCATCGACGTGATGCCGAAGTACAAGAAGACCGCGCTGGAGGTGATCCTCACCACCCTGCACTCGGGTGGGAAGTTCGAGCAGGGGAACTACATCCACTCGGGCGGCCTGCACGGAGTGGGCGCCAGCGTGGTCAACGCTCTCTCCTCGAGCCTGATCGCGCGCGTGAAGCGTGATGGCAAACATCACGTCCAGACCTACGCCAAGGGGCTCGCGACCTCGAAGCTGAAGACCGAAGGGAAGGCCCGCGGAACCGGCACCACCGTCACCTTCACGCCTGACGCGGAGGTCTTCGGGCTCAAGGCGAAGTTCGACGCCGAGCTGATCCGCGATCGGCTGGAGGCAAAGAGCTACCTGCACCGCGGCATGATCGTGGTGTTCCGCGACGAGACGCAGAAGCCGGCACGCGAGGACACCTACCAGCACGACGGCGGCATCGCCGAGTACCTGGCGAAGGTCGTCGCCCAGCGGGGCAAGAACACGGTTCCCGCCGCGCAGAGGTCGCCTTCGCCGGGACCGAGGGAGCCGCTTGTCAGCAGCGAAGAAGGACTGCCGGAGACAGAGCTGACGGCGCAGGGCGGAGAAATTCCCTCGGTGCCGCCGGTGGCGGCGATGCAGATCCCGCCCGGCGCGCTGTTCAATCGCCAAAGTGAAGGCGACATCCGCCTCGAGGTCGCGCTCGTCTGGACGGAAGCGACCGACGAGCACATCCGCAGCTACGTCAACGGCATCCCGACCCCGAACGGCGGAACGCACGAGGCGGGCCTGCGCTCCGGGATTGTCAAGGCGGTGCGCAACTACATGGAGACGCACGGGCTCGCCCCCAAGGGCGTGACGCTGACGGCGGAGGACATCCGCGAAGGTGTCTGCGGAATCCTTTCCAGCTACGTGATCGATCCCCAGTTCCAGGGCCAGACCAAGGGGCGCCTCAACAATCCGGAGACCATCGCCCAGGTGGAAGGCGTGGTCCGGCCGGCGCTGGAGAAGTGGCTCAACGATACCAAGACCGTCGCCGAGCCGATCATCGCGCGCATCATCCTGGCGGCACGGGCGCGGGAAGCCTCCCGCGCGGCCGCGCAGCAGGTGTCGCGCAAGACCGCTGTTTCACATCGGCTGAACCTGCCCGGGAAGCTCGCCGACTGCGCGTCCACCAACCCCCAGGAAAGCGAGCTCTTCATCGTCGAGGGAGACTCCGCCGGCGGCTCCGCGAAACAGGGCCGCGATCGCCGCACGCAGGCGATCCTCCCGCTGCGAGGCAAGGTGCTGAACGCCGAACAGGCCTCGAGCGAGAAGGTCGGCCAGAACAAGGAGCTGCAGGACATCGTCTCCGCGCTGGGGTGCGGGATCGGAGAGGACTTCAAGGCCGCGAACCTGCGCTACGGGAAGATCTTCCTGCTGATGGACGCCGACAGCGACGGACACCACATCTCGACGCTGCTGCTCACGTTCTTCTACCGCCACATGCGCGACCTGATCCGCAACGGCTGCGTCTTCCTGGCGCAGCCGCCGCTCTACAAGATCGAGATCGGCAAGGACACGTTCTGGGCGCTCGACGACGTCGATCGGGCGCGCATCCTGAAGGAGCACGCGAAGGGCAACGCGAAGCCGAACATCATGCGGTTCAAGGGCCTCGGCGAGATGACGGCGGAGGAGCTGAAGTCCACCACCCTCGATCCGCGGCGCCGGATCGCGCTCAAGGTCACCATTCCGGAGCATGCAGCTCTGGAGACGGAACGGACCATCAACGATCTGCTCGGCAAGGACGTGAGCGCCCGCTTCAGGTTCATCATGGAGCGCGCGGGCGAGGTGAAGGAGCTGGACGTCTAGTCCCAAGGCAGCGCGCGGACTCCCGCGGCGCTGCGGGACAGCCGGCGCGACCCGGCGCCGGGGTCGCGGCCGCCTACGCTGCGCAGGCGTCCGTGACGGCTTTCTCGAGCTCTTCGAGGTCGACCGGCTTTCCCAACGAGTCTCGCGTCGCGGGCGAAGCGGATGAGCCGCGCTGAAGAATCACCCGAAAGGACGACGGCGCGCGCACGTCCGCCGCGCAGGCGAGCGAGCAGCTGGTTCCCATCGATGTGAGGCATGCGCAGGTCGAGCAAGATCACGTCGGGTTCGCCGTGCTGTTGAATCCAGTCGAGCGCCTGACCGCCGCCCTCGACCGCCTCTACCGCGAACCCTGCATCTGACAGCGCGGTCGAGAGCGCCTCGCGGGTGTCCGCGTCGTCGTCGACCACCAGGATCTTGCATGCCTTTGTGCTCATCGATGAACTCCTCGCAAGGTGCGAACGTGCAGCACATCGGCTTTCATTCCCGCAGTCTGTAGGATAACGGGGACCCTGTGCGAGGCACCTTCCGTCGCGACCTGACGCTTGCCCCGGGGCCGGAATTCCGGCTCACCCGCAGGCTGTCGGCGCGGATCCTCTCGGTCGTGCTCGCGCTCGCCGCTATCGGGTGGGGCGTGTTCGACCTCTGGGCGGGATATCGCGTGGTGGGAGCGGCGACGGCGGCACTGGCAGTGGCGTTCGTCGTCCAGGTCGTCCAGGCGGAGCTGGCCACCTGGCGCTTCGAAGGCGCCGAATTGCGGTCGGCGCGGCTGCGTGTTCCGGCGGCCGAGATCGAAGGCGTGCACGTCGCGTTCTCGGGCGGTCGCGCCCGCGCCTGGGTGGAAACGCGCGACGGCGACCAGGTCGCCTTGGTGGAAGGGGAGGAGCGCGAAGTAAGGCGGATCGCCGATCAGCTCTCCGGCGTGGTCCGGCTGGCGTCGAGCTCACCGCCCCCCATGGTTCACTAGCCCGGCGCGGGATCGCGCCGGCTGTCCCGCAGCGCCGCGGGAGTCCGCGCGCTGCCTTGGGACTAGACGCCCCTACCGAAAGGTGCGGCCACGCGGCGATTGCTTGAGGCTGGACAGGGGTTGCGGTCTATGCTGTCGACGTGTCCGTTTTCCTCCTGCTGCTCGCGGCAGCCGCGGCAGCGCCGCGGTTCCACGTACAGTCGCTCGCCGTCGAGGGAGAGGTGGCCTCCGTCGTCGCGACCGACCTCGACGGCGACGGGCGCAAGGATCTCCTCGCCGTCTACCGCACCGGCAATCCGCCGTACCAGAAGCGGTCCTTCGCCATCTTCTGGAACCGCGGCGGCGTCTTTGCGCCGCGTCCCGACCTGACGCTGGCCGTCGACGAGGCCGAGGCCTGCGCCTTCGACGTCGGCCCAGCCAGCGGAGGACGCGCCGACGACCTTCTTCTGGTGACGCCGCGCGGAGTGAGCGCGAAGTCCTTCCCCGGCCGCGTGGGGGCGACGCCGCGCAAGCTCGTCGAGCATCCAACCTTCTTCCACCAGCCGATCAACGGCGAGCTGCCCCGCGTCCGCCTGATGCACGACCTCGCCGGAAAGAACAGCCACGACCTGCTGGTGCCGTCGCTGGGGGCGCTCGCCATTTTCCGCCATGTCGGCGACCGCTACGAAAAAGCTGCCGAGCTGGAAGTGGACATGGAGGTGAGCGGCGGCCCCAAGCGCGGCGAGGGGATCGAGGTCCGCTACGGATTTCCCGGCCTGCACGTCGTCGACACCGACGGCGACGGGCTGCGGGACATCATCGCCACGCAGGAGGATCGCGTCGCCATCTACCGGCAGGTCCCGGGCTTCGTCTTCCACCCGCAGCCCGACTTCAGCCGCGATTTTTCCGTCCGCACCCCCGCCGATCACCGCGAGCGCGGCACCTCGGCCACCACGCTCGTCTCCGACCTGGACGGCGACGGATTCGTCGATCTGATCGTCCGCAAGCAGGTGTTCGAGGGAGTGACGTCGGCGCGGAGCACGAGCTACGTGTTCCTCGGCCGCAAGGACGGATTCTCGAAGGAGCCCGCCGAGATCCTGGAGAGCGAAGGAGTCAGCCTTTTCCAGACGCAGCTCGTCGATCTCGACGGAGACGGCCGCCCTGACCTGGTGGTCCCCTACACGAGCTTCGGCGTCTTCGCGCTGATCCGGATGCTGACGGCCAAGACGGCGAAGGTCGACTTCCAGATCTACCCGTTCGATCGCAAGTCGCGGAAGTTCGCCGTCGAGCCCGTCAGCGAGCGCGAGCTGAAGTTCCGCATTCCGCTGGCGGGCGACACCGACCTGCAGGCGGTCAGCCTCACTGCGGACGTGACCGGCGATGGAAAGCCGGACTTGATCTTCGGCTCGAGCGAGGACCAGCTCGACATCTATCCGGCGCTCGGTGGCGGCGAGTTCGCGTCCAATCCGGCGGAAACCGTCGAGGTGCGGGCCGCGGGAGTGATGGAGGCCGTAGACCTGGACGGAAAGGGGCGCAGCGACCTCGTCCTGCACTATCCGAAGACGCGCGGCCACCGCGGCGAGATCGTCGTCCTGACGAACCGGGGAGGCTGGTGATGGCCCTCTACGTGCGGCAGCTCAAGCTCGGGCCGATGGAGAACTTCGTCTACCTCGTCGGCGCCGAGGGCGCCCGCGAGACCGCCATCGTCGATCCGGCATGGGACGTGGAAGCGGCGCAGGCGGCCGCGGGAGCCGACGGCCGCTCCCTGACCCACGCCCTCGTCTCGCACCATCATTTCGATCACGTCAACGGCCTGCCGCAGGCGCTCGCCCTGGGCGGCATCCGGGTCTTCGCCCACCGCGCCGACGTGCCGAAGCTCGCGCCCGAGTTACAGCGCGAAGTGACGCCGCTCGCCGCGGGCGACGCCGTCGAAGTGGGCCCGCTGCGCGTCGTCGCCATGCACACCCCCGGTCACACGCCGGGATCGACGTGCTGGCATGCCGGAGATGGGCTCTTCGCCGGCGACACGGTGTTCGTCAATGCCTGTGGCCGCTGCGACCTTGCCGGAGGCGATCCCGAGCAGATGTTCCAGAGCCTCAAGCGCGTCTCCGAGCTTCCTGGCGACGTACGACTCTTTCCGGGTCACGACTACGGCGACGTGCCGATCTCATCGGTCGCCCGCGAGCGCGAGCGCAACCCGTACTTCCAGAAGCTGGCCTCGCTCACCGACTTCGTCGCCTACCGGATGCGGCCTAGAGAGTAGCCGACGTCAGCCATTGCCTGTGTTGCTCGGTGCCGTCGAACATCTGCGTGGTCTTGAACTTCTCCCACTTGCCACCTTGTGAGTACGTGGCGGTGCGCCGGAGGAGCTTCGCCTTCTCGTCGTCGGTCATCGGCTTGAAGGTGGTCGCGAGCCAGAGCGCCTGCTCGAATACCCCTTCGCTCTCGCATCCCGTGATCGTGACGCTGACGCCGGGCACGCTCAT
>Ga0066669_10000914_pt1 | contig 10523 bp, 10 predicted proteins | sample GraSoiAngelo_118_FD_133940 | JGI IMG/M metagenome (GOLD analysis project Ga0066669, IMG submission 133940) | Grasslands soil microbial communities from the Angelo Coastal Reserve, California, USA - 14_0919_02_20cm | ecosystem: Environmental > Terrestrial > Soil > Grasslands | place: USA...
TCGGCGCGCTGGCGGGATCGCGAGTGCTGAGATTCTAGCTTGCGTCGTCCCGACGGTCGGCGAAACAAGATCAAGCCGCCGGCGCTGCGGCCTGCTGCATGCGGTGAAAGCGCAGCACTTGCTGCGCGGTCAAGGGCCGCAGCCGCTCGAAGGTGTCCTTGAACGCCATAAGGTCGGTCGGCTCACCACCCGAAAGCTCGTCGCGCATGTTGATGATCGCCCTTACGGTCAACCACGACATTCCGGCGACCTTGGCCAGGATCATGACGCCCTCGGCGCGGGTCTCCACCATCATGCTCTCCGCGATCGACAACGACACGTTGGCCAGCGCAGCAATCGAGGCATTGGTCTCGTCGAATTTGCCGCCTTCGGCAAACGCCGCCACCTGGCGTTCGTCGAGCCGGCCATCGTCGAACAGCGATTTGACGAGCGCGTGGGCGATCGCGGTCTGCTGGGTGATTGCCGAAGGAGCGGAGCGCGCACGCCGCGTCGCCTCCTGCACCGCATTCGGTACCTCACCCGCCTGCTGCGGATTGGCCGCTTCCAGCCGCGCGCGGACCGTCGCCGAGGCCTTCGCGAGCAGCTTCAGATAGAGATGACGAGGGATCGCAGGACGCAGGCCGATGCAGGTCGCAAGGTTGTCGTCGCCCTCGGCGCGATTGACCAGCCGGCTGAAGCCGCGTTCGGTGAACTCCGCGCCGGGGTTGTTGACGGTGCTCTGGATCACCTCGTCGTTGCCGCGCAGCACCAGTACGTCGGTCACTGCACTGCTCAGCACCCTGCGCGTCGAGATCGCCATCAAATGGGCCTGGCTCTTGTTGCGCGCGGTCTCGATCAGCACCTCGTCCTCGAGCCGCTCCGATCTGGACAGTACCGGACCAGCGACTTCGATCAGGTCGTCGAACGCCAACGTGCGGATGGTGAGGGGAGGCGCGGTGTCGATCGGTGCCAGGCGGTTGGAAAGTAGCGCCTTGGCCGATGTTTCGATATGCACGATCAGGCATTGGAACACATCGTCGAACAGCGCGATCTGTTCGTTCGAAAACTCAACCGCGCCGTTGATGAAAAGATCGGTCACGCGGCGCAGGGTTTCGACCCGCCGTGCGACGGTTCCATGTGCGAGCGTGGACTGCAGCTCGTCGAGCAGGTTTTCGGAGGAGACAGTGGATTTCGAGCTCATGACTCTATCCTGGAGCGTTCGGGCACGTGGACCGGCGGCGGCTTCTTTGCCTCCGGAAATGAAAGTGACGTCGATTCAGGCGCTGGCGATGCGGTTGCGTCCCTGTGCCTTGGCTGTGTAAAGCGCGCTGTCGGCGCGCGCGAGAAATGCATCGGGGTTCTCGTCGGCGCGGAACGTCGCAACACCTGCGGAAATTGTCACCCGCATGCCCGGCGAGAACGCGCTCCAATCGAGGTCGGCGATGATCGCGCGTAGCCGGTCGAGCATGCGGCAGGCGCCGTGCGGCGGCGCATCGGGCAATATCAAGAGGAACTCTTCGCCGCCATATCGGCCGAACTTGTCGATCGGGCGAATGTTTGCGAACATGGTGATGGCGAAGGTCCTGAGCACTTCGTCGCCGGTCGGATGGCCATAGGCATCGTTGATGCGCTTGAACCAGTCGAGATCGATCAAGGCGATCGAGCAGGGCGCGCCGGTGCGCCGGGCGCGGCCAATCTCCTCGTCCAGCATACGCATGATGCAGCGGCGGTTGGAGGCGCCGGTCAGCTCGTCGAGCTCGGCGAGTTCTTCGATGCGCTTGTTGGCGGCCTTGAGTTCGATGCCGCGCCTTAAAAGCATCTTTCGCATCGAACTGCCGTAAAGTCCCACGAACGCACATTGTCCGATCGTAAGGACGAAGGCGAGCATCGCGGCTAGGCGTTCGAGAGGGGTTGAGACGGGCAGTTCGATGGGGATGTTGGTGAACAGAAAGATCGGCACCAGCCCCAATGTCGTAAGTGTCCAGGCAATGGCAGCTTGCCACGATGTCATCCGCAGCGCGCCAAATCCGAAGACCAGGAAAAGTACACTCAGAAACGCGAATCCGATCTCGGGGGCTGCCACCAGGAATCCAAGCTGGAGCGCGACGTTGCAGGCGATCTGAAAGATCGTGAGATAGTGATCCTCGAATCTATCGTTGACGTTGGTTTCCGACAGCGCTGCAAAAAATCCCGTCAGCGTCAGGCCGCACAGGAAATAGCTGGACGGAATGGTAATCGGGACCGTGCCCGCCCAAGCATAGATCAGCAGGACGAGCCCGCCGAGCGAGTAACTCACGACCTGTGCCGCGTACATCTGGCGGCGTCGGCTTGCGCGGAGCCTCAGCACGTCCGGCGGCAGCATGCCGACGCACGCACGTGTTCCGCCAGTGACCTGGCCTTCAAACAATGAAGTTGCGCTACTCATGTCCCGCCGTGCTGCAATCAGCCAGGGCGAAATTTTAGGGAGTAAAGCCTTTAGGTTTGGTATCTTTGGCGACCGATTCAGCGGCCGTTAAAGTGGAACGAGCCCCTTGTTCGGCAATGGAAATTGGCCAAAACCGAACGAACGCAGTTGGACCGCCAATGATCCGGTTACGCAGGAGTAGTACAACTACTGTCTTATCGTCCGGGCCTTGCTAAGGTAACTGCCGACGGAATAGGCGCGCAGGGACGTTTCTGTATTATGATACCAAATTTTGGGATGAGCCTCGCGTACCGCGGCCCGCGATGGCGGGAAAGCCGTGTTCTGTGCGGTAGGTCACAGATTTTCCGGGACTACTACGGTAACCGGAAGAATCTTGCTTTTGCCATCGAACCCGTAGCCAACCCAATCCGACCAACCCTGCGAGACGGCCATTGAGTGCGGCACAAGCGACTACGGACGACGTCCTGATCGCTCGGATCGCTCAAGGCGACCGGCTCGCCATGCAGGTGCTGTACGGACGGCACCATGTCAGGGTGTTTCGCTTCGGACTTCGACTCGTTCGCAACGAACAGGTCGCGGAAGACCTTATCAGCGAGGTCTTCCTCGATGTGTGGCGTCAGGCAGGCAAGTTCGAAGGCCGATCCGCCGTCTCTACCTGGCTCTTGGCAATCACGCGCTTCAAGGCCCTGTCCGCTTTGCGGCGCAGGAAGGACGTTGAACTAAAAGACGAAGCCGCCAACGCGATCGAGGATACATCCGACGATCCCGAAGTGACGGCGACAAAGAAGGATACCAGTGCAGCGTTGCGCAAGTGCCTGACGGCACTTTCCAAGGAACATCAGGAGATAGTCGATCTTGTCTACTACCACGAGAAGTCCGTGGAAGAGGTAGCCGAAATCGTCGGGATTCCGGAGAACACCGTGAAGACGCGCCTATTTTATGCGCGCAAGAAATTGGCCGAACTGCTGACGGCAGCCGGTGTGGAGCGAGGCTGGCCATGATGGCATTGAACAAGAAAATGCTGGAGCAAGAACCCAGTGAAGTAGAAATGCTGCTGCCATGGTATGCGGCCGGCACGCTGAATGCGCGCGACGGCCGCCGTGTCGAGGAAGCGCTCGCCGGCGATCCCGAGCTTGCCAGGCAATATGCCGTCATCCGTGAAGAATACGCCGAGACCATCGACCTCAACGAAAGCCTCGGTGAGCCGTCGGTGCGCGCCATGCAGAAGCTGTTAGCCGCGATCGATGCGGAGCCGCCGCGCAAGCCTTCCGCTTCGCTCAATCTGCGTTCACGGTTGTCGGGGTTTTTCGCAAGCCTCTCGCCGCGGACGCTCGCCTGGTCGGCGAGCGTCGGCGCGCTGGTGCTATTGTTGCAGGCCGGCGTGATCGGCGCGGTGTTGATGAAGAACCAGAGCGCCACCTACCAGACGGCGTCGCTGAGCACGAATGAACCGATTACGCGCGATTTGGGGGGAGGGATGCCGCCGCGTGCGCTGGTGCGTTTTGCGCCGGATGCACGTGTCGCCGACATCACCGCGCTGCTTGACAACTACCAGGCCTCGATTATCGACGCCAAGGGCGGCCTGTTCCGGCTGCAATTCGGCGATAAAGCGATGAACAACGAGGAGACGGCGCGCCTCTTGAGCAAGCTGCAAAAAGAAAAGATCGTCAGCCTCGCGGTGGCTGCACCTTAAAGACCCGCAGCGTTACGTTCTTCGAAATCCGCTTGCCGCAGGAATCCGAGATTCCATGGTCGACGACGATGAGAGCTTTCGGATGAAGGCAGGGCGAGTGGCGCTGACGGTGATAGCGTTGACGCTTGCATCGCTCTGTGGTCCGGCGGTTCATGCGCAGGGTTTTCGCCCCAACATCAACGTCAACGTCGAGGGGCGGCTCCCCTCTATCGCGGTAGCGCCGCGGATCAGTCCGAACGTCGCCGGGGCGGCCACCAGTGTCGGCCGAACGACACCCAACCTCAAAACATATCAGGGTTGCAGCTACGCCGAGCGCGACAGCGACGGTGAATGCTCGAACAAGACCGGCTCCTCGGCCGATGGCGGCATCGGCGGCTCTGGCGGATCGTCGGCCAAGGGAAAGAGTTCTGGCCCGCGCCGCAACGCCGTCCAGACCGTGCTGAACGCCCGCACGATTGCCAACCAACTGGTGGCGGAAATCGACGGCGCACTGAGCGACGCACAGGCCGACGAACTGGCGCGGCGCCATGGGCTCGCGCGTATCGGGTCGCAGAATTTTCCGCTTGTTGGTGCGACCATCGGCCTGTTCCGCATTACCGACGGCCGGGCGGTGGATACGGTGCGCCGCGAATTCGCCACTGACGCCAGCGTTCGGTCGGTACAGCTGAATTTCCGCTATTTGCTGCAGGACCAGAGGAGCGAACCGGCCGAAGGCGATCCTGCGCAATATGCGCTCGCGAGATTGCGCTTGCCGCTGGCGCACACGCTCGCCCACGGCGCCAATGTCACGATTGCCGTGATCGATTCCGGCGTCGACGTCAAACACGTCGAACTTGCAAATTCCGTCGCCGCTAGCTTCGACGCCCTCGGATCCAAGGAAGGGCCGCACCTTCACGGCACCGGTGTCGCCGGCGCGATCGCGTCGCATTCACGGCTGATGGGAAGTGCCCCGGCGGCACGCATCCTGGCGATCCGCGCGTTCGGCGCGGCATCGGGGGTTGCGGAAAGCAATTCCTATGTGATCCTGAAGGCGATGGATTACGCGGTCACTCACGGCGCGCAGATCGTCAATATGAGCTTCGCCGGCCCGAAGGACGAGTTGATCGAGCGTGCCATCGTGGCGACCGCGGCCAAGGGCATCGTCATGGTCGCCGCTGCCGGCAATGCGGGCGCGAAATCGCCGCCGCTCTATCCAGCCGCCAACGCAAACGTGATCGCGGTCAGCGCCACCGATGCGCAGGACAAGCTTTTCGTTGCATCCAACCGCGGCAGCTATATCGCGCTCGCCGCTCCCGGCGTCGACATCTTCTTGCCGGCCCCCGACCGGAAATATCAGGTGACATCGGGGACCTCGTTTTCCGCGGCTTATGTCAGCGGCATCGCGGCACTGATGCTGGAGCGCAATCCAGCGTTGAAGCGGGACGAACTGCGCGCGACGCTCACGAAGACCGCGCGCGATTTGGGATCACCAGGTCGTGATGATCTGTACGGCGCCGGCGAGGCGGACGCTTTTGCGGCGGTCCAGGCTACGGTCGGCTTGCCGGCGGCACCTGTCGCCGCGGTTCCGCAGCCGCTGAGACGGGAAAACGTTTCGGATCAGAAGGATATTCCGGCGACCCCCGACTTGAGCCCGCCGGGCGCAGCTATGGCGTCGGATAAATCGGCCGTCATCGAAGCCAATCGTCCGGCCGCGCGATAGATTCTGGTCCCGAAACTCGTTCCCAAAAAGTTAAAAAATCTGCCGGCGGTTTTGAACGTGCGGCGCGCCCCCGGCGACCAATGGCATGTGGGAGCGGGAATACCCTCCCATCGGCTGTATTCGGCGCGAGCGCCCATCCACCCCAAGCGCCCATATGGCTTGACCCGTCCGGTTGTCCCCCCGGACGGGTCTTTCATTTTCGGGGTTTTTCCGTGCCGTTCTTATTCGATGAGGTCCGTCATGCGGGCTTTGCGGCGTGCCGGCTTGACTGTGAAGACATTGAAACCCCGAAGAAATACGGTCCAAAGCGCCCTTCCCCGGGCGTCCGCTAGACAATGGTTAAGGTTTTCCACAAGATAATCCCGTCATGTTTCGTTGATTCGCGTCGGTTGCGTCTGCGATTCGCGTCCGTTGCGTCCGTGTCCATTTTTCTCGTTACGGGCTGATTCATGACACATCGCATCGACGTGACGTGCGGGCGCCTTCTTGCCGCCCGCTGGCACACGCTGGCCGAGCAGCGGCTGGAACACCTCACCGAATTGTTCGAGAGCGGACGCTGGCGCCGCTACTACAGCGAACGCGCTTTTCTCGAAAATATCCAGGAAGCCAAAACCGCGGTTCGAACCTGGCGCAACCTCGCGCGCGAGCCTGCGGAAACCAATCGCGCGATCGAGATCCCAAGGCCAAGCCAGATGCCGGCGACGCTTGAGACCGCTCGTGCCGCGGAAACCGAGTTCGTTTCGTCCGACGAGGCGCCTTCCGCGCCGCTGGTGGATTTGCGTGCAATGGAGATGGCCTTGAACGAGCCGGGCAAGCCCGCCTTCGACAGCGCGGCCATCGAGCAGCGCTATCCGGCCTTGCGCCACGTGTTGTAGCTTGCTAGCGCCGCACCGCGTTGGTCCCGATCACGACGAAGTGTTGGGCGCCTTCGATCGACAGATCCGTCGTGATGGCGCGGGCGTGATCGAGCCCGACCACGGCGCCGCGCGGCGTTTCCGAGATCACGTTGTTGTTGACGAGCGCGGTGCCGGCGCCGTCAACCACCGACACGCCTACGCCGGCAAAAGCATTGCGGATCACATTGCCCGTGATCACGACGTCGCGCAGATATTTGCCCCACCCGGCGACGATCCCGAATGACGGCGCGTTCTCGATCACATTGCCGGTGACCGAGCTGTCCGCTTCGACATAGATGCCGATGCCGGCATCGTCGTCCGGCGCCGTCCCAACGGGGCGCTTCGGCAACAGGTTGCGGATGATATTGCCCTGGACGACCGCGATTCGTCCGCCCTCGTTGAAATTGCAGACCGAGACGCCGAAGGCCGCGCCGTCGACGATGTTGTTGGCGATCACGGCGCCCTCGAACGAGAATTCCGAATAAAGTGCGACCTCGCGGACCTCACTGACGCTGTTGCCTGATATCTGGATGTTCGAGGCCGAATTGCCGCGCACGGCGGAATAGTCGCAATTCTTGATGCGATTTCCCCGCACGATCACATTGCCGGCGCGAAACGCATTGATCGCGTTGCCGTATTGTCCGGAGCCGCCAGGGCCGGCCTTGATGTCCTCGATACGGTTGTCCGCGACCAGCGTGCCGTCGTCGCCGATCGCGGTGCGCAGGATCTCGATGCCGTTGTCATTGGTGCCCAAAATGGTGTTGCGAGAGACGATCAGGCCCTTGGCATCGAACGAAACCACTGCTGTCGCGGACGTCTTGGTCAGGATGTTGCCGCTGATATCGCCCGAGACCTGTTCGAGCCAGATCGCGTTGCCGCCGCTGCCGGCGACTTCGCAATCGATCATGCGGAAATCGCGGCCGCCGCTACAATGGATGAGGCCGCGCCGTGCGGGCAACGGAATATCGCGGCCGTCGAGCGTGATCCCGGTCAGGCCGACGCTGTGAGCGCCTTCGCCCACAAGCATCGAGGCGCCGCCGTTGAAAATAAGCTTGGTCGCTCCGCGCACGCCGATCAGTTGCGTACCGCTTTCCAGCCGCAACATTCCGGTGCGATAGACGCCCGGCGGCAGCGCGAGCGGGACTTGCGCGCGCGTGGCCTCGTCGATCGCGCGCTGCAACGCATGTGTCTGATCGTCGGGACTGCCGGGCCGGACGCCATATTGCGTGACATCGCGACCAAGCGCGGAGGCGAGTGTTGCGGCGCGTGCCGCATCGGGCGCCACGGCAAACGCGCCCGCGGCACCGGCTGCGGAAACGCGCAGAAGATGACGGCGATTAACGTCCATGATCCGCGAAAACCTTCGCGAATGCGACTGGCCGCATTCGCTGCTTTCACAGCTAACGCGAAAATGCAGCGGAGCATGGTGAAGACGAGGACAGAAGAAGGCGAATGTTGGGGGTAGGGTTAATAGGTGCTCATGATGACGCAGATCTTCTCGCCGCTTGCCGCGTCAGCTTCACCATCTCCATCAGCATGGCTTCGCCGGCGTCAACCAGCTCATCCAGCGTGATGTGCCTCCCGTTGCTCTTGCGCGCCGAGGCGCCGTCACGCGCCAGCGGCGGGACGTGGATGAACGCAGTGAGGCGGGGGCCGCTATCGCCAGCGGTTGCCTCGATCGCGCGCCAGCTCAGATAGTTGCACAGATAACTGCCGGCATTGCGCGAGGGCCGTGCATCGATGCCGGCGCCGCGCGCTGCGCGCAGCAATTTTGCGGTGTGCGGGCCAAACATCATGGCGTCGGCGTCGCGCGCGATCGATCCCTTGTGCACCGGAGCATGGTCGGCATCGGGCCAGATGGTGGTGACGGCGTTGCGGGCGCGGGTTTCGATCCGCACGCAAGGTGTCCGCGAAGCAAGCCCGAACATCAGCAGCGCCTGCGGCTTTCGTTTCGCCAGTAGCTCCGGCAATTGGCGATCGATCGCCGCATAAGTCACGGGAAAGATGTGACCTGACAATTCGACATCGCCGAAAGCGGGACGGCGCAGGCGCAACAGCCGGGCCACCAGCGGCTGCGTTGGGTTGCAGGGCGCGCCGGGGAACGGGCCGAAGCCGGTGACGAGGACGCGGAGTTTGTCGCTCATTTCAGCATCTCCGCGAGCCGTTCGGCGGCGAGTGAGGGCGTGAGGTGGCCGTCGGCCACTTCAGCCTCGATCTTCCTGACCCTCGCGCGCACCGACGGCTCGGTGCGCAGCCGCGCCAGCATGCGCTGCTCCAGCATCGACCACATCCATTTGACCTGCTGCTCACGCCGTCGCGCGGCGAATTCGCCGCAAGCGCTCATCGCGGTGCGGTGCTCGAGAATCTTCTGCCAGAGTTCGCTCACGCCGGCGCCGGTCAGCGCCGAGTAGGTCACAACAGGCGGATGCCAATGCTGCGAGCGCGGATTGAGGATATGCAGCGCGCTGCGATAGTCGGCAGCCGCTTGGTTGGCGCGCTTGACGTTGTCGCCGTCGGCTTTGTTGACCGCGATCATGTCGGCCAGCTCTACCAGGCCTTTCTTGATACCCTGCAGTTCGTCGCCGGCACCGGGCAGCATCAGGGTCAGGAAAAAATCCGTCATCTCGGAGACCACGGTTTCGGATTGGCCAATGCCGACGGTTTCCACCAACACGACGTCGAAGCTGGCGGCCTCGCACAACAGCATCGCCTCGCGGGTTTTCGCAGCCACTCCACCGAGCGTGCCGGACGCAGGCGAGGGCCGGATATAGGCGTGATCGGAGGCCGAAAGCCGGGCCATCCGCGTCTTGTCGCCGAGAATTGAGCCGCCGGTGCGCGGCGACGACGTGTCCACCGCCAGCATCGCGACCTTGTGGCCGCGTTCGATCAGGAACGTGCCGAGCCCGTCGATGGTGGTGGACTTGCCGACGCCCGGCGAGCCGGTGATGCCGACGCGCACCGCGTTGCCGGTGTCGGGTAAAAGCGCCTGAACCAGCTCGCGCGCCGCCGCCTGGTGGTCGCCGCGCCGGCTTTCGACCAGCGTGATCGCGCGCGCCAGCGCCGCGCGGCTGCCGGCGCGGAGATTTTTTGTCAATGCTTTGATGTCTATCCGGGCATTACTCGGCGGGCTCATGCCTTGGTTTACAACGGCACGGCCCTCCAAGGCGAGAGGGACTGCGCGTTTCTTATTCGAGATGATAGGCCTCACGCGCTCGTCAGCATGATCGGCTGTGCTACTCCGCCGCGGCGCTATGTCCGAGCCGCGCATTGAGCTTGTGGATCAGCTCTTCCGCCGCATCGGCAATCACCGTGCCCGGCGGATAAATCGCTTCGGCGCCGGCTTTATACAGTGCGTCGTAATCCTGCGGCGGCACCACCCCGCCGATGATGATCATGATATCTTCGCGCCCCTGCTTCTTCAGCGCGGCTTTCAGCTCCGGCACCGCCGTGAGGTGCGCCGCCGCCAGCGATGACACGCCCAGAATATGCACGTCGTTTTCGACCGCCTGCCGCGCAGCCTCTTCGGCGGTCGCAAACAGCGGCCCGATATCGACGTCGAAACCGACATCGGCAAAGGCGGATGCGATCACCTTCTGGCCGCGGTCGTGGCCATCCTGGCCGATCTTGGCGACCAGAATACGGGGCCGGCGCCCTTCGGCGTCCTCGAACGCGTCGATCAGCGCCTGCACCTTTTCGACCCGGTTGGACATGGCCGAGGCCTCCCGCTTGTAGATGCCGGTGATGGATTTGATTTCAGCGCGGTGCCGCCCGAATACTTTTCCCGGCGCATCGGAAATTCCACCAACTGTTGCACGTACGCGAGTTGCGGCA